>Ga0075365_10001005_pt1 | contig 12067 bp, 13 predicted proteins | sample EndMetdeltDD1765_FD_71387 | JGI IMG/M metagenome (GOLD analysis project Ga0075365, IMG submission 71387) | Populus endosphere microbial communities from Tennessee, USA - Endosphere MetaG P. deltoides DD176-5 | ecosystem: Host-associated > Plants > Roots > Endosphere | place: USA: Tennessee... | reverse complement strand
GGTTCACGAAGGCGCGGGCGATCGCCACGCGCTGCTGCTCGCCGCCGGAGAGCTGGTCCGGATAGTTGTGGACCTTGCCCTGGAGACCGACCAGCCTCAGGATCTCGGGGACCTTGCGGCGGATCTCGCCGCGCCGCTCGCCGGTCACCTTGAGCGTGTAGGCGACGTTGTCGTACACGCTGCGGTTCGGCAGCAGCTTGAAGTCCTGGAAGACGGTCCCGATCCGGCGGCGCAGGTGCGGGATCCGCCGCTTCGGCAGGCGATCGACGTCGTGGCCGGCGATCATCACCTGGCCGCTGGCGGGATGGACCTCGCCGATCAGCGTCCGGATCAGCGTCGACTTGCCGCAGCCCGTCGGGCCGACGACGAAGACGAACTCACCGCGCTGGATCCCGAACGAGACCCGCTCGAGGGCGACGTGCCCGCCGGGGTAGACGACCGTCGCATCGCGAAGCTCGACGATCGGCGGCCGCGCCGCAGCGGCGACCGGTGCGTCATCGCGGGACCCGTCGATGCGGTCCTCGGCGGCGCGCTTGCGCCGTCTGCGTGTCGGGAGTAGCGCCATGCGAGCGTCTTTCTTCGATGCGCCGCGCAATCCTTGCCCCCGGCTCCCCTGCACTCGGGCTTGCGCGACGAAGCCGCGAAAGCGTAGCGAAGATCGTTAGCGGTCCTTCACACTTGCACGGGAATTTGCGCAGTGGCGGGCGTGGTGCCGGCTCGGGCATGTAGGGCACGCCTCGGCGACCCAGTCGACCCCAAAACAAATCGAGTGGAGGATTCGGGACCTATAACGGCCCCAACTCTCCACTCGATCTGATTTCGCCGTGGCGCTAGGTCCACTCGGGACCGAACCACTTGCGGACGCCTTCGCGTCCTTACATGCCAGTTTCGGGGCTAAAGCCCCTCATGTCCATTCTGGACCAAACAATGGCGGGCGCGAGACGATCGGCTTCAGGACCAGGGCCTCGCGGGCCCGGTCGGCGATCCCGCGCGCGGTGAGGCCGAAGTGCTCCATGCAGGCCTCGCCGGTCCCGGAGATGCCGAACTCGTCGCCCATCCCGACGGCGAAGATCGGGACCGGATGCTGCTCGGCCGCCACCTGCCGGACGGCGTCCGCGAGCCCGCCGACAACGCGGTGCTCCTCAGCGGTCACCCCGACGCCTGTCTTTCCGAGCGACTCGAGGATCGTCTCGGAGTGGAGCGGCTTGATGATCGACACGTTCAGGACCTCGGCCTCGACGCCGTCCTCGGCCTCGAGCGACTCAGCCGCCTCCATAGCCCGCCAGACCATGTGCCCGGTGGCGATCAGGCTGATGTCCTTGCCCTCGCGGACCACGTCCACCCCGTCGCCGAGGGTCTCCGGGATGTCCTCGTAGACGATCGGCGTCGCCGGGCGCCCGAAGCGCAGGTACATTGGCTCCTCGCGCTCGTACGACTCCGCGGTCGCGCGATACGCCTGGTTGTAGTCGGCCGGAGCGACGACGGTCATCCGCGGCATCGCCCGCATCAGCGCGATGTCCTCGATCATCTGATGCGAGGCACCGTCCTCCCCCAGCGAGACGCCGCCGTGGGAGGCGCCGATGCGCACCCTGAGCCGGTTGTGGGCGATCCCGAGCCGAACCTGGTCGTAGGCACGCCCCGCCGCGAAGATCGCGAACGTCGAGCAGTACGGCACCTTGCCCGTGGCCGCGAGGCCGCAGGCCATCGACATCATGTTCGCCTCAGCCGCGCCGACGTTGAAGAACCGGTCCGGGAACTTCTTGCCGAACTTCATCGCCTGGGTCGAGACGGCCAGGTCGGCGTCGAGGGCGACGACGTCGTCGTGCTGCTCGCCGAGGTCGGCGAGGGCGTCGCCGTAGGCCGCGCGGGTCGCGGTCGGCTCGGTCTTCGCCTCGGCCGGCATCTAGGAGTCGTCCCTGGTCGACTGCAGCGCCTTCGTCTGGTGTTCGAGGCGAGCGGTGAGCTCCTCCATCGCCTCGGCGGCGAACTCCGGGCTCACCGCGGCCTTGCCGTGGAAGCCGAACCGCCCCTCCATCGTCGAGACGCCCTTGCCCTTGGTCGTCTGGGCGATGATCGCCGCGGGCTTGCGCACCGTCCGGCTGCGCTCGAGCGCCTCGAGCACCTCCTCCATGTCGTGACCGTCGATCTCGACCGTGTCCCAGCCGAAGGACTCGAACTTCGCGCGCATGTCGCCGATGTCCATGACCTCCTCGGTGGTCCCGTCGGTCTGGAGATGGTTGTAGTCGACGATCGCCGTCAGGTTGGGCACCCCGAAGTGGACCGCCGCCGTCGCGGCCTCCCAGGTCTGCCCCTCCTGGCAGTCGCCGTCGGACAGGACGCCGAAGACGTGCGAGGTGGCGTCCAGGCCGTCGAGGCGGAGGGCAAGGGCGATTCCCAGGCACATCGAAAGGCCCTGGCCGAGCGAGCCGGTAGAGACCTCGACGCCCGCGGTGCGGTGCATGTCCGGGTGGCCCTGGAGCTGGGCGCCGATCTGGCGCAGGCCCATGAGGTCCTCGAGCGGGAAGTAACCGTGTTGGGCGAGCGCCGCGTACTGGATCGGCGCCGCGTGTCCCTTGCAGAGGACGAAGCGGTCGCGCTCCGGCCAGTCCGGATTGTCCGGGTCGTGGCGAAGCACCCGGTAGTAGAGAGCGGTGACGACGTCGGCCGCCGAGAGCGAGGAGTCGAGGTGACCGGACTTGGCGACCGCGAGCATCCGCACGCAGTCGAGGCGCAGGAGCGTCGCCCAGCGCTCGAGCTCGGCGATGCTCGGCTGCGCCTCACCCCGCTCGGCGAGCCTGGGCGGCGGCTTGGGATCCGGGACCGGCGTCAGGTGCCTCACGGCGGCGAGGTTAGCGTTACTTGCCACGAGCCAGGCCAGCGTATGTGCGGTGATGGACGGAACCGTTCGCGCCGATCGCCGCAAATTGCGCGGCCCGGCGTCAGCCGATGACCAGGGACCCGAGCACGTCGCTGATCGCGCTCGCGCCTCGCGGCACCGCGGCACGCGAGCCGATGACCGCGTACAGACAGAACGGTCTTGCCCCGGCGGTGAAGAAACGCTGCAGGCCGACCTGGCCGGGCCGCGGCACCATGAGAGTCTGCGGGCGGAAGTCGCTCGGCGCCAGAGCGCGCGGGACCTCGCGGGACTCGAACAACCCCTCGCCGGGAATGAGCCGGTCGTCCGGCTGGTACTCGACCAGCGCGACGAACGTCCCGGCGGCCGGCATCCTCGTCGTGGCCTCCGCCGCAAACTCACCCTCGGCGCCCGACAGCGGGAAGTTCGCCGCATGGAGCGTCGCCAGGTGACCCTGTTCGATGCCGTCGAAGCCGGGGACGAGGGAGGTCTCTGCCGGGTTCGCGACCAGGCGCGGGCGCCCGTAGATGCGGCCGTCCCAGGCGTTCGGCAGGCGAAGCGAGATCCCATGAGCGCTGAGGCTCACGTCAGGTCCCCACCGTCGCGAGAAGGACCGCGGCGACCGCGAGGGTGAGCTCGCAGGCCAGCGTCGCCCGCCGCGCGGGGCCAGCCCAACGGCGCAGCCGCCGCCCGAGCTCCTGCAACGCGCCCGGGTCGCGGACGCCGCGCGCCCCGAACAGCGTTGCGGCTCGCACAGCTCCGAAGACCGCCCCGATTGCGAGACCCTGCAGCGGCGAACCGGCGAGCCAGCAGGCCGCGAAGGTCACGTACACCGAGGCCGTCGAGACGATCGTGACCACGCCCGCTCCGAGCTGCGCGCCGAACCCGAACCCGTAGACCCAGCCGCGGTACGCGTTCAGCCAGCGCTCGTCGACCTGGCGCCGGATCGTCGGTATGGAAAGGCCGCCGACGCCGAGCTCCATCACGAATGCAGTGGCGAGGAGCGCCCCGAGCAGGTAGAGGCGCCATTCGGCGCTCGCACCGGTCGCGGAACCGATCGTCGCGCCGCCCAGGAGGCCCAGCAGCACGCCGACGGCGGCACCGCCGAGAGTGGATCCGAGCAGCATGAAGCCGAGGGTGACGCCCCACCTGAAGCCGCGGCCCCGCTCCCCGAGCGGAGTGATGCTCGTGAGCATCGACTCGCCTCACGGCGACCAGGTGGAGCGAAGACCGGCGAGCACCGCGGTCGCCGCCGCGAGCACGAGGAAGGCCGCCGCCGCGCTCACTCGCCCTCCCTCGACCCGCCTTGCTCGGGATAGAGGCTCGGGTGGCCCGGACCAATGCCCGAGGCGGCCAGTTCCTGCTCGACGCGTCGCGCGCGCTCGCGGCCGCCCGCCCGCGACACCGCCAGGCTCGGCCCCGCGGCGTCGTCGATCGCGTCGCGGAGCAGCGACGCCACCTGCGGCCAGGATGCCGCGGCGCCCTCACCGAGGATCATGCCGTCGCGCTCCACGTAGACGAAGTACGGCGACGTCGGCACGTCGAACTGGCGCCAGGCGGCCGAGGACATCACCACCTCCAGTGAATCTCCCGCCAAGTCGCGCAGCCGGGATGGGCTCTCGTGACTCGCGTCCTTCGTCACCGCCACGACCCGGGCCCCGCCGGGAATCGCCGGCGGCTCCGCCTGACTGAAGGTCTCCCAGAACCCCTCGCAGGTGAGGCACCCACTCGAGAGGAAAGCGAGCAGCATCGGCTGGCCGCTTCCGGAACCCACCTGGATGCCGTCGCCGCCGAGCGTCATGCCGGTGATCCTCGGCGCCTCGCGGAGCCCCTCGCGAGACGGGGGCGCCGGCACTCCCGGCGCGAGGACGTCGGAGTCCCGCTCGTCGGCCTCCGGGGGCCCCAGGCGCCGGAGGATCTCGGCATGGCTTCGCAGGAGCCCCACGACCACGAGTGCCAGGAGCACCAGCAGGAGCGTCTCGATCGCAACCAGAACGGTCATGCGGCGGGATTGTCCCCGAGCACCCGCACGTGCTCGTTGTCGAGGCAACCCGCCTCCTGCCGGCAGACCTCGTTCTCCTTCATGAAGGTCCGGTTGCAGTTGAAGGCGGGGATGTCCGCGGGGTTCGCGCAGGTGACGACGCGACAGCCGACGGCGGTGGTGCCGGGCACCTGCGTGTTGCACTGGCCGTAGCGGAACACGTTGCAGGCGACGCGCCGCTCATGACAGGTCCCCTTGGCACAGTGGCACCCGCCGGGGGCGTGCCTTCCGGGCTTGACGTTGCAATCCACGTAGTAACGGACGTTCTGCTCGCCGCAGAGCTTGCTGCCGGAGTAGTTCGTGCACTTCCACCACCCGGCCATGTAGGACCAGCTCGGGCATGCGTTCCGGCCGTGGTTGATGGTGCAGCAGAACTCCGTCCAGCCGTCGGCGCAGCGACTCCCGGGCGGGCACTTCCCCGGGTTGATCACAGCCCAGGCGCTCTGGGGACGAAGGAGGTAGCGGAGCGGCGCCACCGACAGCGCCGAGCCGACCAGCGCCACGCGGCTCAGGAAGCTGCGGCGGGACGCCCGCCAGGTCATCTCGCCTCCTGGCCGCCGTCGTACGCGCTCCATGCGCGCGGCAGTGCGGTGAGTGCCAGGTACGACAGCAGGATTGCGGCGCCGAGGCCGGCGATCAGTGCCATGGCCTCGAGCGGCGGACGCTCGATGGCCGCCCCCAGGGCCGGCGGCGGCGACAGCGCCGCCAGAGCACAGGCAGCGGCAGCCATGAGGTTGACGGCGAGGTGGAGGCGCGAAGGCTTGAGCGACGCCGACTCGCCGAAGCAGCCGCAATCGGCGACATCCGCCCTCCGCATGGCCCAGATCCCGGAGGCCGCAGTCGCATACGCCAGTGCCAGGGCGACCAGGGCGAGCGCACTCGAATCCAGCAGGACCCAGGCCCCGACCCCGCATTCGAGGACGCCGGTCAGGCGGGCTCCGGGCCGCCCCACGCCGAGTCCGGCCCGCGCCATCGCATTCGCTGCCGGCTCCGGGTGCCGGAGCTTTGCGATCCCCGCTATCGCGAGCAATCCGGCGAGGGTCCACACCAGCGGTGCCAGCGCGTCGCTCACCGGGCACTCGCCTTCAACTTCGCCCTCTCCGAGCCATGGATGCAGCCGCGCGCCCTCACGTGGAGGCTCCCGCCGAGCGCGCTCGCGTGGACCTCGGAGATCGCCCGGACCTCGAGACGCGTCCTCGCGCGCGAGCGAAAGCGCAGCCCGTTGTCGCACCGCCCCCGGAACCGGTCGCTGCCGATGAAGACGCCGCGCGATCGATGTTTCAGGAGGTAGCGGAAATGGCCCTGCTTACCCTCCCGATTCAGCCGCACGGACCCGCACGACCCCCCGCCGCAATTCCGGGGGTACAGGCGGTAGGTCCTGTCCACACGCACGCCACGACGCTGGCCGAATGGATCTCCTCCCGACGTCACCCTGAGGTGGACAACATACCGGCCTTGCACGCGCGGCTCCCAGGTCTGGAACTCACGCGTGGCGCCTGCGTCGGACCCGTCTCCGTTCTCCGCGACGAGGCGGTATTGATAGGTGCGGCCCCAGGAGAGACCGTCCACGGGAGCCATGACGGCGACCGCCGTCGTTCCGTCGCCCGCGCTCCGGACCGGAGTCGTCTTCGTGAGGTGACCGGTGCGGCCGTACCGGAAGCGATACGTCGACTCGGCACCGTTGGGGTCGACCGTTCCGTGCAGTGTCGCGCCGTGGAGGCTGACGTCGGTTACCGATCCGGTCTCCGCCTTGGGCTGCGATGCATCCGGGGCGGCGCTCACCTGAGCAACGCCGGCGACAACCATCCCGCCCGCCGCCAGGAGTGCCGTTACGCGTCGAATGAGCCTTCTTCGCCCGGTCATCAGTTGTACCTCGCCCCCAGGTTCGCACGGCGGCGGCTCGCCGTTCCCAGCACGGTCTCGAGCTGGGGCAGGCTGTCGAACGTCCCCTTGGCGAGGACGATGCCGTCCGCGTCGAGGGCCAGAGCGTACGCGCTGCCCGGGATGTCGAACTCCGCCCACACGTCGGCGTCGAACGACTCGTCGAAGAGCTCCACCGCGAAGTCCGGGTGCCTGCCGATGCTCGAGATCTCCGGCGCGAGCGCGTGGCACACCTGGCACCCCTCCGAGGTGAACACGGCCAGGCCGATGCGGTCGGCCCTTAGCGTGGGGAAACGATCCACCAGCGCGATCCGCCTGCCGAGCTCGGGACCCTCGTGCCGGATCTCCAGTGCCGGTGTGGGCCCCAAGCGGAGGCGCAGCATGCCGACCTCCTGCGCCAGCGCGAGGACCGCGAGGGCGAGGCCGATGCATGCGACCAGGGCGACGATCAGGCCGAGCGCCAGCCACTGGTCGGTGGTGGGATTCCCGTCCGGCAGCAGCGGGAGCAGCGCGAAGCAGGCGGCAAGGGCGAGGTTCCGCGCCACCGAGGTCCAGCCGACCACGGAGCGAGAGCCGAAGCACGCACACGGCGCGCCGGCACGGCCGCGGAGGATCGCGCCCACGAGAGCGGCGGCGAAGAAGGTGAGGAAGGCCGCCGCCAGCCATGCCGCCGAGTCGCTCCCGGCGATCACCTCGACCGCCAAGCCAAGCTCGACCACGATCAGCAGGATCCAGGCGGCCCAGCGCGTGTACTCGCCGTGGATGTCGAACGTGGCGAGCGCCGCCCGGCTGGACGCCGGGCTCGCCAGCTTCAGAACCGCCGATCCCGCGAGAACCAGTCCAAGGACGACCCGCGCAACGAGCCCCAGCACGGCCTCAAGCTAGCACCGGTGGAGGGGCGAACCCATCCCTTGTAAGGGATCTACGGGACCGGCTAGGAGATGCTGACCATGCGCTCGATCGGGACCCGCGCCTTGGCGGCGAGGTCCGCGGGCACCTTGACCTCGAAGCGCATGTTGCGCAGCGAATCGCGCAGCTTCGGCAGCGTGATCATCTTCATGTACCTGCAGAAGGCCATCCGGTTCGCCTCGATCAGGTTTGCCTCCGGCGCGGCCTGCTGGAGGGGATAGAGCATCCCGGTCTCGGTCGCGACGATGAACTCGCCCTGCGGGTTGTCCCTGACGGCGCGGAGCATCCCCGAGGTCGAGAGCATCTGCACCCCCTCGGGATCGAGGTCGCCCGAGGCGACGTACTCCATCGCCTGCGTCGAGCATCCGCACTCCGGGTGGATCAGAAATTCGGCGCCGGGGTGCTCGGAGCGCATCCCGGCGATGTCGTCCGGGCGGATCCCGGCGTGGACGTGACACTCACCGTCCCAGACGTGGAAGCGCGCGTAGCGATCCGCGTCCTCGGTGAGCCCCAGCTCGCGAGCGACGTAGGACCCGAGCCACATGTCGGGGCCGAACAGGATCTCGGTGTCGGGACCCTGCTCGCGCCAGATGTGGTCGACCACCTGGACCGCGTTCGACGAAGTGCAGCAGTAGTCGGTCTCCGCCTTCACCTCGGCCGAGGTGTTCACGTACATCACGACCATCGCGCCTGGGTGCTCCGTCTTCCACGCACGGAGCTGGTCCGCCGTGATCGAGTCCGACAGGGAGCACCCCGCGTCGGGGTCGGGAATGAGCACGGTCTTCTCGGGCGAGAGCACGGAGGCCGTCTCCGCCATGAAGTGGACCCCGCAGAACGCGATCACCTCGGCCTCGGTCGCCGCCGCCTCCCGCGAGAGCTGCAGCGAGTCCCCGGTGAGGTCAGCCACGTCCTGGACCTCGGGCACCTGGTAGTTGTGGGCCAGGATGACCGCGTTGCGCTCGGCCGCCAGTGCACGGACCTCCTCCGACAGCCGCTTGACGTCGCTCGGATCGAGCGCCTCCGGCGGCGGTGCCTGGAGTGTGGGTAGCTGGTGCATCCGGGTACGCGGAACGCGGCCGTGCGTCACGGCGGGGAAATCTGATTTTCGCCCGGCCCATGGGCGCGGGCGAATGAACTACTGAAAGTCTAGTGGCCTGAGCGGTTCGTTCGAGGCCGGCGAGCCTACGCTTAACCGATGCCCGAATTGCCCGAGGTCGAGATCACCGCGCGGCGCCTGGACGCCGGCCTTCGGGATGCCTGTGTCGAGTCGGCCTTGTCGCCGGGCATGGTGGCGCTGAAGTCCGTCGACCCGCCGCTCGCCGCGCTGGAGGGCCGCCGTGTCGTCCGGGTCTGGCGCGTCGGCAAGATGCCCGTGGTGGAGTTCGCGCCACCGGGTGACGGTGACGAGCGCATCGCGATGCTCGTCCACCTGATGTCCGCCGGGCGCCTGCAGGTATTCGACAAACGCGCGTCCCTCCGCGATCGCACCGCTCGCGTGCTGGTCCGGCTGGCCGACGGTCGCGAGCTGCGCCTACGGGAGTTCGGAACCAAGCAGCGTGCGTGGGCGAAGCTGATGCCCGCAGCCGACGTCGGCGAGGACGAGATGGTCGCGACGCTAGGCCCCGAGGCCTGGCCCGCGCCCCCCATGGAGGAGCTGGCGCGCCGCCTCGATCAGCCCCGCCACCTACATCCGATGCTCCGCGACCAGCGCGTGATCGCAGGCATCGGCCGCTCGTGGGTCGACGAGGTTCTCTGGGAGGCGGCGCTGTCGCCATTTCGACAGGGCTCCGATCTCGAGGATGAGGAGGTCGAGAGGCTCCACGGCGCGATGCACGTGCTGGGCGACGCCATCGAGCACTACGAGGGGGCGATCGGCGACGTCGTCCCCGACAAGCTGCCGATGCCGCTCCAGGTCCACCGCCGCGAAGGGGAGCCGTGCCCGCGCTGCGGAGCGACCCTGGCGGCGGTCCACTTCGCCGAGCACGTCACCACCTACTGCCCGGACGAGCAGACAGGCGGGCGCGTGCTGAAGGACCGCCGGCTTTCCAGGCTCCTCAAATAGGGGTTCAGGCAGTTCGCCGCAGAAGCTGGCCCGCGAGCGCGCGCCCGACCGTGACCGGATGGTTGAGCACCGTCGACACGCGGCCGGTCAGGGTCAGCGGGTCGCGCGCGATCCCCAGCTGCCGCAGAACGGTCCCCGAGTCGAAGTAGACGCGCTCGCAGACGAGGCGGTCCTCGTCGAAGACGAAGATCGCGCAGAAGCGCATCTCGAACTTGCGCCCGGTCGCGGGCAGTCCCCGAAACGGCCCGTCGTGCGTGCCGTAGAGGTTCGCCTCGACGATCACCGCGTCATCGGAGTGGTGCATCGCGATCAGCTCGTTGCGCTGGTCGGGGAACGCGGCCCGCGTCTCCTCGAAGTAGCGCGCGACCTCGTGCGGGCCGTCGTAGGTGTCACCCGTTCCGATCAGCTCGTAGCGGGGATGGTCGAAGGTCCCGAGGGTGACGTCGAACTCGTGCCGGTTCTCCGACTCCATGTGCTCGACCACGAGCTCCTCGCGCCTCCGGCGCAACTCTTCGGTGAGCGGCATCAGCGCCGACTCTATCCCGCGCGGGATGGCTCGGCCAACTCAGCCCTGGACGTCGACCAGCATGCTCAGGTCCAACGCCGGCGCCGAGTGGGTCAGCGCCCCCACCGAGACGTAGTCGACGCCCGTCTCCGCGATCGCGGCCACGTTCTCGACCGTCACGCCTCCCGACGCCTCGAGCAGCGCCCGCGAGCTCGAGCGGGCGGCGGCCGAGTCGCGGGCGTCGACCGCGGCCGTCAATGCCGCCGAGTCCATGTTGTCGAGCAGCAGCCGGTCGGCTCCCGCTTCGAGGGCCTCCTGGACCTCGGCCGCGTCCCGGCACTCGATCTCGACCTCGTGGTCGGGCAACGAGGCTCGGGCCCTTCGCACGGCTTCCCCGATCCCGCCCGCGACGGCGACGTGGTTCTCCTTGATCAGGAAGGCGTCGTAGAGGCCCATGCGGTGGTTCCGCCCGCCTCCGGCCACCACGGCGGCCTTCTCGAGCCAGCGCATGCCCGGGGTGGTCTTCCGCGTGTCGAGGATGGTCGCGCCGGTGCCGGAGACGGCGCGGGCGAAGCGCGCCGTGAGCGTGGCCACCCCCGACAGGTGACACAGCAGGTTCAGGGCCGTGCGCTCGCCGGCGAGGAGCGCCCGCGCTGGTCCGGACACGGTGACGACGTCCACCGGGACCGAGTCCCGCCACACCCCCTCGGCCTCCAGGGGCTCGAAGCGATCCGCCCCAACCTGCCGGAAGACCTCCTCCAACGCGTCGAGCCCGAACATCACCCCGGCCTGCTTCTGCACGATGCGGGCACTCGCCCGCGCATCCGGCGGGAGGATCGCCCTGGCGGTGATGTCGCCCGTGCCGAGGTCCTCCGCGAGCGCCCGCTCGACCAGATCGCTGAGCGCCGCGTCCACTAGTCGGCCGGGAACAGCGCCATGGTCGCGGTGAAGCCGTGCAGGAAGTTCCGCCCGCCGACCGGCCCGATCTCGCCGGCGCAGAAGAAGCCGCCCGCGGGCACGCCGAGCGTGTCCTCGATCGCCGAGGCATCGTGATGGGGGACCTCGAACATGTGCGAGCCGCGCCCGTTGCACGTGAAGAGCAGCACACCCGCGGGACCCGCGGCGCCGAGGGCCTGTGCCTGCGCCCGCAGGGCGCCGCGCAGGTCCTCGTCGGCCGAGGCGCCGTCGCGAATCTGCATGCGAACGGTCTGGCCGACCCGCACGCGCTCACCGATCGCGAGGCTCCCGGAATCCGAGTCGATGCCGATGATGGGCCGCACCAGGAAGTCGCCGCGCTCGTACTCCGGCTTGTTCTCCTCGATGACGAGGCCCAGCATCAGGCCGGCGGCGGCGAGCTGCTGCTCCCGAGGCTGCAGCCCGGCAAGAGCCTCGCGGAGGCGCTCGATCGCGGGCCGCGAGGCGAGCTCGCGGATCACGTTGCCGTCAGCGGCGGTGATCGTCATCTCCGGCCCCACCGGTGCCGCTCCCTGAGAGACGCAGGGCAGCATCGGCACCCCCGCAAGCGAACAGCCGACGGCACCGCCGGCGAGCACGTCGCCGTCGCGGAACAACGAGGCGGAGCCCACGGCGGCGGCGCTCGCGAGACCGCCGAGGACCGGCATGCCCGGCCGGATCTCCCCGATGCGCGCGAGCAGTGCCTCGGTCGCGAACGTGTACGGATCCGCCAGCGCAATGAGCGCGTCGCCGAGCTCATCCGGCTCGGGAACGCCCTGGACGTCGAAGCCGTCCGGCATCTGCTCGGTCTCGAAGTGGTGCGTCGCGATCTCCGCCTCGGGCATGGCCGCGGCCCAGACC
>Ga0075365_10001004_pt1 | contig 12070 bp, 21 predicted proteins | sample EndMetdeltDD1765_FD_71387 | JGI IMG/M metagenome (GOLD analysis project Ga0075365, IMG submission 71387) | Populus endosphere microbial communities from Tennessee, USA - Endosphere MetaG P. deltoides DD176-5 | ecosystem: Host-associated > Plants > Roots > Endosphere | place: USA: Tennessee... | reverse complement strand
TCGTGATGCGCAAATACGAAGTTCGTGACGGTTTCCTGGTGGTGCTCTTGGTGGACCGACGCAGCGATGATGAACGCGTCGAAGTGTCCGAGCTTCAAATCGGATGCGGGCGCTGCGCTGTCACGCAACTCCACCTGGTGCCCGCGCTCGCGAATACGCGTTGCCGTCCGTGCAGCAATTTTCCCCGTCTGACCTTCGGTCGTTCCATAGACAATCAGGATGTTCACGATATTCCTCCGACAACAGCGCCCATGTCTTGTTTACCGAGAGGACCCGGGGCGCGAGCCAGGGAATAGGCTCTGCTAACCGCTGGCGAGCGCGGCGTCTGCGCAATTCAACCGTCAGGAAACCGATCTAACCTCGATCCGCTTTGCCGCTGCCTCCGGAGCTCTCGGGATGGCGAGGTGAAGCACACCGTCCTTCATGTTCGCCTCAATTCCATTGATGTCGAAATCCCCGGAGAGAGTGAACTGCCGCTCGAAATCGCCGACATCATACTCGCGATAGGCCTGGCTGTAGCCCTCTGGCGTATCCTCTTTGACGCGGCCATAGATCGACAGCACCCGCTGCTCCACCGTGACCTCCAAACCCTCGGGGCCAACGCCGGGCAGATCCGCAACGACGACAAGGCCCGTTTCAGTTTCGTAGATGTCAACTCGTGGCACGAAGACTAACTTCTCATGGGTCCGCTCGCCCGCGTCCTGCTCCGCGGGCAGCTTGCCTTCCAATTCCGGTTCGCTAGCCGGCGTGGCCTGAGACTGCTTGCTTCCCTTCGTTCCCGCTCCCGGGGCCTCTCTCTTAGCCATGACCCGCCTCCTTGCTCGCCTTCACATGAATGCGCTTTGGCTTGTCCTCTTCGGCCCGAGGAAGATCCAGAGTCAGTAGGCCATTGAGGAGATCTGCTCCAACCTTGTTCGGGTCCACCACAAACGGCAATGACACAGTCCGCGCAAACCGGCCTTGACGACGCTCGCGCCGGTGGTATGCCCGCCGGGCATCGTCAGCTTCGGTTTGCCGCTCTCCGCTGAGCGTAACGGAATCTCGGTGGATCAAGATGTCCAAGTCTTCTGATCTTACCCCAGGCAGTTCAGCGGTGATGATGACGCCGTCCTGGTTTACGAAGGCATTGACCGCAGGGAATTCCAGTCGGCTCACTTCGTCTTGGAGGCGGCGTATGTTGCGGAAAGGATCTGCGCCGAATAGCGTCCGTGCAATCATTGTCTCCTCCTCGGAAAGCCGCCCTGCAACGCCCTCAGATTTTCTGGGGCAGGGCAATCGCCGCTCTTCATCGCCCATCGGCGGAGCGCTGTGAGCCAAGTACCGAACCTACGGCTCCCACCTTGCAGCTCTTAACCCCAGAGTCGCCCAGGTGGTGCCGCAGGTTCGTCCATCATGTTTCACTGGCAATCTGGTTTACCTGCCTGGATTCCCGTTCGCTTGAACGGTTCTCCATGTGTATGGCCAGGTTGTCTCCGCATGACGATCAAGAGAATGCTCCGCTAGGACTTTGTCGCCTTGACCTGAATCAATTCGAGCAGCACATTGGATGGTTCCACTCTGATCCTGTTTTGGCTAAAGCTGATTGACAACCCGTAACTCGCCGCCTCTGTACAAACCATTGCCGATCCGGATCATGTCGATTTAGGTTCTCGGGCCGTACAGCGTCGTGTAACGCGGTGACGCGAAATGCTTCCTGTCTCACGGAAGTCAACTCGTGGCGCGGCCGCGACAGCAGCCGAAAGGTTTCAAGGACCAGCTTCCGCAGGCTCAACATGCCGTCGCGAGCGAAATTCTGAGCGCAAACAAAAAAGTCCGCAGCTCGGAGCCAAGCGGGGGAATATCAATGCGAATTTGTACCGCGATGGGCGCGTGCGGGTCATAATCGCTCTTCATGACAAAGCGAGGGTCGCAGCGATGGCCTACACGGTGATTTGGTACGGCAAACAGGGCATAGTTGAAAAGGTGCCCTTCGATGCCGAGAAAGCCGCGCGGCATCATGCCCTCGCGACTTTTCCCGCTCGCAGGGAGGTTGACGGTATCGTGGCGGTGGAAGTTCGCAAGGAGGGCGGCACAGTTGTATTCAGCAAAGCAGGGGGCAGCTAAAATCTCAGCGCTTTGGGCTTAGGCCGATCTCCTCGCCCCTCACCTTTGTCGCCGATCTCTTTATCCAGCTTCCTATGCTTGTCCTGATTTTCAGTGCTGTTCGCCAACCCCGGCTGTTCGAACACGCTGACGACTACGTTCGTGCCGATTATTGGTCCTTCATAGTTTGTTGATCATATTAGCCGATGATAATAAGCGGACATGCTAGGTACTTCGTACATGCCACAATGGCCCTGGCGCATTCACCCTGGCGCCGGGGCCTACAGCGCCGCTAGCCCGGCCGAGGCATGGCCGGCACAATAACACCTTGATCAGATCCAAATGCATACAGCTATGTTCCTCGCCCAACCGGTCGGCGAGCGCTGCACCAACGGCGGAACTTTCCGGCGACGACAATCTCCGGAATTAGCCGGCCAGCATATCATCGGTGACTTCGCGGCCAGTATGGCGAGGGACGATCAGGTTCGTGAGATCGAATCCCTGGCGCTTCGCTTCGGCAAGATATCGTTCGCGGGTATCCTGCGCCAGGTCTGGGCTGCGTGCGAGCAGCCAGAGATATTGCCTGTCGGGCGAACCAACGAGAGACACCTTGTATTCGGGATCGAGCTTTAGGACCCAGTAGTCACCGCTAGTGAACGGTATCCAGCGAATGTATTTCGGCAAGAAGGTTACTTTCAACCTGGATCGGGCGTCGTCGACCGGAGTGGCCTCGCCGATTGCCCGCGATGGTTTGCCGTGCTTGTCGAAACAGCGGTTGTCGACGCGAACCTTGACACTGTCGTTCAGTGAATAGTTGGCCGTGATGTCCGTCGCCGTTTCATCTTCATATTTAATCGGGAGCCGGCACAGTTCATACCATTTACCAAGATATTGGCTGAGGTTGATTGAGGTAATGGCCGTGACGGCCGAAGTGTCTGTCATGAAGGTCTCCTTGCCATCGATCCAACCCCTGAACACGCGTAGGGCTCCCAGAGGCCAAATCTTGCGATGTCAATCTCCTTTCTTCGTTCGAGTCGACAGATCCTAAGAGTTGTCCGACCGGTCGTTTGTCGCCAGAGCATTTTGGCTTGGAGAACCCGTGTGGCATAAACCAAAGGCAGAGCCGAAATCCACGACTTCGTGCGCAAGATTGACAAGCCGGACGATGCGACGATCGAGGCACAGCGGGCTGCCCTTGAACAACTTGGTGCCGTCTTCATCGAGGAGAACGGCGGCGGCATCGGAGTCCGGCTGAAGTTCACAGCGGCCGAGCGATCGTCATTCCAATGCCAACGCCAAGGCCGATAGCAAGGCCCATGAGTCGAGGCATTGGAACCGAATCAGGGGCATGCGGCTTGTTAGCTTTCAACGAAGCTTACATGAGGCGCGCCTAATGTTCCGAGACAAAGAAACACGAGCTCTAGAAGCGGCGCTGATAGCCGCGGTGCCAATCTCGATCCTGATCGCGGTGGCGATGGTTCCCCTTACGTACGGTTGGTTTGGGTAATGAGCGCGCGCGGCACAGACTTCCTTTACAAGTGGATATCAAAGCACGTCCCTAAAACGGCTGTCGCCGATGTCATCTCGGTCGCCGACCTTACCGAGCAGCTATTCGCGGACGCCAAGGCCGCAGGCATTAGCAGCAACGAGATCGAGGAAGACACTGGCAGCGTCTACGAGGCGATCCTTGATGCCATAGTGCACCACGATGCTGGTGTGGATGACTGACTTGTGCGCGGCTATGATAGCCCTCAATGACAAAGAGTTGGACATTCCAAGAACTGATCGACGCCAGGATGACGGTGACGGCGTTCTGCAACAACCCGGCCTGCCATCATAAGCAAGAGCTCGACCTAGTGAAGATCCGCGACCGCTTCGGCCCGGATGCGCCGGCAATGGAATGGGATCTTCGGCCCAAGCTTCGATGCGCCAAGTGCGACGGAGTCGATTTGGTCTACACCCCCGACACCAGCCCGACCGGCTACGGCAAGGCCAGGGGTGGATAAAGGAGTGAGGGCTCAAGCAACATTGTTTCAGCGGGCGCGAAGAAGCAGTTTTCGTGCTCTTCGGTCGGGTGCAGGCAGATATGCAAATTGTCATCGCCGGAAGGAATTACGACATCATAGGGGACGAAATATGTTGTTGGTGAGTGACACTACGGTGATCGCCAGGCCTCAAGATGATGACGTAACCATCAGGTCGTGGCGTCACAGTTGTGCTGGGAATTTTGTCGCACTCCCCGTTCACCAAAGCGTCTTTGAGAAGCCGCACTGGCGCAGATCGGGCCCCCGCAAGGGCGGGCTTGACGATTCCAGCGAATAAGTAGGGCCCTGCGGCTCCCTACGAGGCGAGTTTCCAAGCCTTCAAATGCCTGACTTCTGCATCAGGTTGGCAACTCGCATGCCGAGCCTAGCGGTAAACTCGCCATTTTTGGCGGCGAAATCCCAGCAGAAGAAGGCCCCGAGGCAAAAAAGCAGAATGGAGAGTCGCATTAGCGTATTCTAATATAGGACAAATTGAATAAGCGTTAAGGCAAATGCGCCGTCTTGAGTGCCAGGGGGTAGCGATGTCTGAACAGCCGGAAACGACCTACGTGGTGAGCGTCTACGAGGCGCCGAATTGGCGCACAGTGCTAACGACCAACGATAAGGCCAAAGCACTCGCCTGGGCGAGAGAGATCGGCGACAACGTGCGCGTCGAGGAGATCACTCCGAAGCCAATTAAGCGCTAAAGCGCTCGGCGAAGTCGGCGACATATCCTGTGATAGATCGGCGAGCTTTGCAGGTCTCGGGCTGCGTGCGTAAGCAGCAACACGATAAAGAGAACCACCACTGCTGACGCGAAGCCGGTAACGAGAGCCATCCGTGAAAACGGCCCTGATGTCGGGAGGTTCCCTTGAAAGATGGCCGACACCTTGTTGGGCGGGGGCGTTGGGGTAAAGGCGCCGGCCAGGCGGAAATTTGTCCGCCGCGCAGAATATATGCCCGATTTGTCAGCCTTGGGTTATGGTGTGATCGCGGAAGGGGCTCACCCGAACTAGGCTTCCTCATCCTCTTCACCCCAATGTCGCCAGTGAGTGGGCACCACATCTACTAAATGGCCGGTTATGGCGTCTTTCCATCCGTCGACAGCGCGTCTGCAAGGGAACACGAGCGCGTGCATACCATCCTCGTCCAGAACGGCCAGTTCCAGGCTATGAAAGAAGGGGGCATTGAGTATGGTCTGCCATGCAAAAACGATGCGCTCTGTCGTCTCCGCCGGCTTTGATTTTACGCAAATCTTTGAAAGCCCAACAGCGGCCGACGCGGACAATGTTACATTATCGCTCCCGGGAACATTAGCTGCCTCTAATGGTTGAGCCGAGCGGCAGGTGGTGCCCTCCATCTCCTGCCGAAGATCGGTCTCCGATCGGCCCGCGCTCCCTCCGCCGATTAGGGGGTGCGGGCTTTAAGAAATATGGGAATAGCAATGGCAGACAAGTCGGGCACAACGTACATCGTCAGCGTCTTCGACAAGCCAAACTGGCGCACGATCCTCACCACAAAGGATGAAGCTGAAGCCCTGGCGCTGGAGCAGGCGATGTTTCAGGTTGGCGCGAAGACGCGCGTCGAGGAGATCAGGCCGAAGCCAAAGAAGCGGTAAGTCGGCTCACTTGCACCGCAACCGCTGGGGCAGCAGAGAAAAAGCCCAGTGCGGGGGCGCAACCGGGCTTTTCCTTAGATGCACGACAGTGGCGCCTACGTGATTTTGGCGCTGACGGTCCAATATTAAATTAGAAATTCTGAATAAACCGTTGCAGGTCAAAGCGGTGGACGGCGCAACCGCATTCCATCTCCAAGGCCCGGCAGCGCTTCGATCACGCGATCTCTGGTTCTTACCTAAAACCGCGCCATTCCACTGCGCGAATTATCGGGCAACGCGTTCGAGCAAAGCAACGATTTGCTTGGCGATTGGATCAGCTTCATTGTTAAACAATTCAATCATTTGCTTAGCCGGTACCACAGGCGATTGATATCTATCGTTGAGCAAGGCGGCCACACATTGCTCGACTGAAATTGACCCATCGAAACCAAACTCAGGATGCCGCTCCGGATTCGCTGTAAACCATTCACGGAGAAGCACAGACAAGGTCGGTGGTTCAGATGAAGAGAGTGCGGTTTCGACAATCCGACGGACTGCTTCTGCCCTCGGCGGCAAATCAGGTTGGCTGCGTCGCCATTCGTCGACAAGCTTCAGGAACTCCGGATTCGCGCGCATTTCAAAACGTTCAGTCTTCATCATTGCGATATAGCCGTTTACGTGCATTCCGGCAAGTACGTACAAACCCGTTGACACATTAGCCATAGCCATATTACTTGGTGTCCGTACACGACGTACAAGTTATGGAGAATTGCGATGCCGAACACCCATGTTCCGGCACCTGGCGGAGCTATGCCCGCTATCTGCCGCCTTCGCCTAGCGCTTCTCATGCTGCGCACTGCCAACCAGCTTTCCGACCATGCTGCTCATCAAGAGCTATGAGGGGAAGGATCGATGAACACTCATGTCCGCGCCCTGAAGCCCTACGCAATGCCAAAGGGCATGAACCCGCGCAATATGGCGCCAGGGAGTCGAGAAGCGCCTGAACGACCTCCTAGACCGCGCTATGAGCCTGATTACCGCATCTCATGGAGGCCGATTGCGATCTGGAGGAAACGGCCGACGACGAGCCGTCGATCGGCTGGACGGATCGAGGCCCGCAAGCTGGCGGACTCAACGAGGATTGCGAAATGGACGACTCCGACCGAGAGGAAAGCGGCGACGAGCATGAGCCGTCGCTTGGCTGGTCCAGCGCGACCGACCAGAACCTAGCGTTGGCCGACTTCGGCACCGCGCGCGATGTCTGTTTCTTTGATGGTGAGCAGGACGGCGGCGATGCGCCCGAGCAGCCCGACTACTATTGAACGTCGCGGAAATGTTTTCCGCCAAGCAAGGCCCGCTGCCTCATCGTGGCGGGCCTTTAGTTTTGTGCCGTAAGGACGAGCGTTTTGACGGATTTAGTTGAGCCGCCGCCCCGCTCCAGGCAATGATTCGGAATGTTTGGCCACGTCGCGTTAGCGCACTCTATTTCCTTGACCACAGCCGCCCCGGCGGGTTGGGTCTCCTCAGAAGCATACGACATCATGAAAACGGTTTTAGTTACCAGGGTTGCCAAGACTGCGACCTGGACCATAAGGGCTACGAAAGCGATCTTTTCAAGCATACGCAATTAATGCGGATGCCACGCGCCGGTTCCATCTAACTCGATATTGTCGCCCTCCCGCTGCCTCACGGTGGCGGGCCTCTTTCACTGTGCGACGAAACTGGAATCGACAATTGTGCAGTTAGCGGTATTCAGAGAGCCTACCGCGATGGCGGTATTATAGCCGCCAAACCCATTCTTTGCGCGATATTCCATGAGCACAGTCCGGTAGCCGTTTGCATTTGGTGTTGACTTGGTCCTTACGTGCTCAAACGAATCCGGATCTCTCAATCTGTCCTTGACCTTCGCGACTAGATCGCTGCTCGATCCGTCCCAGACGCTGAAGCATTTTCCAGCTTCAATGCTGGCGTGATCACCCCCCGAGCAAGCCTTCGACGCGGCAAACACCGCAAACAAAATCGCCAAGGTGACACCAACCCTTTTGTTCCGGCCCACGTCGCTGACTGAAGTCGCACTAGCTGCTGGCTGCGCTTGCGGCTTGGGCGGGGGTGACTGAGCCGCGACCCGATATCGCTTTCTCAAAATGTCACGAGCAGCCTCAAAGTCGCTCTGGTCAACGTCGCCCCTTGCGCGCATGGCCGTCAGTTCAGCCATTGCTTTACTATATCTAGGATCTACCGCTTCCCGCTTGATTCCCCCAGACGGGGGAGACCCGCCCGAGAATCGCCCTCCCATAACCCCCTCCATGTCGCGTCCATGTCGCACGGACCTGCCGATAGTCGCAGGAAACTCTTGGAGATCAACCGGTGGTGGTTCGCCCAAATTCGCGGGCGTGCTGGCGTGGTCGCCGCTGTAGACGGCCCGGCCGCCGCACAGCTCTGGGTGACAAAGGGGGACGGCAACCGGGCCTTCCGGGGAATGGAGATACCCAGCCCGTCAAGTATGCACAAAGGCTAATGGAAGGGCAATCTGCACGTTCCGTTCAGATCGGCTTGTCGACGAGTGGCTTCTTTCTCGTCGGCGGCACATAGCTTGTCACCAGCTTCACGGCTGCAATGTCGACCGTCACCGGCGGGGACAGATTCACAGTAACTGTATTCTCGTCGACCCGGAGGACATTGCCGGTGAGTTCTATCGGCTGGCCTTTCTTCAGAGCCGATGTCCGGTCCACTATCGAGTGTGGAAACCCATAGTGCGGGATCGAGACGCTGACCCGATCTTCGGTCACGCGCTTCCGCACGATCGCTGTGATCGCAACCTCGTCGCCGACCGTGATGCCCTTCGCCATGCCATCATTCTGATGCCGTGGGCGGCTTCGTCAAGCGATCTCTAATATGCGAATGGAAACTTGCTTGACCCGGTCAGCCCTCGATCGCCATTCCCAATGCCTACACCAAGCCTAGGACTGAGACACTACCTGCGGTCGCGCCGGTTGGCGAATACATACGCTTCTGCTAATATAAAAGCATTTTATCAATATACGTGAGCCCAAAAAGAACCAACGCCAAAGAAATGGGGGGTCGGCGACAGAGGGAAGGAGCGCAAATGGCCGCCCATCTTATCGCGGATGTAGATATAGAAGACGCTGCCGCGTTTGAGGAATACCGGCGGGATGTTCCAGCCACGGAGGAGCGCTATGGTGGGCGATATCTGGGTCGTGCCGGTGCGACCAAGGTTCTCGAAGGTGATTGGGAGCCACACCGCTTGGTTATCGTCGAATTCCCCGACATGGCTTCATTGATGGGTTGGTACAATTCGCCGGAGTACGCCCGCCTGATCGAAATTCGAAAACGTTGCGCCAGCACCAGGATCATTGCGCTGGAAGGGATCACACCACCCACTGCGTGACAATCTGCGAAGCGGGCCTTTGGGCCGGCAAAACAAGGATCTCAGTCTCAAAATTGGCCGGAGATATGCCTATGGAATCCAATCATGGCAATAGGGATAGAGATATGGTCTGTTATGGCGCTTTCGTCGCCAAGGCAGGCTACGATGACGTTCGATCAATGACGCTGTGCCGGCCGGATTGACCTTTCGATCTGACGCCGTCCTGTAAAGTGTCGATACCGGGGAACCTAGTCATGAGCGACAATAAGCCGACTGTAGACGTTACCAAGGACTGGCAAGCATCGCAGGGCCAGAAGTCCGGTGCCACGCGCCTTCGCCTTTTCGCAGTGCTGTCGTGGGTTGTTGCCATTGGCGGCGAGATCGCCGGCATTGTTTTGCTCTACCGGCACAAATTCAACCAGGACAACCTGCCGCTACTGATCGGCATTCTGATCGGGATCGCGATTTTTGCCATCGCCGGCAGCCTGCTTTGGAAGGCGGCCAACAGGCAGGACCCGGCTCGCGAATCCGAGCCATTCAGGTTCTTCGTCCAGAACCAGCTCGGCGCGATCATCACGCTTATTGCCTTCTTGCCGCTGGTTCTGCTGATCCTCAACGACAAGAACATGGACCCGAAGAGCAAGAAAATTGCCGGCGGCGTCGGCGCGGTGCTCGCCGTGCTGGCGACGCTGATCGGGGTCAGCTACCAACCCCCGTCGGTGGAGCAGTACACGCAGGACATGAACGCGTGCGCTTCGCAGATCAAGTCGGGGCAGCCGACCACAGCCTGTTCGCCCGAGGTCGCCGCCCAGGCGCAGGCGATCGCCACCGACTCCACCACGGTGGCTGCTGCGACGAAGGACTCGGCACACCCCAATGGCCAGGATATCGTCTATTGGATCGCGCCGGAAAACGGCGCCGCCAAGTCCGGGACAGAGCATGTCTTCCACCTCTGCGCAGCCGTCAGTCCGCTGAAGGACAAGACCGTGAACAGCGGTACCGTGACGGAGGCCTACGCACAGAACGCCATCCGCATCACCAAGCAGATCGAGATGGAACAGAAGCAGTGCGGGTTCACGACCACGACCCCATAAATCCGCGATGAACTGGCCGTGCGAGGCGAGTATCTGGCTTGCGCCCCCGCGATGCGGTTCATTGAGGATACCGTCGTTCGAATACCGGAGCGCGTGATCCAGATCGCCACAGCGCAGTTGCGACTGAACGACGCCGGGGCCGCCTCCCCTTGCGTTGAAGTGGTCGAAGCCTGCGGCGAATGGCACGATCGCGTCGTCGATGGCGATCAAAACAGGACCCTGGCGTTCGAACTGGAATCCTACCCCTTGGCCTATGCGGAAGGCCAGCCGATGCGTCTAGGGCTGGATAAACTCATGCGCCTTGTAGCGCATGTGGATGAGAACGTAAGGTGAAAACCAGCATGGGCTTTGCGGCGGGCAGCTACCCGGCGATTGCGGATAGTTGTAAGGACCCAGAACAAAACGGGGCCGGCGCAGTTGTTTAACCCCAACCCGTGCAACTGCACCGGCTAAAAGCGGGCCATGAGAACCGCTCTAAGCACAGCCTATCGCAAATTAGTCCTGTCGCAAGAGAGACTAAGTGCCCAAGCGCCAGCTAAAGCGGAAATTGGCTCAGCCGGCCAACGGCATCCCAATGCCCACGCCAAGGCCGAGTGCAAGGCCCATGAACAGCTTGCCGGCAAAGCTATTTCAATGGCGCGGAAGGGCGCCACCTGGCGCTCCGAGGGCTTGTGAGAGATCATCAAAGATCGTGTCTATGGCCAGATTCTTAGATCGAAAGCCGGAACCTGTGAATCCCCTCGCTCCAACAAGGTCTCTCGGCTGGGAAACGCTACGGAAAGCACGTTGGGTAACGGTTGATTCAACCATTGCTGGTATTATCTCGTAGTTAGGTGGCGGCCCCGACGGTGCGGCAGGGGGTGCTGGGTTGTCGGAGCCGCCTGCGCAGTCCGGTTGGATTTGACCGCGCTGTTCCAAATTAGGACAGCGCGGTCAATTAACCGTTAAAATCTTTTGGAACTAATTAAGCGCATACTAATTGAATCGCGGTTTGCGAGTCCTGTGTATGCGTTTGAAGTTCGTAGCTCCCCTAATGCCGACCCTTGTTGAGAAGCCTCCGGAGGGCGACGCCTGGATTCACGAAGTCAAGTTCGACGGCTACCGTTCGCAGTTGATCATCGATGAGGACCGGACGCGCATCTACACGCGCAATGGTCACGACTGGACAGCCAAATATTCCGACCTGGTGCAGGAGGCGAAGGGCCTCGGCGCCGAAAGTGCCATCATCGACGGCGAGATCATCGTCACGAACGAAGATGGGTTGTCCGACTTCCGTCCACTCCGCAAGGCGATCACCAGCCGGCAGCACCTCTATTTCGTGGCGTTCGATCTGTTGCACCTCAACGGATTCGATCTTCGCGATATGGCGCTGAAAGACCGCCGGGCTGGGCTCTACGCGATAATTCCGACCGGCCTTCGCATCCAATTCAGCGACGCGCTGCCCGGCGATGCCAAGGCGATCTTCGAACTGGTCGACAAGGCCGGGCTTGAAGGCATGGTCTCGAAGCGCAAAGACAGTAAGTATCGGAGCGGGAAATCGACGACCTGGCTGAAGATCAAGGCATATACCATCGACGAATATGAACTGCTCGGGGTCGAGTGTGAGGCCGGCAAGCCGGCATTCGCACTGATGGCGGATCGAAATACCGGCCGCTATGTCGGCTCGGCTTTCATCAATTCGAGTCAGGCCATCCGCGAGCGGCTGTGGAAGCGTGTCCAGGAGCATGCCGGGCCGGCCCCGAAGGGCCTGAAGCGGCCGGCGACGCAATGGGTCAAGCCCGGCATCATCGGCCGTGTGAAGCACCTACGGGGCGAGGAAGACCTCCGCCACGCTTCGTTGCAGGATTTCCGTGAGGAATGAGCACGCGAGGCAGCGATTTTGTCT
>Ga0075365_10001003_pt1 | contig 12072 bp, 7 predicted proteins | sample EndMetdeltDD1765_FD_71387 | JGI IMG/M metagenome (GOLD analysis project Ga0075365, IMG submission 71387) | Populus endosphere microbial communities from Tennessee, USA - Endosphere MetaG P. deltoides DD176-5 | ecosystem: Host-associated > Plants > Roots > Endosphere | place: USA: Tennessee... | reverse complement strand
GCACCAGCACGAGCACCAGCACGGTCACCCAGACCGTGACCGTCCCGCCCCCACCGTGACGTGACTCGCGCCGCATACGCCCACGATGCCGTCGTCGTCCTCGATCCCGGCGGCGATCCACGCGCGCCCGGCGGCGCGATAACCGTTGCGCTGTGCGGACATTGGGACCACGAACCGCCGTGCCCGCTGGCGCCGCATCACACCGACGCATCACCCGAAGGCGACGACACGTTTCGGGTGCGCGTGCTGTTCGCCGCCGAGCCGGCCGACGAAGAACGTGTGCGTTCGTTGATCGGACAGGCGCTGTCGTCGGGACGATTGGCCGGCCCCGACGGCCGCGTCACCAGATGGATGGTCGAGTCCAGCAGCGCGAGCAGCGTCCGTCCGGACGAATCCGACCACGCCGCAAGGCTGGCGCTGAGTTGACGACCGAGGGTTTAGCGGGTTGATCACTCGCACCAGACGTGAGTAATCAACCTGCTAAGCCGGAATCAGCGTCCGCGAGCGGCGTATTCGGCGACCATCGCCTCGGCGCTGCGCACCGCCGCCCGGCATGCGCGGGTGGTGAACGGATCGTTGAGGGGATGGTCGGCGCGGCGCCGCCACCGCTGCGCTGCCGCGAACGCCGCTCGCGGCCCGTCGTAGGGCGCGTCGGGCTGCAGCCCCAGCCTGCTGGCGGCATCGGTGCCCGAGCCGCCAATGATGCGTCGCAGCGACGCGATCTCATCCTCGTTCAAAGTCGTTGCACGCGAACGCAAAGCACTCAACAACCGAAGCTCTTCGAAGGCATGGGTGTCGGCCAGCAGCGGGTCGATGTCGGCGATGATGTAGCGCGTCGCATAGATCGGGTTGGTCTGCACGAACTGCCGCAGCGACAGCAGCGCGGTATGCGCCTTCAAGAGATCCGAGCGCTGCGCGAACTGCTGGTCGATGACGTCGCGCAGCGACACCAGGCCACTGCGTTCCAGTAGCTCGTCGGCCAATGCCACCGAATCGCTGACCCCGGCGCGCAGCACCGCGATCGAGATCCTGATGCCGAACATGCCGAACCGGTCCAGCAGGGCGGCGCGGGTGGCGGCGTCGACGGGCAACGAACTGTCCTCGCGCACGAAGCGGTCCACCGACAGCATCGCCTTGGTCAACTCGGCGGCGTCCACCCCGGCCAGCTTCTCCAGTGCGACGAACTCGCTCTGCCGCAACGTGCGGGCCGTCAGCGCCAGCAGCCCGGACACCGGCACCACGGCCTGGCAGATGCCGGTCTTGTCCATTTCGGTGGTGAAGCGCTTGGCCACATCCTTGGCGGAGAGCATCGCGTCGATCCGGCCCGCGCCAATCTCGTCGGCCCGTGAGGCCACTCCGATCACGCCAAGCGCACCGGCCGACCCGCCGACCAGCTCACCGATCTGCTTGAGCAGCGCGATGTCTGCGGCGTTCAGCGTGCGCAGCAGGAACACCACGGCGTCGACGCGCGGCACCCCGTCCTCGGGCACCAGCAGGCGCAAGGTGCGTTGGGAGACATCACGGCTCAGCGACGAGGTGCCCGGCGTGTCGATGATCGTCGAGTCGATCAGCTCGGCCGCCGGCCACTCCACGTCCAGATCGACGACATCCTCCGGGTCGAGGCTCGCGAAATCGAATGTCAGCCCGCCGTCGCGGGCGATCGGCACATTCGAGCGCCTGCCGCCGCGGTGGTTGGCCGTCACCTTGGGGATCGGGCCGTGCCGGAACCAGGTCACGATGCGGGTGGCCTCGGTGGCGTCGGTCGGCGCGATGTCTTCGCCCACAAGCGCATTCACCAGCGTCGACTTGCCCGCCTTCAAAGTGCCTGCGAGCGCGATGCGGATCGGCTGGTTGAGCCGGTAGCCGATGCGCTCCAGCTCGTTGTGCACATCGGGCCGATGCTGGTAGGCCGGATCGTTGCGGTAGGCCTGGATGGTTCCGCCCAGGATCGCGCGCACCTGATCGCTAGTGCTCATCTCGCGCTACTCACCAACGTTCCCTGGATGTCCTCCACTCCGGCAATGACCGGAGGTCCAGCTTAGAACGTGTCGGCGTAACCCTCCGCGATCGCGTGGTCGTCGATCGGCTGATCCGCAGGCGGCGGGTCGTCGGGGTAGTCCTCGCCGAGCTCCGGGGCGCCTTCTGCGATCTGCGGGGCCACCAGGTGGCCAAGCGCCTTGTCACCCTCATCGACCGACTGCCAGTGGTCGCCCTGGCGGGTCTCGGGCCTGCACTCCTCGGTGCCGAGCGCCTTGTCGATCACCTCGGACCGGTGGTGGCGGTGAGCCTCGTCGGCGTCGTCGAGCGCCTCGTCGGCGTTGTCGAACGAACGGAGGTTGGCTGGATCGAGGATCGACATGATGACTCCCCCGGTGGTGGTTTACGTGGTCCCGACGGGTTCGCGGGCCGCTTCGGTGGCGCCTGGCGCCAACTTGACCGCGTGATCGGTCACCTGTTTGAGAATGTTGAGCTGACGCTCGAGTTCCCTTATGCGCGTGTTGCGTTCGTTTTCTTCCATCTGCGCCGACGCGATGGCCGCCTGCAGCGATTCGTTGAGCGAACGCGTGGTCTGGTTGGCGATGCCGCGGTAGTGATCGCGCAGCTGACGCTGAATTCCCTTGAGCCGGTCCCGGGATTCCTTGTTGACGACGAACGAGACGTCGTCGATGAACTTTCGCATGTTCATCTTCGCCTCGTTGCGCACCCGCATCATGCGGTTCTCCATGTCGTCCTTATAAGTCTTGCGGCCCAGCAGAAGCCCGGCACCGAGCGAAAGCGGGTTGAACATGCCCAGCCCGGCGAACGACGTCAGCATGCCGAACATCAGCACGCCGCCGTACGAGCCGCGCATGCCGGTGACGACCTTGTGTCCGGCCTTGATCGGCTTGGCCTCCAACTTGCCCAGAGACTTCAATTCGCCGAAGCCTGCGCCCATTTCGCGCGCGTCGAGCTGGGGCATCTGGATCGCCTCCAGGCCGGCCTCGACGAACGTTCGCCCCACCTCCTGGGCCAGTGCTTCGGCGCGCTGATACGCCCACACGAAGTTGTCGCCGACGGCGGTGGCGATCGTATTCTCCAGCTCGGCGCCGATCTCGGCCCAGTGGTGAGTCGGGTCGCAGTTGTCGATCACGTGCTCGGTGTGCTGGGAGATGGCCCGGAACCGGCCTCGCAGGTCGTGGTCGACATCGGCGGTCAGATCGGCGATTCCGTCGTTGAGCACCTGCTGCCACAGCGCAGTCTGCTGCAGCGCCTCCTGAGCCTCCTGCTTGCGCTGCTCGAGGTCGGCCTTCAATCGGCCGAGGGCATCCGGATCATTGAACGCTGCCAGCTCGGAGTCCGCCGCCAGTGTCAAATGCTCTGAAGCCGAACGGATCTCCGCTAGCACCTGGTCGCGGACCCGGTCGTTCTCGCGAGACAGCACCTTCTCGCTGAGGAATTTCACGATGGCCGGGAAGTTGGACTCCTCGTTGAGTTCCTTGTCGTTGAGCTGGATGGCGTGGCTGCGGAGTAGCGAGGACGCCGGGATCATCGGTATCGACAGGCCCGCGCGTTGCAGGTGTGCCTTGTCGGCTTCGACGATCTGCCGCCAATGCGGGTACAGGTCGGTCTTGGTCGCGACAATCGTTGCGACCGGGCAGATTTCGAACGCCTGACGGATGAACGTCATCTCGGGTTCGGTGAACTCCTGGCTGGTGTCGCTGATCATCAGCATCGCGTCGGCGTCGGGCAAAAGGCCGAGGGTGGCCGACAGATGGGGCTGGCCGTGGCCGCCGACGCCGGGGGTGTCGACAAACACCAAACCACCCTTGAGCAGCGGGCTGTTCGCGGTCACCGCGACGCGCAGCACCTGCCTGCCGCCTGCCGCGGGATGGCGACGCAGATCGTTCTTGATGTCGGCGATCGGGATCGCGATCTCGTCGGTCTGACCCTCCTCGGCGCCGTGGACGATCAACTTCGCGGTGGCCTGTTCGCCGTAGGACACCATCGTGGCGACCACCGTGGTTTCGTCGTCACCGACGCGCGAGACCGGGACATTCAGCAGTGAATTCAGCAACTGGCTCTTGCCTTGCTTGAGCTGACCGGCGATCACGACGCGAATCTGCGGATCGCTGATCCGCTCCTTGGCCTTGGCCATCCGCTCGACCAGATCACCGCGCTCCTGAATCTCGGCGATCTTGCTCGCATGGTCGATCAGTTCAACGATGACCTTGACCTTGCGGGGGTCATTCGGTTGCGTCATGGGGTCCCTTTTGTGTTGCCGCCGATCCCTCAACGGTAGGCGTGCCAACTGGCGGGGACCTATGGATGGTCCCCGCCAGTTGCGCTATTTGGTTGTTGGGTCGATCAGAACAGGCCGACGTCGTTGGTGACGTCCACGTGCGTCTCGACGGTCGCGTCATGGCTGTCGTGCGTCGAGTTGTCGTTGTGGCTGTCGTGCGTCGAGTTGTCGGTGTTGTGGCCGGTCGAGTTGTCGTCATGGCTGGCGTCAACGTTGCCGGAGATGTCGCCACCGTGGGTGTCGACCGTGGTGACGTCGCCGCCGCCGGTGTTGGTGGTCGTGGTCTGCGTCGGGGCGATGACCACCCCGCCGCCCGCGCCACCGGTAGCAGCACCACCGTCGCCGCCGCCACCCGAGAGGATGCCGCCGCCGTGGCCACCGGCGCCGCCGGACGCACCGCCACCGCTGGTGTCGATGTCGCCGGTCTTGACGACCGGGCCCTCGTTGCCCGCGATGACATCGCCGTCACCGCTGTTGTGGATGCTGCCCGAGCTGTCGCTGGTGTTGCCAACGCCGCCGGCCTGCACGGTCGAACCCTCGCCGGCGAGGATGTCGCCGGTGTTGGCGCCGACGTTGCCGTCGCCGGTCACATTCCCGTCGCCCTCGACGTTCGTGTTGTCGATGTCGCCGGCGTTGCCGGTGTTGATGACGCTGCCGTGATCGGCGGTGTTCGTGGTCTTGTCGCCGAAGGTGATGTCACCGAAGTCCAGGTTGACGTTGCCGACACCCTGCTGCTGGTCCTCACCCGCGTGGTTGACCACGTTGGTCTCGGGGCTCAGGAAGCGAGTGTCGTTGTGGCTCAGCGTGTCGTTGTTGCTGAACGCCTGCGTCTGCGGAGCGAAGGTGGGCTCGTAGGCGAAGCCGTGGGTCTCGGCGACGGCCTGCTGCAGTCCGTGCACCGGGTTGCCACCGCCGTGGATGACCGCGGCGGGCGCCACGGTGGCGGCCACTGCGTTCACCTGTGCGGCCGTCACGCCCTGAACGCCGGCGTTGGCCATTGCGCGGTCGGGGTCGTTGACGAAGGCCTGGGCCGCGACCGGGTCGCGGAAGAGGTCGAGAATCCAGTCGATCACGTTGGTCATTTCTGTGGTCCTTTTCTTGTGGGTGTTTTCTTGGAAGCTGGTCGCCGGGCTGTCCGGCGAACTGGTGACAACGTTATGGAGCCGACGGCGTTGTAGAAACGGGGTCGAATCCCCTCCCTAACGGTATTCACCCCGGGATAGGGGTGGGACCCCCATTAGGGGATTAGGGGGTGGTTAGGGACTGCGTCGGTTGGCGTTCAAATCGACAGCATTTCCGCAGCTCAGACACACAAAATGCGCGGCCCGAAGCGGACCGCGCATCTCGTGATCGAGCTGATGGTTACGTTTCGAAGATGTCGAAACCGGAATTGTCGGGCTCGAGGTGGTGATCCTCGGGCGCGGTATGGCTCCAGTCGTCCTCGGCATGCGCCTCGATGACCGGCGCGTCGTCGATCACCGGGCCATCGAAGTGCAGCGACGGGTCATCGGCACCCGCCACGTCCGGCACGCCTGCGTCGGCGAGCATGTCGATCCCCGACTGCACTGCGGCATCGGGTTCGGTGACCAGGTTGGCGGCCATCGAGTGCACGTCGTCGACCGCGACGGCGGGCACATGATCGTCGAACGCATCGAATGCGGCCGTGGCAGCACCACTGGCCCAAACATTGCTGGCATGGTCGTCGATCACCGTGTCAGCACCCGTCGAGGGCACTGCCATCGACAGCGATTCCGAAACAACCGGAATCAGATTGCTGACGTCCACACTGCTCACGTCGGTTAAATTGGCGTCAGCGATCGCCTGCGCCGGATCAGCGGCGTAGGCTGCGGCGGCGTCGGGGTCGCGCACCAACGACATCACGAAATCAAGTAGCGAATTTGCCATGGAAACCCTCCTTCCCATTGCAGAGATATATGCGGCGTAGCCCAAAGGCTTGACTCGATGCTATCGACGGACCCGCCCCCCGAGATCGGTGCCAAACCCAGCTCTCCCGTATCGGCGTTAGGGGACTGACCGTTAGGGGTTCTCCCACCATTAGGGGGATTTGCGGCTATCGTGTGGAACTGCCAAAGACGAGGAGACCATGAACGACTCACTTGGGTTGTCCATTGGGATGACCAACTTGGTGGCGGCCCGAATCGGTCGCGCTCCGGTCATGCGCCGTTCCGTGCTCACCTTGTTCAACGATCGCGCCCCCGAAGTCGGTGTGCCTGGCGAGAATCCGAATCTCAATCAGCCCGGTCTCGTGCTGACCGGTTTCGTCGAGCGGGTCGGCGACCCGGTTCCGCTGGTCGCCGCTGACGGCTCCCCGCACCTGGGCGAACGCGTGCTTGTCGAGGCCCTCGACGCGATGGCGCGCACGGTCGGCGGCGGCACACCCGTCGCGATCGCCGTGCCCGCGCACTGGGGTCCGGGGACCGTTGGCGCGTTGCGGGGCGCGCTGCGCGCCAAGCCGAGCCTCGCACCGGACGGTGTGCCCGCTGCGCTGATCCCTGATTCGGCTGCGGCGTTCGCGGCGCTGCAGGCGGCGCCGGGACTGCCGTCGAGCGGCGTCGTCGCGCTGGTGGACCTGGGCGGCAGCGGAACCAGCGTCACGCTCGCCGACGCCGGCTCCAACTTCGGCCAGATCGGCCAGACGGTCCGCTACCCGGATTTCTCCGGCGACCAGATCGACCAGGCGCTGCTCAACCACGTGCTGGCCGGCATCGCCGACGCCAACGCCGCCGACCCCACCGGCACCCTAGGGCTCGGATCGTTGGCCCGGCTGCGCGAGGAGGCCCGGCTGGCCAAGGAACGGCTGTCGGCCGAGACCGCGGCGGTGGTGCGCCCCGAGCTGCCGGGCTTCAACTCCGACGTGCGGGTGACCCGCAACGAGCTAGACAATCTGATCGCCGCGCCACTGGCCGGTCTGCTCGACACCATCGAAGAAACGTTGCAGCGCAACAACATTCCGGTGGCCAATGTGTCGGCCGTCGCAACCGTTGGCGGCGGGGCCAACATTCCGCGGGTGACCCAGCAGCTGTCGGAGCGGCTGCGCGCCCCCGTCGTCACCACACCGCAGTCACAGCTCAACGTGGCGGCGGGCGCCGCGCTGGTGGCCGACCGCGGGCTTGAGGCCGACGCGCCTACCGGCATGGCGCCGACCGGATTGGCTCCCGCCGCGGATGCGCCGACGGGCATGGCCGCCGCGGGGTGGGCCGCAGGCGCGGCAGGCGTGGCCGCCTCCGAATCAGCGTCCGACGGTGCCGCGTCCGCCACGTTCAGGGCGCTGGCGTGGTCGCAGGACGACGCGCCCGGCGGTGAGCCGGTGCCGTATTCGGGCGAGGACTACACCTTCGACCAGGGCGGCACCGAAGCCCGCCCGCAGATGGCGTTCGCTCATGAAGAAGAGGGCTACGAGCCCGAGGCGGGCCCCCTGCCCTGGTACAAGCGTCCGCCGATTCTGTTCGGCGCGGCTGCCGCAGCGGTGTTGCTCGCCATCGGCGGGCTCGCGGTCACGCTCACCAGCAGCAGCGAGAACAGCGGCCCGGTGACGGAGACGGCCACCCACGTCGAAACTGGACCGTCGCCAACCGAACCGGCCACCGAGGGCGCACCGGTGACGGTGACGGTGACCGGCCCCAACGGCGAGCCGAGCACGACGGTCGTGCCGTCGCCGACAACCACGTCGAGCGAGACCACCACCTCGTCCACCACGACAACAACCACGACGACGACCACCACAACCACCACGACGACGACAACGACGACCACGACGCCGCCGACGACCACGACGACGAAGCCGACCACCACCCAGCCGACGACCACGCAGCCGGTGACCACCACCACCGCCGCCGCGTTGTCGCCGGCGACGTCCGTTACACCGTGACCCATGGCCATCCCGGCGCACGAACCGCTGACCGACATCCCGCCCGCCGCGCGCCACGCGGTGGCCGCACTGGTCGCTGCGCCGACCGTCCCGGTCAAGATTCTGGTTTCCGGCGGTATCGGCACCGGTAAGAGCTCGGTTCTCGCGGTCATCCGCTCGGCGCTGCGCGCGGCCGACGTGCCGGTGCTGACGCGGCCGCCGAAGAAGGGTGACACTGCGGCCGTCGTCATCGACGACGCGCATCTGCTCGACGATGCGGAACTCGCCCGCCTCGGCGAACTGGTCGCCGACCCGGCGGCCACGATCGTGGTGGCCGCAGAACCGCTCGCCCACCACCCTGCGCTGCGCTCGCTCGCCACCGCCATCGAGCGCGAGAACCCGATCGTCTCACTCGGCACGTTCAGTCCCGCCGAGGTCCACCGCCTGGCCGCCGAAACACTCGGCGCCCCACCGACTTCCGAGATCATCCGGTCGCTGATGATGGCGACGGCCGGCCTGCCGTTCCTGCTCGCGCCCACGATCGCCGCCGCGCCCGACGCCAGGGAGGAGCCGGCGACGGCGATCATGCAGGCCGCCAAGTTCGCATTGATCGAACGACTGCGCCGCCTCGACGAGCCAGTGCTCGACACACTGCTGGTGTCGTCGCTGAGTCCCGAACTCGGACCAGACGACGTCGCCGCGGCGTTGCGGGTCAGTGCCGAAGAAGCGCAGGTCCTGGTCGACCGCGCCCGCGCCAGCGGCCTGATCGAGCCGTCGCATAGTCACGTGTTCCTTCGGTCGGTGCATCGCAGCATCGCAGGCATCATCGGCACCGCGCGCCACCACGACACCGAGATCTCGCTGCTTGTCTCGCAGCTCGAATCATCAACGCTCTCACCGGATCTCGCGCTAAGGCTGGGCGAACACGGGTTGCGCGACGACCGACTCGCCACCGCGCTGACCGACCTGGCGTCGCGTGCTCATGGCCAGCCAACACGAGCGGCGCGACTGTACCGAGCCGCCGCCGATGCGGGCGCGACCGCGCTGTCCACTCGGCTGGCCGACGCGCTCGCACTGACCGGTGACTGCACCACCGCCGGCCGGCTGGCCGACGACCTGCTCGGCTCCGAGGACGCGGCCGAGCGTGCTGCCGCCGTCCGGATTGCCGCCAGCGTGGCCGTGCACGACGGCGGCGCCGCACAGGCGGCCGACTTATTCCGTTGGCTGGGGCCGTATCCCGATGCGTTCGTCAGCGCGGCAGGTGCGATCGTGTTGGTCGCCGCGGGTGACGCCGACGCCGCGCGGACCGCGCTGACCGCCGAGAGTGCTGGACCGCCGACGTCGACCGCCCGCGCCGCGCGCAGCCTCGCCGAGGGTCTGCTGCTGTCTTTGGATCAGCCGTTCCCGATTGCCGTTGCGCGCCTTGGTCAATCGATCACCGCCGAACAACAGTCCGCGGGCGTCGCACCCGACACCCCGGCCGCGCTCGTGACACTGGCCGCGCTGCACGGCGGCGATCCGGTGCGTGCCCGCAGCGTAATTGGCAGGGCGGTGCGGGCGGGTAGCCAGATAGACACAGCCGACGAATCCTTTAATTCGCACCGGCACCGGCTGTTGCTCGGCTGGGTGCGGATGCAGGACGGGCAGCTGTCGGCGGCCGCAGCCGCCGCGACGGCCGACGTCACGCTGCACCGCCGCGACGCGCTGTGGGCGGCCGCACTGCAGACCGCGATCGCCAGGCGCAGCGGCGACAGCGGCGCGGTCCAAAAGCATTGGTACGCCGCGATGGAAGTGCTCGCCGAGTATTCGGTGGACCTCTTCTCGCTGTTGCCGCTTGGCGAACTGTGGGTGGCCGCGGCCAGGATGCGTCAGGTCGACCGGTTGCAGCACACCCTGACCGAGGCGTTCGATCTGCTCGAGACTCTCGGTAATCCCCCGCTGTGGTCGGTGCCGTTGCATTGGGCCGGCGTGCACGCCGGCATCCTGGCCAACTCGCCTGCCGCGGTGGCGCCGCACGGTCAGGCGTTGACCGCTGCGGCGGCCAACAGCACATTCGCCAAGGCGCTGGCGACCGCCGGACGCACGTGGCTGCGGGTACTGGCCAATCACGTCGACATCGATGAGGTGACGGTGGCGGCGCGTGGCTTGTCGCAGTTCGGTCTGACCTGGGACGCCACCCGGCTGGCTAGCCAGGCCGCGCTGCAGACTCCCGACGGCCGCGTCTCCGGCGCGATGCTGCAGTTGGCCCGCGACCTCAAGCAGACAGCCGCGATCGACGAGATGCCGGGGCTTGAGCCCGTGACGACGATCGCGGACGCCGGGCGCACCGGCCCGTCGCGGCCGACCTCGTCGCGGCTGTCCGACCGCGAGCGTGAAGTCGCCGAACTCCTGTTGCTCGGCATGCCCTACAAGGACATCGGCAGCCAGCTGTTCATCTCGGCCAAGACCGTCGAGCACCACGTAGCGCGAATTCGCCGGCGGCTTGGCGCCGATTCGCGATCGGAAATGCTGTCGATGTTGCGCGCCATGCTCGCGCCTCAGGGCTGAGCCCCCAACGCGGCGGATTCCCCTAATCGAAATCCCCTATCGGGGTCGTTGAGCAACGGGTCCGGCACCGGATTTGCTGTGGCGGCGCTCACCATAGCGTCGTTCGCATGTTGAATTCCCCAGGCAACCATGGCCGTTCGATGGGCCTGTCGGTCGGCGCGACGAACCTCGCCGGGACCCGTGACGGGCAGACGGCCGTCGTCCGTCCCGCCGAGCTGACGCTGCAGGGCCAGCGCCTCACCGGGTTCGTCGACCGCGTCGGCGATCCGGTACCGCTACTGGCTGCCGACGGTGCGAAGTATCGGTCAGAAGAACTGCTTGCCGACGCGCTCGATGCGATGGCCCACGCGGTCACCGGCGGCATGCCGGTGTCGGACGTGGCCGTCACCGTGCCCGCGCACTGGCGGCCGTCCGTCGTCGACACCCTGCGCAGAAATCTGCGCGGCAAGCTGGCGGTGGTGTCCGATGCGACCGCGGCGCTGACGGCGTTGCGGGCCAACCCCGGCCTGCCGACCCACGGCGTGATCGTGCTGTGCGACTTCGGCGGCAGCGGCACCAGCATCACGCTGGCCAACGCGGCGAGAGACTTCTCCCCGTTCGGCGAGACGGTTCGCTTCGCCGACTTCTCCGGCGACCAGATCGATCAGGCGCTGCTGAGTCATGTCGTCACCGGGCTGGCCGACGTTGATCCGTCGGGCACCGCGATGGTCGGCTCACTGTCTCGGCTGCGCGACGAATGCCGGCGCGCCAAGGAACGGCTCTCTGCAGAGACGGCGACTGCCGTCGTCGCGGATCTGCCGGGCCATCGGGCCGACATCCGCATCACGCGCACCGAGCTCGAGGACCTGATGCAGGCTCCGCTATCGGATTTCCTTGCGACGCTTGATGAAACGCTGGAGCGCTACGGCGTGCCAACGGCCAGCGTCGCGGCGGTCGCCACCATCGGTGGTGGTGCCCGCATCCCGCTGGTCACCCAACGGCTGTCCGAGCACCTGCGCGCACCTGTCGTGACGACGACGCACCCGCAGCTGACGGCGGCCGAGGGTGCCGCGCTCATCGCACACCGCGCCCGCGCCGTCGACACCGCCACGGTGATGACGCCGACCGCTCCTGCCGCTGTCGCTGCGACCGTGGCGTTGGTGGCCAACGAGCAGGCGCTGGCCTGGTCCGAAGACGACGCGATCGAGGACGTGCTGCCCTACAACGACGTGCCGCCCTACAGCGACGTGACCGACTCCCGACCCGAGGTGGTTTTCCGCCGCGAGGAGTGGCAGCAGGCCGAGGAGCCGCCGCGACGTGGCCCGCTGATGCTGTTCGGCCTGTCGGCAGTCGCCGCGACGATCGCGGCCGCGGTATTCGGCTTCACCCTCCTCAGTGA
>Ga0075365_10001001_pt1 | contig 12075 bp, 12 predicted proteins | sample EndMetdeltDD1765_FD_71387 | JGI IMG/M metagenome (GOLD analysis project Ga0075365, IMG submission 71387) | Populus endosphere microbial communities from Tennessee, USA - Endosphere MetaG P. deltoides DD176-5 | ecosystem: Host-associated > Plants > Roots > Endosphere | place: USA: Tennessee... | reverse complement strand
AGGGGCCGGCCGGCGAGCTCAACCCCGGCCTTCGGCACGCCCATGCGCGAGCTCCTTCCTCCGGCCAGCACGGCCCCGACAGGGCGTGTGACACGGTCCTCTCGCGAGCTCCCGGGCCGCATGGCTTCAGTCTGGCAGCGATGATCCCGGGCGGATGACTCGCGAGCTTCTCGACATCGAGACCGCCAGACAGGCGGTGCTCGACCGGGTTTCGCCCCTCGCCTCGGAGGAGGTGGGAATCGAGGATGCCCTGGGCCGGGTCCTCGCCGGGGACGTGACCAGCACAGATGCGATCCCCCCGTTCGACAACTCGGCCATGGACGGGTACGCGGTTCGGGCCGAGGACACACGCGGAGCCACCCCGGACGACGCGGTCACGCTGCGGGTGGTCGATGAGTCGCGCGCCGGCGCTCCGGCGAGCGCGGCCGCCGCACCGGGAGAGGCGATCGCGATCTCGACCGGAGCGGCGATGCCGGCCGGATGCGACGCCATCGTTCGAGTCGAGGAGGTCGAGCCGCGTGACGGGGCGATCCTCCTGAGATCGCCGGTCGATGCGGGGCGCGATCTGCGGCACGCGGGCGACGATGTCATGGCGGGCGACGTCGTGCTACGGCAGGGCGCTGTTCTCGGGCCGTCGGAGCTCGGCGTGCTGGCGGCAGTGGGGCGATCCACCCTGGCATGCGCTCGCCGGCCTCGAGTCGCGGTCCTGACGACGGGCGATGAGCTCGTCGGTCCCGACGACGAGCTCGGGCCCGGCAAGATCCGAGACGCAAACGCTCTGTCGGTTCCGGCCCTCGCGCGCACCTGCGGGGCCGCGGTCGGCGCCGTCGACCACACCGGCGACGGCGCGGAGGAGACCCGCGAAGCGATCGCCGGCCTGCTGGGCGCGGACGTCGCCGTTGTCTGCGGCGGAGTCTCGGTGGGCGAGCACGATCACGTCCGGCAGGCGTTCGCCGACTTGGGAGTCGACGAGGTGTTCTGGGGTCTCGCGCTGCGGCCCGGAAGGCCCACCTGGTTCGGGGTGGCGCCCGACGGGACGCTCGCCTTCGGCCTGCCGGGCAATCCCGTTTCCGCGGTGGTCACCTTCATCCTCCTCGTGCGACCCGCGCTTCTCGCCCTGACCGGCGCCAGCCCGGATCGCGCCCGGACCTGGGCGGTGCTCGACGAGCCCTACGGAAAGCGCCCGGGGCGCGCGCACTTCGTCCGGGTGCGCCTGGACGCTCGGGAGGACGGTTGGCATGCCCGGCCGACGAAGGAGCAGTCCTCGCACGTGCTGACATCGATGCTGGGCGCGGACGCCCTCGCGATCATGCCGGCCGAGCGCGCCGACCTCGCGCGGGGCGAGCGGGTCGAGATCGAGCTGCTGCCAACCGCCGGAATGGCCTCGGGACGGGTCTAGCATCCCTCCGATGGCTCGCTCGATGACGGTCCGGGTGCGGTTGTTCGCGATCCTCAGGCAGAGCGCCGGGAGTGACTCGGTCGAGGTCGAGGTCGAGGAGGGAGCCACGGTGGCCGACGCCCTCGCCGTCCTGGGGCGCGAGCCGGGGCTCGAGAGCGTCCTCGACCGGGTTCCGGTTCGCATGGCGGTCAATCGGAACTACGCGGACCCGGAGACCCCGCTGTCGGCGGGCGACGAGCTCGCCCTGGTGCCTCCCGTCAGCGGCGGGGCGGGCTCACACGTGCGGGTGGGCCCGGAGCCGATCTCCCTGGAGACGGTGGTGGAGCGCGTGGTGGATCCGCGGGCCGGCGCGGTCGTCACCTTCCAGGGGTTTCCCCGGGACATCCCACAGCTCGACTACGAGGCCTACGCCGAGATGGCGGAGGAGCGGATCGCGGCGATTCTTTCCGAGTGCGCCCGGCGACACGGGCTCGTGGCCGCTGCCGCCGAGCACCGCACCGGGCCGGTTCCCGCGGAGGAGGCGAGCGTTCTCGTCGCCGCCTCGGCGCCGCACCGCCCGGAGGCGTTCGCCGGCGCCCGCGAGGCGATCGACCGCATCAAGGCCGAGGCGCCGATCTGGAAGCTCGAGCGGGACGCGAGCGCATGACCGGGCGCAGGCTCACTCACATCGACGAGTCGGGCAGCGCGCGGATGGTCGACGTCGGCTCGAAGGACCAAACCGCGCGGCGGGCCGTCGCGGATGCCCGCCTCCGCATGTCGCCGGATACGGCCGAGGCGATCGAGGACCGGAACGCGCCCAAGGGAGACGTCATCGGCACCGCGCGCATCGCCGGGATCCAGGCGGCCAAGCGCACCGGCGAGCTGATCCCGATGGCGCACCCGCTTCCGCTGACCCACGTCGACGTCGAGATTCGCGTGATCGCCGGCGAGGGCGTGGTCGAGGTCGTCGCGGAGGCGAAGACCGTCGCGCGGACGGGAGTGGAGATGGAGGCGATGACCGCCTGCGCCGTCGCCGCGCTGACGATTTACGACATGGTCAAGGGCCTCGAGCGCGGCATTGCCATCGAGCGGATCGAGCTGCGGGAGAAGTCCGGCGGGCGCAGCGGCGAGTGGCGGCGTCCCGGCGCGGAATGAGCGTGCGCGCGGCCATCGTCACGGTCAGCACGTCCAAGTCGGGCGACGGGGCCGCGGCCGACGAGAGCGGCGAGGAGCTCGCCGCCTTCGCGAAGGGCATCGGGGCCGAGATCGCCGGGCGCGAGATCGTCGCCGACGACCGCGAGGCGATCGCCGCGCGGCTGCGGCACTGGTCGGACGAGAGCTGCGATCTGATCCTCACCACCGGGGGCACCGGCGTCGCGCCGAGCGACGTCACGCCGGAGGCGACGCGCGACGTGATCGAGCGCGATGCGCCCGGGATCGCGGAGGCGATGCGCGCGGCCTCGCGCGAGCACACACGCCACTGGATGCTGTCCCGCGGCGTCGCCGGAATCCGCGGCGGGACGCTGATCGTCAACTTTCCGGGGAGCCCACGGAGCATCGGGCAGGCCGGAGAGGCGATCGCAGACGCCCTTCCCCACGCGCTGAACCTGTTGCGCGGCGGGCACGGCGGGCACGGCGGGCACTGAGCCGCGCGTTGCATCGGTTCAGGAGATCGGGCACGTAGGCCAGGCCGCGAACGGGCATGCGGCGTCGACCGCTTCGACGCGATCCGCGTCAACCTGTCGGGCGCGGATCGCGTCGAGCGGCGGTCTCGCCCCTCACCGCAATCCGCTCCCGCTTGTCGGGACTGGATTGCGTTGACCGCGGATTGACCGCCGCCCCGGGCCACTCCATACTCGCCCCTCCGCCGCGCAGCGCCCTCGTCGCGGGGCGCATCCCTGACACGCCGGTTCGGCCGCGCACACCGCGGGTAGTCGCGGGGGACCTGAGCTATCCGAGACGCCCGAAGGAGGTAGGCGCATGAAGGCCGTCACCTGGCATGGAAGGCGCGACGTACGCGTCGACGAGGTACCCGATCCCGCTATCGAGGAGCCGACCGACGCGGTGATCCGCGTCACCTCGTCCGGAATCTGCGGCTCGGATCTCCACCTGTACGAGGTGATGGGGCCGTTCATGGGCGAGGGCGACATCATCGGCCACGAGCCGATGGGCATCGTGGAGGAGGTCGGCCCGGAGGTGCAGCAGATCAAGCCCGGCGACCGCGTCGTGATCCCCTTCAACATCTCCTGCGGCCACTGCTACATGTGCGACCAGGGCCTCTTCTCCCAGTGCGAGACCACGCAGGTGCGCGAGCACGACAAGGGAGCGGCGCTCTTCGGTTACACGAAGCTCTACGGGGAGGTCCCGGGCGGGCAGGCCGAGTATCTGCGCGTGCCGCAGGCTCAGTTCGGGCCGATCAAGGTCCCCGAGGGCCCACCCGACGACCGATTCGTGTACCTCTCCGACGTCCTGCCGACGGCCTGGCAGGCCGTCGAGTACGCGGCGACCCCGGAGGGCGGCTCGCTGGCCGTCTACGGGCTCGGCCCGATCGGGCAGATGTGCTGCCGGATCGCGAAGCACCGGGGCGCGCGGGTCATCGGGGTCGACCTGGTCCCGGAACGGCTCGCCCTGGCGCGACGGTACGACGTCGAGGTGATCGACGCCGAGGAGACCGACGACGTTCCCGAGGCGATCCGGCAGCTCACCGCCGGGCGCGGGACGGACTCCGTGATCGAGGCCGTGGGGATGGAGGCCCACGGCGACCCCGTCGGCAAGACGGCGCACGGGGCGGCCGCGCTGCTGCCGGACTCGGTCGCGAAGAAGGTGTTCGAGAAGGCCGGCATCGACAGGATGCGAGCGCTCTACGACGCGATCGCGACCGTCCGGCGGGGCGGCACCCTCTCGATCTCGGGTGTGTACGGCGGCGCGCTGGATCCGCTCCCGATGATGGACCTCTTCGACAAGCAGCTCCAGATCCGCATGGGACAGGCGAACGTCCGCCGGTGGACCGACGACATCCTGCCGCTTCTCACCGAGGACGGCGATCCGCTCGGCACCGAGGACTTCGCCACCCACAAGCTGCCGCTCGAGCAGGCGCCCCAGGCCTACGAGATGTTCCAGAAGAAGGAGAACGGCGCCATCAAGGTGCTGCTCCAGCCATAGCGACGGAAGAACGGAGGAAAAAGGGATGTCCGACCGCGACCTCTCACAGCAGCTCGTCAAGTACCTGACCGACGTCCACTCGATCGAGGAGCAGGCGCTGGTGCAGATGCGCCGCGCGCCCGACATCGCGGGCGACCCGGAGATCGCGGAGGCCTTCTCTCAGCACCTGCACGAGACCGAGCGCCAGGAGGAGAGGGTCCGCGAGCTGCTCGAGGCACTCGATGCCAAGCCGTCAAAGGTCAAGGACATCGCCGGGCAGGCCGGCGGGATCGGGATGCTCCTGTTCGCGAAGCTCCAACCCGATACGCCCGGGAAGCTCGTCGCCCACGCCTACTCGTACGAGCACATGGAGATCGCGGCATACGAGCTTCTTCGCCGCGTCGCCGATCGGGCGGGCTCGAGCGAGACGGCGGCCGCCGCAGGTGAGATCGGCGACGAGGAGCGGCGGATGGCGGGCCGGCTGGAGAGCCTCTTCGACCGTGCGGTCGATGCGTCGCTGCGGGAGGTCGGCCGTGACGACCTGGCCGAGCAGCTTCGCAAGTACCTGGCCGACGCTCACGCGATCGAGATGCAGGCGATCCAGATGCTCGAGCGGGCCCCGAAGATCGTCAAGCCGCAGACCCTGGCCCGCCTCTACGAGGAGCATCTGGAGGAGACGCACGGACACGAGGAGCGCATCCGCACCCGGCTCGAGGCCGTCGGCGGCTCAACGTCGGTGCTGAAGGACGCCGCGATGCGTCTTGGCGCGCTCAACTGGGGTGCCTTCTTCCAGGCCCAGCCGGACACGCCGGCGAAGCTCGCGGGGTTCACCTACGCGTTCGAGCACCTCGAGATCGGCGGCTACGAGCAGCTCAGGCGCGTGGCGGAGCGCGCCGAGGACCACGAGACGGCCGGCACGGCCGACCGGATACTGGGCGAGGAGCGCCTCGCGGCACACAGGATCGCGAGCCACTGGGACGACGCCCTCGACGCGTCGCTCGATCAGGTCGTGGCGGCCTGATCTTGTCCTCCTGGGTTGCGCCGGAGGCGGCGTAACTCAGACGGCGCGCCCGGTAGCACCGAGCATCTCGAGCCAAACGATGGCCCGGTCCCGATCCCGGCGCATTCCCCAGCGCTCGCTCAGCCGCTGGACGAGGTGAAGGCCGAAGCCGGGGTCGCCCGGCTCGGGGCGACGGGAGGGAAGCCGGTACGCGCCGCCGCCCTCGGCCATCACCACTCGAATGCGGTCACCCTCCTTCTTCGCGCGCAACTCCAGGGAGTTGACGCCCTTCCCACCATCGCCGGGGTCGACGCCCTTCCCCCGATGGCCATGGAGCGCCTCCACGACCAGCTCGTCCACGAGCAGGCACAGATCGATGAACGAGGCGTCGTCCATCGACCCGCGGAAGGGCTGAAGCTCGTTGCGAGCTCGCCGGGCGCTCTCAGGCTCCAGCGGCAGATCGATCGAAACTGATGCTTGGCTCATGACTGCCTCCCGACTATGCCTACCCAGAGGGGGCCCGGCTAACCACGACGGCACATGCAGGTTTCGAACCCACTCCAACCTGGCGTTCGATTCGTTACTTTTGGCCCAATTCGCGCGTTTGCGGCCTCATGCCGGGTAAGCGGCGACTCGTGAAAGCGTGTTGTCCCCCAGGGCAGGGCTGCAATGCACCCGCCGGGCGCGAGGAGCCGTGCCTGCTCCGCCGGGTGCGTCGCACGAACTCGCCCGACGCGAACCGCGCGCTGGCTCTCTGGGAGCGGTTCAAGCGCGTGCAGCAGGCGCACGGCTCCGGCCGGGAACGCCGCTTTCTGCGCCGAGCGTATGCACGCGCCCGCGACGACGCCGTCCCCTGGCGCCCGCAGCTCCCGTAGAGCAGGCCCGCTCCTAGATGGACCGGACCGCCGGCATCCGCCTGCGGCCGCGGAGGTCCAGCACCAGGCAGCCGAGCAGCACCGCGACCAGGGCGGCCACCTCGCTCACCGCCGACGCCTCGGTTCCAAGCGGCAACGCAGCGAGCGCTAAGACGGCTGCCGTCAGACGCCACCGAGTCGCGCCGATCGAGAGCGTGCGCCGAAAGAGCGCGTCGCCCGTCAGGAAGCACGCAGCCCCCCCGGCGAGGGCCAGCGAGCGCGGGAACGAGAGCGGATCGCCCGGGTGCGCGATCGCGCTCTCGAGCGCCGATGCGATGGCGATGACGCCGAAGAGGATCAGGAGGTGGCAGTGATAGAACCCGTTGAGGGCGAGCCGCGGCCGCTCCCGGGGAGACGCCGACCGCATCGCCTCGAGCGCACGCTCGTCCTCTCCCTCGCCGAAGTAGGTCCACCACAGGCAGGCCGTGAGCGCCAGGCCGAGCACGGCGACCGCCACCAAACCCGCCGTCAGAGGGTGCCCGCTTGCGCCGATCCCGACCGCGACCACCGACTCGCCGAGCGCCACGATCACGACCAGGCCGTGCCGCTCGACGAAATGGCCGGGCGCGATCTCGAAGCGAGGGTCAGGCGGCCTCAGGGACGGCAGGACGATCACAGCGACGGCCACGGCCCACAGGGCCTCCCGTGCCACCCCACCGGCGATTCCGGCGGCCACGATCGCGAGCGCCGCCACCAGGTTCAGCGGGGCGACCCGCAGGATCGCGGCGGCGGACGCCCCCGCCTGGCTGCGAGTGAACAGCCCGGCGTGAATCAGGACGATGACCAGGTACGCGAGGCCGAACTCGAGCCCGCCGCCGGCGAACGCGGTCGGGATCGCCAGGGACAGGACCAGGAACGCCGCCATCCCGCTGAGCAGCAGGAGCTGGTAGGCCATCCGGTCCGGGGCGACGACGTTGGTGAGCCAGGCGTATCCGCCGTACATCCACCAGATCACGACGAGCATCACCCCGACCCGCAGGACACCGGTGCCGTTCGGTTCGTGAGCGAGCACCGCGGTCAGCTGGGTGATCGTGAAGACGAAGACGAGGTCGAAGAAGAGCTCGAGGGTGGATACGCGGACCTCGTCGCGCTGCGAGGAGCCCGGGCGCTCCTCGACCCTCTCGCCTCCAACCGCGCTCGCACGCTCGGCCATGGCGGAAGTATGCGAACTCGGCACGATCCGCGGAGGTTTCGTGCCGGAGCGAACCCTAGGCTTGAACGGTGGGACAGCCCGAGCACGCCCAGGCGACCCTCGCCCTGCAAGGGCTCGAGGGCCTCGACGAGCCGGCGGCCGCCGAGCCCGCGAGCCGCGTGTACGACGGCCCGCGTGAGCCTGACGCGCTGCTTGCCCATCTCGGCCACCGGTCCTTTCGCCCCGGCCAGCGGGAGGCGGTGCGCGCCGGCCTCGACGGGCGCGATGCCCTGATCGTGATGCCGACGGGTGGCGGCAAGAGCCTTTGCTACCAGCTTCCCGGACTGGCCACCTCGGGCCTGACGATCGTGGTGAGTCCCCTCATCGCCCTGATGGCCGACCAGTGCCGTCGTCTCACCGGCGACGGACATCCGGTGGTGATGGTGGCGTCAGGGATGGGTGACGATAGAAATCGTGCGGCCCTCGCGCGGATCCGTGACGGCGCCGCGCGAATCGTCTATTGCTCGCCGGAGCGCTTTGCCTCCACCGCCTTCCTCGACGCGCTGGCGGCCCGCGAGGTCGAACTCATGGCCATCGACGAGGCGCACTGCGTCTCGGAGTGGGGACACGATTTCCGCCCCGATTACCTGCGCCTTCCCAGGGCGCTGGAGCGCCTCGGCCGTCCGGCTGTCATGGCCTGCACGGCGACCGCGACCGAAGAGGTCTCCGGGGAGATATCCGGCCGCCTCGGATTGCGCGATCCGCTCATCGTGCGCTCCGGATTCGACCGCCCCAACATCTCCTTCGACACGGTGAGGCTGGACGGCAAGGGCTCGAAGGCGCGCAAGCTCGGCCTCCTCGAGCACGGGCTCCGCCAAGCGGAGAACGTCCCGGCGATCGTCTACTGCGGCACCCGGCGCGACACTGAGGCGGTCGCGGAGTCGCTTCGCTCGGCCGGCGTCCTCGCCGCCGCCTACCACGCCGGCATGGAGCCCGACGAGCGGGCGTCCACCCAACACCGGTTCATGTCCGGCGATGCCGACGTGATCGTGGCGACGAACGCGTTCGGGATGGGGATCGACAAGGCCGACGTCCGCTCGGTCTGGCACTGGGCGATCCCCACCAGCGTCGAGGCCTACTACCAGGAGGCCGGCCGGGCAGGCCGAGACGGCATGCCCGCGCGGGCGGTGCTGCTGGCGGGGCGCTCGGACCTGGGGCGGCTGGTGCGCTTCAACCAGCAGCGCACCGTCGACCCACTGGCCATCGAGCCCTATCTCGCGCAGCTACGAGAACACGCCGACTCCGACGGCTCGTTGGTCATCGACAACCCCCGCAACGACACCGACCGGATCCGGCTCGCGATCGCCGAGCGTGCCGGAGCCTGCGCCGTCGAGCCGGCACCTGGCGCGCGACTCCTCGTTCGGCTGAACGGCGCGCTCGACCGGCACCGCGCGGCCGCGGCCTGCCGGATCGCCAAGGACCGCGGCTGGCGCGCCTACCGCGCGGTGGAGGCGTACAGCTTCTCCGACACCTGCCGCCGGCGCAGCCTCCTGGACCACTTCGGAGACCCACGTCCGGGACAGCCCGTTGGGCGCTGCTGCGACGTCTGCGACCCGGACGGCTGGTTGCCGGATCCCGACACAATCCGGATCGCCAAGCGCCGGTCGCCGGGCGCGAGCGCGGCGCCGGCGGTCGAGCTCTCGCCGGGGGACGTCGAGCTCCTGACCGCCCTCAAGGCCTGGCGGCTTCGCGCCGCGGAAGGCAAGCCCGCCTACACCGTCGCCCACAACCGCACGCTCGAGGCCATCGCCGCCAGCCGGCCGGAGGGCGTCGACGCGCTCGCGCGTATTCACGGCATCGGACCGGCATTCGTCTCTCGCCATGCGGTGGACGTGCTCGAGCTCGTCGCCGGCCACCCTCAGCCGGCCGAGAGCTCCGGGATGTAGCGGTCCAGGTGCGCGGCGATCGTCGCGCGCACCCACTGCTGGGTGTCGGCATCGGCCATCCGGTAACGGCCGAGGAGCATCGCCTGATCGGTCAGCGGCAGCCCGGCGATCTCCCAGCGCACGACCAGGCGCTCGAACAGCATCTCGCTGCGTCGCTTCCAGGCGTCCTCGAACGAGACGGCCGCTCGGTCGGGAGGCTCGCCGATCTTCTCGATCGTGCCCCGGCTGAGGGACTGTCGCAGCGTCAACACGTTGCCCTCGTCGTCCGTGTAGTCGGAGGTGGGCGGGGGATCGGGCCGGCGGCGGCGCTGTTTCCTTCGCTTCGCCATTCCCATGAAGTCTGCCCCGTCTGGCGCCAAAGCCCTGAGCCACTAGAGTCCTCATGTCCCAATTGGGCCTCCCGACGCCGGAGGGAACCGGAATGCAAAGTCTTCGCATCATGCCCAGCAAGCGGGTGACCATCTGCTCGGCCGTCATCGCGGCGGCTCTCGCGCTCGGACTCCTCGCTCTCCCGTCGGTGGCCGGCGCCGCGACCGGAAGGGTCGCCTGGCTCTGCAAGCCCGGCAAGGAGCACAACCCGTGCATGCGGGGCCAGAAGACCACCCTGATCTCGCCATCGGGCGAGCGGCTGGGCGTGAAGCACCCGCACGGCCCGCGGCACCGGAAGATCGACTGCTTCTACGTCTACCCGACGGTCTCGGACCAGCAGACGCCGAACGCCAACCTCCACATCGATCCGGAGGAGCGCTCGATTGCCCTGTACCAGGCGGCGCGCTACTCCCAGGAGTGCCGGGTGTACGCGCCGATGTACCGCCAGCTCACGCTGAAGGCGATCCTGACTCCCGGCTCGATCACACCGCACGAGGAGCGCATCGCCTACTCGAGCGCCCTCAAGGCGTGGAAGAAGTACCTGAGGAAGTTCAACGACGGCCGCGGCGTGGTCCTGATCGGACATTCGCAGGGAAGCTTCGTGCTGCGCGAGCTGATCGCCAACGAGATCGACTCGAAACCCAGCCTCCGTCGCAAGCTCGTATCCGCGCTGCTCCTCGGTGGCAACGTGCAGGTCGCAGCCGGGGAGGACAGCGGCGGAGACTTCGAGCACGTCCGAGCGTGCCGCTCCAGGACCCAGCTCCATTGCGTCGTGGCGTTCTCGACCTTCAACGCCCCGGTCCCCGAGGATGCGGTCTTCGGGCGGACGGCGGCGCCCGGCATGGAGATCCTGTGCACGAACCCGGCGGCGCTCGGGGGAGGCTCGGCGGAGCTGAGGACTGTCTATCCGAGCAAGCCGTTCGCTCCCAACACGTCGATCGGGATCACGACGCGGCTGGTCGGCCTGCCCGTCATCGACGCGTCCACGAGGTGGATCGAGGCCGACGGCGCCTACACCGGCAGCTGCTCGTCAGCGGACGACGCGAACGTGCTCCAGATCGTGGGCCAGGATGGAGCCCCGGACCTGCGGCCGGTGCCGAACGCCTCGTGGGGCCTCCATCTCGCCGACGCGAACATCGCCCTCGGCGACCAGATCGGGATCGTCCGTCACCAGATCAAGAAGTACGTCGGCCGCTAACGCGGTTGGCTCCGCGCCCCTACGAGGGCACCCGTACCCGCTCCACCGCGACGGGCTCGCACTCCGCTTCGCGGCCGGGTCGCATGAGCGGCCCCGGGGCACCGCAGGAGACTTCGTGCAGGACCTGAGTCGGCTCGGCCCCACCGGGCTCGGGCTCGGCGTGGAGGACGTCGGAGCTGATGGTGAACCAGGCGAGGATGCCGCCGGCGGCCGCCAGCACGCCGCATGCGATCATCGCCATCCTGAAGCCATCGGTCATGCTCGCCGGGTCGTAGAAGGCGTCGCCCGTGAGCCCGCCGATCAGCGGCAGGATCGCGACGGCCAGGAGGCTGCCCACGCGAGCAACGGCATTGTTGACGCCGGAGGCGATGCCGGCATGGCGCGAGTCAGCGGCCGCCAGCACCGTCGCCGTGACCGGGGCGACGACCAGGGTCAAGCCGACCGAGAAGACGAGTACGGGTGGCAGAACCCCGGTGACATAGCTGTCACCGGGGTCGATCCGGCTCATGAGAAGGAAGCCGGCGGCGATCACCAGAGGGCCCACCGTCAGCGGGATCCGCGGGCCGATCCGCTGCGCGAGCGCACCGGAACGCGCGGAGAACGCCAGCATCACGGCAGTGACCGGCAGGGTCGCGGCGCCGGACGCGATCGGCGAGTAGCCCATCGAGATCTGTAGGAACGCGACGACCAGGAAGAAGAACCCGCCCAGGGCGGTGTAGACCGCGAACGTGACGAGGTTCGCGGCGGTGAACTGACGCGACCTGAAGATGCTCAGCGGGAGCATCGGGTTCGGGCTCCGATGCTCGGCCGCGATGAATGCGACGAGGGCAATCACCCCGATGACCCCGGCGAGAATCACCATGCCGGATGCGCCCTCGGGCCCCTGGATCAACGCGTAGGTGGTGCCGGCCAGCCCGGCCGCCGCGAGCGCCGCCCCTCTGATGTCCAGCGGTCCGCTGGCCATGGGGTCGGAGGTCTCGGGAACGTGCCTCGTGGC
>Ga0075365_10000999_pt1 | contig 12085 bp, 10 predicted proteins | sample EndMetdeltDD1765_FD_71387 | JGI IMG/M metagenome (GOLD analysis project Ga0075365, IMG submission 71387) | Populus endosphere microbial communities from Tennessee, USA - Endosphere MetaG P. deltoides DD176-5 | ecosystem: Host-associated > Plants > Roots > Endosphere | place: USA: Tennessee... | reverse complement strand
TAGAGGTAGCGCCGGTTGGCCTGCGACTCGCCGGCGAAGGCCTCCTTCAGGTTCTCGTGGGTCTTCGAACCGTTCAAGCTGGGCACGGTGGATCTCTCCTTGATGGTTGATGGATCGATGATCGGTGGGATCTCGGGGCTACGGGGTGCGGCACGACTCGCAGCGGCCGCGGAACACGACCTCGGCGCGCTCGACCGCGAAGCCCTGCTCGGCGCCTGACGGCACGCGGACCTGTCCGAACGAGGCGTAGAGGTCACGCACCTTGCCGCACGAGGTGCACACGAGGTGGTGATGCGGGTCGCCGTTGGGATCGAAGCGTGCCGCGCCGGTGCCGAGCTCGAGCGCCTGGAGCTCGCCCATCTCGGCCAGGTCGTTGAGCACCTGGTACACGGTGCGCAACGACACGCTGGGCATCTCGGCGATGACGGCCGCGTGCACGGCCTCGGCGGTCGGGTGCGAGTCGTTGCCGGCGAGGGCCCGCACGACGGCCTCGCGCTGCGGAGTCACCTTGCGCCCGTGAGCTCGCAGCTGCTGGGTGACCTCGGCCGGCGTCCGCATGACGTCGGCCACTCTATCGACAATCATTGTTGATTGGCAACGGTTGTCGTGCGCGCGCTCCTAGAGTGCTCGCGTGGGCTTCGACCGGGGGACGGCGCTGCGCCGTCTCGCCGACGAGCACCTCGACCTCCTGGTCGTCGGCGGGGGCATCACCGGGGCCGGGGTGGCGCTCGACGCGGTGACACGCGGCCTGCGCACGGGGCTCGTCGAGCGTCACGACTTCGCCTCGGGCACCTCGTCGCGCTCGTCGAAGCTCGTCCACGGCGGGCTCCGCTACCTCCAGCACGGCGACGTCCACCTCGTGCGCGAGTCGCTCGCCGAACGGCACCGGCTCCTGCGCAACGCGCCGAACCTCGTGCATCCGCTGCCGTTCGTACTGCCCCTCGCCGACACCGGTGGCGCCGTGCCCACCCGGCTCCGCCACGCGCTCGCCGCCGCGCTGTGGACCTACGACCTCAGCGGTGGCGCCCGCATCGGCAAGCTCCACCACCGGCTGTCGACCGACGAGGTCCTGGGCCACTTCCCCACGCTCGACCCTCGGCGGATCCGCGGCGGGTTCCTCTACTGGGATGCGCAGACCGACGACGCCCGCCTCACGCTCGCCGTCGCCCGCACCGCGGCCGCCTACGGCGCCGCGGTCGCCAACCACGTCGCCGCGATCTCGATCGGTCCGGGGCGGGTCCGCCTGCGCACGGCCGAGGGCGACGACATCGACGTGCGCGCCAAGGCGGTGGTCAACGCCGCAGGCGTGTGGAGCGACGAGGTCCGCACCATGGAGGAGGGCGCGCACCCGCGCTCGATCCGCGCCGCCAAGGGCGTCCACATCGTGCTCCCCCGGGCCCTGCTCGGGAACGACGCCGCCGCCGCGCTGCGGGTGCCGGCCGACGGGCGGTCGATCTTCGTTGTTCCCTTCGACGACCACACCTACGTCGGCACCACCGACACCGACCACCACGGCCCGCTCGACGATCCCCGCTGCACCGACGACGACGCCCGCTACCTGCTCGACGCGCTCGGCTCCTGGTTGCGCGAGCCCGTCGGGCTCGAGCACGTGACCGCCCGCTGGGCCGGCCTCCGCCCCTTGGTCGCCGCCGCGTCGAAGGCCAGGACCGCCGACCTCTCACGCCGTCACCAGGTCGCCCGTCACGCCGACGGGATGATCTCGGTCACCGGCGGCAAGCTCACCACGTACCGGCGGATGGCCGCCGATGCCGTCGACGCCGCCATGGACGTGCTCGACCGGCGCGGGCGCTCGATCACCCGCGACCTCCCCCTCCACGACGACGACGACCGGGTGCTCGCCGCCATGGTCGAGCGAGACCCGTCACTCGGCGAGCCGCTGATCGCCGGATTGCCCTACGGCCGGGTGGCGGCGGTGCATGCAGCGCGGGCCGAGATGGCCCGGACCCTCGACGACGTGCTGGCGCGCCGCGTGCCCGGCGCGTGGCTCGACGCTGCGGCCACAGCCGCCGCGGCGCCCGACGCTGCGCGACTCGTCGCTCCGGAGCTCGGATGGGACACCGCCGAGGTGAACCGGCAGGTCGCCCGGTTCCAGGCAACACTCTCGCCGTGAGGTTCCCGACCAAGGTCACTCCCCCGCCGGCGTTCCTGCACGCGCTCCACCGCGCGTGCTCGGAGGTGCGGACCGACGACCTCGACACCGACGACTGGTGGCCGCTCGGCCTCGTCTGGCGCCACGAGGAGACGCTGCGCGCTGCGGCGACCGCCATCGTCCGACCCGCCACGGCCCAGGAGGTGGCCGACGTGCTGCGCGTCTGCAGCGCCTACCGCGTGCCGGTCACGACCGCGGGCGGACGGAGCGGGGTGAACGGTGGTGCCCTCCCGGTGCTGGGCGGGATCGTCCTCGACACCACCCGACTCGCCGGGATCAGCGCGGTCGACGCGGTGTCGCAGACCGTCGACGTCCTGGCCGGCACCAACGGCGCTGCGTTCGAGCGTGAGCTGCAGGAGCGGCACGACCTCACCTGCGGCCACTGGCCCCAGTCGATCGACATCTCCACCGTCGGCGGCTGGCTCGCCTGCCGCAGCGCCGGCCAGCTGTCGACGCGGTACGGGAAGATCGAGGACATGGTCGTCAGCCTCGAGGTGGCGCTCGCCGACGGATCGGTCATCCGGACCGGCGGCACACCCCGAGCCGCCGTCGGTCCCGACCTCAACCAGCTGTTCGTGGGCAGCGAAGGCACCCTCGGCGTCATCACGGCTGCCCGCCTGCGAGCGCACCGCAAGCCCCCGGCTTCGTGGTCGTCGGCATGGGCGTTCGCGTCCTTCGATGCCGGGCTGCGCGCCTGCCGGCGGATCGTGCAACGGGGCGCGACGCCGGCCGTCCTGCGCCTCCACGACGCCGCCGAGTCGGCCCGGGCGTTCGCCACGTCCGGCGCCGAGCACGTGCTGCTCGTGCTCGACGAGGGCGACCCGCACGTCATCGAGGCGACTCGCTCCGTCGTGGAGGAGGAGTGCGCGAGCGCGCACGCCCTGGGGCCCGCGCCGGTCGCCCGCTGGCTGGAGCGGCGCAACGACGTGAGCGCGTTGCAGGAGGCGATCGAAGCCGGCCTCGTCGTCGACACCATGGAGGTCGCCGCCTCGTGGTCCGACCTGGGCGCCGTGCACCTGCAGTGCCTCGCCGCCCTCCGCGAGCTCGACGGCATGGTCGCCGTCAGCGCCCACCAGTCGCACGCCTACGTCGACGGCGCCTGCCTCTACTTCACGTTCGCCGGCACCGCGCCCGACGACGATCACGAGGGCTTCTACGTGCGCGCGTGGGACGCGGGCCAGCGCGCCGCCCTCGTCGCCGGCGCGTCGCTGTCGCACCACCACGGCGTGGGCATCAACCGGGCCCGCTTCGTGCGTGAGGCGCTCGGCCCGCGCACCCTGGCCGTCCTCCAGTCGATCAAGGACGCCCTCGACCCGGTCGGTGTCCTGAACCCGGGCAAGCTCGGGCTCGTGTCGCCGCTCGGGGAGGTGCGCTGGCCGTGACGCTCCTCGATCGGATCGCGGTGATCAAGGGCTCGGCGGTCGCCATCGCCATCTGCCTGCCGGTGACGATCCTCGCCAACGTGATCCACGACGAGAACCCCGACTCCGCCCTGCTCCCATTGCTCTTCGTGGCCGTGGCGGCCGGGTTCGGCGTCGGCGGGTTCGTTGCCGCGCGCACCAACGACGACGCGCCCTTCTCCAACGGCGCCCTCGCGGCCCTCGCCGCCTTCGCGGTGATCCAGGGCATCGCCATCGTCGTACGGCTCGCGGGCGGCCGGTCGATCCGTGTCGGCGCGATCGTCGGTGCCGCGCTGATCGCCTACGCCGCGGGCATCATCGGCGCCGCCCTCGCCCGACGGAAGGCAACGCCCTCGTGATCCTCGTCATCGACATCGGCACCAGCAGCGTGCGCGCCGCAGTGGTGCGCCCCGACGCCACGCTCGCCGTCGTCCACCAACAGGCGCTGCTGCCGAGCACCCCGTTCCCCGGGCTCGTCGAGATCGACGCCGCCGAGCTCGCCGCCGTCGCGCTCGGCCTGGCCCGCCGGGCCCTGGCCGACGCCGGGCCGGTCGAAGCCGTCGGGATCACCAACCAGCGCGCGTCGACGATCGTGTGGGACCGCGAGACGGGAGTACCGGTCGGGCCCGGGCTCGGCTGGCAGGACCTGCGCACGATCGGCGAGTGCCTGACGTTGCAGGCCGAGGGCATCCGCATCGCACCGAACGTCTCGGCCACCAAGCTCGTCAACCTCCTCGCCGGCACCGACCGCGCCCGCCCCCTGTGCTTCGGGACCATCGACACCTGGATCGCGTGGCAGTTGAGCGAGGGCGCCGTCCATGTGACCGACCTCTCGAACGCCGGACTCACCGGGCTGCTCCGCACCGACGCCTCCGGCTGGTCCGAGGAGCTCCTCGACCGCCTCGACGTTCCGACGGCGATGCTGCCCACCATCGTCGATTCGACGGGGATCGTCGGCCACGCGACCGCGCTCGACGGTGGCCCGCCGATCGCTGGCATCGCCGGCGACCAGCAGGCGTCGCTGGTCGGCCAGTCGTGCGTGCAGCCAGGCCAGGCCAAGGCCACGTTCGGCACCGGGGGGATGCTCGACGTCTGCCTCGGTCGCCGGCCCGCGTTCGAGGTGCGGGGCGAGGCCGGCTGCTTCCCGATCGTGTGCTGGCGGCAGGGCGACGACGTGGTCTGGGGCACCGAGGCCGTGATGCTCGCGGCGGGGAGCAACGTCGAGTGGCTGCGCGACGACCTCGGACTCATCGCCGCCGCCGAGGAGTCCGACGCCGTCGCCGCCCAGTGCGACACCACCGACGGCGTCGTCTACGTGCCCGCCCTGCTGGGCCTCGGCGCCCCCCACTGGGACCACGGCGCCCGGGGCGCCCTGCTCGGCATCACCCGCGGGTCGGCCCGACCCCAGATCGTCCGGGCCGTGCTCGAGGGGATCGCCCAGCGGGGCGCCGACCTGCTCGACGCGGCCGAGACCGACGGGGGTGCACCCATCGCGGCGCTGCGCGTCGACGGTGGCATGAGCGCCAACGCCACCTTCCTGCAGTCGCTGGCCGACGCGACCCAGCGCCCGATCGAGGTCTCGCCCGTCACCGAGGCCACCACGCTCGGCGCCGCGTACCTGGCCGGCCTCGCCGTCGGCACCTGGGCTGGTTGGGACGACGTGGCCGCTGCGTGGCGCCCCCGCACCACCGTCGAACCGGCCGGCACCCTCGACCGGGAGCGCTGGGCCGACGCCAAGCAGCGGGCAGCCGAGTGGTACCCGGAGCTCTCCGCCATCGACTTCTGACCGGCGCCGTCGCTGTCTTGCGCGCGAGCGGGCGCCGGTAGCGTGACCGCAGATGCTCTTCCTCGCCGCCAACTCCCTGCTGCTGGGGATGCGCCACGGCGTCGACTGGGACCACCTGGCCGCCATCACCGACCTCACCGGCTCCCAGCGCGACCGCGGGCGTGCCCTGCGGGTGGCAACGGCGTACGCCCTCGCTCATGGGTTCGTCGTGCTCGCGCTGGGCACGCTCGCCATCCTCGGTGAGCCGCTCCTCCCCGACGCCGTCGACGCAGTGATGGGCCGCGTCGTCGGCGTCACCCTCGTCGTGCTCGCCGTGGCCGTGGTCACCGGGCTGGTGCGTGACCGGCGCGGCTTCCGGATGCGGAGCCGCTGGATGGTCCTCGGTGGGTGGGCCAACCGTGCCGGCCGCTGGGCCAAGGGTCGGGTCGTCGAGATCCGTCACGACCACCCGCACGCCCACGGCTCGTCGGCCCACGGCCACACGCACGCCGAGCTCGCCACCGGCGGGACCGAGACGGACCGGCAGGAGACGCGCACGCTCGTCGGCCACCGCCACGAGCACCGCCACGTCGCGATCATGCCGAGCGACCCGTTCGCGACGCCCGGCATCGGCGCAGCCGCCGGCGTGGGGTTGCTCCACGGGATCGGCGCGGAGACGCCCACCCAGGTCCTCGTGTTCCTCGCCGCGGCCGAGGTCACCGGCACCGCGGGCGGCGTGGCGCTCCTGCTCTGCTTCGTGGCTGGACTGCTCGCGTCGAACACGGCCATCGCCCTGGTGGCCGTGAAGGGCTACGTCAGCGCCGAGCGCAACTTCCGCGTGTACGCGGCGATCGCGCTCGCCAACGCGGCCGTGAGCTTGGTCGTCGGTACATGGTTCCTCGCGGGACGCGAGCTGCCGGCGCTCTTCGCCGGCTGACGCTCGCGATGTGCTCAGGCGTCGAGACGGGCGTTGACCGGCTCGACCAGCAGGTAGAGGTCGGCCGGATCCTCGTCTGAGGTCGCCGTGTCGCGCTCGATCTGCGGCAACTTCCACATGACCAGCGACGAGACGATCACCGACACCACTCCGGTGAGCATCGCCGGACGAAGCGCGGCACCGAGACCCCGGGTATGCGCCACCGCCGCGAAGATCGCCCCCGCCATGGCCACGCCCAGGGCCGTCGCCGCCTGGCGGGCGGTGGTGTGGACGCCGCCAGCCGCGCCGGTGTGCTCCGGGGCGATGTCGTGGAGGAGGATCCGGTTCATCTGCGAGGAGACGAAGCCGCCACCGACGCCGTAGACCACGAACCATGGGAACAGGTAGGGGTAGGAGTAGCCACCCGGCAGGAAGAACGTCAGGCCGAGGAGTCCGACGAGGTTGACGAGCGAGCCGAGCCGCAGCGTGTTGGTCGGACCGATCCGCCGGCTGAGCAAGCCTCCCACCGGGGCGCCGGCGAGCAACGCCGCACCGCTCGGCATCACCCAGAGCCCGTTCTCCATGGGTGACAGGTGCCGGCTCTGCTGGAGGTAGAGCGCGATGCAGACGGAGAGGCTCAGCTGGGCGAACGAGAGGAAGAACGTCGAGATGTTGGCGTAGCGGAAGGTGCGGTGGCGGAACTGGCTGAGCTCGAACAGGGGATGCAACCCGCCTCGTTCGCGCGCCAGTTCGGCGAAGACGAAGCACGCGAGCAGCACGCCACCGAACAAGAAGGCGAACGGCACCGGCGAGATCAGCAGGGACTCCGGCCACACCCGACTGCCGCCGACCGTGAACGCGCCGACCGGGTGGAACCAACCGTAGGAGTTGCCCTGCGTCAGACCGAAGACGAGGAGGAACATGCCGGAGGCGATCAGGAGCGCGCCGCGAACGTCGAGGGGCTGCCGGGTCCCGCGCTCGGTCTCGCGCCCGCCGGCGAGCAGGAGGCCGACGATGACGACCGGCGCGATCACGACGTTGATCCGGAACGACCATCGCCATGAGTGGTAGGTCGTGAGGTAGCCGCCGAGCAGCGGACCGACCACCGCCGCGGCGCCGATCACCGAGGCCCACGCCGCGAAGGCGAGGGCCCGCTCACGACCGTCCGAGAACCGGTGCGACAGGACGGACAGGGTGTTCGGGGCCAGCAGGGCGGCGCCGAACCCCTCGATCACGGCCTCGCCCAGCAACATCTGCGGCATCGACGTCGAGACGGAGGCCAGGAGCGACCCGAGCCCGAACAGCGCCGAGCCGAGGATCACGATGCGCCGCGGGCCGTAGATGTCGCCCAACCGCCCCCCGATCACCAGCAACGCCGCGAACGTGAGGGCGTAGCCGGTGAAGATCCACTGCACCCCGGCCACGTTGGTGTCGAGGTCGCGCATGATCTGCGGGATCGAGACGGTGAGCACGGTGTTGTCGATGACGGTGACGGTGACGGCGAGCAGCGAGAAGCCGAGCGTCCACCAGCGGCGTGCGTCGTTCGAGGTGTCGGTCGCTCCGCCAGATGTCATCCAGACGGATGATAAGCGAGGAAGTCAGCCGAACCGTTCGTCGACCAGGTCCTCGGACAACGACCACAGGCGGGCCGCCCGCTCCGGGTCGACGGCATAGGAACGCACACCGGTCCGCCCGGTGGTCGCCGTCGGCTCCTCGTCGTTCACCGGCGAGACGTGGCAGTCCTCGGCGTAGCCACCACCCATCGCGTCGGCGTCGGCGACGAATCCGGCCCAGACCGCCGTCGCCGCCCCGGCGGCCGTGGTCTTGGTGTGGATCCGGTGCGCCAGCATCACGTCGATCGTCGCCTGGTCGAGGTGACGTTGGATGTCGGTCTCGTCGATGGTGCCCGGGTGCACCGCGCACGCACGAAGGCCCGCGCCGCGGTGGCGCCGGTCGAGCTCCACGGCGAAGAGGATGTTCGCCGTCTTGGCCCGGTGGTACGAGTCGAACGGCGTGTAGGGCGACCGCTCGATGTTGAGGTCGTCGAGATCGATGTCGCCGAACCGATGACCGGCCGAGGTGAGCAGGACGACCCGGCTGGGCGCGCCGGCGAGGAGGCGCGGCACGAGACGGTTGACGAACACGAAGTGCCCGAGGTGGTTGGTGCCGAACTGGGTCTCGAAGCCGTCGGCGGTCGTGCCCTGGGGGCAGGCCATGACGCCGGCGTTGGCGATGAGCACGTCGAGGCGTTCGAGGGTGCCCGCGATCCGGTCGGCGGCCGCCCGCACCGAGGCGAGCGACGCGAGGTCGAGCGCCTCGACGGTCACCTCGGCACCGGTCGCCACCCCGAGCCCGGCGAGCGTGCGCTCGGCCCGTGCCGTGTCGCGCGCCGTGGCGATCACGCGGGCACCGTGGGCCGCGAGCGAGCGGACCGTCTCGGCCCCGAGCCCACCCGAGCCGCCCGTCACCAGCACCGTCCGCCCCGTCAGGTCGACGCCGTCGAGAACCTCGTCGGTCGTGGTGTCGGCGCCGAAGCTCGCACTCGTCGTCATGACCCGATCCTCCCACCGACCCGTTCAGGGAGCGAAGAGCAGCTTCCCGGCGACGACCAGGCCGATGGCGATGACGAGGGCGCGCAGGGTCGTGTCGGGGATGCGCCGGCCGTAGCGGGCCCCCAGCTGCCCGCCGAGGATGGAGCCGACGGCCAGCAGCGCGGAGACACCGAACGCGATGTGGGCGAACACGATGAACAGGAGGGCGGCAACGCCGTTGACCAGACCGGCGAGCACGTTCTTGAGCGCGTTGAGCCGCTGCAGGTGGTCGACGTGGAAGATCGACAGCAGTGCCATGAGGATGACCCCCTGCGCAGCCCCGAAGTAGCCGCCGTACACACCGGTGGCGTAGATCCCGAGCCAGAGCAGGTGGCCGTTGTGCCCGCGGGCCGCCACGTGCGACTGCAACCGGGGCTGGAGCGCCATGAGGCCGCAGGCGACCAGGATCAGGAACGGCACCACCCGCTCGAAGACCGAGCCGGGGAGCACCAGGAGCAGCACGGCGCCCGTGACGCCGCCGGAGAGCGAGGCGAGGCCGAGCCGTCGCAACCGGCGCCCTTGCCCCTGCAGCTCGCGTCGGTAGCCGAGCGCTCCGCTGACGGACCCGGGCACGAGGCCGAGCGTGTTGCTGACGTTGGCGACGACCGGGTCGTAGCCCAGGGCGAGGAGGGTCGGGAAGGTGATCAGCGACCCCGAGCCGGCGATCGCGTTGATGCCGCCGGCGGCGCCACCGGCGGCGAGGATGGCAAGGGCGCTCAGCGGGGTGATGGGCCCATCGAATCACACGCGTGTAACTGTCACAGCCCTACGCCATCATGGAGCCCATGAGCTCGCTCGAGGCCGCCGCAGCACGACTGGCGGCCCTGCTGACCGGCGCCAGCACGGAGCTCGCCGAGCCGACCGGCCGGTCCGACCTGGAGTTCCTCGGCGAGGTGGCGGTCCGCCCCCTCGAGCGGGCGGCCCCACCGGCCGACGTCTGGGCCGTCGACGGGGGTCAGTGCCTCGTGGCCGACGCCCGGTGCATCCAGCTGGTGGCGACCCGTGCGGCACGGGTGCGCTACCGCGACGGGGCCTGCGTGGAGGAGGACGACGGCGAGCTGCTCGCCTCGGTCGTCGTGCCCGGCGGCGCGGTCGACATCAACCTGCTCCGTGACCAGGGCGAGTGGGAGGCGGTGGCCCGCTGCGTCGACGACGCCGAGCCCGGCGCCCTGGTGCTCGTCGACGGTGACCTCCAGCCCGACTGGCGGGTGCCGTCGACGTTCCTCGGGTCGCTCGTCGAGCGGGCCGCGGCGCGCGGCATCGTCCTCGCCGGGGTGACCAAGCGCTCCTCGCTCGCCCGCGGCGGTGCCCCTCTCCTCGGTTGGTTGGAGCGCGAGGCCGAGACACTGCTCGGCCCCCGGTCGATGTGGTGGGCTCCCGTCGCCCGCACCCGCAGCGATGTCGGCGGCTTCCAGGTCCTCGCGGCCCGCCTCGATCCCGACGCCCGGTTCGCCTTCCGGGTCGACGTCCCACTCGGGGTCGACGCCGAACCCGTGCTCGCATCGCTGTCGGCCCTGTGCGACGACGCCGCCTTCCCCGGCTACCCCTATCCGCTCTCGGTGGCCGACCGGGTCGCCGCCTGCCCCGGCTGGTTGCGCGCCGACCTGCGCCACCAGCTCGACGATCTCTTCGACCGGGCGGGCGTCCCGCTCGAGGTGCGAGAGCGCGCCTTCGCCGACCGCCACGACCTGATGGAGCGCGCATGAGCCTGACGACCGCAGGGCGACCGGTGCCGTCCGGCCAGCCCCCGCAGCAGACCCACGTCGACCGCTCGAGCACGACGCCGGACGGACGCCGGGCGTCCGAGCGAGTCAGGCGAAGCCGATGAGCACGAGCAAGGGCCGGCTCTTCGGCAAGAACGTGCTCGACGGCGTCTTCCGCGCTGCGCCCGACGAGGACCTGTTCCTCGGCGAGCTGCTGGTGGCCGTCGACGAGCAGACCGGACGCCGGTACCTGTTCCGCGTCGTCGACGTGTCGTACGGCTCCGAGCACCGCGAGCCGGGCTGGGCCGAGCGGGTCGCCGGCACCCTGCTGGCCGACGACGCCCGCGACGACGCCGGCGCCCATCCGCTGCACGAGCAGGGGCGGCGCACCTACCGCGTGGCCGACTGCCGCTGCCTCGGCTACCTCACCCCACCCGACGACGCGGGGCGCACGCCTTCCGAACGACGCGAGTTCCGCAAGCCGAAGAGCCTCCCCACGCAGTTCTCGCGCGTGCTGTCCCCCGAGGCAGCCGACTTCGAGTTCCTCCGCACCCGCATGGGCGACCTGCCCGTCGGTCACCTCCGCAGCGGCGAGACGGTCGTCGACTTCACCGTGGGCATCCCCGGCGCCAGCCTGGCCAGCCACGTCGGCATCTTCGCCACCACGGGCATGGGCAAGTCGAACCTCATGAAGGTCCTCGCCGGGGGCGTCCTGCAGGCCAACGGTCGCTACGGCCTGCTGATCGTCGATCCCCACGGCGAGTACCGCACCGAGCTCCCCCGCCACCCCTGGGCCGGCGAGCGCCTGCGGACGTACGCGGCGCGGCCGCTGCCCAACACCTCGACGCTGCGGATCTCGCTGGCCGAGCTGTCGGTCGACGACCTCCGCACCGCCTACGTGTGGAGCCGCCCGCAGGAGGAGGCCCTGTTCGAGCTGGAGCGCCACTACCAGGGCGAGGGTCTGGCCTGGCTGTTGCAGTTCGCCCAGGTCGACGACCTGCCCGGCTTCCGCGACGTCGAGCTCGGTGGCCGCATCGCCCTCAACACGCTGCAGGTGGTCCACCGCCGGGCGCGGCGCATCGTCGATCTCCAGTGCGTCTCGGCCGACCCCAACGTCTCGGTCGGGGGTGCCGTCGTGCGCGACCTGGAGGAGGGGCGCGTGGTCCTCGTCGACGTGAGCGGCCTCGGCTCGACCGAGGAGGTGCTCGTCGCCTCGTTCCTCACCCGCCGGATCCTCGACCGCTGGGCGGGCGCGTACCTCGACGAGCCCGAGCGCCACGAGCAGCTCCCCGTGGTCGCCGTCGTCCTCGAGGAGGCACAGCGGGTGCTCTCGAAGGCCAGCGACCGCGAGTCCAACGTGTTCCCGCGCCTCGCCCGCGAGGGCCGCAAGTTCAAGGTCGGGCTGTGCGCCATCACCCAGCAGCCCAAGCTCCTCGACGACGAGCTGCTGTCGCAGTTCAACACCTTCTTCGTGCTCGGCCTGGCCGACGAGAAGGACCGCAACATCCTGCGGGGCTCGTCGAAGCAGGACCTGTCGGCG
>Ga0075365_10000998_pt1 | contig 12087 bp, 13 predicted proteins | sample EndMetdeltDD1765_FD_71387 | JGI IMG/M metagenome (GOLD analysis project Ga0075365, IMG submission 71387) | Populus endosphere microbial communities from Tennessee, USA - Endosphere MetaG P. deltoides DD176-5 | ecosystem: Host-associated > Plants > Roots > Endosphere | place: USA: Tennessee... | reverse complement strand
CGAGCCATCCTGATGGTGGCGTTTGCCTCCGGCGGTCGCCGGCGCAGCGAGATCGCCAACCTTAGAACGGAACAGTTGAGCATCGAGGCGCTGATCGAAGTGGCGGACGGTCCTCCCCTCCCCTCTCTCGCCATCCATCTCGGCCGAACCAAAACCAATTCCGGTGAGCAGGACGACGTCGTCTACCTAACCGGCCTGCCAGTCGAAGCGCTAAATGCCTGGATGGCAGCGGCTAAAATCGACAAGGGCAGCGTGTTCCGCGGGATTGGGCGCTGGGGGAGCGTATCGCGGCGGGCGCTCGATCCCCAGTCAGTCAATGCCATCCTGAAACAGCGGGCGGAGATGGCGGGGTTGGAGAGGGAGGAGTTTTCGGCGCACGGGCTACGGTCAGGGTATTTGACGGAAGCAGCCAATCGCGGGATCCCACTCCCCGAGGCCATGGAGCAGTCGCGCCACCGCTCCGTTCAACAGGCGTCCACCTACTACAACAACACAACGCGACGAAGCGGAAGAGCGGCCCGCTTGTTGTAGGCATCATCCCTTTGTCAGAATTCCCAAGGTGAGATCAGCTCAAGTCCGGTTGTCTCGAAATCCTTGAGGTTTCGTGTCGCCAAGCGGCCACCATTGATCCTCGCGATCGCGGCGATCATCCCGTCAGGAGCCGACATCCCCCTCCCCTTCCGAGAAGCGTCGCCCATGATGTCGCCGTAGGCCAGAGCGGCTTCCTCCGTAAAGCCAAACATCCTGTCGGAGAACCGGCGACGCCAGCTCGTCAGCCCCTCTTCAAGGCGGTCGGCGCGCTGATCCGGCCGGATTTTCTGAATGCCGAAAGCGATTTCGGCCACTGCAACCGTTGGCAAAGCCAACTCCGCGTCGTGACGAACCAGCCATGCGATAACCGCAGTGTCGGGAGCTTTCTTCAATGTCTCCGACACGACATTCGTATCGAGAAAAATCAAAGTTCAACGCCTTTGTGGGGACGTCGGTTTTCATCGATGACGCTGTCGAGATCGATGTCCGTACCCGACTGCGAAGACAGGCGGCGATAGAAATCCGCAGCAAGCTCATGTCCGGCTTCGCGGGCCTCGTAGGATTCGAGCGCGCGTTCGACGATATCGGCAATCGTGCGATTTTCCCGACGGGCAAGCTTGTGGGCCAGGTCGCGCGCTTTCGAACTGCGGACGGATAGTTGCGGTGTTACCATTCGACAATCTTCTCCCTCTCTCTCACTCAATGTAGCGTCGAATCCCATAGCCATCAAGATGGCATCTGCCATCTTGATGGCTATGGGCCACACAGGGGGGTCGCTTTGTTTGCGGTGCGCCACCAGCCTCGTACTCTCAGCCTCTTGATAACCGGCTACTCCGAGTACACCCTCCTCAAAGGCGGCAACATAGAGGCGAGCCCAAACCATTCCCAGTCGAGAACCTGGCGGGCAAGGTCGGGGAGATGCTAAACATCCTTCGGATAAGCAATCTCAAAGAGGAAGGCGTCGTTTTCATTATCGAACGCGATCCTTTCAAAGATTTCCGTTGTCGGAAACGACACCTGGCTCATGATCCAATCTTGCATTCGGCCGACATCTTTATCTGCCATAGGACGCGAATGCTCAATAGTTGGTAATTCAGAAAGCGAGACGATCCCAACTCTAATATAGCGAAATCTACACTCGGGAGTAAAAGAGAGGTCTGTGCGTATCGCCTCTTCTACGACATCATTTAGTGAGAAACCACACGAAGCGTCGTAAGAGACGACCATACTGTTGACCAACGCCTGCAATCTATTGCTCTCGACCAACAAAAGAGTTCTCGACCGAAGTCGTAACAAAGACGTCAAGGCAGATTCAATTCTCAGACGCAAAACGTTGATCTGTTGGCTGATCGTTGGATTTGGCGCCTTGCTCAGCCTGAATGAATACATCCCGAGCTGAACGAGTTGCGCCTTCATGCGCGCAATAGCCTCTGTTAAATTCACACATTCACCTTTGGTGCTGCGGCCGGCATCCGCTTCACTCAGCAGAGGGTCGCAATCGATCATCACCGCCTAGAATACAATCGCAACCTTGCCTGTAGGTGGGTGGTGATCGCGCGGTTCGTTGGAGCGATCCTCAAATGATAGACCACGATCAGATTGGGCGATGCGCGATGGCTGATCATGTTTCTGTGGCGGCGAAAAATTCAGCAGCTCGATTTGAGGGACGTCCGGATCGGAAACATGTCCTCTCCGTAATGGTGAAGTCTTGTGTGATGTCGCCGACACAACCATCGTACGTTCAATGGATCCTCATATTGATCGTGGTGAGCGTCAACAGAGGTGACACCGCACACTTCGCAGCTTTCTTTCTCGAGCTCACCCGCGTTCAAGGCCCGCTGGACTGCCAAATGCGCATCGTACTTGTCGGGATTGGAGCGACGCCAATTGGCCTGCCGGGTATCAGTTTTCAGCATTTCACCTCACCAACCTGCGAATGGCACGCGTGGAACACGCTCGTGATCCGTATCATAGTATGGGACTACGCAAGTGGTGCAAAGCCGTCACGGTCGGCAAATTTGGCGGCTTAGCGCAACATCCAGAAAACTGGTACTCGGTGCGCTCCTCCCAAAGGCATGCTGCCGATATTGCAGGTGCGCGGTCTTAGATGAGCGAAGCGGGAGTCAGACGCCTTCTCGCGTTTGGTGCGCTCTATGACACCCTACAGTCGTTGCGCCTACGGGTCTGGTCACGGCAGCTAAGCAAGCCTGATCAAACCATGTCGTCTACGGATGACGAAGATGCGCCATCTCACTCGCGCAATCGCGATGGGATTCTGTTGCAACTCAATCGAGTGGATCGGACCACGAATTGCCGGTCCCTCCCCCTCAGGTCCGAATAAATCTGGCGTAGAGCCCCGCTGGCTTGCGCTGCGCAGCCCAAATGATGCCAATACTGGCGGATAGCTTGGATGCCTCTCCGCGTCCTCCAGTCTCCACCATTAAAACTGCTTGCAACTCCCCTATTTCTCACGCATCATGGTTTGTACAGTACGCTCAGGACCGAACAAAGGGGAATGATGGCGAAGAGCCCGATTGCAAGTCCATCGCCAGCGTCACGACGTTTGATCGGTTATGCGCGCGTCACGACAGACGACAACATAAAAGACACGCAAATCGACGACTTGCACGCTGCCGGCTGTAATCGGACGTTTCAGGAGGAAGAATCAGGCGCAGCGGGCGCCCGTCCAGTTTTAATGAGACTTCTTGCCGAACTGACTGCTGGCGACGTGCTGGTCATCGTCCAGCTCGATCGTTTGGCCCGATCGGTCAGTCACCTGCTACAGGTAGTTGATGAACTCGAAAAGCGCGGTATCCATTTCAGGTCCCTCCGCGATGAAATCGATACCTCGACGCCGGAGGGCGTTTTTGCGATTAAAATTCTTACCTCCGTCGCACAGTTCGAGCGAGCGCTGATCGGTGAACAAACCAGGGCCGGCATCAAGGCAGCGAAAGATCGCGGCAGAACACCGGGCAATCCAGGCCTTCGCGAACGACGTCCGGAGGCGATCAAAGCTGTCTCGAAAGCGCGTGAAAAGCATTATATCGAAAAGCTGATGTCGTCTGCCGAGACTTGGCTGCCAACCGTGCGACAGCTCCGCCCCCAACATAGTTGGGATAATATCGTGCGGGTTCTCGATCGCCGAGGCCATCGCTGGACAGTGGAGAGATTGCGCCGCGCTGTGCATCGCATGGTCCGCGAGAACCTCGCCGAACCCGAGCTGTTGGAGCGCGCGCCACGACGTGCCCCAGAAGATCATTTGATGAAGGTCGTGGCTGCAATCGCGATCGCCGACCCCACCCTTTCGCTGCGCGCCATTGCTGCGCAGCTGGATCAGATGAAAGAGCGGCCGCCACGCGGTGGAGGCAAATGGCAGCCATCTTCTGTGCGTCATCTCTTGAACGAAGCGCATCGGTTTGGGCTCCTACGCTATTGAGGATGCCGGAAAAGACATGCAGCCCACTTTCATGCAGTGGTTACCTCGTCGGCGATACGACGGGTTGATATGGACCGCCCGCTACCCGCAAATTCCAGAAGCAGCCCAACACAGAAAAATCAGAAATCGTCGTCGAGACAATATAAGATCGCACTGCGAAAGTTATGGTACCTGGCATCGTATGGCCTCGGGTGCCAGCGTCTCAATCGCCGCAGTGCCATCCGCCGTTTTGCCAGACAGCGAAGTACGGCAGGGTAGGGCAGCGACACCGTCCTCGCCTATCTATCCCCAGCAAGGCGCCGATCACTATCTCCCTTTCCACGAGCTTGGCGGTTCGATGAGATAAACGATTTGCTGCGTTAGGCTTTGCGAACAGTATCAATCGCAAACTCTCTATTCGGCCCGCGTTGTCGCTGTGATGCGACAGGCTCCTATTATACGAAATACAATCTCGATCGTCATTGTGATGCGGGCTTTGATTCCCGCCTATTTATTCCATCGCCAACTCACACGTTCGCCTGCCTGCGCCTTTTGAGCCGTCCGGTCTGCCCGCGGATCTTAAGGTGAATATGCAGACGCAATTCAGACCTCAAAGGTCGGCAATGTCTAGTCGGTCTCTCGGGAGCATCCGGATAATGGCATCAGACAATGTTACCGCCGGTCGGCTCCATGTCGTGACGTGCGCGGAGATCGAACCTGCAAGTAATCGTAGACCCGCCAAATCAACGGATCTCTGCGTTAAGAAATGCCCCTACTGGTTCATCTCCCGGCGATTGTGCGCTTACTCAATCTAGATATCCCGGAGGCGCCAGCTTCATCAGGCAAGTCTCGATCCAATTCTTGAGAAGGCAGTTTAAAAGCCAGTTGTTTTAGAAGTCGTCAGCGACCGCGTAGCAAACGTCTGGTGTTCCTTCTCCAGTGGGAGAGGACCTACAGCCGCGTCAACGGATCAAATGCGAGCCACACAAAGTCGAACTCGGCGCCTTCGAGACGATGATCACCAGGGAATCGCCAGTCGTCGTTGGCGGTCGAGCAGACCCACCCTCGCCGGCTGGCATTACGCCCAAAGCCCAATTTTTCCACTTCACTCCTTCCGCGCCAACCATCGACGATCGGCATAGCCAGAAAACTCCGTCGTCTTCGCAATCGGCCAACATGATTTTGAGAGCCCGGAGGCACCATCCCATCCAGTGTGAAATCTAACGCCCCCAACTAAGAAATCATTGAAGTCGCGAGGACCAGTTTGTCGAAGACACCGAGCTTGGCACCTGAGCAGTATCCGGATCTCCTGTGGCCTCCCACTGGCGAAAGCGTGCTTGCATTTGCACGAAGTGTCGGAGGGGTCAACCGAACAGTAGGGCAGATGCACGGTCGTAGGCGGGAGGATTAGGTGAGGTAGAGTTTTGATGCTTCCGGCTCTGATCGTATATCGTCGCCGCAGAGATGCTCGCAAGAAACAAGAAAGGCCCTCTACGCCGGCGAATCTCTCAGAGCCGGTGTCCTCGACGCGGGTTAAAGCCTCTGCACAAAGAGTGTGCCATCACCGATCGCCGACGCAGACGATGCCTTGAATTGTTCGACTCAGGTCGTTGGAAGGACCACCTCGAATTCAGAATATCTGAGCGGTTTCCGGTTGGCGTCGGGCACGGACAAATCGGCCAGTGGCATCTCTATCACCAAAACATGCCCTTTTAACTAGAAGGCAGGAACTGATCTCTGACCACCGGCCATTGTCACCGGCGACCGAGGAGGCGAGTGTCGGTCGCGTAGCCTAGCGGTTCCCCCGCCTTTGGCACAACAAGACGGAGCGCAGACGGGCAATCAGAGTAGCGGCCCCTGGGCCGCCCTAGACGCCTTAAGACCTCCAAGGCTAGCCCCCCGCATTGGGCACTCAATCATTCGATATGAGGGGAGGGGGCGATTGTTGGAGCAACACCCTGACCTCCGTCTACGTTCGAGAGCGCAGACCTATTGATCCCACGCGGAAGTCTTGAAACCGTCTTGCGAATTATTGATCACCGCCGCCGCTGGGATGACCTGTAGCCTGTTCTAGGCTCCAAAATAGACAGCGATCGACCAGTCGTAAAAAGCCGATAGCCGGATGCTTGCTGCTTATTTTTAGCGCCTTCAAGCCATCATCGCGAGACTGGATTTTGGCTTGAGACTCGCGGACAATAACGCTGCAACAGGCGCACTCGACTTTACAATTGTAAAGTTCCGGGCTCTGGACGATTCCAGTGGAAAACTTTACAACTGTAAAGGTCGCTTCGAGCCACTCGTCTTTCCGGGCAAACGAAGGCCTCCTCCCTTTAGATTTCATTAACCAAAAACCCCTTGTGGAATCGGATGGTCTCTGGCAACGTCGACGGATATAGCTCCGTAAAGGAACGAAAACCGTCAAGAGGATCAGATGCCGCAAGCTGCATCTAAAAACGTCAGAGACACCGCCTCGAAAATCGACGCCTACACGTCGAAGCTCTCGGCAGAATTGCGCGACATGCGCGAAGCAGTCTATCCCCCGGAAGCGAAAAAGACCTTCGCCAAGACGTTCTCGACGATGGATCTGGCCCGCCTTCTCGCCGTTCCGGAAAGCACATTGCGCCAGCTGTCGATAGAGGGCAAAGGACCTGTTCCTGAACGGGCCGAAAACAATCGCCGCACCTACACGATCGGGCAGGTTAAAGAGCTACGATCATTCCTGGCGTCTCAGCGTCCAGACGAGGCCGGACAGCTTCTGCCCTACCGTCGTGACAACGAGAAACTCCAAGTCATCGCCACAGTCAATTTCAAAGGCGGAAGTTCCAAGACCACCACGTCGATCCATCTTGCGCATTTTCTTGGCGTTCAAGGTTACCGCGTCCTTTGCGTCGATCTTGACCCCCAGGCGTCAATGACCGCGCTTTTCGGACTGCAGCCGGAATTTGATCTCGGCGACAACGAAACCGCATATGCGGCAATTCGATACGACAACGAAAGACGGACTTTCGCAGACGTCATTCGCCCGACCTATTTTCCAGGAATAGACCTTGTCCCCGGTAATCTCGAATTGATGGATTTCGAGTTCGATACTCCAACCTATCTCACGTCTAAAACGCGTGATGACCTCGGCTTATTCTTCGAACGCCTCGGCAGGGCAATCGCCAGTGTTGAAGATCGTTATGATTTTGTCATCCTCGATACGCCGCCGTCACTCGGTTACTCAACGCTTGCGGCGCTTTATGCTGCGACTGCGCTGGTCGTCACCGTCCATCCCGCGATGCTCGACGTTGCATCATGTAATCAGTTCCTGATCATGATCTCAGATCTCTCCGAAGTGCTCGATCAATTTGGTGCGCGGTTCGAACATGACTTCTTCCGCTTCCTCCTGACACGCGTCAATCCGAATGACGGACCGCAAAAATACATGGCGGGTGTGATGCGAAGACTTTTCGGCAACGACGTGCTCGTCGCCGAGGCGCTCGAATCCACCGCAATTGCAGGTGCGGCTGTCGCCAAGAAAAGTCTCTACGAGCTCGAAGCCGGGGAGGTGGGTCGCGAGGCATTGAAACGCGCCGTGGAAAGTGCCGATCGCGTCAACTTCGAAATCCTTGGTTTGGCTCATCAGGTATGGGGGCGCCGTTCATGAAAAAAAGCATTCTGCGCCGCATGGCCGAAGAGGCGGAAAACCGCACGGATGTTGCCGAATCCGACGAGGCAGAAAAGCCTGTTTCCGGCCGGCGGCATTCGTCACCGGTCATCTCGAATGTCGGTAAGGCACTCACGCATCTGGGTGAGGACACGATCCTATCTCTCGATCCCGCCAAGATTGATCGCTCGCCCTATCAGGATCGTTTCGATAACGATGAAGAAGCGGAGGCCGAACTCGACGCCTTGAAAATGTCGATCGCGACTGAGGGCCAGAAAATTCCGGTTCTGGTTCGTCCTCATCCGAGCAAGCGCGACCACTATCAGCTAGCTTATGGCCACCGGCGCCTAAATGCCATCAAGTCTATGATGGAACAGACCGACCGGCCGGAGACTGTCAAGATAAAAGCCTATGTGCGCGATCTCACCGATCGACAGCTCATTGAAGAACAAGCCGTCGAAAATGGAATTCGGGAAAACCTCACCTGGATCGAGCAAGCCATGTGGGCGCTTCAATTGAAAGAAGCAGGATTATCAAACCGCGCAATTTGCCCAGTTCTCGGTCTCACCGAGGCTGCTGTCTCCCAGCTTTTCCGCGTGACGTCCGTCGTTCCAAGTGATGTCGTATTTGCCATCGGCCGTGCAAAAGCGGTTGGCCGACCAAAGTGGACAGCGTTCGCCGATCTCCTAAAAGATGGCAGCAAAATCAGTGCAGTTCGTGATGTGATCCAAACCAGCGGATTTCGGCAGGCCGACGGTGCTGGTCGAATCGGCATCGCCATGATCGCGGCAGCTGGCACAACGATGACACACAGTGGCAGACCGGCTGAAACTGTCGAATTTGCGCTGGGAGGACGGCATTTCGGCCGAATGAAAAATTCCGCTTCCGGCACGACTGTAACGATTCCAAAGGCCGAAGATGCCTTTGCGCGATGGCTGGCAGAGCGAATGCCGGACCTGATGCGCGAATATGAACACCAGACCAGTCCCTTAAACTAGGTGCGGTCGAAGAAAGTTGAGCTAGCAAAAGGAGCTGCAGTACAAAAGAAAAAGGCCCCCAAAACGGTACCGTCGTGGAAGCCTCTCTCAATTCTCTAAGCAAGAACGAGAATCGCATTTCCACGAATCCTAGTCAAGAGTCTTTGGCACCTTTTTGGTGAGCGGATTTCTTTTGCCTGAAGAAAGGTGAAAGACAATGGAAAGTGGACGTGTAACGACGCCTTTTGGGCGGCGATCGGTGTCGCTTGGCATGCTCGCAAGCCAGATGATGGCGCGCGAGATCAAGCCTGGTGTATCGGTCAACAAATGGAGACTATACCGCTCCCTTTGCGAAGCCCGATCATCGCTCGGTATCAACGACCGAGCGCTCTCGGTGCTGAACGCGCTGTTGAGCTTTTACCCCCATGACGAACTTTCCGAGAACAATGGATTGATCGTCTTTCCATCCAACACTCAGTTGTCGCTGAGGGCGCATGGAATGGCGGAACAGACGATCCGCAGGCATATTGCTGCACTTATCGAAGCCGGCCTTCTTCTTCGAAAAGACAGCGCGAACGGCAAGCGATTTGCCCGACGCGGGCGCGGCGGTAACATTTGCGATGCATTCGGTTTTTCATTCGCGCCGCTTCTTGCGCGTGCCCTCGAGATTGAAAGACTGGCAGAAGACGTTGCCGAGGCGCGACTGAACCTTCAAAGGTTGCGCGAACAATTAACGGTCTGCCGGCGGGACATAACCAAGCTCATCGAAACGGCCATAGAAGAGGACATGGCCGGCGACTGGCAGGCAATGACCGAGGTGTTGAAGTCGGCTCTAGCCCGATTGCCACGGCTCGCCAGCGCGCCGCAGCTCCAAGAACTCTACGTCGAACTGAGTGCTTTCCGCGACAAAATCCTCAACGCTCTGGAAACACAGCTGAAAATCGAGAAAGTAAGCGGCAATGTCTCTCAAAATGAGCGGCATATACAGAATTCACAATCCGAATCTTTCTCTGAACTTGAAGATGGCACCGAAACTGCGCTGGAAAAACCATCGTCACTCGCAATCGCACCTGACGTTGAGGCGAAGTTGGCATCGGGACCACTCACCGGTGTTGGAATGGTATTGACGAGAACTAGCCAAGTTGCAGGTCTGCGATCACTCTCGCTTGGTCTGGTCCTGCGAGCCTGCCCTCAGATCGCCGATTACTCGAGCGCTGGCATCGTTTCGGGTTGGCGCGATCTGATGGCTGCGGCGCACGTGGTGCGCACAATGCTGGGTGTCAGTCCCTCGGCCTACCAGGATGCGTGTGCGGCGATGGGCCCAGAACATGCCGCAGTCATCATCGCATGCATCCTTGAGAGAGGAGACCAAATCAATTCGGCCGGCGGCTACTTGCGCGATCTGACGCGTAAGGCCGAGCGCGGCGAATTCAGCCTCGGCCCGATGTTAATGGCTTTGGTCCGCGCAAAGAGCCAACCTCAGCAAGGGGCCGCTTGAAGGGCCGCAAATAACCCGTTTATCGATGGAACGAAAGATACACGCGTATACCGATGTTGTCACGCTCTCACGAGATCGGCAACACAGCGCGCCCGAACAGAATGTTGGAAATCTATTCGAGATCAAGGATGACGGTGTTCCGAACACTGGCACATATGTCTGGCTGGCCAAGCGTGACTTTCCCAGATCACTATCCTATCGCTTAAGCTGTATCCTGCTCGGGAAGCGTCCTGCCAAGAGCTTCAGCCAATAGTTTTGTCTGTAAAGCCGAAGTTATTGATATCAGACAGTTTATTGCCAAATTTCGGGTACGCCCCATCAATGACGAAATGAGCCAGAGGTCGATCGTCGACTTGACTTAATCTATCGTAGGAGGATGAGGGGACCCGTTCTGGTCTACTCCGATATTTGTTATGAGCATGACAGGGGAAGCAGTATTCTGCCCTTTCATCCGGGAATGTTTGCGCTTCAGCTCCACAAAACGGATTTGCGCGAGCAGACGGTCCTCAGCAGAAACTGGTTCGGTGGGCAAACCGTCAATTGAATGGCGCATAGCATCAGGTTGAGCACTCGCGAAATAGTATCGCCGGGAATGTACAAAAGCGCCGATGGCGCGCCGTAGCGTGGTCGCCGCGATACCCGGCTTCAATCGTTGCCGGAATTGATCAAACAGCCCTTTCGAAAACGGCTTGACCAGATCACCTGGTAATGACGGAAGGATTGCCGCCGGCGGCTCAATCAATGCATTGATGACCTGTGCCTTTTCGACGTCGATCTGCGTCGCTGCCACAGGCCCTCGGCTCACCGTCCAGATCTTCGCAATCATGCCAGCCTTCCCGTAATTCCCGCCTCCCGACCAATAGAAACCGGCGGCGCTGGGCGCAAGAGACTATTTGGCTGAGGCTTCGTCAGCCGTCCATCTCTTGGAAGCGACCCCTATATCAGCAGCCATGCCCAGATTGGCTCGGCTCCATTGAAGCCTCAACGACAATAAAGCTCGAGGATCCAGCGGTTGAAACATAAGATCACGGTCAGTTGTCGGGATCGAGGCCCGGTTGATTTTCCCGACGCCTGCAGCCGGAAATACGCCACCGATCGGCCGTCAAATCCGGCATCGCAGCGTTGTATTTGGCAATTAAGAACAGAAAAGCCTCAGGCAGGTCTGTCCACTACATCGACCCGGATGCCAGCATGCAAGTGAGACCTGCGGCGTCGCAAGAAACGCTTCTGAAAACTCCGTAGTTGAACCTCGACGAGGACCGGGGCCATCTTGGCGGTGTCGAAGTCCATAGCGACAGGTGAAGCTGGTATTTCACGGTGCAAATGAGCCCGCCAGCGGGTCGGGGCGGTTAGCGGGCGCAACGTAACATCAAATGACGGAGACGTTCTCGGCCTTCGATTTTCCCGTTTTGCGGTCTTGGCCGACTTCGAAAGTTACTTTATCGCCCTCACGAAGTGAACCGCCGGGCCGAAGTGCAGAGACGTGAACAAATACGTCTTGGCCGCCATTCTCCGGTGTGATGAAGCCAAAACCCTTGTCGTCGTTAAAAAACTTTACGGTACCTGTTGCCATACGGCTGAGTTCCTTGTGTGGCTGATAGATTGCGAGGAAAACCTATAGCGGTTGAGAGCCCTTTCAACCCAAGCAAGCTGGCTATTTAAATCGACCAGCTTTGAAAAGCCGAATGACGATAGCGCAGCAATTTCCTGATCGGCCGGCAGCTTCAACGCCTTTTGTCCGCCGCCATCGTTCAAGGCAGTGTAGAGCTGACGTGCTATTTTGTCTCATGGCGATAGAGGCCTAGGAGGTCTTCTTCACGTCATCAGGAGAGGTCCTTGCTTCTTTCGATAGCACAACATTCAGGCGGGGGTTCGGATCAAAAGTGAGCGCGTTTGCAATGTCGAGTGCACCCTGCTCAAGTTCCTCCTCAGTAAAATCCATATCGGAAGTTGTTTTAGATTTATCTAAATTTGTGAGTCTACTGTTATTTGTCATACATACTCCTCACTCATATTGTTC
>Ga0075365_10000996_pt1 | contig 12108 bp, 8 predicted proteins | sample EndMetdeltDD1765_FD_71387 | JGI IMG/M metagenome (GOLD analysis project Ga0075365, IMG submission 71387) | Populus endosphere microbial communities from Tennessee, USA - Endosphere MetaG P. deltoides DD176-5 | ecosystem: Host-associated > Plants > Roots > Endosphere | place: USA: Tennessee... | reverse complement strand
CCGGTCTGCCCGAATCCCGTCACCCTCGTGATCACCAGTTGCGGGTTGATGCCGAGGAGCACATCAGCACCGATGCCGAGCCGCTCCAAGGTTCCGGGCCGGAAGTTCTCGACGAGCACGTGCGCGTCCCTGGCGAGGCCGAGCAGGACATCGCGGTCGTCATCGTTCTTGAGGTCGAGGGCGATCGTGCGCTTGTTTCGGTTGATCACCTTCCACCACAGTCCCTCGCCATCGCGCGGGTCGCGCCACGCCATGTTGCGCAGGCTGTCGCCGCCGTCGGGCCGCTCGACCTTGATCACCTCTGCTCCGAAGTCGGCGAGGTATGCCGCGCACTTCGGGCCCGCCACCACGGTCGACAGATCCAACACGCGCAGGTCGTGCAGCGGGCCGTGGGCCGGGTCGCTCACGGGGCCCACAGACCGATCTGCGCACACGCGGCGGTGATGTCGCCGGCCGAGCCGGCGTACGAGAAGCGCACCCACTCGTGGCCTCGAGCGGTGTCGAAGTCGAGACCCGGTGTGCACACGACGCCGAGCTCGTCGAGCCACCGCCGGCAGAGCACCATCGAGTCGTCGGCGAGGTGGGAGACGTTGCCGTAGATGTAGAACGCACCATCGGCCTCGGCCACGTTGGTGATGCCACTCGCGGCCAACCCCCCGAGCAGCAGGGCGCGGTTGCTGCGGTAGTGCTGCACGTGCCCATCGAGCTCGGCCTGGGCATCGAACGCGGCCAGCCCGACGACTTGGGAGATGTGCGGTGCACAGATGTAGAAGTTCTGCTGCAACCGCTCGAACGCATCGACGAGCGGATCAGGGGCCACGACCCAGCCGAGCCGCCAGCCGGTCATGCTGAAGTACTTCGAGAAGCTGTTGATCACGACCGCGTGCTCGTTGACGGCGAGCATCGTCGGCGCGGGCTCGTCGAACGTGATGCCGTGGTAGATCTCGTCGGCGATCAACTGGATGCACCGGTCGGCGCAGTAGGTCGTCAGATCCGACAGTGTCTCCGCCTTCAGCACCGTGCCGGTCGGGTTCGACGGTGAGGCGACGATCAACCCGTCGAGGTGTCCGGCCGCGTCGAGCAACTCGGTGGTCGGCGCCCAGCGGGTTTGCGGCCCGACCGGGATCGGCACCGGTTCGACGCCGAGGGCGAGCAGTGTGTTCCGGTAGCAGGGATAGCCCGGCTCGAGCACGCCGACCCGCTGGCCGGGATCGAAGCAGGCGAGGAACGCGAGCGAGAAGCCCGCGGATGCGCCGGCGACGATCATCACTCTGTCGAGGGGAACCGCGACGCCGTACCACTCGTGGTAGTGCTGCACGATCCGTCGCCGCAACGACAGCAGGCCGGGAGCGTTCGTGTAGCCGAGCGGCTCCCGCGTCATCGTTTCCACGCCCGCCTGGATCGCCGCGGCCGGGGCGGGAGTCGACGGTTGGCCGACCTGCAGGTGGTACACCTTCTGCCCGGCAGCCTCGCGATCGCTGGCGAGGCGCGACATCGCCATCGCATGGAACGGCGGCACTCGTGCGGCGCGCATCGATTGCGCCAGCGGGTGCGCCTCGAGCGGCAGGTGTGGTTCGTTCATCGCAGCGGAAGGATCAGGCAGCGATCGTCGAGGGTGCCGAGCGCGTACGACTCGTAGTCGATGCCGAAGTCTCGGTAGAGGTGACGGCAACGCTCGCTCCATCGCAACGCCGCCGGCGTGGAGATCCGGTGCACGACCTGCATCACACCGCCTTCGTACACGCGGTACTCGGCCCACGTTCCGGGGAAGTCCTTGACGCAGCCGATCTCGATGCTCGGTACCGCTGCCGCGCCATCGGCGTTGGTCATCTTCCGCACGCGGTGGCGATGGGTGTGCCCGGCGGTGTAGCCGATGATCGAACGGCGGCGGGCGACGACCTCGGCGAGCGCGTTGCTGGCGTCGGGGTGGAGCCCGAAGTAGTCGTCGCCGTGGGCCGTGATCTCGTCGGCCGAACCACCGATCCACTGCTGATGATGGCCCATCACCAGCACCGGCCCGTCGGCCTGCGCCGCGCCGGCATCGAGCCATGCCAGCTGCTCGGTGGACAACGTGCCGGTCGTCTTGCCGGGGATCACCGTGTCGAGCAGGGCGACGCTCAATCCCGGAACGTCGATCCATTGATCGCCGGCGTATCGCGTCTGCAACTTGTATGAGTCGTGGTTGCCGCGAACCACGAAAAGGCGATCGCCGAAGGCGCCGCGGTAGGTGGCCTCGAACGCGGCCAGCTCGTCCGGCTGACCGTCGGTGCTCAGGTCGCCCTTGGCGATGACGGCCGCCGGCGAGATCGCGGCAATCTCTACGACGGCGCCGCGGTTCATGGTCTCCGGGTACGGATCTTCCCCCGGGTCGACGCGCTGGATCGGGCCTTCGGTGAGATCGTCGATCCTGCCCGCCTCGACCTCGCCGAAATGCACATCGTTCACGGTCGCGATGCGGCACAACAGTTCGCCCGCAGGACGCGACAGCGTGGTGATCATCCGGCCGTGGATGTCGTATTCGGTGTGTGGCGACAGCCCGTCGTAACGGTGAACGTGTTCGCCATCGTGGACGACGATCAGATCATCAGCGACAGTTGTGACGTCCACGCTTGGCAACCGTATCGGCGTCCGGGCCGAGCAGTGTCAGTGGTGCAGGCGGTAAGGCCGATCGCGGCGAGACGCGGTCGGCCGGTTCCACCACCTCCCGCTGAACTTCCACGTCGTCTCCCGTACCCGCTGCGCGTCCGACACAACGACCGCCTGAGGCCACAGCGCATGAACCGCAGCCACAATCGCCACCGCCTCTTCGTCAGTAGGAACAGGAGTGATCATCGAACGCTGAATCACAATGTCTCGATTTCAGTCAATGGAGCGTGTGGGCTCAGGAGGTGAGAGTGCGGGAACGGAGTTGGAGAGCGTGTGAGGGAGAGCGAAGCGTGGCGTCGGGAGCGCCAGCGAGCAGCCACAGTGAGGGAGCAGCCAAAGGCCGATCCGCCCGAAGGGCCTCCTGCCGGAGGCCAGTCCCGAACAAACTCATAGCGGCATGTTGCCGTGCTTGCGGCGGGGGAGCTCTTCGCGCTTGGTGCGCAGCATCCGCAGGCCGGCGACGATCTTCTGGCGAGTCTCGGCGGGGTCGATGACATCGTCGATGTATCCCCGCTCGGCGGCGGCATACGGGTTGGCGTACTTCTCGGTGTAGTCGGCCACCAGTTCGGCCCGACGCGCGATCGGGTCGGCGGCCTGCTGCAGCTCGCGGCGATAGACGATCTCGACCGCACCCTGCGGCCCCATCACAGCCAGTTCGGCGGTCGGCCAGGCGTAGGAGAGATCCGAGCCGATCGACTTCGAGTCCATCACGACGTACGCGCCGCCGTAGGCCTTGCGGGTGATGATCTGGATGCGCGGCACGGTTGCTTCGCAGTAGGCGTAGAGCAGCTTCGCCCCGTGGCGGATGATGCCGCCGTACTCCTGATCGACGCCGGGCAGGAAGCCGGGCACGTCGACGAACGTCAGCAGCGGGATGTTGAACGCGTCGCAGCTGCGCACGAACCGAGCGGCCTTCGACGCGGACTCGATGTCGAGCACACCGGCGAGCATCAGTGGCTGGTTGCCGACGACGCCGACCGGCTTGCCGTCGATGCGGGCGAAGCCGCAGACGATGCTCTTCGCGAAGTGCGTCGCGTACTCGAAGAACTCGCCGTCGTCGACGACCGAGGCGATGACCTTCTTCATGTCGTACGGCTGGTTGGGTGACGACGGGAGGATCTCGCGCAGCTCCGGGCACAGCCGCTCCGGATCGTCGCCGGTGTCGACCGTCGGTGGTTCCTCGAGGTTGTTCGCGGGGAGGAAGCCGAGCAGGAAGCGGACGTCGTCGAGACAGCTCTTCTCGTCGGGCGACACGAAATGGGCGACGCCGCTCTTCGACGCGTGGCTCATCGCCCCGCCCAGCTCTTCCAGCGTGACGTCCTCGCCGGTGACGGTCTTGACCACGTCGGGGCCGGTGATGAACATGTGGCTCGTGCCGCGGACCATGAAGATGAAGTCGGTCATCGCCGGGCTGTACACGGCACCGCCGGCGCAGGGGCCGAGGATCACCGAGATCTGGGGGACGACGCCGCTCGACAGCACGTTGCGGTAGAAGATGCCGCCGTAGCTGGCCAGCGACACGACGCCTTCCTGGATGCGGGCACCCGCGCCGTCGTTGAGCCCGACAACCGGCGCACCGACCTTGAGGGCCAGGTCCATCAGCTTGTGGATCTTCTCCGCGAACACCTCGCCGAGCGCCCCACCGAAGACCGTGAAGTCCTGGCTGAAGACGAACACCTTGCGGCCGTCCACGGTGCCCCAGCCGGTGATGACACCGTCGGTGTAGGGCCGCTCCTCGAGGCCGGCGGCGTGGGCCCGGTGCCGGGCGAGCAGGTCGAGCTCCTGGAAGGAATCGGGGTCGAGCAGGTATTCGATCCGCTCGCGGGCCAGCAGCTTGCCCTTCTCGTGCTGCCGCTCGACCGCACGGGCCGAGCCCGCGTGGAACGCCTGCTCGCGCCGATCGCGCAGGTCCTCGAGCTTTTCTTCCATCGGAGTCGTCACGGCTTCGACGCTAGTGCCGAACCCGGGCGCCACGGAACTCCTCGCCGCTACTGCACCTCGAACACGACGGTGACGTCGATGGTGATCTCCTGGGTGCCGGTCTGGATCGGGGTCGAGACCTCGGCTGAGCCGTCGGACGCGTCGTACGCCGGGTAGTACGGCTGGTAGTTCGAGTAGGTCTCGTCGATGGTCAGCACCTGGCCGACCTCGGCGTGCACCCCGGCGGTGAGGTCGGTCGCGTGCTGCAGCGCGTCGGCGGTGGCAGCCTGGCGGGCCTCGGACAGCGCGTCGCTGGAGTCGTCGACCGAGAAGCTGACACCGCCGATGCTGATCTCGTCGCCGACGAGTCCGGCCGCGGCGTCGATCACGGCGCCGGTCGTGTCGATCTGGCGAACCGTCGCGGTGACGTCGTTGCTCGCGTTGTAGCCGATCACCTTGTTGCCGTCCTCGTTGTACTGCGGATAGAGCGAGATGTCGCTGGTGACGATGTCGTCCTCGGCGACGCCGCTCGCCTCGAGCGCCTTGATCAGTGCGTCCGCCTTCTCCGCAGCCTTGCGCAGCGCGGCGTTGGCGGTGTCGCCGGTGACAGACACCCCGAGCGACAGCGTGGCGATGTCGGGCCTCACGGTCACCGATCCGTGACCAGACACCGTGACGGTGCGCGGGTAGTCCTCGTTGTCGTCGTCGACAGCCGGCGCCGTCGTCGCCGTCGTGGTGGTCGGCACGGCGACGGCCTGGGCGGCGTTGCTCGCCGGTGACGCGCCACCGATGAGGGCTGCCGCGGCGATCGCGACTGCACCGACCGCGGCACCGGCCGCGAGGGTCGCCAGCCAGCTGCGCGCGGTGCGGGTGGGAGAAGGGCTGTTGGAGGTCGTGTTCATGGACATTCGACGTTCGGTCATGGCGCTCCGGTTCCCGACCTGGCGCCGTGGCTGTGGATCGGCAACGCTGGTGCGATGACGTTGCCGATCTCGCCTCCGATCTCGCCGATGCTCTCCAAGGCCACCGCGGAGATCCCGGTCGGCGAGGGGTGGCATTACGAACCGAAGTGGGACGGCTTCCGGTGCATCGTCTTTCGCGACGGCGACGACGTCGTTCTGGCCAGCCGCAACGAGAAGCCGTTCACGCGCTACTTCCCGGAGCTGATCGAGCCGCTGCGGGCATCGCTCCCCGATGCGTGCGTGATCGACGGCGAGATCGTGATCGCCTCGGCCGACGGCGACGGGCTCGACTTCGATGCCCTGTTGCAACGGATCCATCCCGCCGAGTCACGCGTGCGCCGGTTGGCCGCGGAGACACCGGCCAGCTTCGTCGCCTTCGACATCCTCGCGATCGGCGAACAGAACCTGATGGACGATCCGCTCGAGCAACGGTTGGTGCACCTGCGTCAGGCATTGGCCGAGGCGACGCCGCCGATCTATCTCTGCCCGTCGTCGACCTCGGTCGACACCGCGCGCGACTGGTTCACACGGTTCGAGGGTGCCGGCCTCGATGGCGTGATCGGCAAGCGCCTCACCGACGTGTACACGCCCGACAAGCGCACGCTCGTCAAGGTCAAGCACAGCCGCACCGCGGAGTGCGTCGTGGCCGGGTACCGGATCCACAAGGACGGCAAGGGCGTCGGCTCCTTGCTGCTCGGCCTGTTCGACGACGAGGGTCAGCTCCACCACGTCGGCGTGACCGCGGCGTTCACCGTCAAGTTCCGCGCCGAGTTGGTGGACGTCCTCGCCCCGCTGCTCGAGGACGCGCTCGTCGGTCACCCGTGGGCCGATTGGGCCAACGCGATGGCGCACGCCGAGGCGCGGTTACCCGGCGCCGGGAGTCGATGGAACGCCGGCAAGGACCTCAGCTGGGTGCCGGTGCGGCCAGAGCGCGTCGTCGAGGTCACGTTCGGTCAACTGCAGAACGGGAGGTTCCGCCATGGTGTGCAGTTCCAGCGCTGGCGCCCCGACCGCGAGCCCGCGAGTTGCACCTACGACCAGCTCGACGTCGCCGCTCCCGTCGCCTTCGAAGATCTGATGAATGCCGAGTAGCGACGGAGGGCTGTGCCCGACGCCGTTCAACCGGCGGGGATCGTGGTGGTGGTCGACGTCGGTGGCGAGGTCACGACGGGGACGGAGACTTCGGGGATCGGTTCGTTCGATGTCTCGGTGGCAACGACGTCGAGCGGGCCGCCTTCGACGAAGGTGCCGTCGGCCGACGTCACCGTCAGCGTCACGGTCCACTGCCCCGAGGCCGGCAGCGGGATGCCGTCGGTGATCGGGAGGTACCACCCGGTGACGCCGACGGGGAATTCGATGATCGTGATGACGACTGGGCTCACGGCGGCGTTGGGCGGCGGGTCGAAGCGGACCGTGAAGTTGGAGATGCCCGTCACCGGCTTGTCGATCACGACGAGGACCGCGTTCTTGCCGACCTTGGCCGGCGTCACGTAGATCGTCGCGTCGAGCTTGTTGGTCGGGTCCTTCAGCGTGAGCGCGTAGCTGAAGTCGCCGGTCGCTCCGGCGGCTGACAGGTTGGCGGGCTGGGTCGACAGCATCCACGACGTGATCGCCAACACCACCACACCGATCAGCGCCTCCATGCCCACGGCGCGCCGCAGCTTGCCGGCGATCGGTGCCGACAACGACTCGGCGCGGGTCAGTCGTGCGTGCACGAACTGACGCGTCGCGACACCGACGAAGACCATCCCGACGACGGGCACCACCTTCAACAGCAACAGCCGACCGTGGGTGGTGTCGAGGAGGTGACCGCGGTCGAGTCGATACAGCTGCACCGCGCCGCTCACGACGGTCAACAGCATCGCCGGCGTCGACAATCGGCCGAAGCCGCGCACGGCGTGGACGAGGTCGTCCTCACCCGGGCCGGCGAGCACGACGCGGGCGAGGAGGATCAGACCACCCAACCAGACCGCCATCGCCAGCGCGTGGGCGACGCCGGCGGCGTAGCCGGCGACGGCGAATTCGCCACCGGTGCGCGAGAAACCGAGCGTCGCGACAGCAAGGCCGGGAAGGGCCAACGCCAGCAGTTGTGTCGTCGGGTCGATCACCCGCTCGGGTCTGATCGCGACCCAACCCGCGGCCGCGACGAGGATCACTCTGCCGAGCACCGCGATCCCGGGCGTGGTGTCTTTCAGCGGCCCCCAGTTGGTCGGGATCAGGGCGCTGGTGAAGCCCGTGCCTTTCATGTCGGCGACCATGCACGCGACCATCACCCACGTCGTCGCGGTCGCGACGATCCAGGCGTAGCGCAGGAAGCGAATCGTGAGGATGTACTCGACGCCCTCCGGCCACGCCACGGTGATCAGTACGAGGGCGCCGAACAGCGCCGCCAGCGCGATCGTGGACAGCCACCGGAACAACCCGAGTGGCCCGCGCAGATCGGAGCCGTCGGTCGACGTCGCGCCATTCGCCGACGAGCCGTTGGCCGCGGCGGCAACATCGGTGCCGGCCGGCACCTCGCCGGCTTGGGTGAGCACGGTGTCCTGTTGGATCGTGAACGAGAACGCGCCGGTGATCGTGCCCACGCTCGCATCGCTGACGGTCCACCCGACGGTGCAGCTGCCCTTCGGCAGGGGTGTTGCCGACACATCGATGATCAGACTGCGCGCGTCTTCCGACACCCGCGCGGCTGTGTACGGCGGCGGCGTACCGTTGCACGAGACGACCATCGAGAACGCGGAGCTGATCGGTGTGTCGAACGTCGCGATCAGTTGGGGCGGCGAGGTGACGAGCGCGGCGCCGTCGACAGGCGTCGTCGAGACGAGCGCGATCGCTTCGACGGGCGACGAACCGAAACCGAGTACGGGGCACAGCACCGCTGTGGCCGCAACGGCAAAGATGCCGATCCGGCGAAGAAGACTGGTCCCGTTTTCCATATGAAGGTGCTGTAACCGTAGCGAGCGGCGCTGGTCAGCGGGGGCACACGCTCATCGCGTGCACACTCGAGCCCGCGGGCGGCGCGCAGATCGGCGGCGCTCAGAACCCGTTGGCGGAGAGGAACTGGTCGATCAACGGCAGTCCGTCGGTGCCCGTGAACGTGCACAGCGCGACGCCGCGGGTGAGCGCGGTGTACACCGCGCAGTCGATGTCGGTGAACGCGCCGATCTCTTGATGAACGGTGCGACCGCCGGGGGTCACCACATCGGTGCCGTGGTCGACGGCCTCCCAGAACTGGTATGCCTTCACGTACTCCGGTGTGAAGTCGGTCGACAGGGTCACCATGTACACCGTTGCCGTGACGGCCGGATCGGTCGTCGATGCGAACTCGCCGGCCGCGTAGCTGACGACGAGATCGCCGATCACCGAGTTGCTGTAGAGGCCGTTGGCGTTGGGCGGCTCGAACGGCACCCACTCGAAGCCCGCGGGCGCGATGGCTGCAACCGACAGATCGCTCGGCAGGATGTCAACCGGCTCCGTTGTGTCGCTCGGCGGCGGCGCCTCGGTGATCGGGATCGTGTCGATGGACAGCGGTGTGTTGGGCGGCGACGTGTCCGTCGATTCCGTCGGTGGAGTGGTGTCGGTGGGCGGCGTGACGGTGTCGGTCGACGGGGTGGTGACATCGGTGACATCGGTGGGCAGGTCGTCCGGGGTGAGCGCGTTCAGCGGCACGAGACCGCGGCACCGGATCGCCCCGAGCGTGTTGACGAGAAGGTCGGCGTCGTTCCCCGTCGCGTTGACGTCGGCCAGTGCGGTCTGCTCGGTGGTCAGGTCGTTGGCGTCGATCGCGTCGACGACTGCGCCAAGGTTGGCAACGAGTTGATCGAACTTCGTCGTGTACTTGTCCCAATCCTTCCGCAGACCGCTCGGCGGGGTCAGGTCGTTGAGGCTGTCCGCGGCATCACCGATGATGTCGTGCAGATCTGATGGCGCGTCGTCGGCGCCTTTGGTCAGCTTGCGGATCTTCGCACTCGCGTCGCGGCAAACGGTCTCGACCTTGTCGAGGAACTCGTCCTCTGGCTGATTCGCGCTGCCGCCGCTGCTCGAGCACGCCCCGAGCAGCAGCGCGATCAACGCGCCAGCGACGAGTCTCTTCAACGGCTCAAGAGCCCATCGACTGTGCGTTGGCGAAGGCGTCGAGCAGGCCGAGGATGTCGGCACCCGTCGGTGCGAGCACCGAGACACCGAAGCCTGGGATGGTGAACACGCCACCGTCGTAGCCGTCGATCGAGTTCGTCTTGACCCGCGCCGGAAGACCGAACTCCGGCGTGAGCTGATCGACGCCGCCGTCACCGACGAGCTCGAAGTTGTAGTACGCGGTGAGCTGATCGGCAGTCCAATCGGTGTCCTGGTTGAGCACGGTGACGTACACATAGACCGCAGTGCCATCGGTCGAGTTCTCCATCACGCCGACATAGTAATCCTGCAGCAGCGGTCCGATCACCGGGTCGTCGGTGGGCGTGACCGAGCCCGGAACATCTTCAAGGGTGCCCCACGTGTAACCCGTGATCGCCTGGAACTCGATCGACGCGTCGGATGCGACCACCCCGCCTCCCGTGCCCGAGGTGACGACGGTGCTCGACTCGGTGTCGGGCGTGGTGTCGATCGACAGCGGCGTGTTCGGGGTGTCGGTGGTCTCCGGCGCGTCGGTGGTCTCCGGCGCGTCGGTCGTCTCTGGCGCGTCGGTCGTTGCCGGTTCGGTGGTCTCCGGCTCCGTCGTCTCGACGGTGGTGGTGTCGGTGGTCGCACCGGCGTCACCGACGTCGACGCAGCGATCGGCGCCGATCGAATCGGCGAGGTCGTTGTTGTCGGAGTTGAGCTTGTCGATCTTGTCGCTCGCGGTCTGGGCGGCGTCGTTGTCCTCGTTCTTGACCGCCTTGCCCAGCTTCTCGATCTGGGTCTGGATGTCTTCGAGGTTGGAGACGTAGTCGTCGAAGTCGGACTGCACCGACTTCGGTGGCTTGAGCTTTCCGAAGTCCTCGAGGCCGGTGTCGATGATGTCGCTGGCGTCGGTGAAGAACGACTTGTCGGTCGGGTCGAGCTTCTTGATCGCCCGGTCGGCCGTCTTGCAGACCGCGTTCATCTGGGTGATGAAGTCATCCTCGGACAGGGTCTTGGGGCCACTGCTGCCGCACGACGCAAGTGTGAGCGCGATCACCGCCATCGAACACGTGACGAAATGCGTGCGCTTCATGTGGTCTCTCCCATTCGTGTTCACGATTACCCACAGCCCGTCCGCCGCAAGATGGGCTCATCATATGAAAGTTGGGACACGGGAAGTGAACTTTTCACCCAACCGGCACCCAACTGGAAGGCCGTTGGCAGCCAATCCGTGTCACACCTCGTCGGTAGGCTCGTCAGCAATGGCCTCCCAGTCCTTGTACCGCCGCTACCGCCCCCGCCGATTCAGCGAGATCCGTGGTCAGGATCATGTCGTGCGTGCGCTGCGCAACGCCGTCGAGCACGACCGCGCCGGACAGGGTTACCTGTTCAGTGGTCCTCGCGGCACCGGGAAGACCACGTCAGCGCGAGTGTTGGCGAAGGTGCTCAACTGCACCAACCCGGTCGGTGGCGAACCGTGCTGCGTGTGCGAATCGTGCCTCGCGGTCGAGGCCGGGAACAGCTACGACGTGCACGAGCTCGATGCTGCGAGCAACAACGGTGTCGAGGCGATGCGCGACCTGATCGAGAAGGCGTCGCTCGGCACGCCCGGTCGGCACAAGGTGTACATCCTCGACGAGGTCCACATGCTCTCCAAGGGGGCCGAGGCCGCGCTGCTGAAGACCCTCGAGGAGCCTCCGCCGCACGTGGTGTTCGTCCTCGCCACCACCGATCCGCAGAAGGTCAGCCAGACGATCCGTTCGCGGGTGCAGCACCTCGAGTTCCACCTCCTGCCGATGGACGAGCTCGAGACCCACGTCCGCTGGGTCGCGGCCGACGCCGGACTCACGGTGTCCGAAGAGGGGTTCCGATCGGCGCTCTCCCAAGGTGGGGGCTCGGCCCGCGACACGCTGTCCGCGCTCGAGCTCGTTGCCGCGTCCGGTGGTGAGGCGCCCGACGCGGTGTCGTACGACGAGTTCATCGAGGCGTTCATCGCCCACGATCCGGGCCAGGCCTTGGCCGCGCTGGCGTACTCGGTGCAACAGGGCCGCGATCCGCGTGTCATTGCCCAAGACATCATCCGCCACCTCCGCGACTGCTTCCTGTCGCTGATGGCACCCGAGCTGGTGCAGCTCCCCGACGTCGCCGCCGAGCGCGTCGCCGACCAGGCCCAGCGGCTCGGTGCGGCCGCGATCGTGCGCTCGATGGAGCGGCTCGGCGAGATGTTGGTCGAGATGCGGCACGCACCCGACCCGCGGCTGCTGCTCGACATCGCGCTCGTCCAGCTCACCCATGAGGCTGCCGGCAGCGACCTCTCGTCGATCCTCGCCCGCCTCGAGCGGCTGGAGAAGGGTGGCGCGCCCGGCGCCGGTTCAGCGGCACCGGCTCCCGCGGTCCGTCCCGCGCCAGTCGATCCCGCCACCGGTCGCGCCGCGCTCGGCGGACGGGCCCGCCGCGAGCCATCGGCGTCGCCCCCCGCCGC
>Ga0075365_10000995_pt1 | contig 12109 bp, 11 predicted proteins | sample EndMetdeltDD1765_FD_71387 | JGI IMG/M metagenome (GOLD analysis project Ga0075365, IMG submission 71387) | Populus endosphere microbial communities from Tennessee, USA - Endosphere MetaG P. deltoides DD176-5 | ecosystem: Host-associated > Plants > Roots > Endosphere | place: USA: Tennessee... | reverse complement strand
AATCAGCCCGCCGAGCAGCTCTGCCAGCATGGCTCCACGAGTACAACCACCACCGGCCCCACTCCGCCATCGGCAAGGCCACACCCATCACCCGGTTGAACAACCTGGCTGGGCATCACAACTAGACCCACCCGCTACAGCACCAGGCTCATCAGGAGCACGACCCCGAGGCCGACGACGGAGGCCACGGAGGTCGACGTGCCGACCGTCTTCACGGCGCCGCTGGTGGTGAGGCCGAGCAGGTTCTTGGCCATCCAGAAGAAGTTGCTGTGCACGGTCATCAGGAACAGCGCGCCGGCCGCGGCGGCCAGGGCGATCAGCATCGGATCCATGCCCGAGCTCTCCGCCACCGGGGCCAGGATGCCCGCCGCGGTGATCGCGGCGACGCTGACCGAGCCGATCGCCACGTGCAGGACGACGGCGATCAGCCAGGCGAGCAGGATCGGCGGGCCGGAGCTGGAGGCGAAGAAGTCGCCGAGCACGTCACCGAGCCCGGTGGCCCGGACCAGGCCCGCGAGCGCCCCGCCGAGCCCGGTCAGCACCAGCACCTCGCCGAGCGAGGAGAAGCTGGTGCCCAGGGCCCGACCCACGCCGTCCTGGCCGCGGTAGAAGCGGACCAGCATGATCGCGCTGAACGAGCCGATGAGCAGCGCCATGGTCGGCGCGGAGAGGAAGGCCAGCAGCTCGTTCTCGACGTCGAAGACGTCGGTGATCGAGCCGGAGGCCACGAGCAGCAGCGAGATGACCACCGGCGCGACCGCGAGCAGCAGCGGCACCCGGCGCCCCTCGGGGACCGCCTCGGCCTCCGGCGCCGCCCCGGCCGGCGACCCGTCCGCACCGAGACCGTCGAGCTGGTCGAAGGTGGCCCGGTCCTCGTCGTTCTCGGCGTTCCAGAACCGGGTGCGCTCGATGAGCACGGTCATCACGAAGACCGTCACCACGATGGTGACCGCGCCGGCGACGCCGCCGAAGATCAGGTAGCGCCACAGCGGGATGTCGATGACGCCGGCCAGGGCCAGCGAGCCCACGCTCGGCACCATCATGGTCAGGCCGACGAGGATCCCGGCGACCAGCGCCGAGGCCACCCGCGGGATGCCGTTCGGGCCGACGGTGCGGGCCAGGCCGCGGGCGACCGGGGCGGTCACGACGAGCATGACGTCGGCGAAGATCGCCTGCAGCGCCGTGCCCGCGGTGACGCCCAGGGCGTACGGCGAGCGCCGCGGGCCGAAGATCCGCAGCAGGCCGCGCACGATCCGGTCGATCGCGCCGAGCTCGTGCATCGCCGTACCGAGCGTGACGCCGAAGGCGATGAGCAGACCGATCTCGGCCAGGATCTCGCCGAACCCGGAGGTGAGGGTCGTGAGGGTCTCGTCGAGGCCCAGGCCGCTGGCGATGCCGAGGTAGAGGACGCCGGCCAGGAGCGAGTAGACCGGGTGGATCTTCAGGAACACGATCAGGGCGATGATGCCGACGATGGTGATCGCGGTGTGGAGCAGCAGGAGATGGTCGTTCGTCATGGAGGTGGGTGCCGCCGTTCTGTCACAGGAGGGTGTGATGCGGGCAACACCATAGGGTATTCGGTATACCGTCGTACAGAACTCCGATGATGCCCGTCACACCTGCCCGGGCCGGGACTCAGCCCACCCAGTCGGGATCCGAGGCCGCCTCGCCCTGCACGTCCCCGCTGGAGGAGGTGGCCGCGGTCTCGCCCGCCAGCGAGCGCTCGACCGCCTCGCGCAGCGGCACGAAGGAATGCCCCGGCACCAGGTCGCGGCGTACGTCGTCCTCGCGGCAGACCATCTCGTGCGACAGGCTGTCGACCAGGCTGGTGACGGTGCCGCGCGGCATCTGCGACAGCAGCGCGGCCACCTCGCCCACCAGCCACATCGGCACGAACGGGACCACCACCTGCGGCCGGCTGATCCCCGCCACCTCGGTGTAGAGGTCCAGCAGCTCGGGATAGGTCAGCACCTCGTCGCCGCCCAGGTCGTAGGCGCGGTCGACCCGGTCGGGGTCGGGCACCCCGACGGCCCGGGCCAGCACCTCGACCACGTCCTCCACGGCCACCGGCTGCAGCGACCGGCGCATCCAGGTCGGGACCAGGGTGACCGGCATCCGCCGGCTCAGCTTGCGCATCAGCTCGAACGACGTCGACCCGCCCCCCACGACCATCGCGGCCCGCAGGGTGGTCGTCGGCACGCTGCCGGCCTCGAAGACCTCCTCGACCTCGAGGCGCGAGCGCAGGTGGTCGGAGAGCTCGCCGTCGGGCACCAGCCCGGACAGGTAGACCAGGTGACCCACCCCGGACCGCTCGCACGCCCCGGCGACCCGCTCGGCCGCCTCACGGTCCTTCTCGACGAAGTCGCCGCCGGCCATCGAGTGCACCAGGTAGACCACGACGTCGACCCCCTCGACCGCGGCGCCCACCGAGGCGTCGTCGGTGACGTCGAGCTGCACCGGCTCCACCCGGTCGGCCCAGTCGTAGCCGTCCAGGGCGTCGGGGTGGCGGGTCGCCACCCGCACCTCGTGGCCCGCGTCGACCAGCTCCGGCACCAGCCGCGACCCCACGTAGCCCGTCGCTCCGGTCACCAGCACGCGTCGTCGTACGTCGTCGGTCATCGCATCCCCCGTTTCGTGCGACCAGGCGGACGCTCTCTCCCGGTGCCCGGACGGCGGGGGTTGAACCATCGGTCCCGACCCAGGGACGACTCAGACGTTGAAGCGGAACTCCACCACGTCGCCGTCGGCCATGACGTAGTCCTTGCCCTCCATGCGGACCTTGCCGGCCTCCTTGGCCTTCTGCATGGAGCCGGCCGCGGTCAGGTCGTCGAAGGAGACCACCTCGGCCTTGATGAAGCCCTTCTCGAAGTCGGTGTGGATGACGCCGGCGGCCTGCGGGGCGGTGTCGCCCTGGCGGATCGTCCAGGCGCGCGACTCCTTGGGGCCGGCGGTGAGGTAGGTCTGCAGGCCGAGGGTGGCGAAGCCGACGCGGGCCAGCACCTCCAGCCCGGGCTCGGTGACCCCGGCCTCGGCGAGGAACTCGGCCGCCTCCTCCTCGTCGAGCTCGACCAGCTCGGACTCGAACTTCGCGTCCAGGAAGATCGCCTCGGCCGGCGCGACGAGCGCCTGCATCCGGGCCTTGAGCTCCTCGTCGGCGAGCTCGTCGGCGTCGCAGTTGAAGACGAAGATGAAGGGCTTGGCGGTCAGCAGCGACAGCTCGCGCAGCAGGCTGCGGTCGATGGTGGTCGCGCTGATCGGCGTCCCGGCCTCCAGCGCCTCCTTGGCCTGCTGGGCCGCCTCCAGGTTGGCGAGGAGGTCCTTGACCTTGCGCGCCTCCTTCTCCAGGCGCGCGATCGCCCGCTCGACCGTCTCGAGGTCGGCGAAGATCAGCTCGGTCTGGATGGTGGAGATGTCGTTGCCGGGGTTGACCTCGCCGTCGACGTGGGTGACGTCCTCGTCGCGGAAGACCCGGGTCACCTGGCAGATCGCCGCCGACTCCCGGATGTGGGCGAGGAACTTGTTGCCCAGCCCCTCCCCCTGGGAGGCGCCGCGCACGATCCCCGCGATGTCGACGAACTCCACGGTCGCCGGGAGGATCCGCTCGGACCCGAAGATCTCGGCCAGCACCGGCAGTCGCGGGTCCGGCACCCCCACGACCCCGACGTTCGGCTCGATCGTGGCGAACGGGTAGTTCGCCGCGAGGACGTCGTTCTTGGTCAGGGCGTTGAAGAGGGTGGACTTGCCCGCGTTGGGGAGCCCGACGATGCCGATGGTGAGAGCCACGGGGCGCGAGTCTAGGTGCGTACGGCGGGCCGCCCCGAATCAGCGCCGGGCACGCACCGGCCCCGCGCCCGGGGCGACGGCCTCCAGCACCTCGACCTCGTCGCCGACCCGGATGGTCGCGCCGGCGGTGTCGGGGACCAGGTTGACCCCGAACCAGACCGCACCGTCCCAGCGGCGGATCCGGGCCAGCGAGGCGGTCGGCTCCTTGGCGCGCTCGGCGCTCTCCGGGTCGATCGTCGTGATCACGCAGCGCGCACAGCCCTTGACCGCCCGGAACACCGCGTCGCCGATCCGGATCCGGCGCCAGTCGTCCTCGGCCCACGCCTCGGTGCCGGCCACCACGACGTTGGGCCGGAAGCGGGTCATCGACAGCGGCCCGCCGGACACGACGTCGTTCAGGGCGGCCAGGGACGACTCGGTGGCGACCAGCAGCGGGTAGCCGTCGGCGAACGACACCCGGTCCCCCGGCTCGCTGAACTGCGGGCTCGTGGCCCGGCGGGTCGGGTCGTCGAGGTGGACCAGCCGGGCCGGGCGGCCGAGGGCCTGCGAGAACCAGGCGTCGGCCTCGGCGCCGGCGGGCGCGGCGGTGACCAGCGAGCTCCAGAGGCCGACCGGCACCTGGGTCGCCGGATCCGGCGTCGGCACCGTGAGCGGCGCCAGCCCGGGCGCGCTCACCACGAGGCCGTCCTCGCTCAGCTCCGGGTGCACCAGCACGAGCCGGTTCACCTCGCGGGCGGTGATCGCGGCGCCGACCTCGTCGACCACCATCCAGCGCCGGTCGCCGGCCAGCCCCCAGGGCTCGACCACGGCGGCGTCGACGGACTCGCCGCGGCAGGACTTGACCGGGAACCGGTGGATCGAGGACAGGGTCGGCACGGGACGAGGGTAGGGGCGCGCCTCGGCGGGTGGGAAAACTGCTGGGTCGTACGGAGTCGAGCCCGCGGCGCGGAGGCTCCCGGTCAGCAGTTTTCGCCGACCGGGACGGCGACGACACCTGCCCGCGGACGGGCCCGGAAGGTCAGCCACAGGCTGACGGCGACGTAGTAGGCGACGTAGGCCAGCGAGAGCACCGTCAGCCAGTCCGGGGCGTCGGGCAGCAGGGCGGTGATGACGCCGAAGGCGACCAGCCACAGGGTCGCCAGCGTCATGTTGAGGTACCAGAGGTCGGCGGTGCGGGAGGGGTAGACGTACTTCACCGGCACGAAGACCAGCACCGCGAAGGCCATCAGCAGCACCACCGTGGCCGCCGTGCCGATGCCGAAGACGATCACGTAGAACGCCACGACGTTCCAGTACGACGGGAAGCCCAGGAAGAAGTGGTCCTCGGTCTTCGCGTCGCTGCGGCAGAACTGGTAGCAGGAGGCCAGCAGCGGGATCGCCGCGACCACCCCGCCGCCGGGGCCCTCCGGCAGGTAGCCGTTGGCCCACAGCAGCACCATCGGCGCGAAGGCGTAGGTGAGGTAGTCGACGATGTTGTCGAGGAGCGCGCCGTCCATCTGCGGCACCACCTCCTTGACCCGGAAGTGCCGGGCCAGGAACCCGTCGGTGCCGTCGACGACCATGGCGACCAGGAACAGCCACAGGACCGTCTCGATGTCGCCCTCGTAGGAGAAGTGCACCATCAGCAGCGCCAGCACGGAGCCGACGGCGGTGTAGGCGTGGACGGACCACGCGGCGAACCTCTCCATGCGGCGCAACCCTACGGGCTCACTAGGGTGAGCCCGTGCGACTGGCCACCTGGAACGTCAACTCCCTCCGCTCCCGCATCGACCGCGTCGAGGCGTTCCTGCAGCGCCACGACATCGACGTCCTGGCGCTGCAGGAGACCAAGGCCCGCGAGGAGCAGCTGCCGCTGATGGGCCTGCAGTCCCTCGGGTACGACGTCGCCGCGGCCGGCACCAGCCAGTGGAACGGCGTGGCGATCATCAGCCGGGTCGGCCTCGCCGAGGTGGAGGTCGGCTTCGCGGGCATGCCCGGGTACGGCGAGCCGCTCGCCCCCGAGGCCCGGGCGATCGGGGCGACCTGCGCCGGCGTGCGCGTGTGGTCGCTCTACGTGCCGAACGGCCGCAAGCCCGACGACCCGCACTACGTCTACAAGCTCGACTGGCTGGCCCGGCTCCGCGACGCCGCGCGGGCCTGGACCGGCGGCGACACCGCCCTGGTCGGCGACTGGAACATCGCGCCGACCGACGAGGACGTCTTCGACGTCAAGCAGTTCGCGAAGTCGACGCACGTGACGCCGCCCGAGCGCGCGGCCTTCCAGCGCTTCCTCGACGACGGCTACGTCGACGTGGTCCGCCCGCACACGCCCGGTCCGGAGGTCTACACCTACTGGGACTACTACCGGCAGCGCTTCGAGCGCAACCGCGGCCTGCGCATCGACTTCGTCCTGGGCTCGCCGTCCCTGGCCGGCCGGGTCACGGGCGCGTTCATCGACACCGAGGAGCGCGACCCGGCGCAGTTCGCCGGCCCGCCGTCCGACCACGCCCCGGTGATCGTCGACCTCGACTAGACGACCTCGTCGGCGACGATCAGCCAGCCGTCCCCGTCCGGCTCGACGGTGATGCGACGCGTCTCCCGCTCGCTGCCGTCGTAGGTGAGCTCCACGTCGACCTGGTCGTCGCCGACGAGCGTGGTGGCGTCGGTGCTGACGGTCTCGACGGTGCGCCAGAAGCCGGCGTACTCCTCGAAGCCACCGACCTCCTCCTGGTACGACGGCGCCAGCAGGGACCACGCCGTCTCGGGGTCGGAGGGGAGCGAGGCGTAGTAGTCGGTGATGAACTCCTCCGGCCCGAGGCCGGCCTGCTCGGAGGGACCCGGGTCCGGCGACTCCCGGTCCTCCGACTCCGGGTCCTCCGACTCCCGGGGCCCCGGCGTCCGGGTCGGCGCGGGGTCCGGACCTCGGGCGGCCTCGTCGCGGGCGCCGTCGCGCCACGGGCCGAGCAGCAGCGCGAGGCCCCCGGCGACCACGAGGCCCAGCACGACCAGCACGGCGAGGAGCACCGAGCCGCGACGCCGGGCGGGTGCGGGGACCGGGTCGGGCGCGAGCGGTACGGCGGGGACCGGGCGGGTCCGCTCCTCGGGCGCCACGGCGCCGGCCGCCACCGAGCGCAGCTCCTCGGCGACGTCGGCCATCGACGGCCGGGCGGACGGCTCGGGGTCCATCATCCGGCGGATGACGTCGGTGAGCGGGCCGGCGCGGCGCGGCGCGGCGGGCGGCTCGGTGGCGATGTGGGTCAGCATCGCGATGGCGTTGGAGCGGTGCGGCCAGGGCGGCTCGCCCTCGACGGCCGAGAACAGGGTGGCCCCGAGCGCCCAGACGTCGTCGGCCGGAACGGGGTCGGCGCCGCGGGCCAGCTGCGGGGAGAAGTAGAGCGGGGTGCCCATCACCATCCCGGTCTGGGTCAGCTGCTCGTCGCCGAGGGTGCGGGCGATCCCGAAGTCGGAGATCTTGGCGAGGTCGTCGTCGGTGACCAGGATGTTGCCGGGCTTCACGTCGCGGTGCACGGTGCGCTGCTCGTGGGCCGCCGCCAGCCCGTCGGCGACCTGGGCGCCGATCGCCGCCAGCCGGGCCGGCGCCAGGGGGCCCTCGTCGGAGATGAGCCGGGACAGGTTGCGCGAGGCCAGGTGCTCCATCACCAGCCAGACCCGCTCGCCGTCCTCGACGGCGTCGAAGATCGCGACCACGTGCGGGTGGTTGAGCGCGGCCGAGGACCGGGCCTCCCGCAGCGCCCGGGCGACGTGCGGGCTGGACTCGCCGGGCAGGCCCCCGAGCTGCTTGACCGCGACCTCCCGGCCCAGCCGCTCGTCGACGCACAGCCAGACGGCACCCATGCCGCCGCGGCCGACCTCGCGGATCACCCGGTAGCGGCCGACGATGGTCTCGGGGGGCATGGATCCTCTCCGGGTCGCGGGTCGTCGTACGACGTCCCCACTACCCGGTAGCCGCGAGGTGCACGCGGTGAGTGTCGGTGCCCGCCGCCATGCTGACCGCATGGAGACCCTCACCGCCCTCCTCGCCCTGCTGGTCGGGCTGGGCCTCGGCGCGCTCGTCGGGGTGCTGTGGGCGCGCTCGCGGCCCCAGCACGTGCAGGCCCTGGGCCAGGGCATGGTCGACCAGGCCGAGGTGATGCAGGGCCTCGACCGGCTCAGCGACCAGCTCGCCGACCTCGACCACCAGCGCTCGACCTGGCAGGGCCAGCTGCACCAGCAGGTCCAGGACATGCGGTTGTCGACCGAGACCCTGCGCCGCGAGACGCACGCCCTGTCGACGGCGCTGCGCAAGCCGCAGGTGCGCGGGCGCTGGGGCGAGCTGCACCTGCGCCGCTCGGTCGAGCTGGCCGGCCTGGTCGACCGGTGCGACTTCTCCGAGCAGGTCCGCCTCGAGGACGGTGCGCTGCGGCCCGACCTGGTGGTCCACCTCGTCGGCGGCCGCAGCGTGGTGGTCGACGCCAAGGTCCCGCTCGACGCCTACCTCGACGCCACCTCCGCCGACGACGACGAGCGGCCGGCCCACCTGGCCCGGCACGCCCGCCAGCTGCGCACCCACATCGACCAGCTCGGTGCGAAGTCCTACTGGCGCTCGCTGCCCGAGACCCCCGAGTTCGTCGTCCTCTTCGTGCCGGCCGAGTCGTTCCTGGCCGCCGCCCTGGAGACCGACGGCTCGCTCATCGAGTACGCCGCGGCCCGCGAGGTCGTGCTCGCCACGCCGACCACCCTGATCGCGCTGCTGCGCACCGTCGCGCACGGCTGGTCCCACGAGGCGCTCGCCGACCAGGCCCGGGAGATCCACCGCCTCGGTCGCGACCTGCACGGCCGGCTGGGCACCCTCGGCGGCCACCTCGACCTGGTCGGCCGCTCGCTCAACGCGGCCGTCGGCCACTACAACGCCGCGGTCGGCTCGCTGGAGTCGCGGGTGCTGGTGGCGGCCCGCCGCTTCTCCGACCTGGCGGTCACCGACGCCGACCTGCCCGCTCCGCGGGCCGTGGAGCTGCGGGCCGTCGACCGGCGCGCCGCCCCCGACGAGCCGCCCGGCCGCTCTACGTTGGGTGTGGAGAAGGAGGCGCGGTGACCGCCAAGACCGTCTGGGAGCAGGGCCACGAGCCCGGCCGCCAGCTGGTCGCGCTCGGACTCGCCGTCGCCCTGAGCGTCGTGGCCCTCGACCTGCTGCTGTTCGACGAGGTCACCCTGCTCTTCGACGTCACCTTCGTGCTGCTGTCGGTCGCGCTGGCCCTGCTGGTCCGTCCCCGCGACTTCTTCACCGTCGGCGTGCTGCCGCCGCTGGTGATGGTGGTGGTGTTCGTCCTCCTGGGTGCGACGCGCCCCGGTGCCGTCGCCCACCCCGACGACGGCCTGGTCCAGGCGGTCGTCTCCGGGCTGTCCAGCCACTCGCTCGCGCTGGTGCTGGGCTACGGCCTGTGCCTGGCCTGCCTCGCGGTCCGCCAGCGGTTCCTCGGCCAGCGCCGCGACGCCCCTACGCCCCGAACCGCTCCGGGTCGCCTGCACCCCGGCGGATGATCTCCGGGGCGCCGTCGGACCAGTCCACGACGGTGGTGGGCTCGGCCGGCGTCTCGCCCGCCTCGACGACCAGGTCGACCTGGTGGTCCAGCTCCTCCTTGACGTCCCAGCCCGAGGTCCGCGGCTCGGTCTCCCCCGGCATGATCAGCGTGCTGCTCAGGATCGGCTCGCCCAGCAGGTCGAGCAGTGCCTGCACCACCGTGTGGTCGGGGATCCGCACGCCCACGGTCTTCTTCTTGGGGTGCAGCAGCCGGCGGGGCACCTCGGGCGTGCCCGGCAGGATGAACGTGTAGGGACCGGGCGTCGCCGCCCGGATCGCCCGGAACGCCGCGTTGTCGACGTGCACCAGCTGGCCCAGCTGGGAGAAGTCCTTGCAGACCAGGGTGAAGTGGTGGCGGTCGTCGAGTCCGCGGATCCGCAGGATCCGGTCGCGGCCGTCGCGGTTGCCGAGCCGCGAGCCGAGCGCGTAGCCCGAGTCGGTCGGGTAGGCGATCAGCTGGTCGTCGCGGAGCGCGTCGACGATCTGGTTCAGCAGCCGTGGCTGGGGGTTGTCCGGGTGGACGTCGACGTAGCGGGCCACGGCTCAGGCCCGCGCCGCGGCCGCGGCCTTCATGTCGCGGCGCAGCTCCTTGGGCAGCGAGAAGATGAGCGACTCCTCGGCGCTGTGCACGGCCTTCGCGTCGGGGTAGCCGCGCTCGGCCAGGAACGCGAGCACGCCGTCGACGAGCGCCTCGGGCACGCTGGCCCCCGAGGTGACGCTGACGGTGCGGACGCCCTCGAGCCAGGCCTCGTCGATCTCGCTCGCGTCGTCCACGCGGTACGACGACCGCGCCCCGGCCTCGAGCGCGACCTCGACCAGCCGCACCGAGTTGGAGGAGTTGCCCGAGCCGACCACGATCACCAGGTCGGTGCCGGCGGAGATCTCCTTGACCGCCAGCTGGCGGTTCTGCGTGGCGTAGCAGATGTCGTCGCTGGGCGGGTCGAGCAGCTCGGGGAAGCGCGCCCGGATCGCGGCGACGGTCTCCAGGGTCTCGTCGACCGACAGCGTGGTCTGGGAGAGCCAGGCGACCCGGGCGGGATCGCGGACCACGATGTTCGGGACGTCGGCGGGGCTCTGGACCAGCTGGATGTGCTCGGGCGCCTCGCCGGCGGTGCCCTCGACCTCCTCGTGGCCCTCGTGGCCGATCAGCAGGATGTCGTAGTCCTCGGCGGCGAACCGCTTCGCCTCGTGGTGCACCTTGGTGACCAGCGGGCAGGTGGCGTCGATGGTCTTCAGGCCGCGCTCGCCGGCCTCGGCGTGCACGGCCGGCGAGACGCCGTGGGCGGAGAACACCACGGTCTGCCCGGCCGGGACCTCGTCGAGCTCCTCGACGAAGATCGCGCCGCGCGACTCCAGGTCGGCCACGACGTGCTTGTTGTGCACGATCTGCTTGCGCACGTAGACGGGGGCGCCGTACAGGTCGAGGGCCTGCTCGACGGTCACCACGGCCCGGTCGACACCGGCGCAGTAGCCCCGCGGCGCCGCCAGCAGGACCGCCTTCTCGGCGTCCTGCGGCGAGAGGATCGGCGGCATGCCCATGTTGGTCGATCGGCCGGTCGTCATGACGTCCAGTCTAGGTGTGTCCACGCCATCCCCTAATCTCGCCGCCATGGCCCTGGAGACCTCCCCGCAGGCACCGGCCCCGGTCCGGCAGATCGCCAACGCGATCGCCGGCTGGGTCGACCGGCTGGGCGCCGTGTGGGTCGAGGGACAGGTGGCCCAGATCAGCCGGCGTCCCGGCGTCGGCACCGTCTTCTTGACGCTGCGCGACACGGTGGCCGACATCTCGGTGCCGCTCACCTGCTCGCGCACCTACTTCGACGGCCTCAACCCGCCCCTCGTCGAGGGCGCGAGCGTGCTGGTGCACGCCAAGCCGTCCTACTACGCCAACCGCGGGACGATGTCGCTCTACGCCCGCGAGATCCGGATGGTCGGCCTCGGGGAGCTGCTGGCCCAGCTGGAGCGGCGCCGTCAGCTGCTGGCGGCCGAGGGACTCTTCGCCGCCGAGCTGAAACGGCCGCTGCCCTTCCTGCCGACCTGCGTCGGCCTGGTGACGGCGCCCAACAGCGCCGCCGAGCGCGACGTGCTGGAGAACACCCGGCGCCGCTGGCCCGCGGTCCGCTTCGAGGTGGCGTACGCCGCGATGCAGGGCACCCGCTCGGCGGCCGAGGTGATGGAGGCGCTGGAGCGCCTGGACCGCCACCTTGACGTCGAGGTGATCGTCATCGCCCGCGGGGGCGGCTCGGTCGAGGACCTGCTGCCCTTCTCCGACGAGGCCCTCCTGCGGGCCGTCGCGCGGGCCCGCACCCCGGTGGTCTCGGCCATCGGCCACGAGCCGGACACCCCGCTGCTCGACCTGGTCGCCGACGTGCGCGCCTCGACGCCCACCGACGCCGCCAAGCTGGTCGTCCCCGACGTGCTGGAGGAGGTCCGCGGCGTCGCCTGGGCCCGCGACCAGGTGCGCGCGGGCCTGCGCCGGATCCTCGACCGCGAGCAGGCGGGCCTCGACGCCCTGCGCTCCCGGCCCGCGCTGGCCGACCCGCGCAACCTGCTCGACGCCCGGCTCGACGAGGTCCACGCCCTGCGCGACCGGGCCCGCCGCACCCTCGGCCACGCCCTGGACCGGGCGGCCGACGACGTCGGCCACCAGCGCGCCCGGGCGCGCGCCCTCTCGCCGCTGGCCACCCTGCAGCGGGGCTACGCCGTGCTGCAGGACGCCGACGGCCACGTGCTCACCTCGGTCGCCGACGTCGCGGCCGGCGCCCCGGT
>Ga0075365_10000994_pt1 | contig 12111 bp, 11 predicted proteins | sample EndMetdeltDD1765_FD_71387 | JGI IMG/M metagenome (GOLD analysis project Ga0075365, IMG submission 71387) | Populus endosphere microbial communities from Tennessee, USA - Endosphere MetaG P. deltoides DD176-5 | ecosystem: Host-associated > Plants > Roots > Endosphere | place: USA: Tennessee... | reverse complement strand
ACAAGCTCCCGTACGACGCGCCCGAGACCATCAGCGCCGCGGCCTGATCCTGCCCCCCCCGAACCCGACCGCACCCGCCGAGGAGCACCATGACCGACGAAGCTGGCTACCGCCTGATCTCCGCTGACTCCCACGTCGTGGAGCCGCCCGACGTCTTCGCCGCACTTCCCGCCGGCGTGCGCGACCGGGCCCCGAAGCTCGCCGCCTTCGAGGGAGGCTCGGCCTGGTTCGTCGAGGGCGTCGAGCCGGTCCCACTCGCCCCGTCGCTCATCTCGGGCTCGGGCCTGCGCCGTCCCTCGGCGACGGTCGCCTCGTTCGATGCTGTCCTCCCGGGCCTGTACGACCCCGCGGAGCGGATCAAGGCCCAGGACGCCGACAGCGTCGACGGTGAGTTCCTCTACCCGACGCCCGGCCTCTGGGATGCGTTGAAGATCACCGACGACGACGAGCTCAAGGTGGCGTGCGCCACGGCGTACAACGACTGGCTCGCATCGTTCTGCGCCCATGCGCCGGACCGACTGTTCGGAATCGCCAAGATCCCGACGACGACCGTCGAAGCAGCGGTAGCCGAGGTCCAGCGTGTCGTCCGCGAGCTCGGCATGAAGGGTGTGCTGCTCGACGCGTTCCCGTCGGGGTCGGCGATCGGCGGGCGTCCCGAGGACGAGCCGTTCTGGGAGGCCGTCAACGAGCTGAAGGTGCCCGTCTCGTTCCACTACGGCGTGGGCGTGGACTCGATCACCGAGCCACCCCGCGGCGTCGCGCCCGGCCTCAAGCCGCCGATGGCCGACGCGATCCTCCCGCTGGTGGCAGGGGGTGTGTTCGACCGCAACCCCGACGTGCGGATCGTGCTCGCCCACGGCGATGCCGGCTGGGCGCTCCACTGGATGGAGACGTTCGACATCCTCCACGTGCGTCAGGGCCACCTCGCCCACTTCTCCCTCGAGGAGGAGGGCTCGGTGCCGTCGGACTACTTCCGGAAGTTCGGTTGGTTCACGTTCCACCACGATCGCACCGCCGTGAAGAGCCGTTCGAAGATCGGGCCGGCGCACCTGATGTGGGCGAGCCACTTCCCGCACGACGACGCCAACTGGCCCGACGATCGCCAACAGGCGGTCAACGTCACGTCCGAGGTCCCCGACGCCGATGCGCATGCCCTGCTCGCCGGCAACGTCGCCCGCCTCTACCGGCTGCCGGGGTACGAGAAGGGCTTCAGCGACGACGAGATCAGAGACTTCGAGAAGCTGGTTCACTTCTAGGTCTCGACGCCGACAACGAGGGGGGAAGCCGTCGTGCCTGCGCTCGACATCGATCCGGAGATCCTGCGCGTGACCGCGGCTGCGTCAGCGCACGCGTACGCGCAGTCGATCTGGCACATCGAGGAGGAGATCAAGGCGGCGAGCGGGGACATGGTGCCGCTCTACGCGACCCTCACGGAGGAGGGCCCCTACGCGTACATGGTGATGCCCGAGCTGCTGCCCGACGGCACCGTCTCCATGCCGCGGATCACGACTCGCGAGGAGATCGTCGAGGCCTACGAGATGATCCGGGGCATGAGCGATCTGCTCGAGGTGACGGGCCTGACGGAGATCCGTGGCACCTGGTACACGTTCCAGGACAACATCTCGCGCGCGTGCATGAAGGGCGACAACGCCAACGTGCACACGGTCCAGACGCTCGGGATGTTCCCATCAGGTCGCGGTCCCGGGATCACGGGCGAACTGGTGTGGATCCGCTACCCGGTCGAGGCGCTCGGCGCGCCCGACGAGCCCAACACCATCCCGTCCGATCCGCTCCTTGCCCGTGCGCGGGTGTACGAGAACTTCGTCGCCTTCCAGGACGGCATGCGGGCCAACGACGTCGACGCCGTGATGGCCGTGCTGCACGACTCGATCGCGTCGACCGTGCGCGACTACGTGGAGGACACGGGCACCATCACCGACCACAAGGGCGCCGCGGTGCACCGCGCGTACTACGAGGCCTTCTTCGCCACCTACGAGGTCACCGATGTGCAGATGGTGAACCAGGTTGTCGACGATTGGTACGTGTTCGCCGAGCTGCGCTTCACCGTGCGACGTCGCTCGGACGGCGAGACGCTCGCGTTCCACACCGCCGAGTTCTGGATGCCGGCCAAGACGGGGGCGTTCATCGCCCGCGTCGGGCACGGGACGGAGATGGCCCCCCAGTGAGCAACCCGTCCCGGTTCCCTCGTGGCGAAGCAGCGATCGCCGGCATCGGTTGCACGGCGTACTCGAAGGACTCCGGCGTCAGCGTCTTCAACCTCGCCGCCGAGGCGATCAAGGCGGCCGTCGCCGACGCCGGACTCTCCATGGCCGACGTCGACGGTCTGGTGACCTTTGGGCCGAACGACTCGATCCCACCCAACATGCTCGCCCAGGGCCTCGGCATCCAGAGCATGAGCTTCTTCCTCGACCACTTCCTCGGTGGGAGCGTGTCGATCTCGACGGTCGGGCAAGCGGCGCTCGCCGTGAGCGCCGGGGTGGCCGACTGCGTCGTCGTCTACCGGGCGCTCAACGGTCGGTCGGAGATCCGCATGAACGGGACGGGCGCGCCGCGGATGCGCCAGCCGTGGGACATGCCCTACAAGATCAACGCCGGCTACATCGCGCCCTCGCAGGAGATCGCCATGGCGGCCCGAGCGCACATGCTGCGCTACGGCACGACCAACGAGGACTTCGGGCGCGTGGCGATCATGAGTCGGAACCACGCCCTCGACAACCCACGGGCGATGATGCACGTGCCGTTGACGATGGACGACTACCTCGAGAGCCGGTGGATCGCCGATCCCTTCCGCAAGTACGACTGCTGCTTGGAGACCGACGGCGCCGCCGCGGTGGTGATCGTCCCGGCCGACCGAGCCAAGGACCTCCCGCATCGGCCAGTTCTCGTCCAGGGAGCGGCGTGGGGCGGCGGCATCACGATCGTCAACAACGCCTTCGACGACATCGCAGACTCGCCGGCGAGGCCGGTTGCCGCTCGGCTGTATGCGAGCGCCGGGGTGGGCCCGGGCGACATCGACCTCATCGAGTTCTACGACTGCTTCACCTACTCGGTCATCTCCCAGGTCGAGGGCTACGGGTTCGCCGAGCCGGGTGAGGTCCCGGCGATGCTCGCCGAGGGCCGCTTCGACCGCGACGGTGGCGAGCTGCCGATCAACACCCACGGTGGGCTGCTCTCGGAGGCCTACATCCACGGCATCAACCACGTGTACGAAGCGGTCGAGCAGCTCCGGGGCGACGCCGGCGTGCGCCAGGTCGAACGTCACGACACCGCGCTCGTGACCGGCCAGGTCGGCTACGTCAGCGGCTACTCCTCGGCCGTCATCCTGCAGGGAGCGTGATGGCCGAACGTCTGATGACCCCGCTGGTCGACCGCGACTCGGCGCCGTACTGGAAGGCCCTCGCCGACGGACGCTTCGAGCTGCAGCACTGTCAGGAGTGCGGGCATTGGAACTGGCCGCCGCGTCCGGTGTGCTCCGGTTGTCTCGGGACGGACCTCGTGTGGGAGCAGCCGGCGGGCACTGGGACCGTCTACAGCTGGGTGGTCACCCACCAGGTGTACGGGCGTGACTGGGCAGCTCTCGTGCCGTACACGATCGCGTTGGTGCGTCTCGACGAGCAGCACGACCTGCTCGTCCCCGCCATCCTCCGCGCCGACGTCGAGGTGAGGCAGGGGCTCCGCGTGCGGGCCGTCGCCGAACGGATCGACGACGAGGTGGGCCTCCTGTACTGGGAGGTCGACCAGGGCTGATCGGCGCGACCGACCGCGCCGCGCCACCGTCGTGGGTGCGACGTTCGGCTGGACTACCGTGCGACAGCACGTTGGATCGTTGGTCCAAGACCCGCGCTGGCAGCTGCCCGCGCGCAACCGGGAGGGGAAGGACGGTGTTCGTCTCTTGAAGCCGTCAGCATTCGAGTACCACGCACCACAGAGCGTCGACGAGGCGGTCAAGCTGCTCGCTGACCTCGGCGACGGCGCCAAGGTGCTTGCCGGTGGCCAGAGCCTGGTTCCCATGCTCTCGCTCCGGCTGGCGTACTTCGACCATCTGGTCGACATCGCCCGCATCCCGGAGCTGCAGGGCATCCGGGTCGACGCCGACTCCGTCACGATCGGCGCCACCACGGTCGACGCCGACCTCGAGGGCAACGACGAGATCGCGAGCAAGGTGCCGCTCCTCGCCAAGGTGACCCCGTTCATCGGACACTTCCAGATCCGCAACAAGGGAACCGTCGGCGGCTCCGTCGCCCACGCCGACCCCGCAGCCGAGTACCCCGCTGTCGCCCTTGCGCTCGACGCCGAGATCGAAGCGGTGTCACCCCGCGGGCGCCGCACGATCCCGGCCTCGGAGTTCTTCGTCGGGTTCTGGACCTCCGCCCTCGAGAGCGACGAGGTCCTGGCCAGCGTCCGCTTCCCGATCTGGTCGGGTCGCAGCGGCTTCGCCGTCAAGGAGTTCGCCCGACGCCACGGCGACTTCGCCCTCGCCGGGGCCGTCGTCGGTGTGACCCTCGGGGCCGGTGACGTCGTCGAGCGCTGCGCCATCGGCCTCATCGGGCTGGGCCCGACGCCATTGCGTGCCTCGGCAGCCGAGCAGGCAGCCGTCGGCACCGCCGCGGGCGACCTCGACCTGGCCGCCGTCGGCAGGGCCGCGGTCGACGACCTGACCGAGGTGCCCTCCGACCTGCACGGCTCGGCCGACTACCGCAAGCGGGTCGGCGCCGCCATGGTCGAGCGGGCCCTGAACGAAGCGATCGAGGAGGCGACCCGTGGCTGAGGCCGTCGTGCGCATGAAGATCAACGGCGAGGACCACGAGGGACGCGTCGAGCCCCGCAAGACCCTGGCCGACTTCCTTCGCGAGGACTGCCATCTCACGGGCACCCACCTCGGCTGCGAGCACGGGGTGTGCGGGGCCTGCACCGTGCTCGTCGACGGCCGGGCCGTGCGGTCGTGCCTGATGTTCGCCGTCCAGGCCGAGGGGTCGGAGGTCACCACCATCGAGGGGATCGCCGGTCCCGACGGCGAGCTCAACACCGTGCAGGAGGCCTTTCGTACGGCCCACGGCCTCCAGTGCGGCTTCTGCACGCCCGGCTTCATCGTGTCGATGACGTCGTACCTGGAGGAGAACCCTTCACCCACCGACCGCGACCTCCGCGAGGCGCTGTCCGGCAACATCTGTCGCTGCACGGGCTACCAGGGGATCATGAACGCCTGCCGCATCGCCGCCGGCCTGCCGACCAGCGGTGGGGGCGACCACTGATGACCACCACGGGCATGCGGTTCGTCGGCCAGCGGGTCCCGCGCAGCGAGGACGCACGCTTCCTCACCGGCCAGGGCGAGTACGTCGACGACATCTTCGTGCCCGGCACGCTGCACGCGGCGTTTGCCCGATCCGACATCGCACGCGGGAAGCTCGTCTCCGTCGACGTGAGCGCCGCTCGGGAGATCCCGGGCGTCCACGCCGTCTACGTCGGCGACGACCTCGACTCGAAGGTCGTCGACTTCCACGTCGACGGCGAGAACATGAGCGGGTTGAACCGGCCGTTCCGCATCCTCGCCCAGGGCGATGTGCGCCACGTCGGGGAAGTGGTCGCCATGGTCGTGGCCGACTCTCGCTACATCGCCGAGGACGCCGTCGACGCCATCGCCGTCGAGATCGAGCCGGAGGAGCCGGTGCTCGACCCGGTCGCCGCCGCCGAACCTTCGTCGCGCACGGTCCACCCCGACACCGATACGAACGTCCTCTCGGGCATGCCGATGCCCGACAACCCCTTCGTCGAGGAGGCGATCGCCAACGCGCCGGTCGTCGTCACCGAGACGATCACCCAGCATCGCTACCTGACGGTGCCCATGGAGGCGCGGGCGATCCTCGCCAACTGGGAAAAGCGGCGTAAGCAGCTCACGGTGCACCTGTCGACACAGGGACCGCACGGGGCGCGCAGCCTCTTCGCCCGCGCGCTCGGGCTCGACGAGAGCCATGTGCGGGTGATCATGCCCGACGTCGGCGGCTCGTTCGGTCTGAAGATGAACGCCCGTGTCGAGGAGCTCGGCGCTGTCGTCGCGTCGTACCTCCTCGGTCAGCCGGTGAAGTGGACGCAGGACCGCCGCGAGAACCTGGTCGCCGACGAACACCCGCGTGAAGACTCCGCCGTGGTCACGATCGCCGCCGCCGAAGACGGGACGCTCCTCGCGACGAAGGCCGAGTTCACCGAGATGATGGGCGCCTTCCCGGCGGCGTTCTCGAGCGCCAGCATGCTCTCGACGATGGTCTTCACGGGCCCGTACCGGGTCCCGGTCCACGCTGCGGGCTCGAAGGCCGTGCACACCAACCACATGGGGCGCGGTTCGTACCGCGGCCCATGGATGTTCGAGACCGTGGCGCGCGAGCAGGTCATGGACATCCTCGCCCACAAGCTCGGCATGGACCCGCTCGAGCTGCGGCGCAAGAACGCACTCAGCAACGACGAGATGCCCTATTCGATGCCGTCGGGCATGCCGATCGACCAGCTCACCGCGCTCGAGTGCCTCGAGAAGGCCGCCGACGTCATCAAGTACGACGAGCTCCGCGCCTGGCAGGCCAAGGCTCGCGCCGAGGGCCGGACGATCGGCATCGGGATCAGCCTGTTCCCGGAGCCCACTGCCATGGCGTTCGGCTGGATGAGCACCGACGCCGCGACGATCAAGATCACGGGGAGCGGCCGGGTCGACGTCCAGACCACCGTGGCCAGCCATGGCCAGAGCCTCGAGACGACGATCGCCCAGGTCGTCGCCGACGAGCTCGGCGTCGACTTCTCCCAGGTCCGGATCATGCAGGGCGACACCGACAGCTCGCCCGTCGGTCCGGGCACGGGCGGAAGCCGGAGCACGGTCATCCCGACCACCGCCGCACGCATCGCCTGCGGCGAGCTCCGCGAGCGCATCCTCGCCATCGTCGCCCACACGCTGGAGGCGTCGGTCGACGACCTCGAGATCGAGATGGGGCGGGTCCAGGTCAAGGGGTCGCCCGACAAGGGCATGTCGTTCGGTGAGGTCGCCGCCAAGGCGTACTCCGAGCCGGCCGCCATGCCACCGGGCATCCCGCTCGGACTCGAGGCCCAGGCGCGATACACGCCACCGACGTACGCCACGTGGGCCAACGCGTGCCACATGTGCGTGGTCGAGGTCGACGTCGCGACCGGCGGGGTCGAGATCCTCCGCTACCTCGTGAGCGAGGATTGCGGCGTGATGATCAACCCCAACGTGGTCGAGGGCCAGATCGCCGGGGGCGTGGTCCAGGGCATCGGCGGCGTGTTGCTCGAGAACCTCGCGTACGACGATGCCGGCAACCCGCTGGCCACCACGTTCGTCGACTACCTCTTGCCGACCACGACCGAGGTGCCCGACATCGAGTACACCCACGTCGAGACCTTCGCCCCGTCGAACCCCGGCGGGCACAAGGGGCTGGGCGAAGGTGGGGCCATCGGCTCCCCGCCGGCGGTCATCAACGCGGTCCTCGACGCGCTCCGGCCGCTCGGCGTCGAGCGGTTGAACCAGCCGCTCGGGCCGGCCGACGTCGTCCGCTACATCGAGGCGGCAGCTGCGAGCTGACGCCCTCCAACGTCTACAGGGGGAGAAGCAGATGAGCACGGCCGGGATGCGATTCGTCGGTCAGCGGGTGCCGCGCACCGAAGACGCCCGGTTCCTCACGGGCCACGGCACGTTCGTCGACGACGTCCATGTGCCGGGTGTCCTGCACTGCGCGTTCGCCCGGAGCGACATCGCCCGGGGCCGGCTCGTCTCGGTCGACGTGTCGGCGGCACGGGCGATGCCGGGCGTGGTCGCGGTCTATGCCGCGGGTGATCTCGACGGCATGGTGCACGACATGCGCTCGAGCGACGAGGTCAACATGGGCGAGCATCGCCGTGTCCGCCTCTTCGCCGACGGCGATGTCCGGGCCGTGGGGGAGGCGGTCGCCATGGTGGTGGCCGAGTCCCGCTACCTCGCCGAGGACGCGGTCGACGCCATCGTGATCGAGATCGAGCCCGAGGAGGCGCTGGTCGACTACGAGCACGCCATGGACGAGGGTGCAGCTCTCATCCACCCCGACAGCGAGTCCAACATGCTGCACACGGTCCCGCCGCCCATGCCGAGGCCCGACGTCGACGAGATCCTGGCCTCGGCCCCGGTGGTCCTGACCGAGACGTTTCGCCAGCACCGCTACTCGACCGTGCCCATGGAGACTCGAGGCGTGGTCGCCACGTGGGAGCGGCACGTCCCGCAGCTGACGGTGTGGATCGCCACCCAGGGCGCCCACAACGCTCGGGCGTACTTCACCCGGGCCTTCGGGCTCGACGAGAACCAGGTGCGCGTGATCATGCCCGACGTCGGTGGCGGCTTCGGGCTCAAGATGAACCCGCGCGTCGAGGAGACGGCCGCCGTCGCCGCGTCGATCCGTCTCGGTCGTCCGGTGAAGTGGATCCAGGACCGTCGCGAGAACCTGGGCGCCGACGAGCAGTCCCGCGGCGAGATGGCGACGGTCACGTTCGCCGCCGACGAGGAAGGCAGGCTCCTCGCGGCCAAGGCGTCGTTCCGCGAGGACGCCGGTGCCTTCCCGTCGCCGCACTCGAGCGCGACCGTGCTCGAAGCGATGGTGTTCCCCGGCCCGTACCGGCTTCCTGCGTTCGCGTGCGACGGCGAGACGATCTACACCAACAAGTTCGGGCGCGGCGCCTATCGCGGGCCCTGGATGTACGAGACCGTCGCCCGAGAGCAGATGATGGACTGCCTCGCGGCGGAGCTCGGCATCGACCCGCTGGAGATTCGCCGGCGCAACGTCCTCACCGACGCCGACCTTCCGTACACGATGCCTTCGGGCATGCCCATCGACAACGTGACGGCAGGTGCGACGCTCGACCAGGCCGCCGAGGCGCTGGGCTACGAGGAGCTGCGCAAGCAGCAGGAGGCGTGGCGCGCCGAGGGCCGGCTCGTGGGCATCGGCATGTCGCTCCTGGTCGAGCCGACCGCGATGTCGTTCGGCTGGATGACCTCCGACGCCGCGATCGTCCGCATGAGCGGCTCGGGCAAGGTCGACGTGATCCTCAGCACCTCGAACCACGGGCAGAGCATCGAGACCACCATGGCGCAGGTCGTCGCCGACGAGCTCGACATCGAGGTGTCCCAGATCCGTGTGCTCAACGGCGACACCGACTCGGCGCCGCTCGGCGCAGGTACCGGCGGCAGCCGCACCTCGGTCGTCCCGGGCACCGCGGCCCGGCTGGCCTCGCGCGAGGTCCGGGCCAAGGTCCTCGCCATCGTGGCCCACGGATTGGAGGCGTCGGTCGACGACCTCGAGATCGTGTCCGGTCGCATCCAGGTGAAGGGCACCCCCGAAAAGGGCATGTCGTACGCCGAGGTCTCGAACATCGCCCACACCCAGCCCGGATCGATGCCGCCAGGCGTCGGGCTCGGCCTGGAAGCGCAGGTGCGCTACACGCCGGAGACGTTCTGCACGTGGTCCAACGCGGCCCACATGTGCCTGGTCGAGGTCGACGAGGCGACGGGCGCCGTGGAGATCCTGCGCTACGTGGTGAGCGAGGACTGCGGGATCATGATCAACCCGAACGTGGTCGAGGGTCAGATCGCCGGCGGCGTGGTGCAGGGCCTGGGTGGTGTCCTCCTCGAGCACCAGGCGTACGACGACGCGGGGAACCCGCTGGCCACGACCTTCGTCGACTACCTGCTGCCCACGGCGACCGAGGTGCCCGACATCGAGTACCACCACATCGAGACCCCGGCCCCGTCGAACCCGGGCGGTCACAAGGGCCTCGGTGAGGGAGGTGCGATCGCCGCGCCTCCCTGCATCATCAACGCCATCGCCGACGCGCTCCGGCCGCTGGGCGCACAGGTGCGCGACCAGCCGCTCGGGCCGGCCGACGTCGTGGCGCTCATCGAGGCAGCAGCGAGCGCCAACGCCTGAGAGGCGCCCCCAGTGCGCCGGCAGTGGGGCGAGCGGGTGCGGCTACCGTGCCGCCCATGCGCCTGCTCCTCACCGCCCAGGACGACGACGGTCGCTCCTACCTCGCGTCCGCCGACGAGGTCGAGCTCGCCCCGCCGCCTGGCTTCGACATCCCGCTCGTCGCGAACCTGTTCCGCACGACGGAGGTGCCGCCGCCGGCCCGGCGGCCGTCGCCGGCACACCACATCGACACCCGGCTTCCACCGGGGCACGTGCGCTGGATGGTCATCGACCATGCGCCCTTCGATCCGAGCGACGGCGAGAACCACACGTCGGTGCTCCACACCTCCGACGCCATCGACCTGGTCTACGTGGTCTCCGGCAGCGCGACCTTCATCCTCGACGACGGTGAGCACCCGATCGGCGCCGGCGACTGCATCGTGATGGCGGGCGTGCCCCACGGTCAGCGGGGCGGCCCCGACGGTTGCCGCATGATCTCCGTCGCGGTGGGCACCCCGCCGATCGACTGAGCAAGGCCTAGCGCAGCTCGATCCGGCCCTGGCTGAGTACGAGCGTGCCGCTCGACGTCGCCTCGAACGCCACCGTCGACGGCCCGGCGTCGTAGAGGAGGACGTCGAGGTCGTCGCCGACGAACGCGGGTGAGGCGAAGCGGGCGGCGAGCCGGCGTACCCGGTCGGGATCGCCGTCGGCGACCGCGGCGACCACCCCCTGGGCGGCGATGCCGAGGGTGCAGAGACCGTGCAAGAAGATGCGGTCGAAGCCCCCGACCTGGGCCGCGGCCACGTCGAAGTGATGGGCCGACCAGTCGCCGCTCGCCTCGGCGTAGCGCCGGGCCATGCCATCGTCGATGTGCAGCGAGTACGTGCCGAGCTGTCGCTGCCGGACGTCGTCGCCGAAGCCGTGGTCGGGCACCGTCGCGCCGGTCTCGGCACAGCTGACCCCGAAGTACATCGTGCTCCAGAGCTGCTCGGCGACGACCTCGCCGGCATCGTCGAGGGTCGTGTAGCGGAGGACGATCAGCGAGTGACGCCCGGCGGGCCGGGCGCCGAAACCGTCGACCCAGGTGTGCAGCGCCTCACCGATGCGGATCGGCCGATGCAGGACGATGTCGTGTTCACCGTGGACGCCGCCGACGGCCCCGGCGGTCACGTGCGGAGCGACGAGGCGCTCCCGACACGCCTCCTGGGCCTCCCAGATCTGGGTGACGATCGCCGCGGGCGGGGCGGCGAGCGCGGCGCGGACCCGCTCGTTGGGATCGGTGGTCGCCGATGCGTAGCGAGCGACCAACGCCTCGTCGACGCAGCCGTCGAAGGGTCCCAAGCGCTGGTCGAGGACGACACCGGGGAGCTCCATCCCGGGCACCGTAGCCAGCTCGACCCGAGCGGCCCGGGTGCTAGACAGACGGGACCAGATCGCACCCCGGGGGAGAGCTCGCAATGGCGAAGGGCATCTTGTACGTCGAGACGCACGTCGATCCGGCCGAGGCCGAGGCGTACCACGACTGGTACAACCGCGAGCACCTCACCGAGGTCTGCAACCTCGAAGGCTTCGTGGCGGCCCGGCGGTTCGAGCCCCTCGAGGAGGACGGCAGCTTCGTCGCCATCTACGAGATCGACGCCGACTCCGTCGAGCAGGCCAAGGACGCGCTCTTCGCCTTCATGAAGTCGGGTGACATGTCGACGCCCGTGGGGATGGACGTGACCAAGCCGTTCGTCATCAAGTTCTTCCGGGAGATCACCACCCACCCGTAGGCGCGGCGTCCCACGGCCCATGCGTCAGGGTCGAATGGTGGCGTCGAAGGAGAACGGGGTGTCGACGGGACGACCGCCGGCGCTGAAGCGCACCTCGGCCACGTCGTTCGCAACCGGTGCGATCATGACGTCGGCGATCGCCTCCCAGCGGACGACATCGAGGGCCACCAGCTCTCCCGAGCGGCCGACGAGCCGGTAGAGCCCCGGGCTCGGGTGCTCGAACACCCACCCGTCGGGCAGCCCGGTCGCCACCCCGTCGGCGCTCGCCCCACCGGCAACGGGACGCACCGCGTGCCCACCCGATGCGGCTGCCGTCATGCGGGCCGGCACGAGGACGGCGCTCAGCGCCAGCCCACCCCACACCACGCGTCTCGCGACGCCCCACCCCATGC
>Ga0075365_10000993_pt1 | contig 12114 bp, 12 predicted proteins | sample EndMetdeltDD1765_FD_71387 | JGI IMG/M metagenome (GOLD analysis project Ga0075365, IMG submission 71387) | Populus endosphere microbial communities from Tennessee, USA - Endosphere MetaG P. deltoides DD176-5 | ecosystem: Host-associated > Plants > Roots > Endosphere | place: USA: Tennessee... | reverse complement strand
AGCAGCACGGCGGTCGGAAGGTTGCGCGGCGTGGTATTGATCGCGTAGCCGAACAACAAGAGCTGCATCACCGGGATCATGATGATCATCGCGAACGACACACGGTCGCGCTTGAGCTGTATGAACTCCTTCAAGAGCATGGCGTAGGAGCGCCGCAGGAGCCCGAAGCGCGGCTCGCGTTCCTCCACGATATGGGACGTCATCGTCATTGGAAATTGTCCTTCGCGCGGTTCATCAGCTCGATGAACACGTCTTCGAGCGACGGCTCGCTGCGCTGCCAGACCAGATCGCCCCGTGCGCGATACGGCGCGACTGCCTGCTCCAGCGCCCTTTCGTCGCGACCCGACACATGCAGGCTGTTGCCGAACGGCGCGACCATGTCGACGCCCGCCTTGCCGGCGAGTTCCGTCTGCAATCCGTTCAGCTCGGCGCCGGTGACGGTGTAGGTGATCAGTGCCGACTGGGCGATCACCTCCTCGACCGTTCCATGTGTGAGAAGCTGGCCGTAGGCGATGTAGGCGATCTCGTGGCAGCGCTCGGCCTCGTCCATGTAGTGGGTGGAAACCAGCACGGTCAGCCCCTCATGGGCGAGCGCGTGGATTTCGTTCCAGAACTCGCGCCGCGCCTTCGGGTCGACACCCGCAGTCGGCTCGTCCAGCAGCAGAAGCTTCGGGCTCGGCAGCGTACAGGCGCCGAGCGCAAGCCGCTGTTTCCAGCCGCCGGACAGTTCGCCCGCCAACTGCTCCTCGCGGCCGTTCAGTCCGAGCCGGGCGATCATCTCGCGGGCGGCGGCGCGCGGACTTGGAAGGCCATACAGGCGCGCCACGAATTCGAGATTCTCGCGCACCGAAAGATCCTGGTAGAGGCTGAACCGCTGCGTCATGTAGCCGACATGCCGCCGGATCCTGTCGGCCTGCTTGCGGATGTCGTAGCCGAGGCAGGTGCCCTCGCCCGAGTCCGGCGTCAGCAGACCGCAGAGCATGCGGATTGTGGTCGTCTTGCCCGAGCCGTTCGGCCCGAGGAAGCCGTAGATCGCGCCACGCTTCACCTGCATCGACAGGTCGCTGACGACTTTCCGGCCGCCGAACGATTTCGAGAGGCCGTGGACATCGATGGCGATATCCGCGGACGCGCGAGGTTTTTCAAGGGTCGCAACGCTTGGCATGGCACAACCTGTTGCTACTTCTTTGCGTCGGAGGTGGCGACCGCCGGCGCCGCGGCAGCCAGCAGCGTAACGCTGACGGGCTGGCCGACACGCAGCTGATCGGGCTTGTTCGGCCGCGCCTGCACCAGATAGACGAGCTTGTGGCGCTCATCCTGGCTGTAGATCACCGGCGGCGTATATTCGGCGGTCGTCGCGATGTAGTAGATCTTCGCGGTCAGATCGGCCGCACAGCCGTCGCAGGTCACGCGCACGTCCTGGCCGATGACGAGCTTCGGCAGCTCGGTCTCAGACACGAAGAAGCGCACCTTCATGTTGCCGGGCGGCAGGATCGACAGCACTGGCCGCTGCATCGGCACCATCTCGCCCTCGCGGAAATAGATCTGGTGCACGGTGCCGCCAACCGGCGCGTTGCCGCTGCGGCGCGCGAGCCGCGTCTGCGAGGTGTTGACCCGCGCCTCGGCAATGCGCAGCGCCGAGATGGCCGCATCATAATTGGCTTGCGTGCCCGAGCCGGTCTTGCTCAGCGCCTGCGCGCGGTCAAACGTCTGCTGTGCATTGGCGAGCGATGCAGAGCTTTGATTGAGATCGGCCTTCTGCAAGTCGTCATCGAGTCCATAAAGCGGCGCGCCAGCCATGATCGCGTCGCCTTCGCGCACTGACAGGCGGGTCACCCGGCCCGCTTCATCGGGGCTGACGAAGATCAGGTCGGCCTCGACCCAGCCCTGGTAGCCGCTGCTGGTTTGCTCGGTGCACGCTGCCATGACGACGCACAACGCAACTGCCGCGATGGACTTCGTGAATCTCATGCTGGCCTCCTCGGGCCGAAAATCAGATCGACATGCACTTCGAGCATCGCCCTGGCATCGAGCGGCGCGAACTTGCCGAACAGTCCGTGCCAGACCACCGCGACCAGTGCCGGTGCGACGACGAGCTGCGGATGCTTGATGACGGCCGGGTTGACGACCTCGCCGCGCGAGATTCCGTACTGGAGCAACATCTGCATGCCGGCGATGCCGCGGCTGACCACTTCGCGATAGTAGAACTCGGCAAGCGCCGGAAAGCGCGCCCCCTCGGCGATGATCAGGCGGATGATGTCGGCACGGCGGGTCTGGTAGACCTCGGTGACGAACATCTCGATGAACCGTTCGCACAGCATGCGCGCCGAGATGTCCGGCGACGACGGCGGCCCCAGCCGGCCGACGAGCGGGACGATCGAGGTGCGGATCAGCTCCTGGAACAGCTCTTCCTTGTCCTTGAAGTAGAGGTAGATCGTTCCCTTGGCGACGCCTGCCCGCGCTGCGATGTCGTCAAGGCGCGCGGCCGCAAAGCCGTTTGCGGAAAACTCCACCAGCGCGGCGTCGACGATCGCCTGCCGCCGTTCCGCCGAGCGCAGGGCCCGCTTCGACGGCCGCGGCTCGGCTGCAGCGACATCCGCCGCGAGGCCGGCGACCTGTTCGGCCTGCCCGCCCCGTCCGGCCCGAAGCCGCGGCTTTTTGGGATTGGTCTTTGTGTTGCTCATGATGCGAATATGACTGACTAGTCAGTCATATTCAAGAGTAAACTGACCCCTCCCGCCTTTGTGATCGGCTGGATCGATGAAGCCTGAGATTCTGACAGAACTGAAGAAAACGGCTCTTTCAGCCGCGGGCGTCGCAGGCCCATGTGCGGATCACACATTCCTTGCCGCCGAATTTGTAGCAGTTCCGCATGGCGTTGTTCTGGGCGGAGGAAATGCGCGGTGCCACCGCAAAACCGTGCGCGCCGCAAGGGTTCGCCATGTCGATCGAGAGCGCCGCACAGGCGCGCCGCATCGGGATGGTCTTGCAGTCGCCCTTGCATTGCTTCTGCGCGGCATCGATCGCGGCGCGCGCGTTGCTGAAATCGAAGGCGTGGCCGTAGGCGCCGCACCTGCCGACTGAAAGCGCGCCGGCGGCATCGGCCGGTGCTGCAAAAGCTGCAAGTAAAAGCAATGACGCAACGGCTGCGACCAGCCGCGCACAACGTGACGACACCAATGCCCCCTCCCCCGAGATGACCGAGGCAGGCTAAGGGACTGCGGTTGCTGTTTGGTGAAGATCGCGCGGCTGACGATTGCCGCGATGCACGACGGACGCGCTCCGTCGTCATGCATCACGTGGCGATGGTATCCGCGGCCGGATCAGCTTCACGCGGCCGTCTAGTTGGGTTGAATGACGGCGTCGGCCTGTCGGCTCTTTCGGAGCGAGATGACAATGGCGCCGTTGCGATCGATCGTGAAGCGGCCGCCTGCCAGTCGCGCAGACTTCGTGGCGATCTGTGACGGCAGAGGCAGCAATGTCGTATCACGAAGCTCGCTTCCGACACTGATTGTCGCCGCCGCATCCGAGGTCACGGGCGAGGCCTTGATGAAGCTTCGAATGAGCTGCATCTCTTCCGGCGTGAGCTGGAACGACGGCCGGTCGGCGCGATTTTCCTTGCCCGCAGTGGGTTGTATTTGATCGCTGGCCTTGTGATCGCTGGTCTTGGCTTGCTGCTGTTCGAAGTTCTGCACTGCTTTTTCGAGTTGTCGCTCAAGCCGTATCGTGTGCTCCTGAGCGAGCATCAGCTCTTCACGTGTTGCCGCAATATCGGCTTTGACGGATGTGAGCTGACTGAAGGCCATCGCAGCGAGAACCACCGCGGCGACGCAGGTCACGCCCAGACCTGCAACGAGGATTCCGCCAACCGTCCCGGCCCATCTGCCCTGGTCCGGTTCGACGGAAGAGCCAGGCAAGCGAGCACTCCCGCTTATGTCGAGCATGGCCGTGACATTCGCCGCATTCTGCATGGCAGCCCCCACCCGATCCATCCGTGATGCCCTTCGACTCGGCGCCGGACATCCGGCGATCGCCGACCTGCTTCCTCCGCAGAGCCGCCATCATTGGCGACGGAAGCCGCTTTGTTTCTGTCAGCTTCGGCTTAACGTCGACTTGCCGCTTAACGCGGGATTGCCGCGCTTGGTCAATTTTTCAATAACGTGCCGATCGGGGAGGAAGGCCAGTCGGGCAAGTTCCCCTCGTCAACACTTGGTTAGCCGGGTTCCACTATCGTGCGCACACGTTGGGGGAAGAGTTCAGTGCGTGCTTATTGTGTGTTCATCGCGGCGCTGTCAGCGCTCGCGCTCGCGGGCTGCGAGACTATCAAGCCCGTCGCGGAGCTCGAGGAGCCGGCAACGACCGGGTCGATCCCGACAATCCAGGAGCCCGGGGACGTCAAGTACTACCCGTCCGATGAACCGCTCAAACTAGCCGTCGAGCATTTCAATCGAGGCCACTTCGGATTGGCCGAACGCTACTTCCGCGATGCGGTCGAGAAGGCACCCAAGGACGTAGCCGCCTGGGTCGGCCTCGCCGCCAGCTACGATCGGCTCGCTCGCTTCGACCTTGCCGACCGCGCCTACGCTTCTGCAATTCAACTGGCTGGTGAGAATACCGAGATCCTGAACAATCTCGGCTACTCGTACATGTTGCGGGGCGACTTCAGGGCAGCACGCAAGAAATTCCTGAAAGCCTACGCGCGCGAACCCAACAATCCAAGGATCGCCAACAACCTTCGGCTTCTCGACTCAAGCTATCGCTTCATCCAGCGTTCGGCCGATCGTTGATCGCGTGCATGATTTTCGAAAAGCCTGCCTGGACAAGATCCGGGGTGGGACCCGATTTTCGGAAATGATCGTGCACGAACAAAACAACAACGCGACGAGTCTGATTCAGCGACGCAGTATCCGGCGCATGTTGGCCGACCTTTGATCTCGACCACAAGGGATGGTCCTGGCCGCGGATCAAGGAACGTGGCTGACCACGCCTGATAGCGGTGGAGATATTACTTCGACGACACGTTGCTGCTTTGAATGTTGGTCGTCACGCCATACTCGGTCGTAATCGGCGGCGGCGCAAACGGAAGCTTGCTGACGTCGCGATAGCGTTCGATCGCGCCCGACATACGGTGGCCGTTACCGGGGATTCGCGTATTGCCGACATTGCGCGGCCACGGATCGATGATGTGGGTCGCGGAATTGACCGATTTCGCATCGCCGGCGCCGAACGTCACTCCATCCTTGCGCTCGAAGTACTGCTCAAATGGATCATCCCAGGGCAACGCCAGACAACAGATCACCATCGCCTGCGCGGCGAAAATCGTTGCGCGATAGCCGGTCTTCAACATGACGATATCACCTTTTCGCAACGCGGCTGCCCGAGCCCTGTCCGAGCTCGATGATGTGGCCGTACGGCCCCTGAATGTCGCCCCCGGCGGCCACGTACTCGACGACCTTCTTCTTCCGCTCCAGCTGACCCATCAGGAAAACGTCGACGTCGTTGCCGGGCAGCGTCGTATCGAGTGGCGAAGCCATCTGCTGGCCGGGCGCCGCGGGTTTGACCAGATGCGGCGTGACAATAATCACGAGATCGGTTTCGTTTTGAACGTAGCCGGTGCTTCTGAACAGTGCGCCAAGAACCGGAACCGAACCGATCCAGGGCAGTTGCGAAACATCACCGCGATTGGTCTTCTGGAGCAAACCGGCGATCGCAAAGCTCTGACCGTCGCGCAGCTCGATGGTCGTTTTTGCCTGGCGCTTGGTCAGCGACGGAATCTGGAAGCCTGAAATGCGCACCGCATTGACGAAATCAAGCTCGCTGACCGACGGGGCCAGACGCAGGTTGATGACGCCATCAGCCAGCACCGTCGGCATGAACGTCAACTCCACGCCGAACGGCTTGTATTGGACGGTGATGGTCGGAGCGCCGGCACTGCTGCTGCTCTGCGTGACGGGCACAGGGAATTCGCCGCCGGCGAGGAAGCTGGCTGTGTCGCCGGACAGCGCAACGAGATCAGGCTCCGCGAGTCTGCGAACGAGGCCCTTCGACTCGAGCGCGTTCACCATCACATCGACCGTGGTGCCTCCGTTGACAAGATTGGCGATTGCTACCCCGAACGGACCGGATGATGACGCAGCCAGCGAGCTGATCGCCTGAAAAAGCGGAATACCACTTCCTCCAGTCGTCGATCCGGTGCCGGGAGCCTGACCTACCAGAGGGGTCTGCAAGCCGCTTGTGACGCCTCGACCGTTTTGACCGACGAACCAATTGACGCCGAGCTGCCGTCCCCCCTCACGGGAGACCTCGAGAAAGCGTACCTTCAGCATCACTTGCTGCGAGCTTGCGACTCTCATCGCATTGACGATCGGCGTCTCCGGAGAGAGGCCTTTGGCGACAGCGACCGCGCGATCGGCGGCGATAGCATCGCCTGCCTCGCCGCTCAGCACAACCTGGCCGTTGACGCTCGAAACGCGGATGCTGCCGCTATTGGAGCTTGCGCCGATCTTTTCGCGAAGGCTTCCGGTGTCAGGTGTCACCTCGATGTCAACGACGCCTACGACCTGCATGTTCGAATCGAACATCGAAATGTTCGTCGTGCCGATCTTCTTGGCCTGGACATAGATCGACTTGTCGGACATCGGCAGAATGTCGGCGATATCGGGCGATCCAATGAGCGCGGTGGCGAATGGCCGGTCGGTTTGCAGGGTGCGTGACTTGAACAGGGTGACCGACACATGGCGCACCGGTTTGCTTTCGCTGTCCGCCACGCTGACGCCTTGGGCCATGGCGGGCTGCGCGCCAAGGGCCGCAAGGCCGACGGTTGTCATGACGGCAACGAGTGCCAGGCTGCACCATGTCGGGTGCACACGCTTCCCGCAGGGCCGATACGCATTGCTTCGGCCCGTCACGCTTAATGCTTTCTGCATCACAATACCCGCCCCTACACAACCTTCAGTATCATCCAAACCTTACAGGTTGCTAAAGTGACGCGCTCCGTTGCTTCACTAACTGGCCACGCGGCTGTCGTTGTGGAGGTCGTCGCGTGACTTGAGCGTGCGAGGGTGATGCTCAACCGCCGTCGCTCTCAGGCCGATCGCGGAGCAGTTTTCCATTTCTTAACCACGATCGGGCTCCGCAGCGAAAACCGGGTCGCCCACCGACGGCGAGCAGGACTTTCGCAGAGCCGACCAAAATCGATCAATACGAGGTTGCGCCTTTAAGGGACACCTAACGGCTTTTGATCGAAGCGCTGGCGAGTTGCGCGGACAATCTCTAGACGGGAGAGCCACTTTACGCGGGCGGGTGACGTCTCGCCGCGCAATGGAGAGTAATGCGTATGAGGCGCACACGAGGACGTACGATCCAGGCGCGCGTTGTTGTCCTGGCCGTTTCCATGGCAGCAGCGGCGGTTGCGGCTTACATGGCAAGCGGCAGCGAGAAAGTCGCTGTGGCTACGCCCGTGCAAGCGCCGACCGTCGAGGTCCTCGTCGCGAAATCCGACATCGGCCTTGGACAGGCGGTCACCCCCGACAAACTTCAATGGCAGGTGTGGCCGCAGTCGACGAAGGGCGCCAACTTGATTCGTCGGAGCGAACGTCCGAACGCAACGACACAGCTCGCGGGCGCGATCGCTCGTGCGCCGTTCATTGAGGGCGAGCCGATCCGCGATGCAAAGGTCATCGCGGTCAATGGCACCGGCTTCATGGCCGCCATCCTGCCAACCGGCATGCGGGCTGTCTCAACACCCATCTCGCCGGAGACTGGCGCCGGCGGCTTCATCCTGCCGAACGACCGGGTCGACGTCATTCTTTCGAAGCGGGATAAAACCAACGACTCGGTCCGATCACAAGTCATCCTGAGCAACATGCGGGTCCTCGCCATCGATCAGGCGCCGAAGGAAAAGGACGGGCAGAATGCCGTGATCGGACGGACAGCGACCCTGGAGGCCACGCCCGAGCAGGCGGAAACTCTCGCGCGCGCGCAGATGCGTGGCACGCTGTCGCTCGCACTGCGCAGCATTTCGGACGTCGAAGATGCCGGCAAGGCCGCCAACAAGACGATCGCTGTTTATCGCGGAGTGGGTTCGCAGAGCCTGTACCACTGCACGCCCGCATGCGATCCGCAGTGATGCTGCGTCCTCCGGAATGACGAGAGGCGGGCCGAGTCCGATCCGTGATACTGTTCACTTATGGACCCGGCTCATAGCCCAACTCTGTACCTTGTCTGCGGCAGGATCGCTGCCGGGAAATCGACACTTGCGCGTCGATTGGCGACACGTCCGGCGACGCTGCTCATCAGCGAAGATCATTGGACGTCCAATCTTTTCTCCGGCGATCTGAAAACAATCGACGACTACGCCCGCCTTTCCGCGCGGCTTCGCACCGCGATGACCCCGCACATCGTCGATATCCTGCAGCTGGGCCTTTCCGTCGCCCTTGATTTTCAGGCCAACACAGTTCGCGTTCGAAGCTGGATGCGCGCGTTGATCACCGAGGCCAACGTGACCCACGAGCTTCACTTTCTCGATGGTACCGAATGCGATCTGCAAGCAGCGCCTTCAGGAACGGAATGCGAGCGGCAAGCACCCGTTCCAGGTGAGCGACGCGGACTACGATCTGTTCTCCTGCTACTTCGTCCCACCAGGCCGGAGGAAGGCTTCAACGTATCGTTCACGCCGTTGAGCCGTAGCGAAATCCGAGACTCTGGATCGCGGAGTCGGCCCCATGGCCGATGCGAAGCATCGGCGTTGTTGAGAACGGTGGCCGAAGGCCGCCCATGCCGTCCGGGCTACGAAAGACTAGCCCCGCGCCAGCGCCAGGGCTTCCGGCGTGTCGATGTCGAGAAACGCGCTCTGGCCGTCGGTCTCGACCTCGACCACGGCCTCTGCATGGCGCGCGATCATGTGGCGCGCGCCGACGTCGCCTTCCAGCGTCATCAGCTCTTCGAAGAAGCGGCGCGACCACAGCACCGGATTGCCGCGGCGGCCCTCGGCCGCAGGGACCGCAATCAGCGCGCCCTTGTCGGGCGAGAGCGCCTCGACCAGCCGGTCGATCAGCCCGGCATCCACCAGTGGCATATCGCCAAGACAGATCACCGCGCCGTCGGCCTCCGTCGGTACGGCAACGATGCCGGCCTTGACCGAGCTGGCAATGCCGTTGGCGAAATCCGGATTGGCCACGAAGTTCACATCAAGGCCGCTGAGCGCGGCGCGCACCCCGTCCGATTGATGACCTGTCACGACGATCACGGGTTTTGCCCGCGAGGCAAGTGCCTGCTCGACAACAATCCGCACCAGAGGCTTACCGCGCAAAAGCTCGAGCAGCTTGTTAGGTCCGCCCATGCGGCTCGAGCGCCCGGCCGCCAGGATAACCGCGGCGACGTCGCGATTGCCGTTCGTGCTCGCGCCTGCGCGAGGCTGCGGCCGCGTGACGATCTCCATCAACAGTCCCCCAACGCCGAGGCCGGTGATGTCTTCGCGTGTCACCGGAAGACCCGCGAGCAGGCGCATGAGGATCCAGTCGAATCCGTTCTCCTTCGGCGAGCGCGCACAGCCCGGCGCGCCCAACACCGGCGCGCCGTTCACCTGGCCGATCAGCATCAGGTTGCCCGGATCCACCGGCATGCCAAAGTGCTCGACCGTGCCGCCGGCCCGCTCGATCGCCGCCGGAATGACGTCGCGCCGGTCGGCGATGGCCGAAGCGCCGAACACGATGACGAGCTCGGCGCCCTGCTTGAACAGCTCGGCGATCGCGGCGGTCAATTCCTTCTCGTCATGCGCGATGCGTTTCTCGGCGATGATCTTCGCGCCCGCCGGCGCCAGACGCTCGGCGGTGACCTGCAGCGTCTTCTCGACGACCTTCTTCGCAAGCCCCGGCAACAGCGTCGAGACGATTCCGACCTTCTTGATGCGATAAGGGGCGATACGAAGCGCGTCGCGCGGCACGAAGCTCACGGCCTCGTCGCGCAGCTTCGCCGGCATGCCGAACGGCACGATCTTCACCGTGGCGACCATCTCGCCTTCGACCACCGGTTTGTAGTTCGGCAGCGTCGCGAGCGTGATCGCCTCGTCGACGCGGTTGATGCGGTTCACCGCCTCACGGTCGGCCACCAGCACGCCGGCCTGGGCCGCGAACAGGTTCGAACGGCCGGTGAAGGCGCGCTCGACGGTGATACCTTCTCCGCCTATCGCCTGGGCGATGCTCGCCGCCGCCGCGTCCTCCGAGATGTCGCCCTGCTCGAGCTGGGCGACGACGATCTCGTTCACGCCGGCCTTCGCCAGCGCATCCACCTCATTCGCGCCGATCACCGTGCCCTTTTTCAGCACCAGGCCGTTCTGGCGGATGCTGTGCACGGTCACGCCGCCGACTGCGTCGGGCGGCTTCATGGCACCGAACTTCATGCCGGTTCTTTCACCCGCGTTGCCGTGGCGCCCTTTGGCATGCGCAACCGCGCCGTGATCTCGGCGATGATCGATACCGCGATCTCGGCGGGCGACACCGCGCCGATGTCGAGGCCGATCGGCGCGTGAATGCGCGCCAGCGCCGCCTCGGACACGCCCTGCTGCTTCAACCGGTCGATCCGCTTCGCATGGGTTTTGCGGGAGCCGAGCGCGCCGATATAGAAGCAGCCGCGCTCGAGCGCATGCGTGAGCGCCGGGTCGTCGATTTTGGGATCGTGCGTCAACGCGACAAACGCCGTGTACTGGTCGACGTTGAGCGGCGGCAGCGCGACGTCCGGCCACTCGGCGATCAACGGAACGTCGGGAAACCGCTCCGGGCTCGCAAACGCGGTGCGCGGATCGACTACGGTGACGTCGTAATCCAGCGCGCGCGCCATCGGTGCCAGCGCCTGGCTGATGTGCACCGCACCAGTGATGACGAGCTTCGCGGTCGGCGCATGCACTGTGATGAACAGCTTCTTGCCGTCCACCTCGACCATGCCGCTCTTGCCCATGCGCAGATGCTTGTCGAGCTCACCGGCAAGCGTGTCGGCGGCGATATCGTTCGCCTTCACCAGCCGCTGCTCGCCGCCGGCCATGTCCGTGATGACAAACGCCGGCCGCCGTGCGGCGCGCTCGGCGTTCAGCTCCGCCAGGGTTTCCGCCTTCACGACCCGACCTTTTCAACGAACACGCGGATGGTGCCGCCGCAGGAAAGACCCACATTCCACGCGGTCTCGTCGGCGACGCCGAACTCCAGCATCTTCGGCTGGCCGCTCGCTATCACGTCCAGCGCCTCGGTGACGACCGCGCCCTCGACGCAGCCGCCGGAGACGGAGCCGAGGAAGGTGCCTTCGTCGTTGATGACGAGGTGCGAGCCGGTCGGCCGCGGCGCGGAGCCCCAGGTCTCGACCACGGTCGCGAGCGCGACACCGTGGCCGGCCTTCTTCCAGTCTTCCGCCGTCTTCAGAATATCGTCGTCGCGGCTGAGCATTGGTCTATTCTCCTCAGGCAGCGGTTCTGTCGCCGAAGCGGCCCCGGGCCGGTGCGGCCGACAGCGCTTCGATCAATTCGCCCATCGACTTTAGATTGTGCACCGGACGGAATTCGTCAACGTGCGGCAGCATCATTTTGACCCCCTGCGCCTTGGGCTCAAAGCCGGAATAGCGCAACAGCGGGTTGAGCCAGATCAGCCGGCGGCAGGAACGGTGCAGCCGGTCCATCTCGAAGCCAAGGCGGTGGTCCGCCTCGCGCTCCAGCCCGTCGGAAATCAGCAGCACGATGGCGCCCTGCCCCAGCACGCGCCGGCCCCACAGCTTGTTGAAGGCGTGCAGCGACGGCGCGATGCGCGTGCCGCCGGACCAGTCCTGCACCAGTTCCGAACAGCGGGCCAGCGCGTCGTCCGGGTCGCGTGCGCGCAGCGCGCGGGTGATGTTGGTCAGCCGGGTGCCGAACAGGAACACCGAGACGCGCTTGCGCGCATCCGTCACCGCATGCAGGAAATGCAGGAACAGCCGCGTGTACTCGCTCATCGAGCCGGAGATATCTAGCAGCGCCACGATCGGCACCGGCTTGTCGATCTGCCCGAGGCGATGGAAGTTCACGATCTCGCCCGCGGTGCGCAGGGAGCCGCGCAGCGTGCGCCTGAGATCGAGCTTGCGGCCGTGCAGCAATGG
>Ga0075365_10000992_pt1 | contig 12114 bp, 12 predicted proteins | sample EndMetdeltDD1765_FD_71387 | JGI IMG/M metagenome (GOLD analysis project Ga0075365, IMG submission 71387) | Populus endosphere microbial communities from Tennessee, USA - Endosphere MetaG P. deltoides DD176-5 | ecosystem: Host-associated > Plants > Roots > Endosphere | place: USA: Tennessee... | reverse complement strand
GTCTTCTTTGGGGCGAAGAAGTAGCGCATCGACAAGAAGAACGCGGAGGCAAACTCCTTGAGGAAGAGCGAACGGAGTGCCTGTCAGAGCGATGCCATTTTTGCCGACCGATCAGGATACAGCCTACGCCCGACGTAGTGCGAGCGCCAGGATTTTGGCTTGCGGGTCGGCATGAGGCCAATTCTGCCGCGCCGCCGTGCCGAACCGTGGGATGAGAAGTGAGCGCGGCCGCAAGGGTTCCCGCCAGTCCGATCAACCTGCGGTCCCGAATTGCCAACGCGGCGCGCCACTTAGTTATTGATATCAATGCCCCGGAAAGCAGAGCGCTGGCAGACCCGCAGCAAGCCTCTGCGGGTCATCTCCAAGAGGGTACAAGGAAAGATGGCCCTAACCCCACCGACTACCTTGCGGCGTACCCCGGGTTCATGTGGATGAGGCCAACGTCAGCCAGCTGCTCGTGCCCCGTGAAGCCACGCGTGGTCTGGCTGGTGATGGAGCCGGCCGGATCGTCCATGCCGTTGGCGAAGCGCCGCTTGCCCCAGGCGTCGTAGCTCAAGCGCTCGACCACCGCGCCCACCTCGTTGGTGATGATGGCGATCGACCCTAAGTGATCCTTGTGGAAGTAGCGGGTAGCGACCGTTTCGTCACTCTTCTCCACGTACATGCCGATCACGCCGCCGGCCGCCACAAGGTAGTTGTTCCACTGGATGGAGCCGCCCGAGCCCATCACCTTCTCGGCCATAACCGCGCCGTTGCCGACATACAGCGTGGTGCCGCCGGGGCCGACCTGCTGGAAGCGCTGCTGCTCGGGGTCGTGGTCGAAGGTGACCGTGTTGGTGCCGCGGCTGATGCTGGCCGTCTTATTGTAGGAGGTGTAGCCGATGGTCAGGCCGTTGCCGCCGGTCAGATTGCCCTTGGCGTCATAGGTGAAGGTGGTGTTGATCAGCCCGCCCGAGATGCTGATCACTCCATGCGGTCGCGGCGAGCCAGGGGCGGGATAGGTGTAGGTGCCCACGTCCGACTTGGACATGAGGTTGCCGATCGCATTGTAGGTGAAGGATTTGATCAGCGGCGTCGGCGACAGGCTGACCGTCGAGGTGGTGAGCCGGTTGAGCGCGTCGTAGGTGAAGCTCTCGCTGAGCGCCGTGTTGGCGTCGGCGCGCGTCATCAGCTTGCCGAGCAGGTCGTAGCTGTAGCTGAACGCCTGCACGGCACCGGCCGCACCGGCCGTGCTCGCGGTGAGCTGGCCGGTGTTGGCATCGAAGGTCTGGCTGGTGACGATGCCGTTGCCATGCGTCTGCTGCGTCAGGTGCAGCTCGGCATCGCGTGCGTTGGCAGTCCATAGCGGTGCCCCGCCGGAGGCCTTGGCCAGCTGCGCCTGGTAGCCGTAGGCGTTGTAGGCATAGGTGACGCCGAAGCCGGTCGGATAGGTCACCGCGTTGATGCGGCTGTGCGCGTCGTAACCGGTTGTGACCGCGTAGGTCGTGCTGGCAATGGTGATCTGCACTTGGTTCGGCCGGCCGAGCCCATCATAGCTGTGCGCGCGCTGATAGCCGGTGTTGGTGCTGGCGCTGGCCAGCTTGCCGATCCCCATCGGCGCGGTGTCGTAGGTCCAGCTCGCAACCAGAAGCTGATCGACAAGTACTAGGTCACGCATTCATCGGATCAGCTTGTCGACAAGTGTCGTAGCGGTGGTCACAAAGATGCTCGAACAGCGCAGCGATGTCGGCTCTCAACTCGGCTTCTGCTAGGCGCTCCTACTCGCCGCAGGCTATTTCTTGGCCGCTTCGCATCTTCCCGTCCACTTGAGCCAATTGAGCCACCCAAGTTCCTGATCGCTGTCTCGGCGCATGTCGGCGTCGGGATGTTGGAAGCGCCAGAAGCCATTGAATACGTCGCGCTTCTCGTCGAGAGCGACGTACGAAACCGAAGGGCTGCGAGCATTCGGCGGCCGCATTCTGTCCCTGAGCAACTTACGCAGGTCGTCGAAAATCAATGGATGCTCGAACACACGATTGTGCTGCCACTTGTCCAGGTAGTAGCTGCCCTCTGAAACGTCGATCACATCCGCAAAGGGAGCAACTACCGGTTTTTCCCCTTCGAAGCCGCCGAGACGCGCTCCCCTGTTCGCGCACTCCGAGAGCTTGAGAGCCTTGTCGTTGTTGGCGACATAGACGGTGGAAATCACTGGTTTGCCTAATCCTCTTGTGACGCGCAAGAATGCGTCGGCTTCGACGTCTGGAGCGACCATGACGATCTCGTCGAGGCCCAATTCGCCTAGTGAACCCGCCGCCAAAAGCTGCTCGAGAGCGCCCACCAGAACCGAATTGCCCATGCTGTGCGCCAACAACTGGAGCTTCACGGGGCGCAGCGGCGCAAGGTCCTCCGCTAGGAAGCGTAGGAACATCTTGCGGCTGGTCGAGGCTGTTTGCCGATCCGTCTCGTAACTCCAGGATTGCCCCATCGACGGCCAGCTGAAGAGGAACACCGGACCATCGAATTCCAAGCCGTGCGAGATCTGAGCCGTGCGCCTGACCGCATCATCAAACGAGGTGTTGAACCCGTGGATGAAGACGAGGGCCCTGCGATCGTAACGCTTGGCGCGTGCTCCGGAATCGGCTGCGAGGGCGAGCATCGTCGCGCGGTCGAGGATCGACAACGATACAACGTCGAAAGCACCGACGCCGTGAATGGGCAGCGCATAGCGGCGATGGAGCGTAAAGCGATCAAAGAAAATGGGCTGAGCGCCGGATTTCAGGGCAACCCGCGCCTTGCCGAACGTAAGCGTGTCGCTGGCCGCATGGCCGAATGCGATCTTGGCTCCCGCCTGGGGCGCTTTTCGATCGGTGGCGAAGAATATCTCGACCTGTTTGGGCTGCGGCTCTTGCGCACTGGCGGTTGTTTTGGCTCCTGCCACGAGGAAAGAGCAGGCAACTGCCAACCACGGCGATATCCGCAAGTGCAAGCGTACGCCCGGAAGCAGGCAGTGGAGGCCGTTCAACCTCCAGCCGACGAGCGCTCGGTGCGTCTTCATATTCGCGACGCCCATCTCTGCTCTCCACCAAAACGAGTTCTTCGCAATCACCAGTAGCATAGACATCGCAGTGGCAAATGTGATTAGCACGCAATACTTGGGCGGAAACGCGCCCACCTTGCGAGGATCTCGGCGTGCGCCCCAGTGCCGCGCTCCGGACCCGTCGACCGCTAGTCAAAGAAGCGGCTGTTCCTACGCTGCTGTTTGCGCGGATCGTCAATATCGAGGAAAGCCGTGTTGCGTTCAGGCGCCGTAGCCCAGGTCTCCGTTGGGTCATCTTCCTCCGGTAGCCGAACAGGCTCGGCACGGTCAATGTAACTCTGTTCTGACGTGTCACGGCGTTGCTCCGTTCGGCAAGGAAGTGCCAGGAGCTTCCGTCTCAGCCAAAGTCCAGCCGCGGCTGGTCGCGTGGTGAAGCGGACAGCGCTCGCGCCGGCAGCCCTTGCCGCCGCCACACTCCTCGCCGACACTGCGGCGTTGCTTGAAGGATTGCGGAGGCCGCGATGAGCGCGCGACGTTCAATGCGGATTGCGGTGGGATTGATCACAGCGGTGGTGCTATGGGCAATGACAGCTGACCACCTGACGGCACAAACGCAACGCGCAGATGACCTTGACACCCTGAACGGACAGATAGGCGAGCTACAGAGGCAAGCCAAATACGCCGAAGCGGCGCCGATTGCCGAGCGATATGCCGCGCTGGCTAGGCAGCTTCGCGGCGAGGATCATCTCGAATACGGCAACGCCATCGTCGTGCTGGCGTCAATTTATCGCGCTCAGGGCCGCTATGCGGAGGCCGAGCCGCTGATGAAGCGGGCTCTGGTGATTGCCGAAATGGCAAAGGGCCCCTACCACCCCCTGTTCGGCTTCCGCCTCACCAGTCTGGCCGAGTTGTACCGAGCGGAAGGCCGTTTTGCCGAGGCTGAACCGCTCGCGACGCGGGCGCTAAGAATGGCCGAGGCGTTCGGCCCCGACGCACCGGAAGTCTGCGTGCCACTCAATATTCTGGCCGGCATTTATGAGGATCAGCGGCGCTACACCGAGGCCGAGCCGTTGTACAAGCGGGCGCTGGCGATCGCCGAAAAAGTGCTGGAGTCGAAGGATCCAGATCTTGGCGCGACCCTCAACAATCTGGCTGGGCTTTACTATCACCAAGGCCGCTATACCGAGGCCGAACCGTTGGCCCTGCGGGCGCTTGCTATCACCGAAGCGTCGCTGGACCCATACCACCCCAGCGTCGGCCTCCAACTCAACAATCTGGCTGAAGCATACCGTGCTCAGCGCCGCTACGCCGAGGCTGAGCCGCTGATGAAACGGGCCCTGGCTATCCTGGAGAAGGCGCTGGGTCCCGATCATCTCAACGTCCGCGCAAGCGTCGACACCCTGGCCTACCTCTACTTCGCGCAACAGGATTGGTGGTCAGCGGCTGAGTTTTGGAAGCGCAGTACCGCGCTGCTTGCGCGCCGTACAAAGCGCAACTTCGACGATGTCGGTCGGACACGGATTGGCAACCCGAAGAGCGAGGCGGCACAATCGCACTGGTTATTCTGGGGACTCGTCAAGGCTGCACATCGTATTGCGGTTCAGGACCCCAAGCTCGCGATGCAGCTGACGCGCGAGACCTTCGAGGCGGCGCAGTGGGCGCAAGGAATGGATGTTGCCGCATCTCTGGCACAAATGGCCTCGCGCGGCGCCAAGGGAAATTCCGCACTGGCTGCACTGATCCGCGAGCGCCAGGACTTGGTTGGGGGATGGCAGGAGCGCGACGCCTATCGCAGTGCTTCGATGGTCCTGCATCCCGGCAACCGGGACCGTGTCGCCGAGGCAGCGAATGCCGCAAAGCTGGCCGAGATCGATGCCCGCATCTCAGACATCGACCGGCGCCTCAAGGTAGAGTTCGTGGACTATGCGGGGTTCGCCAGCCCCGAGCCACTCAGCGTCGCCGAGGTGCAAACCGATCTGCGTGACGACGAGGCACTCATCCTCACGCTCGATACGCCCAAATGGGAACCGACACCAGAGGAGACCTTCATCTGGGTCGTTACCAAGAAGGAAATGCGCTGGATACGCAGCGATGTCGGCACCGAAGCGCTCAAACGCGAGGTGGCTGCTCTGCGCTGCGGGCTCGACGCGGCCGCGTGGGAGGTAGTGGGCGCGCATAAGTGTACCGACCTTGTGGCAACCGACGGCAACTCATCTCTGACATTCGATATTGTTCGCGCGCACAGGCTCTATCAGTCCCTCTTCGCGCAGGTCGAGGACCTGATCCGCGACAAGCATCTGCTGATCGTTCCTTCTGGCCCTCTTACCCAGCTGCCCTTCCAGGTGCTGGTAACCGCTGCACCGGCGAAATCCGAATATAGGTCGGCAGCCTGGCTGATCCGCAGCAACCCGATCACGGTACTGCCAGCGGTCTCCTCGCTGAAGGCCCTGCGCCGCGTTGCCAAAACCAGCGGTGCACCTAAGCCGATGATTGGAGTCGGTAATCCGCTGTTAGATGGCAACCCAGCTGAGCGGGCGTGGGAAGCCGAGTGGGCCAAGCTCGCGCGCGAGAAGCAGGTCTGCGAGCCTACGCGGCCGCAGAGGGTCGTGGGACGGGCCGAGAAGCGACGGGGCGTGAGAAAAATAGCCATGCGTGGCGCCCGCGCCGACCTTCAACTTCTGCGCTCACAGGCTCCCCTGTATGACACGGCCGACGAACTATGTGCCGTTGCCAAAGCCTTGCGGTTGCCTCCCGAGGACATCCTGCTCGGCGCCAGAGCCACCGAAGCCAACATCAAGAAGCTGAGTAGCGGGAGTAGGCTCGCCGCCTACCGTGTGGTTCATTTCGCCACCCACGGCGTCATGGCGGGCGAGCTTGAGGCTGACAGCGAGCCGGGGCTCATTCTTACCCCGCCTCAGGAACAGAGCGACCTGGATGACGGCTACCTCTCCGCCTCAGAGGTGTCTTCTCTCAAGCTCGACGCCGATTGGGTAATCCTCTCGGCCTGCAACACTGCCGCTGGCGGTTCGGACAAGGCCGAGGCACTTTCGGGTCTGGCGCGCGCGTTCTTCTATGCGGGTGCGCGCAGCCTGCTAGTCTCGCACTGGGCGGTGAATTCGGCGGCGACCGTCAAGCTGGTTACCACTGCTGTTGGTGCAACCGCGCGCGACAAGAAACTCGGTCGCGCCGAAGCTCTACGTCGCGCCATGCTGGCCATGATCAACAAGGGTGAAGCGGACGATGCGCATCCTGCCAATTGGGCACCATTCGTGTTGGTGGGTGAAGGTGCGGCCGCGAAATAGGCGATCAGGTCTCTAATTGGGTCAGAGCGGAATAGATTGGACCCTGTCGGCGCTGACGGCTCAGGGTCAAAATTTGCCGGACCGGTGACGCCGAACGCACGGCAGATGAACCCCCAATAGCTGCCGGACCTGTGCAACGCCGCGAACGGGGAATCTGTGCCAGGTCCGGCCATTATCGTCCGCGAACATACACGGTGGAATCAGATACGCTAGCCGACGTGTTTTCAGCGCGGCGCTCCGATGACAACCCATTCCTCATTGCCATTTGTGACAACTGGCTCCTATCCAACACGCGGTGGAAACGTCGTGCGGCCCTTGATCGACGGGGAGCCGGCTTTCCGCCGAATCTGCGAAGCGATCGAGGCTGCGCGGCATAGCGTTTGGGTGACGGTCACCTTCATGTGGCCTTCGTTTCAGATACCGGATGGCCGAGGAGCCGCCTTGGAAGTGCTCGAACGCACCGCCAGACGCGGTGTTGATGTCCGCGTCATCTTCTGGCGTCCCGATGGTGAGACGGCTTCACTCAAACGCAATGCGTTCTGGGGCGCGCCCGAACACTTCGATCTGCTGCGGCGAGGTGATCATCAGGTCAAGATCCGATGGGATCGCGCACATCCTGGTTTCTGCCAGCACCAAAAGACGTGGCTCATCGATGCCGGCGAAGACACCGAAACCTCCTTCGTCGGCGGCATCAATCTCAATCCACATTCCTTGGTCGCGCCCGGGCACGACGGCGAGCAGCAGAACCACGACGTCTACATTGAACTCGCCGGCCCATCGGTCGCTGACGTGCATCACAATTTTGTCCAGCGCTGGAACGAGTCGAGCGAGCGGTACGCAGACGGCGGTCGTTGGGGCGAAGGCAGCGAGACTGACCTGCTATTCCCGCATAGGGTTCCAGCCCAGCGAGGCGCTTCGATCGTCCAAGTTCAACGCACCACGCATCGCGGCCGCTACACCGAACCACACGCGCCGCCCGTTGGTAGCTCGTTCGACATCACGTCCGGCGAGCAAACGATCTTCGAGCAATACCTCGCAGCTATTCGCGCGGCTCGCCGCTCCATCTACATGGAGAACCAGTATGTCGAGGTCGCTGAGATCGTTGCTGGACTGCACGAAGCATTGGGGCGTGGCGTCGAGGTTGTGCTTCTCATGCCGGCCGTTCCCGACATTTCGCCGACCGCGTACGCGACACCAGAGCGCAGCGCCTTCTTCCAGGCACGCTCGGCGCTTGGCACCTACGAAGACTTTACGCTCGCTGGCATCGCCGGGATTGGCGCGGATGGCCGACGCAAGCCCGTCTACGTGCACGCCAAACTGATGCTGATTGACGACGCTTGACCGAATCGGCTCCTGCTTCGGCTGCTCGGACGAAGCAGCCGGGGAGAGAACGCCGGTGCGATGGGTACTATCAATCATCTGTGTGCTGGCCGCCGGCTGTTCGATACCGACGACAGCGCTTCCTACGGCCAGTGCGCTAGCCTACGAACCAATCGGCGGAGGGATTGTTCGCATCGCGGTGCCGAAAAGCGGTCTCGCCGATTGCGTATCCGCAGATGAGTGCACCCTCGTGAAGGCCGCAGAGGCCACCCAGCGCGTCGGCGGTACCCACTTTATGGTCCTGCCCGGCCACAGCAGTACGGCGCAGGGAGGTCACGCCTACATCAAGGTATTCACTTTCGGTGCGGGTGAGCGTGCGCCGAGTACCGCGATGCCCGTCGAGGAGGCGTTGCACTTCCTTCGTAGGCCGCAGGGGCAGACCGCTAGCTGACAACTGCGCTCGGTCCTGGCCCTGCGGGCGCCGACCCGTCGTTGTCACTGGCCTCGCAAGTAAATGCGCTTCTTCTCCGCCTCGGTCTTAACGCCGAACTCCTTGTAGGCGTTCCGCAGCGCTTCCTTCTCCGTGTCACCGTGCACGACGCCGAGTTTCTTGCCGACCTTGGCAAGCCTGTAGGCTACCCAAGCCTCGGTGATCTTACGCTTACTCATGGACTAGATGTCGTGGCCTTCACCATAGCCCGCAAGCCGGCCATCCTTCCGGCATGCGAAGCCCACCGGCACCGACGGACTCAGTGTAGAAGCGAGTGCGTCGGGCGAGGGAGTGAAGCTGATGGGCGTCGTGACATGGGCGTGCCTGGTCGTGGTCGGTTGGCTGAGATGGCCATGGTGGACACCGCTGGCAACCTTCGTGGTCGTCGCGACCATGGATGCCGCCTTGTACTCCGCCCGTGGTGGTGGTTTCACCGACTTGCCGGTGGCGCACCTACCGTTCCGTTACGCCCTGATGCTGGCCGCATACCTGGCCGCGTATTGGGCCGGGTGCGCCGTCGAGCGCGCGATCAGACGCAGATCAAGCACATCGGGCTAGGAAACCTCTCCGTGACCGCGAGGGACGCGATCGCTGATCCTTTGCGAAACACAACGGTCTATCCGCGACTCCGCCAATGCGTGGCGGAAAACAAGACCGGGCGGTGGTGAAGCGCCCGGTCCCAAAAGCTCGAGTAGGAACGCTAGATCAGTTGAACCTGTAGTTCACACCAAGGCGGACCGTATCCAACTTGACATCGACATCGGCGACGCCAAGGTGTTGCTCCGATCCAAGATCGATGTGTGAATACTCAAGCCGCAGTGAAATCTGACGCGACACCGCATGCTCGAAGCCGAGACCGGCGACCCAGCCCACATGGTCCTGACTGTCGCTTGCCAGATTGATACCGGCAAAGTTGAACTTGGTGTTTACTTCGCCCCAGGCCACGCCACCCAAGACATAGACTAGCGAGCGATCCATCGCCAGACCGAGGCGGCCCACAGCTGTCGCGACCCACTCCACTTCGCGTTTGCACTCGAAGATAACGATGCAAGTCGTGTCGCCTTGAACCGTCGATCCGGAGTAGGTGCCTTCGACGCCGAGTACCAGAGAGCCCTTCTGCCAATTATAGCCGATCTGCCCACCGAACAGGCCGCCATTCAGGTCATAGTCGGTATTGAACAGGCCGCCGAGACCGAGATCGGCGGTGGTCTGCCCTGTGGCTATTCCCGCGCTGACGCCGGCATACAAGCCGGTCCAGGAAAACGGACGGTAGCCGTCTTTGACGCTGCCGCGTTGCCCGTCCGCAAGTGCTGTTGTCGCCGTACCCGCAACCAACGCCGCAGCCAATGCCCACTTCACCAAACGCTTCATGCCGCAAACCCCCTTACTCACACCCTGAAAACGCCAATACGAGTTCCCTCTAAGGGCAGCTCATGCCTAAACGATAGGCGGAATTGTGCGGGTTTGACAGACCAGTGGGAGGTTGCCGGGATCAGTGTGTGAGACCAAAGGAGTATCAAGATATGTCAGCAGGTTAAGTCGAGAATTGTAGGTGTCCAAGAGGCACCGCCAAGAAATTTGCCCAAGATGCGCACTCACTGGCTTTTAGTCGGCGCAAAAAAAAGCTAGCCGCAATCTGCTCAGACGGCTGATAATGTCAGCGCCCGCAAGCCGGATCGCGATGGAAGATGGCGGACAGATTGTTTGCGGGCATTTCCTCGATCAGCGGTTGGCAAAAGCCGTGCTGCTTGGCCAACGCCGCCACCGTTTCCAAGTCCCGCACCCCCCACTTCGGGTTTTGCATGCGAAGACTGCGATCGAACGCCTCGTTGGACGGTGCCGTATGCCGGCCCTCGCGGCGGTACGGACCGTACAGGTAAAGCAGACCGCCGCCAGGCAGCAGGCGCGCCGCGCCGCGTACCAGGCCAACCGCAGCTTCCCAGGGTGCGATATGGATCATGTTGATGCAGATGACCGCATCGGCCCGCTGAATTGGCCACGCGTCAGCCGAGGCATCGAGGGCGATGGCCGGTAGGACGTTGCGGACGCCCGCTGAAGCAACCCACGCGTCGATGCTGGCGCGGGCAGCGGCGTCAGGATCGCTGGGCTGAAAGCTGAGGTCAGCGCTGAGCGCGCTCGCAAAGTGGACGATGTGTTCGCCTGTTCCGCTGGCGACTTCGAGCGCAAGGCCCTCAGGCGGCAAATGCTGGCGCAGGACTTTTGTGATGGGCTCGCGGTTGCGGGCCGTGGCGGGTGCTACAAGTCGGACATCATCCGTCATTTTGCGACCACCGTCTGCATGTTTTGCGGCTGGACTTCCTTCAGGAAGCCCTAAAGCGATGCCAGCTAGCGCGCCTTGGTTTTGCGTAGCGTTGTTGTGCAGCAAGAAATCCCGTGCTCCTCGCCGACCTGCCTGGCGAGACGCGGGCGCAAGCGCGCGTAGAGCTTCTGCATGTCTTCCGCTGTCTCGGTCTTTGGCGACTGCTTCTTGCTCTTGGGCAGGACGGTCCCCTCACGACGACTCTAACCCGGCCGCACGGCTCATGCGATGGGTCATCGGTGCGGGATACGCAGCCCCTTGAGGGTTGGCGACCAGCATCCCATGTGTTTGGTGCGCGTCACGCGGGGCGCAGGCCCCGCCGATCCCGAAAGGGTTGGCGCCTACCCTCTTCATCGCACGGCTACGCTGCAGCTTTGTTGCAGCCAGGAGCCTATCGAGAGCCGCGCGGCGCGCGTCAGTGGAGGGCACCCAACATGAATGCAATCGCGCAGAGACGGAGCGGCCCCGCGAGACCGCATGCGATGCGTCGGCCGCAGAACGCAGGCAACGCGAGGCAGTGCTACGAGCGATATCTGGTGCGCGCACGCGAAGCGCAGCTCGCCGGCGACGTGGTCGAGATGCAGAACTGCTACCAGCACGCAGAACACTACTTCCGAGTGATGAGAGGTGATGGAAATGAGCGGAGGGGTTAGCTACAGCACGCACATTCTCATTGGCGTTCGGGATAAAGGCGTCATGACCGTGATCGCGAATTGGCGGCACGTGCCAAAGCAGGCCGATGTGCAGCGCGAGATCGACGCGGCGCGCGACGGTTACATAGCGTTCGCATTGTGCACGCCCACGTCGATCATTCCGGCGCCCGGAAGCGGAACAACTCAAGGATGGCATAGACCGCTAGGACCTGGCCGCAGCTCCAGACGCGTTTAGCGTGCACGGGCTTCGCGAGCTGATTGGCGTCGCGGGGGGAGGCGCTCCTTGTGCTTGCTCACCATCTGATGACATCCCCAGGATTAAGCCCGAGCGCGGCGATCAGGCTCAGTGACATCTCCTGATGAGCGACGACCATCGCGCCCTGAGTGGCCCCCGATTTGGTCTTGACCGCATCAATGGCGTCAATCTGGTCGGATATCGCCGCGTAGTAGACGTCAACAGACGGCTTGCCTCCGCCCATTCGGGCAGTTGTTACCGTGACAATCCAACCTACCGGTGGGCCTGCGGATGCCTGTTCGGTCATGCATCCGAGTTGCGCCCCTTCGTGCGCACGAGTCAAGACGGCCGACGGTCAGTTTGAAATTGGACGGGCGCGAGTGCCGTTCGGGTGCTGCCGCACCGCAAGGTTGGTTGCGCTGCTCGGAGCCGGGCTCGTTCTTCTATGTCGCGCCGCGGCTGGAGTGCAGCGTCATCACTGACCGTTCTTGATCCTTAGGGCGTTCACGTATTCCAGCGGCGACTGCGCTGAAGAGCGACTAGGCCTGTCCAATCCAACCAATCCAGCTACCCGATCCACCAAGTCGATACAGCTGCGATCGGTAAGGGAATAGTTGCCCGCACTGAAGTCGTTGAACTCCTTAATGACCGTTGCACGTTCGGCTGCGCTTATGCGCCGGGTCACTTCGGCTCCGACGGAAGCAAATCGGGCCGGGGCCGTGCTAAACTCGCTTGCCAGTAGGCCGGGACCACGAACAATAGCCATGGCCCGCTCGTA
>Ga0075365_10000991_pt1 | contig 12115 bp, 9 predicted proteins | sample EndMetdeltDD1765_FD_71387 | JGI IMG/M metagenome (GOLD analysis project Ga0075365, IMG submission 71387) | Populus endosphere microbial communities from Tennessee, USA - Endosphere MetaG P. deltoides DD176-5 | ecosystem: Host-associated > Plants > Roots > Endosphere | place: USA: Tennessee... | reverse complement strand
AGCCGGCCGATCTCGGCGTTCAACGCGCACACCGCCCGATCCCGTTCGGCGGCCTTCATCCCCACCCACACACACAGATCCGGATGCAACGGATCGAATGACCCGTCAGACAACGATGACGACATCACACCCCCTCTTGCACACACATCACGACCCACACCGAAGCGTCGATCATCGACTAGTTCGAGTTGTTCGAGGACACGTTCCGCCGTGTCCGAGCGTTGATCGGGGAAGATCAGTTCTGGCCCCACCCTAAACAGGGGGTGTGACAGAGTTGGATCCGTTCCGGACGGTTCGCGACAAAAGATCTCGAAATGACTCGAGCTGTCTGTCCGTGCATCAGTTCGGGCGCCGTCTCAGCCCTCATCGGCGCCGAGCACGGAGCGGAACCACGCTTCCGTGGTGGAGACGTGCATCAGTGCGGCGGCCTCGGCGAGCTTGGGATCGCGGGCGCGCAACGCGGCGAGGATCTCGGCGTGCTCCGACATCGTTCGCTCGGTCGCCGCCGTTTCGATGACGCCGCGCCAGGCCCTGCCGCGCGTGGTGCGGCTGGACACGCCGGTGAGCATCGACGCCAGCGTGGCGTTGCCGGCCGCCGCTGCCACGAGATGGTGGAACTGCTCGTCGTACTCCACCAGCTCTTCGTGCGACGAGGCCACAGACATCTGATGTAAGCAGGTGTCGAGGTCGGCAAGTGTGGCGTCGGTGATCCGGCTCGCGGCCATTGCCGTTGCGGCCGGTTCCAGGATCCGGCGGACCTGCATCAACTCGAGCGTGAACTCGTTCTGGAGCAGGTCGGCGGCGGCCCCGATGCCGGCCAGCAACAGCTCCGGACGCAGGCTCGTCACGTAGGTGCCGTCGCCCCGCCGAACGTCCAGGACACGTGCTGTGACCAGCGCTCTGACGGCCTCGCGGACGGTGCTGCGGCTGAGCCCGAGCGACTCGGCCAGCTCGGCTTCGGGTGGGAGGCGCTGACCCGGCACGAGCTGGCCGTCGACGACCAGTTGACGCATCTGCTGGATCGCGGCCTCGGTCAGCGGCGCTGCCACGGCGAACACTCCTTCTGCGCATCCACGGCGTTGCGCGCTCGAATTCTCAAAGAGGGGCTAGACATCCGATGTTTGATGCCGTATCGTACCTCACGTCATCGAAGGTGGCGCAATGGGGAACCGTACCGGGGGGACGTGGCTGTGACAAGCTTGGCAAGCGCTGGAGGCGAGGCCGTGCCCGACGCCGCGCGGCCCGCAGCTGCCGCGACACCGGCATCCGAGCCGGTCGCCGCCGGCTCGCCCAGCGGCCAGTCCGGCGGGCCGAGCAGGCGCACTCAGGGGGGCCTCCACGACGGCCGCTACCAACTGCTGCAGGCGGCGCTGCGAGTCATCCGCCTCGGACCCGTGCTCATCCTCGTGGGATTGATCATCGCCATGTGGCGCCTCTCGCCGGTGTTCCTCACCACGGGCAACGCCGGCAACGTGCTCGCCCAGTCCGCCGCGATCGCCGTGCTCGCGATCGGTCAACTGCTCGTGATCCTCACCAGAGGCATCGACCTGTCGGTCGGCAGCACGATCGCGCTTGCCTCGGTGGTCGGCGCGATCGTGTTCCGCCACGGCGCCGATGGTCCCGTCGTGATCCTCGTGATGCTCGCCGTTGGCGCGGCGGTTGGCTTGGTGAACGGCGGCGTCTACGTGTGGGGGCGCCTCCCGCATCCGTTCATCATCACCCTCGCCACCCTCAGCGCCGTGCGCGGGCTCGCCCTCCAACTGTCCGGCGGCCAACCCAAGCGCGGCGTGACCGGCGTCGTCCGGTCGTTGGGTGGCGGGTCGGTGCGGTGGATCCCGTACTCGGCGTTCTTGGTGGTCGGTGTGTCCGTGCTCGTCGCGATCGTGCTGACCCGGTTGGTGTGGGGCCGGTGGATCTATGCGACCGGCGGCAATCCGGAGGCCGCGCGGCGTACCGGTGTTCCGGTGAAGTCGGTGCTGATCTCCGTCTACGCGCTGTGCGGTCTGCTCGCCGGCGTTGCCGCGATCATCACGTCCGGTCGCCTCAACGCAGGATCACCGACGTCGGGCAACCTCGCCGAGCTCGATTCCATCGCGGCGGTCATCATCGGTGGGGCGAGCTTCCTCGGCGGTCGCGGCACGGTCGTCAACGCGCTCGTCGGCGCGCTGATGATCGGCGTGATCCGCAACGGGATGAACCTCCTCAACGTCAACGCGTTCCTGCAGCCGATCGTCATCGGCGCCGTCATCGTGCTCGCCGTGGAAACCGACGTGCTCCGGGCCAGCCTCGAGGAGCGCTTCCGCGTGCGCCAGGCGGAGCTGTCATGACCGCGGCCTTGACAGTGCGTGGAGCAACGAAGCGATTCGGAGCCGTGCTGGCACTCGACGGCGTCGATCTCGAGGTCAACGCGGGCGAGGTGTTGGCGCTGCTCGGCGACAACGGTGCCGGCAAGTCGACGCTGATCAAGTGCATCAGCGGCGTGCACCGCCTGGACGCCGGATCGATCGAGATCGGCGGCGAGCCGGTGACGCTGTCATCCCCGGCCGTTGCGAGGGCGCACGGCGTCGAGACGGTGTATCAAGACCTGGCGTTGTTCGACAACCTCGATCCTGCTTCCAACTTCTACGCCGGACGCGAGCAGGCCGGGCCGAAGTGGATGCCGCGACCCCTGCGCGTCTTGCGCCGGCAAGCGATGCTCAACGCGACGACCGACGTCCTCGATCGCTTGCAGGTGACGCTGCCCGACGCGACCGCCAACGTCGGCCTCATGTCGGGTGGGCAACGACAGGTGATCGCCGTGGCCCGCGCCGCGGCCTTCGCGTCGAACGTCGTCATCCTCGACGAGCCGACCGCCGCCCTCGGCGTGCGCGAGTCGCGCCGTGTCCTCGACCTGATCCTTCGCCTGCGCTCGGAAGGTCACGCCGTCATCGTGATCTCGCACGCCATGGACCACGTCACCGAGGTCGCTGATCGAGCCATGGTGATGCGCCGTGGCCGAGTGGTCGGCGAAGAGATCCCCAGCCCAGAGAGCCAGGGAAGGATCGTTGCGCTCATCGTCGGCTCCGCCTACGAGCATTCCGATCCACCACACAACAGAACGTCGCCCCAAGGACCGATCACGGCCTGAGGCGCGCGCCAACGGGCATCACCCGCCCATCACAAGGAGACAAATCATGACCCGAAGGACCCGCGCAGGGCTACTGCTATGCCTCAGTCTCGGAATTGGCCTCGCCGCCTGTTCGAGCGACAAGAAGACGACGTCGACAACCGCGGCGCCGGCGACGACCGCGGCGGCGGTGACCACTGCGGCCACCACCGCGCCGACGACCGCCGAAACAACCGCAGAGACCACGGCGGAAACAACCGCAGAGACAACAGCCGAGACTGAAGCACCGGACACGACCACCGCCGCGACAGACGGCGGCTCGGAAGAGTCCGGCAAGATCGGCTTCATCACCAAGTTCCCGGTCGACTTCTACGACACGATGGTCGACGCGGCCAAGGCCTGGAACGAAGACCACCCCGGCATCGAGATCGTCTTCGCACAAGGCACCAGCGGCACCGATGACGAAGGCGAGATCGCCGCGATCGAGTCGATGATCACACAGGGCGTGAAGGCCATCGTCATCACGCCGACGAGCCCGAACGTTCAAGACGCGCTGCAGAAGGCTGTCGACGAGGGGATCAAAGTGATCTTGGTCGACAACGACATCCCCGGCTGGGACGGCAAGACCGCGCTCGTCGCGACCGACAACCTCGCCGGCGGCGTGCTCGCCGGCAAGTACATGGCCACCCAGCTGGAGCCGGGCGACACCGTCGCCATTCTCGAGGGCGTGGCGGGTGCGCCATCGCTCGAGGACCGCGTGACGGGCTTCAAGGACGGTCTCGGTGACGGGTTCGAGATCGTCGCCTCGCTCCCGACCGATTGCGACCAGACCAAGGGCCTCAACGCCGCGCAGGACATCCTGACCGCGAACCCGGACGTCACCGCGATCTACGGTGCGTGCGGCCCGCCGATCCTCGGTGCGATCCAGGCGATCAGCGATGCCGGCAAGACCGTCAAGACGGTCGGCTTCGACGCCGGCCCTGATGAGGTCGCGGCGATCGTGGCCGGTGACGAACTGGCGTCCGTCGCCCAGTTCCCGGCCAAGATGGGCGAGTTCGGTGCGCAAGCCGCACTCGACGCGATCAGCGGGAAGACGGTCGAGGCCAACATCGACACCGGCACTGCGATCGTCGACAAGGACAACGCCGCCGACTTCGGCGGCTGACACGGCCCCCGGCGGGACGACCACCCCTGGGTCGTCCCGCCGCGCCGTTGCCCACGCGGTCAGCAACCTCTTCCCCCCACGACGACCCAGGAGACCCATGTCCCGCATCACCGCGCTGGACGTCATCGACGTCCGGTTCCCGACCTCACGAACACTCGACGGCTCCGACGCGATGAACCCGGAGCCCGACTACTCGGCCGCCTACGTCGTGATGCGCACGGACCACACTGCGGACGACAACGACCTCGCCGGCTACTCGCTGCTGTTCACCACCGGGCGGGGCAACGACGTCGCCTGCGCCGCGGTCCGTTCGTTGGCCCCGTACGTCGTCGGCCGCGACGTCGCCACGCTGATCGGCGACGTGGGTGTCCTGGCCCGCGAGCTGACGTGGGATGGTCAGCTGCGTTGGCTCGGCCCCGAGAAGGGCGTGATGCACATGGCGATCGGCGCGGTCGTCAACGCCGCGTGGGATCTGCGCTGTCGCATCGACGCCAAGCCACTCTGGCGCGTGCTCGCCTCGATGAGCCCGGCCGAGATCGTGCAACAGGTCGACTTCACCTACATCGACGACGCGGTCACGCCGGCCGAGGCGCTCGCCATGCTGCAGGCGGCGGAGGCCGGGCGCGCCGAGCGAGTCGACGCGCTGCTCGAACACGGCCTGCCGGCCTACACGACGTCGGCCGGTTGGCTCGGCTACGACGACGCCAAGGTCGATCGCCTCGTGCGCCTGGCGGTCGCCGACGGGTTCACGATGATGAAGCTCAAAGTCGGTGCCGACATCGAGTCCGACATCCGCCGTCTTCGGGTGGCCCGCGCTGCCGCCGGTGAGGACGTTCGCATCGCGGTCGACGCCAACCAGCGGTGGGGGGTCGACGCGGCGATCGAGTGGATGCGCCAGCTGGCCGACCTGAGCCCGTACTGGATCGAGGAGCCGACGTCGCCTGACGACATCCTCGGCCACCGCGCGATCCGCGACGCCGTCGCCCCGATCAAGGTCGCGACCGGCGAGCACGTGCAGAACCGCGTGATCTTCAAGCAACTGCTGCAGGCGGGCGCCATCGATGTCGTGCAGATCGACGCGTGTCGCGTCGGCGGCGTCAACGAGAACCTCGCCATCTTGCTGCTCGCAGCCAAGTTCGGCGTGCCGGTGTGCCCGCATGCCGGCGGCGTCGGGCTGTGCGAGATGGTGCAGCACCTGGCGATGTTCGATTTCATCGCCCTCAGCGGGTCGTCGGACGGACGATGGATCGAGTACGTCGATCATCTCCACGAGCACTTCGCCGAGCCCGTCGTCGTTGCCAACGGTCGCTACCACGCGCCGAAGAACCCCGGAATCGGCGCGCAGATGCTCGACCGATCGATCGTCGAATACGGCTTCCCGAACGGCCCCGTGTGGGCCACGATGCAGTCATGACGAGCAACGGTCCCCACGTGCCTCGGATCGACTCCCATCACCACCTGTGGGATCTCGACGTTCGCGATCAGCCGTGGATCACGGGGTCGGCGATGGCGCGGATACGGCGCAACTTCGGCGTCGCCGACCTCCATCCTGAACTCGTCCGCGCCGGGGTCGACGCGACGATCGTGGTGCAGACCGTCGCATCGTTCGAGGAGACGATCGAGCTGCTGCAAGTCGCTGCCGACACGCCATTCATCGCCGGGGTCGTCGGGTACGTCGACCTCGAATCGGAGCACGTGGGCGAGCAGCTCGATCACCTGCTCGACGGCCCGAACGGACGGTGGCTCGTCGGCATCCGGCACGTCGTCGAGGCCGAGCAGGATCCACGCTGGCTCGTCCGTCCGCGGGTGCTCGTCGGTCTGCACGAGGTGGCCAAACGCAACCTGACGTACGACTTGCTCATCGCGCCGAACCAGTTCGATGCCGCGCGCGAAGCCGCCGCCGCGGTCCCCAGTGGCCGCTTCGTGCTCGATCATCTCGGCAAGCCCGCGATCGCACGGCGCGAGCGCGAACCATGGAAGTCGCACATCGCCGCGCTCGCGGCGCGTCCGAACGTCTTCGCCAAGGTCTCGGGTCTCGCCACCGAGGCCGGCGAGTCGTGGACGGCACGCGACCTGCAGCCGTACGTCGATCACGCGCTGGCGTGGTTCGGATCGGGGCGGTTGCTCTTCGGCACCGATTGGCCGGTGTGCCTGCTCGGCGGCTCGTACACCGATGTGTGCGAGGCTGCCGCGATCACGCTTGCCTCACTGCCGGCCGACGAACAGGCCGCCGTGTTCGGTGGCAACGCGATCGACGTGTACCGGCTGTCGTCGCGATCGCTCGCGGGACACGTGCTGCCCGTCAACGGAGGAACGGCATGAGGTTGGCCCGCATCGGAGCAGCAGGCTCGGAGCGACCGGTCGTGCTCGACGGCGACGGTGTACCACTCGACATCTCGCGCTTCACAGCAGACGTCGACGGCGCGTTTCTGAGCGCCGGGATCGACGACGTCCGTGCCGCGCTGGCGGCAGGGACATTGGACCCGATCGCCATCACGAACGATCGATACGGACCTCCGCTCGCGGGCATCGGCAAGATCGTCTGCGTCGGCCTCAACTACGCCGACCACGCAGCCGAGACCGGCGCCACGTTGCCCTCCGAGCCGGTCCTGTTCTTGAAGACGTCTGACACGGTCATCGGCCCGAACGACGAGGTGCTGATCCCTCGCGCCAGCACTCGCACCGACTACGAGGTCGAGCTGGCGGTCGTCATCGGTGCGACGGCGCGCTATCTCGAATCACCGCTCGATGCAGCCTCCGTCATCGCCGGTTACGCGATCTCCAACGACGTGTCCGAGCGCGAGTTCCAGATCGATCGCGGTGGGCAGTGGGACAAGGGCAAGAACTGCGAGACGTTCAACCCGCTCGGCCCGTGGCTTGTGACCGCCGACGACATCGCCGACCCGCAGGCGCTCGGGATGCGCCTGTGGGTCAACGACGAACCACGTCAGAACGGCACGACGGCGAACATGGCCTTCGGCGTCCATCACCTCGTGTGGTACATCAGCCAGTTCATGGTGCTGCGACCGGGCGACATCATCAACACGGGAACACCGGCAGGGGTTGCCCTCGGCCGGCCCGCCGGCGGCTACCTCCGCGAGGGCGACACGATGCGCCTCGAGATCGACGGCCTCGGCACTCAACGCCAACACCTTGGAGCGGCATGACAGAGAGCACGACCACCAACACGCCGGACGACCAACCGATCGCGCACGACTTCGTCGGCATCCGCCTGGTCGTCACAGGCGGCGCGTCCGGGATCGGAAAGGCGATCGCAACCCAGGCCCTGCAGCGGGGCGCCACCGTCGCCGTCCTCGATGTCGATCCGACGGGAGCACCGTCCGGCGCGCCGGCGTGGCGCGCCGACGTCACCGACGACGACTCGGTCGCGGCCGCGGTCTCGGCCGCAGCGGATGCGCTCGGCGGCATCGACGTGCTCGTCAACAACGCCGGCATCGGCGCGCAAGGCACGGTCGAGACCAACCCGCTCGACGAGTGGCAGCGTGTGTTCGACGTGAACGTCTTCGGGATGGTGCGCGTCACCCGCGCCGCGCTTGCGCACCTGCGCCGATCGCCCAACGCCGCCATCGTCAACACCTGCTCGATCGCCGCAACCGCCGGACTCCCCGAACGCGCGCTCTACAGCGCGACCAAGGGTGCGGTGCTGTCGTTGACCTTGGCGATGGCAGCCGATCACCTCGCCGAGGGCATCCGCGTCAACTGCGTCAACCCCGGCACCACCGACACGCCGTGGGTCGGTCGGCTGCTGGACCGCGCGCCGGACCCCGCCGCCGAACGAGCCGCGCTCGCGGCCCGGCAGCCGACCGGTCGCCTCGTCACCGCCGACGAGGTCGCGGCCGCCGTCCTCTACCTCGCCGGCAGAGGCGCCGGAGCCACGACCGGAACGGCCCTCGCCGTCGACGGCGGCATGGCCGGCCTTCGTCTCCGGCCGCGATGAACGAGTCCGGTCCGCGCTGATCCACAGTCGCGCGGAGCCGGATATCCGCCCCGCGGCGCTGCGCCGGCTGTGCCAGGCTTGTCGGTCATGAATACGGACATCGACCACCTCGAACCAGCGGAGCCGCACGACGGCACGCCGTTCGCGCGCGCCGATTCCGCCGTCCTGATCGACAAGGGACGGGTCGCCAAACGCCAGCAGGTGCTCGACGACGCCCGGTCGAAGCTCAAGTCGAGCTTCGTCGGCATCGACCACGTGATCGACGAGCTGTGCGACGCGGTCGCCGTCTGGTACACGATGCCTGAGGTGCTCCGCCGGCCGATGATCGTCAACCTGTGGGGCATGACCGGCGTCGGCAAGACCGATCTCGTCCGTCGCCTCGTTGCCGCGCTCGACTACCAGGAGGACTTCGTCGAGATCGAGCTGACGAACGGTGACAGCACCACCTTCCACAGCTCCGTCGCCTCGCGGCTGGAGAACGTGGCCACCGAGCCGGGCACGCCGCTGATCGTGCTGTTCGACGAGATCCAGCGGTTCAACACCCTCGACAGCGATGGCAAGCCGGTGACGAACACGAAGTTCGCCGACTTCTGGGAGCTTCTCTCTGACGGGCGGCTGTCGCGGCGCGAGCGTGAAGACCTCGACTACATGTTCGGTTCGATGATGTCGTCGATCCGCAACCGCGAGCGTCGTGCCTCGCAACGCGCCGCCGATGCGGACGACGACGATGACGACGACTCGATCGGCCTGTGGCGGGCGCAGCAGCTGAAGTCGGTGTTCGGGATGGCCGGTTCGCTGGACGCGCTCGCGCAGATGTCGCAGCTCGAGGCCTTCGGGCACATGCAGGCCGCGAGGTCGACGAAGAAGATCTTCGAGCCGATCGACTGCAGCAAGTTCCTCGTGATCATCAGCGGCAACCTCGACGAAGCGTTCACGATGGCAGGCCAGGGCGGCGAGACCGACGTCGATGCCGACATCTTCCACGCCTTCACGAGCAAGATCACGCTCGTCGACATCAAGAACGCGCTGCTGTCGCGCTTCAAGCCCGAGCAGGTGGCCCGCTTCGGCAATGTGCACCTGATCTACACCAGCCTCAGCCGGCCGAACTTCGAGGCGTTGATCGAGCGCGAGGTGGACCGCGTCATCACGACGACGCGCGACCTGTTCGACATCGAGCTCGACGTCGACGACTCGGTCCGCCGCCTGATCTACCGCAACGGCGTCTTCCCGGTGCAGGGCGTGCGCCCCGTGTTCTCCAGCGTGGCCGACATCCTCGAGACCAACCTGGCCAAGTTCCTGTTCGACGCGATCCTGCGCGACGACCGCCAGATCGACGTGCGCTACGACGAGGCGGCTCACACCCTCGTCGCGTCGATCGGCGATCCGCCGCGCGTCGTGCGCGTTCCGTACAGCGGGCGCATCGACCGAATCCGCAACGATGCTGCGATCGATCGCGTCGCCAACGTCGCCGTGCACGAGGCCGGCCACGCGCTCGCGTACTGCGTGCTGTTCAAGCTGTCGCCGCTGCAGATCACCGCTCGCGTGGCGAGCACGTACGTCGGCGGCTTCACGTTCCCGCACAGCATCTACGAGACCCGCGGCTCGTTGATCGACAAGGCCAAGGTGCTGCTCGCCGGCGGGCTGGCGGAGGACATCATCTTCGGCATCGACAACGCGTCGATCGGCCGCAGCAACGACCGCGAGGTGCTCACCCAGAACATCGTCGACTTCGTCCGCCGTTACGGCTTCGACGACGAGTTCCAGGCGTCGTACTCGCTGGAGGGCGTGTACACCCTCGATCGTCGCGTCACCGATCCCGACATCGAGAAGATGATCGCCCGCCTCGCCGGCGAGACCCGCCAACTGCTGGTGCAGCACCAGCCGCTGCTGCGCGACCTCGCATCACGGCTCGTCATCCACGGCTCGATGCACGCGACCGACATCGCCGACGTGATGCGGGCGCACGGCATCGACGTCGATGTCCAGCCGGAGGGCTACCTGTGGGCGCCGCCGTACCACGCGACGCTCGAAGGCGACCGCGACTGACCGCCCGGCAGGTTCGACCGGAAGGACATGCATGATCCCGGCCGAGGGTGGTCGGCCGGGATCACGCTCTTGTGACGGGTCAGCGCGTTTCCGGGATCTCCACCGGTGCCGGCGGTGAAACCGCCGGCGACAGCGCTGCACAGGCGTCGTCTGTGTAGGTCTGCCCATCGGAGTTGACGAGCATCTCGTTGAAGAACCCCGTTCCGGACTCCCCACCGGTGAGCGCGCAGTCCGAGTCGGCCGGTGTCGCCGTCCCGGAAGCGACCGACACCGTGATCGCCATCGTGTAGCCGTGGATCTGGCCATCGCTGATCGGGACCAGATCAGCCAGGTGGGTGTCACTGACTCCGTTGAACGCCGGGTTCAACCCGATCCCCGCAGGATTGGTTGTCGTGTTGATCGACTCGACCGTGACCGCCGGCGAGAAGTGGAACTGATCGGCGAGGTTGTACGTCGTGTCCGGCCCAACGTACGGCACCGTCAACTGATAGGTGAGCGTGTACCGGCCGTTACCGAGATCGGCGACGTCGACCAGATCCTTTCTCGCGTTCATCGCCGACGCCCGCACACAATCCTGCGCGTCGAGGTCGACACCGTTGCTCGACACCGTCGCCGAGTTCATGAACCCAGAACCCGTCTCACCCTCGGCGACGCTGCAATCCGCGGCCGCGGCCGTGATCTCCGGCGGTACGTGCCCGATGATCGTCACGTCATAGGTGTGCACCGTCGGCGCACCCGCGCTCCCGGCGGCGATCGGCTGCCCCGACACCAAGAGCGTGTCGCCGCGTCCGTCCCAACCCGGATTGATGACGATCCCACCCGGGGCCGTGTTGGTCACGACTGGTTGACCGACAACGGTCAGACCGGTGCCGAACTTGATCTCGTCGCGCAGGTCGTACGTGCCGACGCCAGCACCGGCGTTGGTGACCGTGAGCGTGTACTTGATCTCGTAGTCGCCGTCACCCAACGCCTTCGGACCCGACGTCACCTTCTTCGTGACCACGGGACCACCCGGGGTCGGGGCGCAGGCCGACTCGGCGATGGCGACGTCGTTCACTCCGGTCGTCGCGGTGTTGAACAACCCCGTACCGGTCTCGCCCGCGTCCAAGGTGCAGTCCGAGTTGGCGAACGTCACCGCCTTGGCGTCGACCGTGACCTGCACCGTCACCACATAGGTGTGCACTGCCGGCGTCACAGCATCGACGGCGGCGTCGATCGGCACAGAGGTGGCGATGTTCGTCACCGCGAGGCCGTTCCAGGCAGGATCGGTCACGATCGAGCCCGGCAACACGTTCGTCACCGTTGCGCTCTTGACCGTCACCGCCGCCCCGAACTGCAGCGCGTCGTCCAGGTCGTACACACCGGCACCAGCACCTGGGTTGGTGACGGTGATCGTGTACTGGACCTCGAACACACCGTCGCCGATCGGCTTCGGATCAGCGGTCACCGCCTTGGTGTGCAACGGCGAGGCCGGCGTCGGAACACATGCGTTCTTGTCGGCATCGACGTCGTTGCGACCGACTGTGGCGGTGTTGAACAGACCCGTGCCGGTTTCGCCGGCGGTCAGCGTGCAGTCCGAGTTTGCAAACGTGATCTTGGTCGGATCGACGGTGAACCGCACCGTCACCACGTAGGTGTGGATGGTGGGATCACCTGCTGCGCCGGCCGCGATCGGTTGCGCCGTCACGATGCTCGTCGAAGCGACACCGTTCCAACCCGGTTTGGTCACGATCGCGCCCGGCGCCGTGTTCGCCACGGTCGCAGTCTTGATCGTGATCGCACCGCCGAAGTGCAACGCATCGTCGAGGTCGTATGTGCCGGCACCAGCGCCGGCGTTGGT
>Ga0075365_10000990_pt1 | contig 12120 bp, 10 predicted proteins | sample EndMetdeltDD1765_FD_71387 | JGI IMG/M metagenome (GOLD analysis project Ga0075365, IMG submission 71387) | Populus endosphere microbial communities from Tennessee, USA - Endosphere MetaG P. deltoides DD176-5 | ecosystem: Host-associated > Plants > Roots > Endosphere | place: USA: Tennessee... | reverse complement strand
CCGCGCCGATCGCTGCCTCGTAGTCCGCCGCACGAGTGCGGTTGGTGGTCCCCACCTCGACGAGGTGGGCGCCCGACTGCGCCAGGATCTCGGGGATCCGAAACGATCCTCCGATCTCGACGAGCTGACCCCGCCCGATGATCACCTCGCCGCCGGCGGCGACGGCCGCGAGCGACAACAGCACCGCGGCCGCGTTGTTGTTGACCGCGATCGCCGCCTCGGCGCCTGTGAGCTCGCGAATGAGCGGCTCGAGGTGAGCCTGGCGGCTGCCGCGTTCCCCGCTCTCGAGATCGAGCTCGAGATTCGAGTATCCGGCTGCGATACGGGCGGCCGCCTCGGTGGCCTGCCGGGCCAGCGGCGCGCGTCCGAGATTCGTGTGGAGGATCACCCCCGTCGCGTTGATCACCGGCAGGAGCGACCCGGCCGCGAGAGCATCGCCGCGGCGGGTGGCGGCATCGACGAGGCGGTCGAAGTCCGTCTCGGCATCCTCACCCGCGAGGATTCGCGACCGCTGTTCTTCGAGCTCGCGCCGCGATGCGCTCACCGCCGCCGACCTGGGCACGCCTTCGACGGCGGAGGCCAGCCGCTCCACGGAGGGCAGGTCCCGAAGTCGCTCGTCCACGTTGCGAGAGTACCCTGGCGTCGTGGCCACGAGCACCGAACGAGTGCGCCTGACCGCGCTCTCACACGGCGCGGGTTGTGCGTGCAAGATCTCCGCTGCCGATCTTCGGGAGGCGCTCGCCGGGCTCCCCCGGCCCAGCGACCCGAACCTGCTGGTCAGCGCCGCCACCGCGGACGATGCGGCCGTCTACCGGGTGAGTCCGGACGTGGCGCTGGTGCAGAGCGCCGACTTCTTCACGCCGATCGTCGACGACCCCTACGACTTCGGCCGCATCGCGGCGGCGAACGCGATGTCCGACATCTACGCCATGGGCGCCGAGCCCGTCATGGCTCTCAACCTGGTCGCATTCTCGCTCGCCGAGCACGGGGTCGAGACGCTTCGCGAGATCCTCAGCGGCGGGCTCGATGTGGCCGGGGAGGCAGGGGTGTCGATCGGGGGCGGCCACTCCATCGACGACCCCGAGCCGAAATACGGGCTCTCCGTCACCGGCACCGTGCATCCGGACGCCGTCATCACCAATGCAGGGGGTCGGGCCGGGGACGAGCTCTTCCTCACCAAGCCGATCGGCGGCGGACTCGTCACGACGGCCGCCAAGCGGCGCCTCGCCGACGAGGGGCTGGTCGCCCGGGCCGTCGCCACCATGACCGAGCTGAACGCGGACGCCTCGCGGGCGGCCGCCGGCGCCGCTGCCCACGCGATGACCGACGTCACCGGGTTCGGGTTCCTGGGCCACCTGCACGAGCTGTGCGCCGCAAGCGGGCTCGCCGCAAGCGTCGAGGCTCGAGCCGTCCCCGTCATCGAGGGGGCTGAGGAGCTCGCCTTCGACGATCTCTGCATCGCGGGGGGCAGCCGCCGGAATGCCGCGGACGCCGCCGGGTTCACCGATTGGTCTCCCGCGGTGCCGCGGGAGCGGCGGGCGCTCCTCACCGACGCGATGACGTCGGGTGGCCTCCTGGTGGCCGTGCCCCCTGAGCGGGCCTCGGGCGCTCCCGGCGTTCGGGTCGGCGTGCTGGTCGACGGGCCGGCCGGCCGGATCGACGTCCGGTAGCGCCGCCTGGACGCTGTCCTCAATCGCCGACCGTCGACTTTGTGCGCCCATGGGTGACAAAGTCGACGGTCGACCCCTGCTGCGCAAGGTGTCTGCCTCCCTCGGTACCCGGAATCACGGATCGGGGGCGCTGCGGTCGGCCGCCCGCTCGCGCTGGGGCCCCACGGTGTACTTCGGGTCCTCGGCCGACGCGAATCCCGCCTTGAACACGGCCCAGCGCTCGCAGACCGAGCCCGCGAGCAGCGCGGCCGCTCCGGCGGCGACAACCGGACGCGAGCGCCTGGCTCCCGACGCCATCGCGACGGCTCCCACGACGGTGAGGGCCTTTGCCGCCTTGGCGAGCCTGCCGGAGGCACCCTCCCGATAAGGCTCGCCCAGCTCGCCCAGGCGGCGGTCCATCAGCTCGGTCATCGCGGATTCGACCACGGCGCCGCCGATCGCCAGCCGGCGGGCGGGGGCGGCGAGCTCGACCGGCGTCGCCAGGGTCGCGGCGGCCCCCGCGCTGGCGGCCGCGCTGGCCGCGAAGCTCAATGGCAGCTCCCAGCGCGCCTCGCTCCACACCGGGACCGCGGTGTTCGAGACGAGCACGGCCGTGTAGGTCGCCACGGGGAGCCCCAGCGCGCCGGCGATGAATCTCGCGGCGCGGGCCCCGGGGAGGTCACGCCCGAGGAACGCGCTTGCGGCGGCGGGCGCCGTTGCGGTGGCGCCGAGAGTGAGCACCCACGAGCCGACGCTCATCGGCGACGTCACCTTGAAGACCCGGAGCATGTTCAAGAAGCGCATCGGCTTGCCGAGGTCCGACGTCAGGAGGAGGGGGCTCACGGCGAGCGCGCCGAACGCGATCAGCCAAGACCTTCGGGCGAGCGTCCGATTGCCGGTGAGGCCGGCCGCCAGCGCGAAGGTCGCCGAAGCACCACCCAGCCCACCGGTGAAGAAGTAGGTCGGGATCTCCCACGTCCAGACGGGGGGCTTGATGACGGGCCGGCCGTAGTAGGACGACGGCTTTTCGCGCGGAACCATGGCGCGCTCGCCGCCCTCGCGCCGGCGTCCTCCTCGACGGCGGTCGCCGACCCCGGTGGACGTCGTCTGCGTCGTCCGCGGCCCGGGGCCCGTTCCCCCGTGGACGTAGGTCGGCTCCTCCGGCACGGCGCGCTCGACGCTGCCGCGGTCCGCTTCGGAGGAGTTGCCGTCGTGCATCACTTTCCCTCGCCGACGAAGGACGCGGCGATCCCGGCCGCGAGCGCGGCGGCCGCCAGCCCCGCAGCCAGCCAGTTGCGCCGAAGATGACGGGTGGGGACCACCGGATCGGGCGGAAGGCCGTACACCTCCGGCTCGTCGAGGAGCAGGAAGAAGGCGCCGAAGCCGCCCACGCCGTCGTCCGGATCGGCCCCGTACAGCCGGGCGTCGGCGTGGCCGCGGTCCTTGAGCTCGGTCGCGCGCTTCCCCGCTCGATCGAGGAGCTCGTCGAGGGGGCCGAACTGGATCGAATCCGTCGGGCACGCCTGCGCGCACGCGGGCTCCATGTCGTCCCCGATCCGGTCGTAGCAGAGGGTGCACTTCCAGACCCGCCCGTCGTCCTTGCGCTGGTCCAGCACCCCGAAGGGGCACGCCACCACGCAGTAGCCGCAGCCGTTGCAGATGTCCTCCTGCACGACGACGGTGCCGAACTCGGTGCGAAACAGGGACCCCGTCGGGCAGACGTCGAGGCAACCCGCCTCGGTGCAGTGCTTGCAGACGTCGGAGCTCATGAGCCATCGGAAGCCCGAGTCGTCGTCGTGGGGCTCGAGCCCGTGCTCGACCAGTTGCTGCTTGGCCGCCTCCTCGACCCAGGAGTCCGGTGCGGACTCGGTGACCCCGTTCACCGGCACCTTCTGCTCGATGAAGGCCACATGTCGCCACCGATTGGCGCCGAGGTCGCCGCTGTTGTCGTACGAGGAGCCCTCGAAGCCGAGCGACTCGGCCGGCACCTCGTTCCACTCCTTGCAGGCCACCTCGCACGCCTTGCATCCGATGCACACGGAGGTGTCGGTGAAGAAGCCCACCCGAGGCCGGGCCTCGTCGCCGTAGGTGCTCGGCCACGAGGGAGTCTCGATCACGGTTCCGTTCATCGGTCGCCCTCCGCCTGCTGCTCATTGGCGCCGGCGGACAGCGCGCGCGTCCGGTAGGAGGCCACGAGCTCGAGGAGCGCCTCACCTCGGGGACGCCGCCCCGGAACGATGTCGCAGGTGGCCGCCTTGACCTCCTGGATGTGGACGTTCGGGTCGAGCGCGAGTGAAAAGAGGTCGTTGACGACGTCGCCCCTCGCGAGGCCACGATTGCCCCAGTGGTACGGGACGCCCACCTGGTGAACGACGTCCCCGTTCATGGCCAGGGGCTTGATCCGCTCCGTGACCATCACCCGGGCCTCGATTGCCGTTCGCGAGGTCACGATCGTCGCCCAGCCGCCGTGCTCGAGCCCACGCTCGGCGGCCAGCTCGGGGCTCACCTCGCAGAACAGCTCCGGCTGGAGCTCCGACAGGTACGAAAGGGTTCGCGACATGCCGCCCGCGGTGTGGTGCTCCGTGAGGCGGTACGAGGTCAGCACGTAGGGATAGATGTCCGACCCGGGCTGACCACCGGAGGGGTTGTAGGGGTTGGCGTCGCGGTCGTAGCGCTGACGGAGAGGGTTCTGCCCCTGGGAGTACAGCGGGTTCTCGAACGGCGACTCGTGGGGCTCGTAGTGGGTGGGCATCGGACCGTCCACGAGTCCGGCCGGCACGAACATCCATCCCAGGCCGTCGGGATGGAGGATGAATGGATCGTCGCCGCGAAGGGCGTCGATGCCCTTGGCGTTGCGCTTCTTCGGCCTGTAGTCCGGCGCCTTGTCCGGCTTACCCGTATCCGGGTGATCCCGACCGGTCCACTCCCCCTCTTCGTCGTCCCACCACACATAGCGCTTGCGCTCCGACCACGGCTTGCCATCCGGATCGGCGGACGCCCGGTTGTAGAGGATGCGCGTGTCGGCTGGCCACGCCCATCCCCACTCTCGGGCGACCCAGTCCTGCTGGCGCCACGGCTTGCGCCGGTTCGCCTGGTTCTCACCCTCCTTGAAGATTCCGGCGTGGATCCACGAGCCGCACGTGGTCGAGCCGTCGTCCTCGAGCTCCTGGTACTTCGGGATCGGGTTCCCTTCCGCGTCGCGACCGTTGATCTCCATCAGGACGGCCTCCGCGTCGGGCTCGTCGTGCGGCCCCTGGGTCGGGTAGTCCCAGGTGAGCTTGAGAATGGGGCGGTCGCGGTGCTTTCGCGAGCCGCGCATCTTCTCGCGGATCCTCCGCCCCAGGTGGTAGAAGAAGTGAAGCTCCGAGCGACAGTCCCCTGGCGGCTCCACAGCTTTCGAGTGCCACTGCAGGAGGCGCTGTGTGTTCGTGAAGCAGCCGTCCTTCTCCGTGTGGGCCGCCGCCGGTAGGAAGAAGACCTCGGTGCCGATGTTCTCCGTCTTCAGCTCACCCGACTCGATCTCCGGCGAGTCCTTCCAAAAGGACGCCGTCTCGATCTCGTAGAGGTCGCGGACCACGAGCCAGTCCAGGTTGGCCATGGCCTTGCGGTTGAGCTTGCCGTTCGCCGACCCCACCGCGGGGTTCTCCCCGACCGCGAAGAACCCCTTGACCTCGCGGTCGAGCATGCGGTTCATCGTCGTGTAGATGGAGTGGTCGCCGTTGATGCGCGGCAGGAAGTCGAAGGCGAAGTCGTTGTCCTCCGTCGCGGCGTCCCCCCACCACGCCTTGAGCAGGCTGACCATGTAGGACTTGAGCTCGCCCCAGGCGCCGGTTTCGGGACCGTTCTGCTCGATGAACTCCTCGAGGTGGCCGTGCGATTGGGGGTGCGGCATGGGGATGTAGCCGGGCAGGATGTTGAACAGCGTCGGGATGTCCGTCGATCCCTGGATGTTCGCGTGGCCGCGCAGCGCCAGGATCCCGCCACCCGGCCGTCCCATGTTGCCCAGGAGCAGCTGGATGATCGATGCCGCGCGGATGTACTGCACGCCGACGGTGTGCTGGGTCCATCCGACCGAGTACACGAACGCCGAGGTCCGCTCGCGGCCGGAGTTCTGGCACAGCGCCTCGGCAACCTCCAGGAACCGCTCGGCCGGGACGCCGCAGATGCGCTCGACCATCTCGGGCGTGTAGCGCCTGTAATGCCTTCGCAGGAGCTGGAAGACGCAGTTGGGATCCTGCATCTCGGGATCCATCCGCGGCGGATCGCCGCGCTTCAGGGTGATCCCGTGGGCGCCATGGGCCTGCTCGCCCGAAACGTCAGCGGCCTGCTCGCTCTTACCCGCGGACGCTTTCTCCTCGGTGCCCGCGTAGCTCCAGGTGCTCAGGTCGTAGAGACCGTCCTCCTCCACGAAGCCGGAGAAGTACCCGTCGAGATCCTCGGTGTCCCTGAAGCCCTCGTCGATGATCACGGGCCCGTTCGTGTACGCCTTGACGTACTCGTCGAACCAGCGGCCGTTCTCGAGGATGTAGTTGATGACCCCACCGAGGAAGGCGATGTCGCTTCCGGCCCGCAGCGGCACGTGGAGATCGGCGAGCGCGCTCGTGCGCGTGAACCGTGGATCGGCGTGGATGACCTTCGCCCCGCGCTCCTGAGCCTCGACCACCCACTGGAAGCCCACCGGATGGCATTCGGCCATGTTCGATCCCATGATCACGATGCAGTCGGAGTTCTGCAGGTCCTGCTGGAAGGTGGTGGCGCCACCCCTTCCAAACGACGTCCCCAGACCGGGGACGGTGGAGGAGTGTCATATGCGCGCCTGGTTTTCGATCTGAATCGCGCCGAGCGCCGTGAACAGCTTCTTGATCAGGTAGTTCTCCTCGCTGTCGAGGGTGGCGCCACCCAGGAAGGCGATCCCGCGAGTGCGGTTCAGCTTCAGCTCGCGGTCGCCGCCGACGTTGTCCTCCCACGTGGACTCGCGAGCGGCGATCACGCGGTCGGCGATCATGTCGGTCGCGGTCTCGAGGTCGAGCTCCTCCCACTCCGTGCCATGCGGCCGGCGGTACTTGACCTTCGTCTCGCGCAGAGGGCTGGTCACCAGCTCCCTGGAGGCGGACCCCTTCGGGCACAGGCGCCCGCGGGAGACAGGGCTGTCGGGGTCGCCCTCGATCTGGATGACCTGCTCGTCCTTTACGTAGACCCGCTGTCCGCATCCAACGGCGCAGTAGGGACAAACCGACCTGACCATGCGATCCGCGGTCTTCGTCCGCGGCTGGAGCGCGGCGGAGCGCTTCGACTTGGCGGCCGCTCCCCGAGCGGTGGCGTCGCCGCGGAACTGACGCAACAGGGGCAGGTCGAGGGCCAGCGATTACCTCCTCGTGATTCTCCGGTGCGCAATCCATATCACCCGTCGTGGCACCCCTCAAACCGAGTCGTCATCCCGCGAACAACGGGCGGCTTCGCGCGTTCGACCCAGCTGGGCGAGGGGTACCCTGCGGAACGTGGCTGCGCTGGAAGACGCACACGGCCGCCGCATCTCGGACCTCCGGGTCTCGGTCACCGACCGGTGCAACTTCCGGTGTCAGTACTGCATGCCCGCCGACGGGATCGAGTGGCTGCCCAGGGACGGAATCCTGAGCTTCGAGGAAATAGCGCGGCTCGTGCGCCTGTTCGTGCGCCTCGGGATCGAGGATGTCCGGCTCACAGGTGGAGAGCCCCTGGTGCGGCGCGACTTCCCGCGGCTCGTCGCGATGCTCGCCGCGATCGACGGCCTTCGCGATCTGTCGCTGACGACGAACGGCTACCTGCTCGAGCGGCAGGCCGACGAGCTCGTCGCCGCCGGAATCCAGCGGGTGAACGTTTCGATCGACTCGCTGGCCCGCGACCGGTTCTTCCGGATCACCCGCCGCGACTCGCTGGCGCAGGTGCTCGCCGGGCTCGAGGCGATCGCCTGTCACCCGGAGGTTCGCCCGGTGAAGGTGAACGCCGTCGCCATGCGCGACTTCACCGAGGACGAGGTGCTGCGCTTCTGCGAGCTCGCCCGGTCGAGCGAGTACCAGGTGCGATTCATCGAGTTCATGCCGCTCGATGGCGAACGCGCCTGGAGGCCGGATGCAGTCCTCACCGGGGCCGAGATCCGCCGGATCATCCGCTCCGTCCACCCGCTGGAGGAGGTGCCGCGAGAGCCGCATGCGACCGCGCGCGTGTTCCGGTTCCAGGATGGCCGCGGCGAGATCGGCTTCATCAGCCCGGTCTCGGAGCCGTTCTGCGCCGATTGCAACCGCATCAGGCTGACCGCCGACGGGAAGCTCCGCACCTGCCTGTTCTCGGTTCACGAGACCGATCTCCGTGAGCCGATGCGGGCAGGGGCCACGGAGGACGAGCTGGAGGCGTGCGTGCGCGATGCCGTCTGGCGCAAGGAGCTCAAGCACCACGTGAACGAGCCAGGGTTCCGCCCGCCGCCGCGGACGATGAGCGCCATCGGCGGGTAGCCCGCCCATGCGGTTCAACCTGCGGGAGCTCTCGGGCGGGCTCGGCGACGCCGGGTTGTTCATCCCGATCGCGGTCGCGATGATCACGCTGAACGGCCTCAACGCCACGGCCGTCTTCGCGGTCGCCGGTCTCGTCTACGTCGCGACGGCGCTCTACTTCCGCGTGCCGGTGCCGGTGCAGCCGCTGAAGGCCTTCGCGGCGGCCGCGATCGCGCTGCACCTGAGCGCCGAGACCCTCGCCGCGGGTGCCCTCCTGATGGCCGTTGCGATGGCCCTGCTCGCCCTCACGGGCATGGCTGGCTGGCTTGCCGAGCGTTTCCCGACCGCGCTCGTCCGGGGCATCCAGGCGAGCGTGGCGCTTCTGCTCGCCAAGGCCGCGATCGAGCTCGCCCAGAGGGGGAATTGGGACGGCCTTCCCTCGATCGATCCGACCGTGAGCCTCATCGTCGCGGCCGCGTGCTGCGCCTTGCTGCTCCTCGTGGCGGGAGACCACTGGCTGCCCGGAAGCCTGATGGTGCTGGCGGCGGGTGCCGCGATCGGCATCGGGGTGGACGGCCTGCCGTCGGGAGTCGGGGCCGGCCCCCAGGCAGTCGGGCTGTCGCTGCCGGGCGGAGCCGATTTCGTCACCGCTCTCACAACCCTCGTCCTCGCCCAGATCCCGCTCACGTTCGGCAACTCGGTCGTGGCCACCGCCGATGCCGAGCGCGAGTACTTCGGCGAGCGGGCGCGCCGGGTCGACCCGCGCCGCCTGGCCTCCTCCATCTCCTTCGCGAACGTCGCTGCCGGGCTCACCGGCGGCCTTCCGGTCTGCCATGGAGCCGGTGGGGTGACCGCCCACTACCGGCTCGGCGCCCGAACCGCCGGCGCGACACTGATGGTGGGCGCGCTGTACCTCACACTCGGAGTCGCCCTCGGCGCCTCCCTCCCCGCCTTCCTGCACCTCCTTGCTCCGGGCGCGCTCGCCGGGATGCTCCTCTTCGTCGCGATCCAGCATGCGGTGCTCGCCGGCAAGCTCGAACGAGTCGACGACCGTCTATTGGCCGCCGGAATCGGGCTGATCACCCTGGTCACCGGGAATCTCGCGATCGGAGCCGGTGCGGGGATCGTCGCGCTCGTGCTTCGCGCGCTGCTGCGGCGGCGGATCGGCCCGCCGCCCGCGCGTGGCCCGCGGTGGGAGGATGGCGCCGCAAACGAGACCGCGAGGAGCGTGAGATGACAGCCGAGGAATGGGTACGCCGGTTCGCCGCCGAGGTCGGTGCCGAAGCGCCGTCCGACGAGGAGCTCGATCGCATCCTGAAGCTGGCCGCGATCGCAGCCCACGGCTCGGAGCGGACCGCCGCTCCGGTGGCGTGCTGGATCGGCGGTCAGACGGGGCGCTCGGCCGAGGAGCTGCGCGAGCTCGCCAAGGGGATCAACCCCGGCGCCGAGGAGTAGATCCGCACCACGTCGATCCCGTGTACGTCCGGGGCGGGAGCTCAGCCGCGCTTTACGAGCCGAACGCGTATGGACTTCGTCCGCGAGTCACCGAACCCCTCGTAGGTCACGCGGGCCCGCGCGCCGGACCGCCCGGTCCGGCTCAGGCGCCGCCCGGCCTCGCCGCGTAGCTTCACCGGCAGCCGCCACGCACCGGCGGCCGAGGGGAAGACGACCGCGCGCCGGAGCGAGTCCGTCCTGTGTATCCGCAGCTTCCCGCGACCTGGGACCCTCACGAGGAGCGATCCCGTTCCGCGGGCCGGGTTTCGCCTCAGGGGGCCGAAGCCGAACCTGCTCGGCGGCTCCGCGCCCGAGCCGACCACGTTGACGCCGGCGGCCCGCTGGATCCCGCGCTGGAGGGCCGTGCGGATTGGAGCGCTCGCGAGCCGGCCGTAGACGCCGGGGACGCCGCGGGTTCCACAATCCGCGCCGAAGCTGACCGATCCGATCAGGCGGTAACCGCCGCCGGCGATCGGCACGACGAGCGGGCCACCGCTGTCGCCCGCGCACGCGTCGACCTTGTCGGACGCACCGGCGCAGGTCATCACCGAGCTGAACAAGAGCGGGCCCCAGACCGAATTGCAGGCGGAATCCGACACCGTCTTCACCCGACCCTGGCGAAGCCGATCGGGCCCGAGCTCATTGCGCTCCCTGGTCAACCCCCAGCCCGTCACAAATGCGCGCTGGCCCGGGATCCAGACGACCTCCTCACCGGATCCCGCGATCTTGATCGTGTCCTCGCTCGCAGGCGTGGCCAGCTCGAGGAACACGACGTCCCACTCCCTGGTGTCGGGGTTCCAGAGCGGCCGTCCGTCGCGATCGACGAACCAGTGGTAGTCGGCAAGCTCGTGGAGCTCCCCGGCGTCGCTCGAAAGGCGCGTGCGGCCGGTGACGACCTCGAACTCGTCGGATGGCCTGAAGTTGGTGTTCGGGCCGAGCGTCATGCAGTGCGCGGCCGTGACGACGATGGTGGGAGCGACCAGCGATCCGCCGCAGAGATGGTTCTTGTGGGCGTCGTTGCGATCGATCGGCAGGTAGCCGATCGACACCTGCCACGGCCACCGCCGGATCGTGCTCGCGGTGCCGTCGAAGATCTTGTGCCTCAGGGTCGCCCGCTCGGCCTCCTGACCGTCTCGCTCTCCGGCGGCCGACGCCATGAACACGCCCGGGCTCACCTCGGGCCCGCGGTTCGCCTCGCTCGCCGTCGCCGGCGAAGCGCCGGCGCCGCTGAGCATGAGGAGCAGGGTCATGGCCAGCGCGGATCGGGCGGTCACGCGCCGAGACGGTATCCGGCCCAGGCTCATCCGCTGACCCGCTCGATCCCCGAGTACACGTTCACGCGCCCCCCGCGCGCGAAACCGCCCAGGGTGATCCCTCGGTCGGCGGCCAGCTCGACTGCCAGAGAGCTCGGTGCGCCGACCCCGACGAGGATCGGCACTCCCGCGACCGCCGCCTTCTGGACGAGCTCGAACGAGAGCCGGCCGCTGACGCAGAGGGCGCGCTCGCCCAGCGGAACCGCGCCGTCCATCAGGGCCCGGCCGATCACCTTGTCCATCGCGTTATGGCGGCCGACGTCCTCGCGGGCGATCAGGAGCTCGCCGTCGACGTCGAAGAGGCCGGTGGCGTGAAGCCCGCCGGTCCGCTCGAAGGTGGGCTGGCGCAGGCGGTCGGGCAGACCGGCAAGCAGCTCGCGGGGCATCCGCGGGCCATCCCCGATCGGCTCGCTGTGGACCGCCACCTCCTCGAGAGCGCCCTTCCCGCACACGCCGCACGAGGAGGTCGCGTAGAAGCTTCGCCGGGCCGGCTCGCGAAGGAGGGGGCCGGCCACCTCGACCGCGTTCGCGGCCAGATCCTCGGGTGGGCCCACGGCTCGCGCGGAGTCGATCAGCCCCTCGCCGAAGAGGAACCCGAGCGCCAGCTCCTCGTCGTGCCCCGGGGTTCGCATGGTGACGGCCACCGGCCCGCCGTCGACCCTGATCTCCAGCGGCTCCTCCACCGCCACCTGATCGGTGACGCCGTCGTGCTCGACCGTCGCGTACGTTCGCCCCGCGAACGTGCCCGGATCGGATTCCGCGCCTGCGCTCACCGGCTCGCAACCGTCATCAGCCGCTCCGCAGCGGCCAGATCGTGGCGGTCGTTGACGTTGAATGCGATCCGCTCCGGATCGCCGAAGCGGGCCACGTCCTCCGTCTCGAGGACGAGCGGATCGAGCCCGGCGACCGCCTCGTGCATGGGGTCGCCTCGCTCGATCGCGGCCTCGAGCACCGTGGTCGCGGACGGCTCGTAGCGAGCCAGAAGAGGTTGGAGGCGGCCACCGATCCGCGGGACCGCCGCGGGCGCCTCCAGGCCCGCGAGGAAGCCGACCAGCGGCGCGGGCACGAACGGCATGTCGCATGCGATCACGACGGCCGGCCGCCCATGGCCGGCATGAAGCGCGGCGAGAATCCCCGCCGCCGGGTGCGAAGCCGCCTCCGCGTCGGTGACGACCGGGCAATCGAGGGGCGGCAGCT
>Ga0075365_10000989_pt1 | contig 12131 bp, 11 predicted proteins | sample EndMetdeltDD1765_FD_71387 | JGI IMG/M metagenome (GOLD analysis project Ga0075365, IMG submission 71387) | Populus endosphere microbial communities from Tennessee, USA - Endosphere MetaG P. deltoides DD176-5 | ecosystem: Host-associated > Plants > Roots > Endosphere | place: USA: Tennessee... | reverse complement strand
CATCCGGTGCCGAACCGCGACTTCCTGATGGGGGCCTTCCCGTCACTCGGCCAGCATCGGCGCGAGGCGCTGAAGCTCGCCGCGGGCTTCCGCGGTGAGGAGGCCGTGGACGCGGGCGTCACCGAGGAGCGGGCCCTCGAGACCGTCCTCGACTGGCTCTCGCCACCACGGCTCATGGAGCTCGCAGCCGAGGCGCTCGAGCTCTACGTCTGGGATCGCATCGGCTCGGACAACTAGCGCTAACGTTGACAGCGGGATGGAGGCGGACGATCCTGCCTTCCTGAGGGGACTGACGCAGTCCCGGTTCTCGCGCCGCGAGTTCGTGCGGGCCGGCGCCACGGCCGCCGCGGTCGCGGGCGCCGGGTCGGTTCTGTCAGCGTGCGGGATTGCGGGCACGCGCGACACGGGGGCTCCCGCCGGCTTCGACTGGAAATCTTGGTGGGCGCGCCAGGAAAAGCACGGTGTCCTCGACTGGGCCAACTGGCCGCTCTACATCGACACCTCGCACGGCGCCCACCCCTCGCTCGACCTGTTCACGAAGCGGACGGGAATCCAGGTCAACTACCGGCCGGTGATCCAGGAGAACGCGTCGTTCTTCGCGCAGATCAGTCCGGTCCTCCAGGCGAAGCAGGGGATCGGCTACGACCTGATGGTCATCACCGACGGCTGGGAGCTGACCCAGATGATCGCCAACCGGTGGCTGATTCCGCTGGACCATTCGCGAATCCCGAACTTCCACCGGTACGCCGGTCCGATCGCGCGGGGCCCCAGCTTCGATCCCAAGAATCGCTACACGGTGACCTGGCAGGCGGGCATCACGGGAATCGCCTACGACCCGCGCATGACGGGCCGTGAGATCACGAGCGTCAAGGACCTCTGGGACCCGGCGTTCAAGGGCAAGGTGGGGATGATGTCCGACGACACCGAGCTCGGCAGTGTGGGCATGCTCGCCCTCGGCATCGACCCCGTCGACTCCACACCCGCCGACTGGCGGCGCGCCGCAGCCCTCCTGACCAAGCAGCGCGACGACGGGCTCGTGCGCCAGTACTACGACCAGAGCTACATCAAGGCGCTCGAGGACGGCGACACCTGGATCTCGCAGGCGTGGTCAGGCGACGTCTTCCAGGCGAATTACTCGGGCTTCGAGCATCTGGAATTCGTGATCCCGAGGGAGGGCGGGATGCTCTGGCACGACAACTGCATGATCCCGCTGCACGCCGGGAATCCGGTCGATGCGCTCGAGTGGATCGACTTCTACTACCAGCCCAGGGTCGAGGCGATGATCGAGGACTGGGTCAACTATCTCTGCCCGGTCCCGGCCGCCAAGAGGCTCATTGCCAACAAGCTGGACGATCCCTCCGTCGCCAACAGCCCCCTCGTGTTCCCGACGGCCGCGGATGTTCGGCGGCTGCGCGGCTACTACGACTTCAGGGGGATCGACGACCACGACGAGTGGACGTCCATCTTCGACCCCGTCTTCCAGTCATGACCGCGCGGGTCGCTCGCCTGCGTCGGCTGGCGGTTCCCTACGCGCTCGAGCTCCCCGCCGGCGCCTGGGTTGTCCTGTTCTTCGTCGTGCCGCTGGTGGCGATTCTCTCCGTCTCGCTCATGACCGGGAACTCGATCGACGGCTACACGCTCACCTGGCACTTCGACGTCTATCCGAGCGTGGTCGACACCTACTCGACTCAGTTCGCGCGCTCGTTCTATTACGGACTGGCGTCAACGGCGATCGCGCTGGTCGTCATGTACCCGGTCGCCTACTGGATCGCCTTCCACGGCGGGCGCCACAAATCGACGCTGCTGCTCGTGATCCTCCTGCCGTTTTTCGTCTCCTTCGTGATCCGCATCCTCACGTGGCAGTTCATCCTCGCCGACGAGGGCGTCATCCTCGGATCGCTCAAGGACATCGGGCTCCTCCCGAGCGGCTTTCACGTTCTCTCGACGCCGGGCGCGGTGATCGCCGGGCTGACCTACGACGCCCTGCCGTTCATGGCTCTGCCGATCTACGTGGCGCTCGAGAACATCGACCGCTCGCACATCGAGGCGGCGGCGGATCTCTACGCGAGCCGCCGTCAGCAGTTCCTGCGCGTGGTCCTGCCGCTGTCGGCGCCCGGGATCTACGCAGGGATCCTCCTGGTCGCCATCACCAACATCGGGGACTACGTCAGCGCGGCGATTCTCGGCGGCCCGGGCACGCTGATGATCGGGAACATCATCCAGACTCAGTACGTCCAGAACGCGGACTACCCCACGGCGTCGGCGCTGGCCCTGATCCTGATGGTCGCGCTGCTGGCCGGGATGTATCTGTACGCGCGCGCGTTCGGCACCCGCACGATCCAGGAGTACGTGTGAGCGCCGGAACGGGTGTCCTCGGAGCGCGACCCGCCGCGGGCCCGCGGCGCCTGCGGCGGTTCATCCTCCCTGGCTACGTCATCGCGGTCATCGCGTACACGCTGATCCCGATCGCGGTGATGGTGCTCTACAGCTTCAACAGGGCGCCCTCGGGGCGGCTGACGTTCGCGTGGAACGGCTTCACCCTCGACTACTACAGGCATCCGTTCGACATCCCGGACCTGACCTCGGCGCTCGTTCACTCCCTCGAGATCGCCACCCTGAGCACGCTCATCGCGACCGCGCTTGGGGTCCCGGCAGCGCTCGCGCTGGCCCGCTACCGCTTCCGCGGCCGGGGTCTCAGCGACCTCGTGATCCTCGCCGACATCGCGGCCCCATCCGTGGTGGTCGGTGCCTCTCTGCTCGGCTTCTTCGTCTACCTCGGGGTCCCGCGCGGGTTCGCGACCATCCTCATCGCGCATGTCGCGTTCAACGTCGCGTTCGTGGTGGTCGTCGTCCAGGCGCGCGTCAAGGATCTCGATGAATCGCTGGTGGAGGCGGCTCAGGACCTGGGTGCGAACCCAGTCGTCGCCTTCTGGCGGGTGACGTTCCCGCTTATCTTCCCTGGGATCCTCGCCGCGGCGCTCCTGGCGTTCGCGCTGTCCATCGACGACTTCATCATCACGAGCTTCGTCGCCGGGCAGACCCTGACCTTCCCGCTCTGGGTCTATGGCGCGGTGAAGGTGGGAATCCCGCCGCAGGTCTTCGTCATGGGGACGCTGATCTTCCTCACCGGCGTCGCGATCGCGATCGCGAACGTGATCGTCCAGCGACGCCGGCCCGCCCCCACTACGTGAGCGCCGCCTCGATCTCCGGGATCGCCTGGTCGTTCGACTGGAAGTGCACTGTCCGCATGCCGAGTTCCCGCGCGGCGTCCACGTTGACCTCCACGTCGTCGACGAACAGGCAGTCGGCCGGGTCGATGCCGCCGAGGCGCTCGACGGTCAGCTCGTAGATCCCAGGCTCGGGCTTCCTCATGCCGACGAACGCCGAATCCACCACGAGCTCGAAGATCTCGTCGACCGGGAGCATCGCCCGCCACAGCGGCTCCCATTCTCGGATGTTGTTGGTCAGGAGCGCCATCCGGAAGCCGCGCGCCCCCGCGTCTCGCATGACGCCGATCATCGGCTCGTTCACCTCGAGCGCGTCGAAGTAGATCTCGCTGAAGCGGTGCAGCTGGGGCCGGTGACCAAGCTCCGGCTCGAGCTCGCGGGTCAGGTTCTCGAGGAAGTCCGCCTCCGAGATCCGCCCGCGCTCGAGCTCGAACAGCGGATGCTCGCCGTCGCGTTCGGCGATTCGCTGCATCGCCCGGCCGAGCGCCCCGGGCTGGATCCCGATCTCGTCCTGGAGTGCCATGAACGAGCCGAGAAGGGGGGTCGTCAGCACGCCGCCGAAGTCGGAGATGACAGCCTTCACCGCCACGCCTCGAGTCAGCTGGGCTGCACGGTCTCGTACAGGCCGCCCCCGGTGACTCCGCCGAGTCGAAACTTCATCGCCACGGCCTCACGGCCTTCGCCGGCAGGGTGCTCCACCGCCGTGTCACGATCCGCCGCGATGCGGAGCGGCGGAGAGTCGGCCTCCGGCCAGAGCTCGATCCCGAGCCTGCGTGGATGCCGCGCGGGGTCGTACTCAACCGACACGAGCGCCTCGGAGGCCTCCACCGGGATACCGTCGGGGTCGAGGAACCGTGCGGCGACGCCGTCGTCTCCGTGACCGTGAGCATCCCGAGGCCTGACCGCCGCAACCCCCATGACGGCGCCGTCCTCGAAGACGGCCGAGATGAGCCTGATCGCCTCCACCCGGTCCCAGTCGGGCTGCGAGGCGAGCTCCCATGCGGATGCCGGCTCGCCTTCCGGCGTGCCGGGATTCCAGCGCAGTCGCACTTCGGAGCCGGCGACGGCCAGCGAGATGTCGTGCGGCTCAGGCGTCATCGTCGCCGCTGGGGCGGGGGAGCCGGCGCTCGGGCTCGCTCACCTCACGGGCGCTGCCCTCGTAGTCGTAGCTCTCGGGAGAGCCGGGGCGGCGCCGGTAGCGGTCGTGGGCGCGCGAGCCCCAGCGCGCGGTGCGGACCGCAAAGGCCGCGCGCCCCATGGCGAGCCTGCTCACCAGGCCGCGGAACATCGCCCTGCTGACCGGGATCAACAGCAGGAGGCCGATGAAGTCGGTGATGAAGCCCGGAGCGAGCAGGAAGGCTCCGCCGACGATCACCATCGCGCCGTCGAACACCTCGCGCGCCGGGATCTTTCCCGCCGCGAGCGCCTCGTTGAACCGCCGCCACGCCGCCCGGCCCTGGTGTCGCAGCAGTGCTGCACCCACGAAGCCGTCGAGGATGAGCAGCCCGATCGTGGGCAGCACGCCGATCGCCTCGCCGACCTTGATGATCACGTAGATCTCGGCGACCGGCAGGACGATGAAGATCAAGACCAACAGCAGTGCCACGCACCGAAGCGTAGTGAGCGGCCCTCGCTACGATGACCGCATGGTTGACGGCGATAGCGCCACGCTCACCGAGGACGACGTCTACGAGGCCCTCGAGGAGGTCATCGACCCGGAGCTCGGGCTCGACTTCGTCTCCCTGGGGCTCGTCTACGACGTCGAGATCAAGGACGCCGACGTGTACGTCACCTTCACGCTCACATATCCAGGCTGCCCGATCGGGCCGCAGGTCTCCGAGCAGATGAAGGAGTTCGTCGGCGACGTGGACGGCGTCGAGAGCGTCTATCCGAAGATGGTCTTCGATCCCCCGTGGACCCCGGACATGATGTCCGAGGACGCGAAGTTCGCGCTCGGGTACTGAGCGGCGGTCTAGGCGTCAATCGGGGGAATCGGGGTCACTCCCGTACCCGTCCGGTACCCACGCCGTAGCCACGGGAGTGAGCGCCTACTCCCGCGGCCTGGCGGCTTCGGAGAGGACGGTCCTCGAGAGTCCGCATCTGGTTTCAAGCGGGTGGCGGCGCCCGCAGATGGGGCAGGGCGACGGCGCGGCCGCTTCGGGCACCGCCAGCATCTCCACGAACTCACGTGCTTTCTGATCGGTCATCTCATTAGGCCCTACGTAGGCGGTGTCCAGGTTGGGAAGCCAGCCGGCCGCGCCGGTTAGTAGACGCCGCCCGCACCACCACCGCCGCCCGAGGCGACAAGGCCGATCACGACGATCGCCGCGACCACCATGAGAACTCCGATTGCGATCCAGGCGTTTCGGCTGAGCGTCATTTGCTTTCTCCTTTCGTCGGAAGGGTCGTGCGTAGTTGAAGACGCCCGCGGAGCCTGATTTCTTCCGCGCGGCGGGACAGAGTCGATTCAGGACCGCCGGGGCGGACCACGCGCCGAGCGCCCGGCCCACAGGCACGGGACGCTCAGAACGCCGAGCCAGGCGATGGCCATCGGGTTCCTGCACGGGCTCGCCGGGACCGGCGCCATCGTCCTGCCGCTCCTCGTGGCGTTGCCCACGCAGGTCGAGGCGGCGCTTGGACTGGCGGTCTTCGCATGGTCTTCGGCCTCTGGTACGTGGGGCTCGGTTAGCCGCCTTGGACAGCCGTCCAGACCCCTTGCCGTCTGATCGGACAAGGCCTATGATCGGCACACGCCGAGCAGTAGGACAGCTGCGAACCTCAGGGAACGGGGCACGGAGGGACAGGCGCGGCGGGTACCGCGGCCGAAGCTCGCAGCCCGGCTACGCGATGCGCTCACATCTGGCGACCTGATCCTCACTGCAGGCGGCGGGTCCGGCAAGACGACCGCGCTCGAGCTGGCCCTGGAGGAGCTCCAAACGCCGGCGGCGTGGCTCGGGTGCTCGGAGAACGAGCGGGATCCGCGTGTGCTCCTGATCCGCATCGTCAACGCGATCGCCGCCGCCGTGCCCGGCGCGTCGGACGCCCTCGCGGAGCGCCTCGCGACCGGCGGCGAGCGCTTCGACCCGCAGGTGGCCACGCGCGAGCTGATCGCTGAGTCGACCCGGCTCCTGGTAGAGCCGCTGGTGCTGGTGATCGACGACGCCGAGCACCTGGATGGCGCGGACGAGTCACTGCGCCTGCTCTCCGCGCTGCTCCGGGCGGAGCGAACTCCGCTCCGCGTCGCCGTGGCGACCCGGCGACCGCTCGAGCTTCGAGTTGCGAGGGCGCGCGCGACGGGCAGGCTCGCCGAGGTCTCGACCGCGGACCTCGCCTTCGACGCGGAGGAGTGCGCGGATCTGCTGCGTGAGCGAACGGGGATCGAGCCGGCGCCGGACGATGTGCACCAGGTCATGGGCGCCACCGAGGGCTGGCCCCTGGGCATCGCCCTCGCCGCCGCCCTGGCGCAGCAGCGTCGCGAGTCGGGTGGCGTCGCCTCGCTCGAGGATCTGGGCTCGGCGCCCGACGTTCGCTCGTACCTCTCGGAGGAGCTCCTCGATTCGCTTGACCCGGAGCTCCGGGAGGGGGCGATCGCATCGAGCGTCGCGCGGGTCGTCACCCCGGGCTTGATCCGCGCGCTCGACTTGCCCGAGGATTTCCGGGATCGCATCGAGCGGGCCGGCGTTCTGGTGCGCGGCGACGGAGGGCAGGGATTCGCGTATCACCCCCTGCTCCGTGAGCTCCTGCTGGAGCGGCTCGACGAGCAGCGCAGTGAAGAGGAGCAGCGGCACCTGCACGCCGCCGCGGCGTCCGCAGCCGCGGAGACCGGCGACGCGATCGACGCCATCGGCCACTGGCTCGAGGCCGAAAGCTGGGCCGATGCCGTCTCCGCAATCGAGCGCGAAGGGCCGAGGCTGCTCAGGACCTCTCCTGAGCTTCTTTCACAGTGGATCCTGGCGCTTCCAGCCGATGTGCGGGAGCTGCCGAGCATCCGGATGCTGGCGGGACAGCTCGAGTGGGGCGCGGGACAGCACGAGCGCGCAGTCGGGCCTCTCCGCGATGCGGTATTCGGCTACCACGAGGCGGGAGACCACGAACGTGAATGGCTTGCGCGGTTCTTTCTCGCGCAGGCGATGTTCTCGGCGGGTCATTTCCAGGAGATGCTCGCGCTGGCGGACGGCTGGGACGCTCCTGGCCCGCCACAAGGACAGATGAGAGTCGCCGGCGTCGCCTGGTACCAGGTCGTGGCGCTCACAGCACTCGGCCGCCGTGAGGAGGCCGAGCGCCTGGCGGAGCGGCTGCGGCGCGATGCCGAGACAGCCGCCCGGTCCACGCACCTCCGTGACATGGCGGACCTACTGATCGAGCTTCCGGCGGGCCGTGCCGAGGTCGCGCTCAGCGACCCGCACGCGGCGATCCGGGAGTTCGAGCGCCACGATCCGCACGGGCGACTCGCCATCTCGCAAACGTTCACCGGGCTCGCGTACCTCGACATCGGCGACGTTGGCGAGGCCATGGAGTGGTTCGAGCGCAGCCAACGCGAGGCCGAGCGACGTGGCCTCGGGTTCGTCGCGCGGGATGCCAAGCTCCGGCGTGCAGTCCTTCTGGCACAGCGGGGAGAGCTGGCGGACGCGGAGCTCGAGCTGGCTCGAGAGGATCTCCACGAAGGCACCGGGTGGCGCAGCATCAGCCGTCACACCTTGGAAGCGTTCGTCGCGGCCGCACGCGGGGACACATCTGCGGTGACGGCGGCGGCCGAGCGGGCATTGATCCAGGTCAGCCCCGGGCCCGTCTGCTTCCGGGTCTGGGCCGCGCTGGACGTGGCGATCGCCCTGGCGACCAGTGGGCTGCCCGATCTCGCCGGGAGCGTGATCGCCGAGGCGCGTACGGCCCTCGACGAGCAGTACCCCGGTGAGTCGGGCCACTACCACCGCGCTCGTCTGATGGCGGCGCGTGCATGGCTCGACCACGAGTCCGGCGAGCGGAAAGCCGCATACGACGGGTTGAGCGACTCCCTGGAGGAGGCGGGAGACAACGCGCATCAGGTCGTCCGCGCGCACTGGGGGCAGCTGAAACCCATCCTGTGGCAGGCGCTCGCGGACGGGGAGATCAAGCCGACCGGCGTTCTGCCCGCCGTTGAGCGTGCCGTGCCCGGTGGCGAGGCGCTCGTCTCGTTCAGCGACCACCCTGAGCCGACGGTCCGGCGGGCGGCCCTGTCGGCGGCGCTTGCGTCGAACCACCCAACCGTCCTCTCACGACTCACCGAGCTCGCCGACGACCCGGACGAGCAGATCGCGTCGGCGGTCGTCGCGACGCGCGAGCGTCTGCGCGGCGCACCCCCATCGCTCAGGTTCTCACTGCTCGGCGGCTTCCGCGTCACGCGCAGTGGCTGGGAGATCGGCCGCGGAAGCTGGGGGCGGCCCATCGACGCGCGTCTCGTCCGCTTCCTGCTGGTTCACAAGGGCGACCTGGTGCCCGAGGACCTGATCTTCGAGGCATTGTGGGCAGGGCGATCGGTCTCGAGCGCGCGCAGCAGCCTGCACGTATCCGTGTCTCGCGCGCGCCGCGTCCTGGACCTACCCGGCGTCGAGGGAAGTGCGATCGAGAGCGAGGGTCACGCCTACGGGATGAACGTGGAGAGCGGCGACATCGATGCCGAGGCGTTCTTCGCCGCGGCCGACGCCGGCCTCGGTGAAGAGGGCGGCGGGCGGCGGGCCCTGCTCGAGCGCGCGCGCTCGCTGTGGGGAGGCGAGCCCTTGCCCGAGGAGCGCTACTCCGATTGGGCAACCGCCTATCGCGAGCGCCTGATCGACCGTTACATAGCCGTGCTGACCGCGCTGATCGACCTCCACGAGCGGGCGGGCGACCATGGCAGCGCCGCGGAGCTCGCCCGAGAGCTGGTCGATCTCGACCCGCTGAACGAGGGCGCGCACAGGGCCCTCATGACCGCCTACGCTCGAGCGGGACGCACCGGTCACGCGCTGCGCCAGTACCTCGAGTGCCGCCGCGCCCTGGTCGAGGAGCTCGGCATGGAGCCGGCCGACGCGACCTCGCGGCTCCAGGCGCGCATCCTCGCGGGCGAGAGCGTCTAGATCGCGCGATAAGCGTTTGATAAGCGGCGCCGCGTACGGTCGCCGCGAGATGGAGCTCAGGTGCCAGCGCATGACGCAGGGGGTCGTGGTCGCCATGGTCGTGGCCATCGGCTGGTTGGCGCTGGCGGCGGCATCTGCCTCGGCCGACGGCGACATCTACGAGCGATCCGAGAACTGCAACCCCGGGCCGACGTGCGCTGACTACGACCTGGTCTATTCCGGGGACGGGACGAACAACATCATCTTGATCCAGCGCCTCACCGGCCCCTCGGGGCCATATTGGGACTTCCTCGATATCGGCGGCGGCGAGATCACGGGCTTCTATTCGATCTGCTCCCGGGTGTCGCCGGAAGAGGTGACCTGTCCCACGACGTGGGACTACTCCGCGACGGAGCACGCCGTCTTCGACGTCGACGCCGAGGTCCACGGCGGCACCGACACGGTGGACATGAGGAGCCCGCGGCCCTCCTACATCCAGGGCGGGGCCGGCTCGGACGTCCTGAAGGGCGGGAGCTCCGATGACACGATCCTCGGCGACTCGGACTTCGGCGCCCCCATGGGCTCGGATGGAAACGACTTCATCGACGGGAGGGGCGGCGCCGACTACATGCGCGGCGACGGGGGCGACGGCGACACCGTCTCCTACGCGTCGCGATCGACCCCCGTCTTCGCCTCGATCGACGGCGTCGCCAACGACGGGGGCGGCGGCGAGGGCGACAACATCGAGACGGACGTCGAAAACCTGAACGGCAGCCAAGGCAATGACCTGTTGACCGGGAACGCGTCGCCCAACATCCTCACCGGGAACTCCGGGAACAACACGCTCCAGGGATTGGGGAACAACGACACGCTCCACGGCGGTGACGGAATCGATGACCTCCAGGGCGGCGACGGGAACGACTCCATGAACGGCGGGGTCGGGCAGGACACGCTTCGCGGCGGCAACGACAACGACTCGATGGACGGCGGCGCGGACGGCGACACGTTCATCGGCGGTCCCGGGGCCGACGACATGTCAGGCGGAGGGGACATGGATTCCGCCGACTACTCGGCGTCGGTCGCGCCCCTGTCGGTGACCGCGGACGACGGGGCGAACGACGGCGCCGCGGGCGAGGGGGACAACGTCCACTCAGACATCGAGATCATCCACGGCGGGCAGTCCAACGACACACTCGTCCCGAAGATCGACGACACGGTGCCCGGTGAGGTCTGGGGCGGGCCCGGCAACGACACGCTCTTCGGCGGCGGCCAGGCGAGCAACGATCGGCTCGAGGGCGAGGACGGCAACGACACGCTCGATGGCCGCTGGGGGGCCGACATCATGAACGGCGGCCCGGGGATCGACACGGTCGACTACAGAGGACACGAGGCGGACCCCGGCGACGGGAACCTGGTCGGAGTCAACAGCATCCCGGACGGGATCGACAACGACGGCAGCGGCTACATCGACGTCAACTTCAGCAGCCCCGGTCACTACGACAACGTCGGCTCCGACATCGAGAACGTCATCGGATCGGAGGGGCCTGACAACATCCTCGGGACCGCGGTGGCGAACCGGCTCGATGGCCGCGGCGGGGACGACCTCATCTCCGGCGACGCGGCGAACGATGTCCTTCTCGGCGGCGGCGGCGCAGACACCACTCACGGCGATGCCGGCAACGACACCATCGACGGCGGTCTTGGCGCGGACACCATCGACGGGGGCGCTGACACCGATACGGCGACGTACGCATCACGCACCGCGAATGTCCGCGTCACGATCGGCGGCGGCGCGGACGACGGCGAGATCGCAGCGGCTGAGGGCGACAACGTCACCGGCACGATCGAGAACGCGACCGGTGGATCCGCCGCCGACACGCTGAGGGGCACCGCGGCGGCGAACCTCCTGAACGGGGGCGCGGGGAACGACACGCTGAACGGCAGGCTCGGCGCGGACATTCTCAACGGTGCGGACGGAGTGGACACGGCCACCTACGCCGACCGGACAGGGCCAGTGGCCGTCTCCCTCGACGGCGTGGCCAACGATGGCGCCGATCCGGATGGGAACGGTAAGTCGACAGCGGCCGAGGAGGGCGATCGGGACCGCAACGTCGAGAACGCCGAGGGAGGGACCGGCGACGACATCCTGCGGGCGCCGATGGCGAACGCGGTCGCGAACCTGCTGCGTGGCCTCGCCGGCGACGACAGGCTCAATGCCCGCGAGGGCACGGCGACGGTCGACACCCTGGACTGCGGAGCGGGTGCAGGCGACCGCTTCGCCAAGGACCCGAGCGACACACAGGCGGGCTGCGAGATCGCCCTGCCGTAGGGACGCACCGTGCAGCGCCGGCTGAGAACCCACATCCGCTTCAACCTCGTCGGCTATGTGGTCCTCTTCCTCGCGCTCTCGGGCACCGCGTCTGCCGCGGTCGCCCCCACGAACTCCGTTGTCTCCCGCTCCATCAAGGACGGCGAGGTGAAGAACCCAGACCTCGGAACCGGGGCGGTAACCGCGCCGAAGGTCGCCAGAGACACCCTCACCGGTGTCCAGATCAAGGAGTCCACGCTCGACTTCACGGTGCTCCAGAAGCGGATCGCTGGCCTGTGCCCGATAGGAAAGGCGATCCGCATCATCAGGCAGGACGGCTCCGTCGCCTGCCAGAAGGTCCCCGGAGGCACTGTGAAGTCGGTCGCCACCGGTACCGGGCTCACGGGCGGGCCGATCACGACGTCCGGCACGATCCAGCTCGCATCCCCATTTCGCTTGCCCCAGGCGTGCTCCAACGGCCAGGTTGCGAAGTGGAACGGCTCCGCCTGGGCCTGTGCGAATGCCGGG
>Ga0075365_10000988_pt1 | contig 12132 bp, 14 predicted proteins | sample EndMetdeltDD1765_FD_71387 | JGI IMG/M metagenome (GOLD analysis project Ga0075365, IMG submission 71387) | Populus endosphere microbial communities from Tennessee, USA - Endosphere MetaG P. deltoides DD176-5 | ecosystem: Host-associated > Plants > Roots > Endosphere | place: USA: Tennessee... | reverse complement strand
TCGACCTTGGCGCCGGACGGATCGGTGAAGTCCTTCGTGTCCATCGAGCCCGACAGGTCGACCAGCAGCAGCAGGTCGCGCGCCGGCCTGTCGTGGTGGACGGGCGGCTCGATCCATTGCGGACGCATCAGCGCCGCCATGGCGAGCAGCCAGGAGACGATCAGGCTCGCGGTCCGCCATCGGCCGCGCCGGGCAACGACCGCGCCGTCCCGCGGTTGCTGGCCGGTGAGCGACGCCAGAAGGCCGAAGAACGGCACGCGCACGCCGCGCCGCCTATCGGCATGCGCCGGCAGCAGCCACATCACGAGCAGCGGCAGCAGCACCAGCTCGCCAAGCCACGGATAGGCGAAGCTCAGCACCGGTGTCCCCTCACCCAGATGCGGGCGGCGTCACGCGCCGCGTTCGCCGACGCCGCGTCGACGACGCCGCCGAAGGCCAGCGTCTCGATATGCCGCCCGTCACCGGCCGTGAAGACCGTCGTTCGCCCCGTGCGGTCGAGGAAGGCGAGCCAGGCCGTGCCGGTCAGCGCCGCGACCTGCTCACGCGGCCAGGCTGCAAGCGCCGTTCGCTTCAGCACGGTCGATATGCTCCCCGGGTCGACGGTGTCGAGCTGGCCCAGGGCTTCGCGGCGATAGGCGTTCCGTCGATGCCGGGCGATTGCCGCCACGGCAAGGATCGCCATGGTCGCAAGAGCGGCGACGGCGACAATCCACCAGCCTGGCGCCGGCGGCCACAGCGACACCTCGGGCGGCAGCGCTATATCGCGCAGGTTGGAGAGGTCGGACGGATTGCTCATGCCGCAGTACGCCGCCGCGCCAGCCGCCGGCCCAGGAGCTCGCGGAACTGCTCGACGACCTCGCGATGGGTGGCGATCGGCAACATCGGGATGGCGTGATGCAGGGAGAACCGCGCGCCGGAATGCCGTCGTTCGGCGACGTCACCGGCGAAGCGTTGCCGCAGGTCGCGCGCCGACAGGTCGACCTCGATCTGCCGGTCCCCCTCGGCCAGCACGGCGCGGCCGATGTCGGGAAGATCGGCCTCGAGCGGATCGTGCACGAACACCGACAGCACATCGTTGTGCGCCGTGATCTCCGTCACCAGGCGCACGGTCTCGGTGTCGGCGCCCGCCTCGTCGGAGATCAGGCAGACCAGCCAGTCATGGTGGGCGAGTCGCGCCGCGCGTCGCAGCACCTCGTTGAGCAGCGAAGGATCGCCCGGCGGCCCGTCGGCGGACAGAAAACGGTTCTGGCGCACGGTCTCGGCCAGGATGTGTCGCACCGCTCCCTCGCGCGCCTCGGGCCGGATCTCGACGATGCCGTTCTCGGAGAAGACGATGGCGCCGACGCGGTCGCCCAGCGAGGTGACACGAAAGGCGGAGAGCGCCGCGGCCTCGGCAGCGACCACCGACTTCATGGCACGCCGGCTGCCGAAGAACATCGACATGCGCTGGTCGATCAGCAGCAGGACGCTGCGGTCGCGCTCCTCGGTGTAGACGCGGACATGCGGGCTGCCACGCCGCGCCGTCGCCGACCAGTCGATGGTGCGCGTGTCGTCGCCGTCGAAATAGTGGCGCAGTTCCTCGAAATCGAGACCGCGACCGCGCAGGCGCGAGGCATGACGGCCGGTCAGCAGCGAGTGCACCGGCTGGCGCGGCAGGAAGCTGAACCCCTTGGCGCGATGGCGCAGGCGCAGGAGCTCGTCGAGGGTGACGTGGGTTCGGCTCATGCGCCGGGGGCGCGCCACTCCAGTGGCGCGGGCTTGTTGAAGAGAGCGAAGATCGCGCCACTGGAGTGGCGCGCCCCCAGCGAAAGCATCACGCCTCCTAGGCCGCCACGGCCACCTGCTTGACGATCTCGTCGATCACCTGGTCCTTGCCGACGCCGTCGGCCGCCGCCTCGTAGGACAGCGTCACACGATGGCGCAGGCAATCGTGCACGATCGCCTGGACGTCCTCGGGCAGGACATGGTCGCGGCCGCGCAGCCAGGCATGGACGCGGCTCGACTTGTCGAGGGCGAGCGAGCCGCGCGGGCTGGCGCCGATCGTGATCCAGTCCTTCAGCTTGTCGCCGAACTCGGCCGGACGGCGCGTCGCCGCGACCAGCGCGACGATATAAGCCTCGACCGCGTCGACGCTCTTGACGCGGTCGATCTCGGCCCGGGCATCGAAGATCGCCTGCTGGGCGATCTTTGCCGGCGACGCGGCCCTGGCGCCCTGCGCCTGCTCGCCGCGTACGAGCTGCAGGACCTTCACCTCGTCGCCATCGCTCGGATACTCGATGCGCACGTGCATCAGGAACCGGTCCATCTGCGCCTCGGGCAATGGATAAGTACCCTCCTGCTCGATCGGGTTCTGGGTCGCCAGCACCATGAAGAGCTCGGGCAGCTTGTAGCGTTTGCCCGCCACCGTGACCTGCCGCTCCTCCATGGCCTCGAGCAGGGCGGACTGCACCTTGGCGGGTGCTCTGTTGATCTCGTCGGCCAGCACCAGGTTGCCGAAGATCGGCCCCTGCCGGAACTGGAAGGTGCCCGCGCCGGCGCCCTGGCTGAGATAGATCTCGCCGCCGGTGACGTCCGACGGCAGCAGGTCGGGCGTGAACTGGATGCGGCTGAATTCCGATTCGAGCGCCCCCGACAGACTCTTGATCGCGCGCGTCTTGGCAAGCCCCGGCAGGCCCTCGACCAGAACGTTGCCGTCGGCCAGCAGGGCGATCACCAACCGCTCGACGACACGCTCCTGGCCGATGACCGAGGCATTGACCCGTTTCTCGATCTCCTGGATCTGCTCGCGCGCGCTCATCGTCCTCTCATCGGCCACAGGTCCCGGCATAGTAGGCGTCGGCGCTGCACGCCTTGCCGCCCGGCAGCGAGCAGACGCCCTGTTCTCCCACCGCACTCTCCGACACCACGGTGTAGCGGCCGCCGGTGATGGCGCAATAACGCCCGGCCGGCGTGACGTATCCGGTGACGCGCAGGCCGTTCTTCGGGCATTCGCCGCGGAACAGCGCCCACTCCTCACACTGGTAGTTGTCGGTGAAGGTGCAAACGCCGTACTGGCCACCGTCGGGGCGCCGCTCGATGGTGAGCGTGCCGCCCTGCTTGACGCAGTTCAGCGACGCCGGGTTGGCCAACTGTGGCTGCGCCCCTGCAGCAGCGGGCACAAGACAGAGCGCCGCCACGCTGACAACCATCCTCAACGGGAGGTCTTCATCGATGCATTGACCTTGTCCATCACCTGGTCGATCGAGAACGAGGCCGGCCGCTGGCGCGGCGGGAACTCCTTGTAGCTCGCGAGGTAGGTCGCGACCTTGTCGACCGCGGGCAGGATCAGGAAGGCGCGGTCGATCACCCACTTCTCCCAATAGGCCGAGCCATCGAAGGCGTACTCGAACGGATCGGTCATCAGGTCGATCATGATCGGCGCGCGCAGAGGCGTGAGCGGCATGCGCCAGACGTCCATGCCCTTGGCGAACTGCGCGTTGAACACGTACTTGAAGCGCTCGTCGCGATAGGCCACGAGATTGCCGTCGTCGTCGAAATAGACGAACTCCTTGCGCGGCGACTTGGTCGCCTCGCCCTTCAGCACCGGCAGCTGGTTGTAGCCGTCGAGATGGACCTTGAAGCTCTTGTTGCCGACCTGCAGCCCCTTGACCAGCTTGCCCTTGATGTCGGCATCGCCGCCGGCCGCCGCCACCAGGGTCGGCAGCCAGTCCTCGGCCGAGAACAGCCCGTCGACGAGCGTGCCGGGCTTGATGACGCCCGGCCAGCGCGCCGCGCAGGGCACGCGCACGGCGCCCTCCCAATTGGTGTCCTTCTCCGAGCGGTAGGGCGAGGCGCCGCCGTCCGGCCACTGGTTCTTCATCGCGCCGTTGTCGGTCGAGTAGATCACCAGCGTGTTGTCGGCGATCTTCTGGTCGTCGAGGAACTTCAGCAGCTCGCCGACCTGTCCGTCATGCTCGACCATGCCGTCGGCCTGCAGCCCCAGCCCGGTCTTGTCCTGCGACGCGGGCTTCAGGTGCGTGAAGACGTGCATGCGGGTCGAGTTGAACCAGACGAAGAACGGCTTGTCGGCCTTGACCTGGCGTTCCATGAAATCCTTGGCCGCGGCCAGGAACTCCTCGTCGACCGTCTCCATGCGCTTGCGGGTGAGCGGACCGGTATCCTCGATCTTGCCGTCGGCCGAGGTCTTGAGCACGCCGCGCGGGCCGAACTTCTTGCGGAACTCGGGATCCTTCGGATAGTCGGGATTCTCCGGCTCCTCCTCGGCGTTGAGGTGGTAGAGGTTGCCGAAGAACTCGTCGAAGCCGTGCGCCGTCGGCAGGAACTCGTCGCGATCGCCGAGATGGTTCTTGCCGAACTGGCCGCACATATAGCCCAGGGGCTTCAGCATCTCGGCGATGGTCGGGTCTTCCTTCTGCAGGCCGACGGTCGCGCCGGGCAGGCCGACCTTGGTCAGGCCGGTGCGAAACGGGCACTGGCCCGTGATGAAGGCGGCGCGACCGGCCGTGCAGCTCTGCTGGCCGTAATAGGTCGACATGATCGCGCCTTCGTTGGCGATGCGGTCGATGTTGGGCGTGCGGAAGCCCATCGATCCCTTGTTCCAGACGCTGAGATTCCACAGGCCGATATCGTCGCCGAAGATCACGAGGATGTTGGGCCGCCGGCCGCCGGCAGCCGGCGCTGCAGGCTGCTGGGCCTGTGCCTGCTGCAGGAAAGGCGGCAGTCCGACCGCACCCAGCACCGCAAGCGAGGCGCCGCCCAACAGGAAATTGCGGCGTCGGGTATCGGTCTCGTTTCGGTTCGCCATCATACGCTCCTTCAGAATGGATTGACGTAGTTCAGGATCGCGATCTGCCGCAGCAGGACCTTGCGGATGACGTGGGCGGGCTTCACGCGGTCGGTGAAGATCGCGGCATCGCCGACACTACCGGCCGGCACGCGGCGCGCCAATGCATCGTCGTCGAGCTTCACGCGAACCACGAAAGGCGCAGGCTGCAGGGGATTGGGCGTGACGGCGCGGCCCGACACCTCGACCTGCCCTGCCGAGACCGCCTGCAGCACCGCCACGACCTTGCCGGTATGGATCTGTCCGGGCAGGAACTTGAAGGTGAGCTCGACCGGCTGCCCGGGCTGAATGTAGCGGCCGTCGATCTGCGCGATCTCGACGCCGACCAGCGTGTCGGTCGTGTCGATGAAGGCCATCACCGGCGAGAGCGGCAGGCTGGCGACGCGCGCACCCTTGCGCAGCGCAAGGTTGGTAACGAAGCCGTCGGCCGGGGCGCGCACCACGGTCTTCTCGAGGTTCCACTTGGCACCCTCGATCTGCGCCTTGAGCTGGTCGACGCTGGCCTGGCGCTGCTGCACGTCGAACGGCCGGCCGGCCGGCGTGCGCTCGAGCTGCTCCATTTGCGACAGCCGCAGCTCCTCGAGCTTGAGCTGCGCCGCCAGGGCATCGACCTCCGCCTGGAACGGCAAGGGATCGATGCGGAACAGGACGTCGCCCATCCTGACCGGCCTGTTCGCCTCGACGGGGACCTCGACGACCTCGCCCGCGACGTTGGGCACGATGGAAACCGAGTTGCGGACGACCATGGCGTTGCCGCCCGGCGCGCCCCAGCCCATGGGAATGAACAGGCCGAACAGCAGCAGGATGAGGACGATCCCGGGCGAGGCCTTCCAGAACAGGTTGAACGGCACGATCCTGAGCTTCACCAGGCCGAACAGGATCACCAGGTAGACGTTGAAGAGCGCGACGATCATCGCCCGTCTCTCCCGCGATGCGGCGCCGGCGCGTCGACATAGGCCCAGATCAGGGCGAGCGGCCACAGCGCGAAGCCGAAGAACAGCGTGATCCATCCCGCCATGCGCACGGCCTGCGCCCACGGGTGGCCGCGTGTCGTGGCGATGTGGCCGGGCAGCGAACCGGCGATGAAGATCATGGCGACGGCGCTGAGCACCAGGATGGCGAGCACGATCCAGGCGAAGAGATCTAGGACCTGCATGTCGCTACCTCATCCCCCTTTGATAACTCTAGTATCAAATCGTGTCAACACCGGAGTAATTATTGCGTCCCATAAGCGCATCTTTTGCGCACAATCATACAAGCAATGGTAGGTGTTCGCTCGTCCAAGCAGACGGTTGCCAGCAGTGCCTGCACAGCCGGACGCTCTGAGTCTGAAACCGTCGGTAAGCCCCGCACGACATCGCAACGATCACCCCTCCTCCTAGAAGCGTCCGCGCACGCCCAGCAATGGCCCGTGCTGCAATATGTTCATCTCGAACAGCGACGAGCCCGAGCCGCGGACGTAATCGACATAGAGCGCGCGATAGCCGAGCACGCCCGCCCAGGTGACGCCGAGTGCGTTACCGAACTCCATGGCATAGGCGAGCTGGGCTTCGGCCGAGATGCGGCTGCCGATGCCGAAGCCGCCGAGATCGGCTTCCAGCGTGAGGCGCTGTCCCGGCGCCAGGTGATGGCGAACGCGAAAGCCGACCAGGGGATCGACCCAGCCGATGCTGCCGGAGTTGGCGATGACCTGGCTGCGGTTGGCGGAGAGCTGCAGGTTCGGCGTGTTGACGCTGACGCTACCGAAGAAATTGAGCGTCATGTCGACACGCTGGTACCACCAGCGGCCACCCACCACGACATCGAACGCGGTCTGGCCGACACCGGCCATGCCCGGCCCCTCGGCGCTGCGATCGGACCCGACCTTCACGACCTCGTAGGCGGCGCCAAACTGCAAGGTGAGCGACTCATAATTGACCGAAGCCGACGCGACCGCGCTGCCGCTGATTCCAGGCAGGAAGAAGCCGCGCGTCGCCGACGTGCCGGCGGTGACATTGGCGTAGACCGCGTCGACGAAGATGCCGAGCCGGTCCTGGTAGCGCGCCTCGGCGTAGGCCATGAACGAGATCAGCGACTGGCTCTGGGCGAACATCTCGAAGGCGTTGGTGTTCACCTGCGTGCTCTGGCCGGCCACGGTCTGGGTGCCGCTCATGAAGGTCAGCCAGCCATAGGGCGCGACCGTGAAGGACCACGGCCCGGCCGCATTCTCGGAAACAGCGGCCGACGCAGGCGTCTGGGCGCCGACCGCCGAGGCGGCGACAATGACGGCGGAGAGAACCGCCGCGACGATTGGCCAATCATATGGTCGCCACGTCATCGTCCACTGCCTTCCGTTCTGTCTCCTCCCCTGCGCACCGCGCCGTCAGCGCAGTCGCATGCCCTCCAGGTCTTCAGCCGCTTCAGCGCCTCCTGCGCATGCGGCGGCTGGTTTCTGCGTGGCATTGTTTTCGTTGCTCATTGCCTTCCTCCTCTGACAACGCACCTGAACCCGACGTGACTCGTCGACGTGTCGACCGGCTCGGCATGACGCGCCGCGGGTCGGTAGCGTCGGCAATAGTTGGGCGCGCAGAGATGCGAACCGCCCTTCAGCACCTTGCGCGGTATGCGGATGGCTGGCTGCTGCGGGTCGTAGCTCGCCTCGAGCGCTGCGCCGCGCGGGTTCTGCGGCACGCAGCAGGTTTTCGGCGCGTCCGCCTCGTGCTTCGGCGAATACCAGTCGGCCGTCCATTCCCAGACGTTGCCGATCATGTCGAACACGCCGTAGCCGTTGGCCGGGTAGCTCTTCACCGGGGAGGTGCGCGCCCAGCCGTCGCACCTCAGGTTCTCGTGCGGGAACTCGCCCTGCCAGGTGTTGGCCATGTGCCGACCGCCGGGCGTGAGTTCATCGCCCCAGGCGAACTCGACGTCGACAAGTCCGCCGCGCGCGGCGAACTCCCACTCGGCTTCGGTCGGCATCGCCTTGCCGGCCCATTCGGCGTAGGCCTCGGCATCGCGATAGGCGATCTGCACGACGGGATGGTGATCGAGCCCGCCGATATGGCTGCCCTTGCCGTAAGGCCGCCGCCAGGTCGCGCCGAAGGTGAAACGCCACCACTGAGTCCAGTCGCGCAAGTCGACGGCGCGCGAGGGCGGCGTGAAGACGAGGCCGCCTGCTTTCAGCATGTTCGGCTTGGCGCCGGGATAGTCCTTGGGATCGGGCGGCATCTCGGCCCAGGTGACGTGGCCCGTCTCTTCGACGAAGCGGCGGAACTGGGCGTTGGTGACGGGCGTGGCGTCGATCCAGAAACCGTCGACCGTCACGGCATGGCTTGGCGCTTCTTCGGGATAATGCCGGTCCGAGCCCATGCGGAAGGTGCCGCCGGGAATCCGGATCATGTCGGCGGTCGCGACCGCCGGGGCGTCCAACGTGTCCATCGCGTTGATGCACGCTAGCAAGGAACAAACGGGCGCTGAATACAAACGGCCGTGCATCAGCGCATGGCCGACCATCGAATCGCGCCGCCGCCGGCGCGGCGACGCGATTCGGTCATGTTATCGACCGGCAGCGGACTCGATCTGCTTCTGCACGGCGGTAAGGTTGAAGCTGCCCGGTGCCTGGCTGGGCGGGTATTCCTTCATGCTCTCCAGAAACCGGGCGGCCAGCGCCTGGATCGGCACCAGCACGAACACCCGGTCCATGAACCAGTCGTTGTAGGTGTTGGAATTATGCTGCGACTTCTCGAAAGGGTCCCGCCGCAGGTTGAACAGCAGCGGCACCCTGAGTTCGACGAACGGCTCGCGCCACACGCCGAACGCCTGGCCGCGGTTCTCCAGGAAGTTCACCTTCCAGTCTTGCCAGCGGGCGGCCACGACCTGACCATCGTCGTTGACGTACCAGAACTCATTCCGTGGCGAGGTCTTTGTCTTGCCGCCGAGGTAGTCGAGCTGGTTGTAGCCGTCGAGATGGTTCTTGTACGGACGGCCGTTCAGGGTGACGCCCTTCAGCAGCCTGTCCTTGATGTCCGGCGCACCAGCCGCCGCGGCAAAGGTCGGCAGCCAGTCCTCGTGCGACACGATGCCGTTAAGCGTCGTGCCGGCCGGGAACTGGCCCGGCCAGCGCACGAACGCCGGGACGCGATAGGCGCCTTCCCAGTTGGAGTTTTTCTCGCTCCGGAACGGCGTGGTGCCGGCGTCGGGCCAGGTGTTGTAGTGCGGCCCATTGTCGGTCGAGTACATCACAATCGTGTTGCCCGCGATGCCGAGATCGTCGATCACCTTCAGGAGCACACCGACATGACCGTCATGCTCGACCATGCCGTCACTGTACTCGTCCTGTCCTGACTTGCCACGGTTGGCCTCCTTGACGTGGGTACGAAGATGCATGCGCGTAGCATTCCACCACAGGAAGGTCGGCGTGCCGGCGCGCACGTTGCGTTCGAGGAACTCCTTAGCGCCTGCGAGGCTCTCCTCGTCGATCGTCTCCATGCGCTTCTTGGTGAGTGGACCGGTGTTCTCGATCGTCTGGCCGCCCCTGCCGTCGGCCTTGGTCTTGAGCACGCCGCGCGGTCCGAACTTCTTGCGGAACTCGGAGTCCTTTGGATAATCGAAGTGTTCCGGCTCCTCCTCGGCATTGAGGTGATAGAGGTTGCCGAAGAACTCGTCGAAACCGTGCATGGTCGGCAGGTGCTCGTCGAGATCGCCCTGGTGGTTCTTGCCGAACTGGCCGGTGGCATAGCCCTGGCTCTTCAGCACGGTGGCCATCGTGACGTCGGTCTTCTGCCAGCCCTGCTTGGCGCCGGGCAGGCCGACCTTGGTCATGCCGCTGCGCACCGGCACGCTGCCGCCGATGAAGGCGGCGCGGCCGGCGGTGCAGCTCTGCTGGGCGTAGTAGTCGGTGAAGCCCACGCCTTCGCGGGCGATGCGGTCGATGTTGGGCGTCTGATAGCCCATCATGCCGCGGCTGTTGTGGCTGATGTTCCAGGTGCCGATGTCGTCGCCCCAGATGACGACGATGTGCGGCTTCTGCGGGGCCTGCGCGAAGGTGGCGTGGGGCAGGCTTGCGGTCAGGGCGGTGCCGACCGCGAGAGCCAGTAAGGACTTCTTCATGTGACCTCCTCACTTGGGATGGCGAGTACGCTGTTACGCGAAAGGTCTTTGAAGCAGGCCGCGTGAATATTCCAATAACGCGCCTGCATCGATCGATACCCTGGACGTCAGGCCACGGCGCTGAGCGCCGGCTTTCCCATGATGGCGGCCTCGCACCGGCGCGCGGCGTCGCGAAAAGCCTTGAGCGCCGGATGCACCAGGCGATCCCGGCGCCACATCAGCGCCTGCTCGGTGCAGAGCCAGGGTGCCTCGACGGGCAGCGCCACCACGCCGGCACGCTGCCGGACGTGGCCAAGCGACACGCGAGGCACGAGGCCCAGGGCATCGGAACTCTCCACCAAGTCGGCCATGCCGATGATCGTCTCGCACAGAATGGACGGATGGAAGTACAGGCCGTCCGATGCCATGTCGCCCAGCACCGATTTCGCCGGCAGGTGCGCGGCGATCCTGCGCGGCAGTCGCGGACCGGCCAGCGGGAAGTCCGCGAGGTCGGCGATCTCGACGCGTGCCTTGCCCGCCAGCGGATGACCGGCGCGGCAGATGACGGCGCCCAGACGCCGTGGCAGCCGGCTGACGACGATCTCGGGGTTGCCGTCGAGTTCGCTCGCCTCGCCGACGGCGACGTCGATCTCCGCGGCCATCAGCGCGTTGGCGAGATCGTGCCAATGTCGCTCCAGGCTCCTGACCTTGGGGCGCGGATGGGCGGCGCTGAGCCGACCGATCGCCGCCCCCAGCCACAGCTGCGTGACGAAGGACGCCGCGCCGATGCGGAACTCGCCGATCTCCAGCCCCTGGAGCAGCGCGATCTCGCGGCGCGCCTCGGCCATTTCGGCGAGGATGCGCCGGCCGCGTGCGAGCATGATCGCACCGAACTCGGTCGGCGCGCAGTCGGTCTTGCCGCGCTCGAAGAGGCGGGCGCCGATCTCCCTTTCCATGGCCTGCAAGGCGCGCGTCAGTGCCGGTTGCGAAATGCCGAGCGATCGCGCCGCCCGGTTGAAGCTGCGGTGCGTGTCGAGCGCAACCAGCATTTCCAGTCGACGCATCGTGCCGCCGGACTGTTCCATCACTTGAGCTCGAACGGGTAGATCACCTTCCAGTCGGCCTTCATGTCGACCACCGTCCACTTGCGCCGCACGGCCTCGTCCCACGCCTTGTCGAGACGGCCGACCGGGGAGTCGCGGTCATAGGCATATTCGCGCACGGCGTCGGTATGGTGGACCAGGCCCATGTAGCGCAGGCCGTCGCCCGCCGCCGTCCATTCCAGCATCTGCTGGTCGCCGTCGGAGTTGCCGAAGGCGAAGCAGGGCCTCCGCCCGATGAAGTGGTTGATGCCGACGGGTTTGCCTGGGCCGTCGTCGACGAACTCGACCTTGGCCTCCTTCATCAGCACCGGCTTGTCCGGTGCCTGCATCACGTACCTGGTGACGGCGGACGATCCCACGACCTGCTCCGGCGGAATGCCGTAGACGCGCTCGGCCCAGGGCCGCATGAACTCGATGCCGCCGCCCGACACGATGAAGGTCTTGAACTGGTTGGCGCGCAGCAGGGTGAGCAGCTCGAGCATCGGCTGGAAGACCAGATCGGTGTAAGGCCGATTGAAGCGCGGATGGCGCGCCGTCGCCATCCAGTCGAGCACGATCTGCCGGAACTGCTCGGTGGTGAGGCCGGCATGGGTCGCCGCCACGATGTCGACGATCGCCTTCTCGCTCAGCGCGGCGAGTTGGGCACGATCGTCGGCCAGCACCGAGCGGAAGGGCTCGGTCGTGCGCCATTCCGGATGCTGCGACGCCATAGCCTTGATTTGATCCAGTGCGAAGAGCATCTGGAAATACATCGGCTGCTCGGTCCACAGCGTGCCGTCATTGTCGAAGGTGGCGATGCGCTCGGGGACCGGAATCCAGTCGGGGCCGCCGGGCGTCGTGGTGCGCCTTACGAATTCGATGATCGACTGCTTGGCCGGACCGTCGTTCCACGACGGCAGGGGATCGGCCTGTGCCCATGAAGGAACCGGGCGCAGCAACGATGCCGCGATCACGCTGCCGACGAACGAACGACGTTGCATTCCGCCTCCTCGTGCGCTTCACAACCATAGCAGGAAGACAACAAATCCGAACCCACCAAAACGTGATTGCGTGCTTGCAAGGCGCATGCTCAGAGTCCCCGCATGCTCAAGCGACGCGTCGTCCTCGCCGCGGGATCGGCAA
>Ga0075365_10000987_pt1 | contig 12135 bp, 9 predicted proteins | sample EndMetdeltDD1765_FD_71387 | JGI IMG/M metagenome (GOLD analysis project Ga0075365, IMG submission 71387) | Populus endosphere microbial communities from Tennessee, USA - Endosphere MetaG P. deltoides DD176-5 | ecosystem: Host-associated > Plants > Roots > Endosphere | place: USA: Tennessee... | reverse complement strand
TCGGGCTCGACGCCGAGGCACGCGATGCGGCGCCCTTGTCCGGCGGCGTCTTTGCCGTCACCGGGCTCGACGTGCGCGGTCGCTTGCCTCACCAATTCCTCGGCTGACGCAATGGCCATACCTCAGTTAAACCGCGAGCCGTACGGTGAAACGCCCGATGGAAACGTGGTCGAGATTTTTACGCTCGCCAATCCCGGTGGCGTCGTCGTTCGCATTCTCACCTTCGGTGCAATTGTCGCTTCCGTCGAGGCACCGGACCGCGACGGCGGACGCCGCAACGTGGTGCTCGGACACCCTGACCTTGCCGGTTATGTCGCGGACACCGCGCATTTCGGCGCGACCATCGGACGATACGCCAACCGCATTGCAAGCGGCCGCTTCAGGCTCGATGGCACGGAGTATCAGCTCGAGCGGAACAACCCGCCCAACGCGCTGCATGGCGGGCTGCGGGGCTTCGACAAGGTCGTCTGGAGCGCCGAACCGCGGGCCGGCGTGGCAGTCGTAACGCTGCGGTATCGCAGCGCCGACGGCGACCAAGGCTACCCAGGTACGCTTGATGTCGCGGTGACTTACACGCTCTCGATCGACAACGTGCTGTCCATCGACTATGCCGCGACAACGGACCGGCCGACCATCATCAATCTGACAAACCACAGCTACTTCAATCTCGCAGGAGAAGGGACCGGTGATATCTACGGACACGAGCTGGAGATCGCGGCGGATGCGTTCACGCCGGTGGATGCGACGCTGATCCCGACGGGCGAGAGGCGTGCGGTCACCGCAACCCCCTTCGACTTTCGCACGCCCCTACCGATCGGCGCGCGTCTGCGCGATGCCGACGAGCAGCTCCAACGCGGCTGTGGTTACGACCACAATTTTGTGCTGCGCGGACCTGCCGGCACGCTTCGCGCCGTCGCGCGATTGCGGGATCCGTCGAGCGGCCGCGTCCTCGAAATCTCGACGACCGAGCCCGGCATCCAGGTTTACAGCGGCAATTTCCTTGCCGGCTCCCTGGTCGGGCCGAGCCGGCGCTGCTATCGCCAAGGCGACGGGATTTGTCTGGAAACACAACATTTTCCCGACTCGCCAAACCAGCCCCATTTTCCTTCAACGGTGCTCCGGCCGGGGCAGACGTTCCGATCCACTACGGTCTGGCGTTTCTGCACGGACATCGGGCCTGCCCATTCCTGAGCGGGGATTGAGGCGCGTCTAAGCGCCGACCTTGAACGGAATCGCCCCGCTGCATTGCATGCTGCGAGCCCCGGAAACCAAGTTTTATCGTTGAAAGACAACGCGCTATTTTAGGAGACGTCATTCGGTCACGTCGCGGCAGAGTCGCTGTGGCACGGCAGTGGTACGGAACGGCGCGCGCTGTCGCTGTTTGCCACACAGGCTCCACCGACCGAACTAGCTCGTCGCGAATAACGGTCTCGAGCGACGTTGGCCGCTTCGTACCTTTGCTCGATGGAGTCGCAGGGTGCGCTGTGCGTTGCGGTGTCCGCCTGGCGCAATGAGGTAGCCCGTCCCGTCAGACCGCTGAAGCTATCCAGCTGAACCAAGACGCTGTGTGGTTCGCCGATCATGGTCTGTGCACGACGACGTCGAACGCGCAGCGCACATAGAGCAAATACAGCACAATGACTTAGCCGGCCGGCGCCGTGCGCGGCCACCGTCGCCCACGGCCGTCTAAGCCCGTGGCGTTCCAACCTCCCCCCTCAAGGGGGAGGCGAGGCGGCGGCTCTTGCGCGGGCGGCGCCACAAACTCCCGCCTCCCCCTATGCCGAAGGCATGCCTTCGGCGTGACGAGGGGGGAGGGCCAAACGCCAACGACTTAGGCGGGCCAGCGCCAACGCTTCGGCAAACGCGACAGCCCGACTAAGCCGTATGGCGTTTGGGGTGGGGGTGACGAACCGCGACTGCCTGCAGGCGTCTTCCGCACGGCAACGCATGCGCCCGCGACCTGCCCAAACAGGCGAGAGGCGCCGCCGGACGAAAAACCGTCGGCGTCCGTCTTTGCCCCGATGCCGCCCGTCAATGTGGGCCGGCGCAGGTGACGCATGCGTTCTTCGCATTGCTGACGGACACAATGGGTTCCTACCTGCAGCGCCGGGGGCACCACCATTCCTCAGGAGGCCCACCATGGGCAATCTGTTCACATCGGCTGCCGCATTGGCATTGATTATGTTGGCATTTCTTGTGCTGGTCGTGAGCCTGCGCATCGCCACCCAGTATGAGCGCGCCGTGGTCTTCCGGCTCGGTAGGTACAGCCGCACGGCGGGGCCCGGCCTCTACTTCCTGCTGCCGTTCATCGAGTGGCAGCACACCATCGACCTGCGCACCAAGACCACCTCGGTGGAGGCACAGGAGACCATCACGCGCGACAACGTTCCGATCAAGATCAACGCCGTGATCTGGCAGCGCGTGGTCGATCCCCAGCGCGCGGTGATCGAGGTTGCCAACGTCGACAACGCGGTAGTCCAGGTGGCCTTGACCACGCTGCGCAGCATGATCGGCCAGCACACGCTGGACGATGTGCTGAAGGAGCAGGACACCATCGCGCACGAGATCGAGACCAACACCGACAAGGCCACCGAGCCTTGGGGCGTCAAGGTCGAGCGCGTGCAGATGAAGAACGTGGAGATCCCGGAAAGCATGCAGCGGGCTATGGCGCAGGAGGCCGAAGCGCTGCGCGAGAAACGGGCGCGGCAGATCAAGGCCGAAGCCGAGCTTGATGCCGCAACGCTGCTGCGGCAGGCGGCGGAGACCATCATGCAAAGTCCGGCAGGCCTGGAGCTGCGGCGGATGCAGATGATCACGGAGGTCGGCGCCGAGCAGAACACCATGACCATCGTGATGATGCCGAGCGAGTTCGTATCCATGGCGCGCGGCATCGGCCAGGCCTTCTCCGCGAAGGCGGGTGGCAACGCCTGAAACCCACGCAGCGTTGGCGTGCAATCCCGGTGTTGTGCAGACGCCGATGACGGCCGCCTGGCCGGATGCGGTGAAGGCGAAAGCGATCGAACTCACTCCGCTCGGGCGGCTGGCGCAGCCGGACGATATAGCGAGCGTTGCCTAATCAAAGTGGCCAAGCATGAGGTGGCGATAAGAAAGAAAGCCCTGATGGCATGGGAAAAACCCAAACAACCTCTAGCGTATATCGTCCGAAATACCGCACAAGGCGGCCTCGTTCACGTGTTGCCCGACGGCGGCGGCGCTCACCCGGAAGACGCTGGGGGGCACTCCGACCCGTGCCGCAAAGCTTCGACTCAAATGAGCGGCGTCCACGAAACCGAGTTCGGCCGCGACCGATGCCGTCGACAGATCCGTCTTCCTCAGCATCCACATTGCGCGCCTGAGCCTGATCCCCATGTAGCTCTCGCGCGGGCTGGCTCCAAGATGCGTCTGGAACAGTCGCTCGAGCTGTCGCGCGCTCATCCCCAGGCGGGCGGCGATCGTCGCAATCGACATGGGATCGCTCAGATTCTGCTCCATCAGCAACAGCGCGCGCGCCACGCGGTTGTCGCCTGGGTCGAGCGTGGGTATTGGCGCCGGTTGGGCGCTCGTTTCGGATCGCAGTCGGCCGATCTGCATAATGTGCAGGGCTTTCTGCGCCCGAGCGGTCCCTAGATGGTCGCCGACCAGCCGCGCCGCGAGGTCGGCCACGCCCACTCCGCCCGAACAGGTGATCCGGTCCTGATCTATCACATACAGTTGGTCCGCCACCGGAACGAGATGCGGAAATTCTTCGACGAAGTCGCGGTAGTGAAACCAGCTGACGCAGCACTTGCGGTCCTGCATCAGACCGAGGCGACAGAGAACGAAGCTGCCGGTACACAGGCCGATCAACCTCGCTCCGGCTTCGGCAGAATGCCGCAGATATCTGGTGATCTCCTTCGAGATGGGAGGCGCATCTTGCAGCAGACCGCCCACCACTACGATATAGTCGAGTGCCGATGCGTCGACGAGATCCGACGTCGGCTCAAGCAGAACGCCGCAGCTGGATGCGATCGGTCGGCGGTGCGGGCTCATGATGTGCCACTGGCAGTCGATCGGTCGGCTCTTGTCGCCTTCGTCGGCAGACAATCGCAGGACATCGACCAGCGTGGCGAAGGCGGTCAGGGTGAAGTTGTGCGTGAGCAGAATGCCGACACGCAGTCTGACGCGTGCGGCCCGCGCGTTGCGGATCGCGGATCGCGGTCTCGATCCGGCGGCGGAGCTGGTCATGAGTCCTCTTGGCGATGACGGCAATATACAACGGCCGACGCCGACAAACCCGCAATTGCACGATCGGCGCAACAATCAACGACAAGTAATGTCGCAAATCAACAAGTCATGTGGCGCATTCCTACTATGCGCGAGGGCAAGCTAGGGCTGATCCTGAAAGAAACAGGAGCGATCCTCCGATGTCGCGATACTCCATCCTCGGTCTCGCCAACCACGCCGTCCGCAAGCACCCTGGCTGGCGCGAGCAATGGCGCTCGCCCGAGCCTAAGCCGTTCTATGACATCGTCATCGTGGGCGGCGGCGGGCACGGCCTCGGCACCGCCTATTACCTCGCCAAGGAACATGGCCTGCGTAGTATCGCAGTGGTCGAGAAGGGCTGGATCGGCGGGGGCAACACCGGCCGCAATACCACGATCATCCGCTCGAACTATCTGTTCGAGGAGAGCGCTGCGATCTACGACCATGCGCTCAAGCTGTGGGAAGGGCTGAGCCGCGGGCTGAACTACAACGTGATGTTCTCCCCGCGTGGCGTCATGATGCTGGCCCACACCGTGCACGACGTGCAGGTCCTGAAGCGCCACCTGCATGCCAATCGGGTATGCAGCGTCGACAGCGAATGGCTGGCGCCCGAGGAAGCCAAGGCATTCTGCCCGCCACTCGATATCGCACCGCATGCCCGCTATCCCGTTCTCGGCGCGACCCTGCAGCGGCGTGGCGGCACCGCCCGTCACGATGCTGTGGCCTGGGGTTATGCCCGCGCCGCCGACCGCCTGGGCGTCGACATCATCCAGAATTGCGAGGTCATGGGAATCCAACGCGGACCCGACGGACGGGTAACCGGCCTGGAAACCACCAAGGGTCGCATTGGTGTCGGCAAGATCGGCGTCGTCGCTGCCGGCAACACCAGCACGATCATGGCCATGGCGGGGATTCGCATGCCGCTGGAGAGCTATCCGCTGCAGGCCCTCGTGTCGGAGCCAGTAAAGCCGGTGCTTCCGTGCGTCGTCATGTCGAACACGGTGCACGCCTACATTTCCCAGTCCGACAAGGGCGAACTCGTCATCGGCGCGAGCACGGATCAATATGTCTCCTACAGCCAGAGCGGCAGCCTGCATGTGCTGCAACAGGCGCTGCAGGCCATTTGCGAGCTGTTTCCCACCTTCACGCGCATGCGCATGCTGCGCTCCTGGGGCGGCATCGTCGACGTGACGCCTGACCGTTCGCCGATCATCGGCAAGACACCTGTCCCCGGCCTTTTTGTGAATTGCGGATGGGGCACAGGCGGCTTCAAGGCGACGCCTGGCTCCGCCCAGACGTTCGCTTGGACGATCGCCAAGGGCGAGCCGCACCCGATCGTCGCCCCCTTCACAATGGATCGCTTCCGCACCGGTCGGCTGGTGGACGAGGCGGCGGCCGCGGCTGTGGCCCACTGAGGAGGTGAGATGCTTCTGATCCAATGCCCCTATTGCGGCGCCCGCCCGGAGGTCGAGTTTCGCTTTGGCGGCGAGGCGCATATTGCCCGGCCGCTCGATCCTTCGCGGCTCGACGACGCGCAATGGGCCGAGTTCCTCTACATTCGCTCCAACCCGAAAGGCATCCACTACGAGCGCTGGCGCCATGTGCATGGCTGCGGCCGCTTCTTCAACGCCATGCGACACAGCCTGTCGGACGAGTTCCTCGCCACCTACGAGGTCGGCGCCGACAAGCCTGCGGTGCCCGTCAAGCCGGAGGGCGCACCGTGAGCCAGCCCTTCAGGCTCGCAACAGGCGGGCGGATTGAGCGGGGCGCGCCGCTCTCTTTTCAATTGGATGGTGCTGCCTACGCGGGCTATCGCGGCGATACTCTGGCCTCCGCCCTGCTTGCCAACGGTGTCCACCTTGTCGGTCGCTCCTTCAAATATCACCGGCCGCGCGGCATCATGAGCGCCGGTCCCGAGGAGCCGAATGCGCTGGTCAGCATCGACCGAGGCGGCGGCCGCTACGATCCCAACACGCGGGCGACGGAGGTGGCGCTCTTCGACAGCCTCAGCGCGGTCACGCAGAACCGCTGGCCGTCACTTCGCTTCGATGTCGGTGCGGTAGCCGGCCTGTTTGCGCCGCTGATCCCGGCCGGCTTCTACTACAAGACCTTCATGTGGCCGGGCTGGGCCTGGCACAAGCTGTATGAGCCTGCCATCCGGGCGATGGCCGGGCTGGGTCGCGCCCCCAGGGAACGCGACCCCGACCGCTACGCCACCCGTTATGCCCATTGCGACGTGCTCGTCGTTGGCGCCGGTCCAGCGGGCCTGGCTGCAGCGATGGCGGCATCCGAAGCCGGCGCCAGGGTCATCCTGTGCGACGAACAGGAGGAACTCGGCGGCTCGCTGCTGTCGCGACCCGACCTGCAGCTCGAAGGTAAGCCGGCCTGGTCCTGGCTCGCCGATGCCGCCGGCGCGTTGACGGCCCGTGCCAACGTCCGCGTTCTGCCGCGCACCACGGCCTTCGCCTACCAGGTGCAGAATTTCGTCGGCTTGCTGGAGCGCGTTGCCGACCACGCATCTGAGGCTCGCGCAAACCAGCCGCGCCAGCGGCTGTGGCAGGTGCGTGCCCGCCAGGTCGTCCTCGCAACGGGAGCAATCGAGCGGCCGATCGTTTTCCCGGGCAACGACAGGCCGGGGATCATGCTGGCCGGTGCTGTGCAGGCCTATGTGAACCGCTACGCCGTGTTGCCGGGCCGCCGCGCGGTCGTCGTCGCCGGTCACGATGAGGGCTATCGCGCCGCTCTGGATTTCGCGCAGGCCGGGGGAGAGGTCGCCGCGATCGTCGATCTGCGATCGGCTTCCCCTCCCCAATACCTCTCCACGTTGGTGCAGAGCAGAGGGATCGAAGTCCTCCCAGGAAATGCCGTGACGGCAAGCCGTGGCCGCACGCGCGTCACCTCTGTCGCGGTTGGCAATCCACAGTCGGATCGTGCCCGCGATCGACTGATCGCCTGCGACCTCGTCATGATGGCGGGCGGCTTCACGCCCTCGGTACATCTCTTCTCGCAGTCGCGCGGCAAGCTGCGCTGGGACGAGGTGATTGGCGCCTTCGTTCCCGGCCAGGCCGTGCAGGCGCAGAGATGCGTCGGCGCATGCGCGGGCAACTTCTTGGTCGAAGCCTGCCTCGAGCATGGTTTCGCGGCGGGTCGGGATGCTGCGCGCGACGTGACTACGCGCCCGGCGATTTCGCCAAAGTCGCAGACCGCAGAGCCCCACGGCGGTGGTGCAGTCCCGGACTCGCGCCAAGCACCCGAGGTGGACGGGCCAATGGCGTTCGTCGATTTCCAGAACGACGTCACCACCAAGGACATCCGGCTGGCCGTCCGCGAGGGCTTGCAGTCGATCGAGCACGTGAAGCGCTACACCACCCTCGGCATGGCAACTGACCAGGGCAAGACATCCAACCTCAACGGCCTCGCGGTCGCGGCCAGGGCGCTCGGCAAGAGCGTCCCACAAGTGGGCCTCACCACGTTCCGGTCGCCCTACACGCCGGTCGCATTCGGGGCCATGGTGGGTCAGCATCGCGAGGCGCTGTTCGATGCCGTCCGGTGCACGCCAACGCACGGCTGGGCGCTGGAGCATGGGGCTGTCTTCGAGGACGTAGGTGCTTGGAAGCGCGCGCGCCATTTCCCCCGCCCGCACGAGGACATGCACGCGGCCGTCAACCGTGAGTGCCGGCAGACCCGCGCGGCCGTCGGCATGTTCGACGCCTCCACGCTCGGCAAGATCGAGGTGGTGGGGCCCGATGCCGCCGAATTTCTCAACCGCATGTACATCAACCCGTGGAGCAAGCTCCCGGTGGGCCGATGCCGCTACGCCGTCATGCTGCGGGAGGACGGCTTCATCCTGGATGACGGCGTCGTCGGCCGGCTCGCGGAGGATCGCTTTCACGTCACCACGACCACCGGCGGGGCGGCGCGCGTGCATCACCTCATGGAGGACTACCTGCAAACCGAGTTCGGCGACCTCAGCGTCTGGCTCACGTCGATCACCGAGCAGTGGGCCGTGATTGCCGTCAACGGGCCGAACGCGCGCGCCGTGCTGCAGCCCCTGATCGACGATCTGGACATCTCGCGCGAGGCGTTCCCGCACATGAGCTTGCGCGAAGGCAGCATTTGCGGCGTGCCGATGCGCCTCTTTCGGGTCAGCTTCACCGGCGAGCTTGGCTTCGAGGTCAACGTGCCCTCTGACCACGGCCGCTTTGTCTGGGAGCGCATCCACGCCTCGGGGCAGCGCTTCGGCATCGTCGCCTACGGCACCGAGAGTATGCATGTGCTCCGCGCCGAGAAGGGCTACATCATCGTCGGCCAGGAGACGGACGGCACCGTCACGCCGGCCGATGCAGGGCTCGAATGGGCAATCGGCAAGGGCAAGCACGACTTCGTCGGCAAGCGCTCGTTGTCTCGCCCGGACATGCTGGCGCCGGACCGCAAGCAACTCGTCGGGCTGCGCACGATGGACCGCAAGACCGTGCTCGATGACGGTGCCGCGCTGGTCGAGCCCGGTGCTGCGGGCGCCTCCCGCAAGATGCTGGGCCACGTGACGTCATCCTACTGGAGCGAGACGCTCGGCGAGCCGATCGCTCTAGCCCTTGTCGCCAATGGCAGAAGGCGGGAGGGGGCATCTCTGATCGTGCCGATGCCGGACGGCGACATCGCGGTCGAGATCACCTCGCCGGTTTTCTACGATGCCCGAGGAGAGCGGCTCGATGCCTGAAGCAGCAGTCGGCCCGCCGCGCGACCTTCCGCTTGCGGGACGAAGATTGATCACACCCGACAACCGCCTGACCATCGTGCCAGCGCCTGCTGCAAGTCGCTATGTGCTGCGCTGCCGGCCGGCCGATGCCTTGCTAGTCGGCAATGCCCTTGGCATCGGGCTTCCTATCCAGGCCTGTCGCAGCCATATGAGCGGTTCGAAAGCCGCGCTCTGGCTCGGCCCCGATGAGTGGCTGCTCATTGCCGATCCTGCACACGCCTGGGCGCGCGTCGAGGGCGTCGTTATCTCCCTCGTCGACGTGAGCCATAAGAGTGTCGCCATCGAGCTAAAGGGCATGGGCCCGGAGGATGTGCTGACGAGTGATTGCCCCCTCGACCTGCACGAGGCGAAGTTTGGCCCCGGCACCTGCGTGCGCACTGTCTTCGGCAAGTGCGAGGTCGTTCTCTGGCGAAGAGTTCCCGACGCCTTCTGGCTCGATGTGCCTCGCTCCCATGCGGACTACGCTTGGCGCCTGCTGGAGGCCGCATGTTCCGACGCCGCCGATCTCTGGAAGACGCCCAACCGAGCGCCGTAGTCATCACGCGCGGCGGTCACGAGGATCGCTCGCGCGCAATCTCCCAGCTGGTCCGGGGTAGGTCGTTTGGCGGACGTCACCACTGCACCGCCGCTATGTAAGCCCCCTTTTTGCCATGCATCAGGTGGGAGTCTGCGTGCCTGCGCACGTGTCTCGCTGCGCACGCTTTGTGCAATGGCAACGCCATCGATAGCTTCACAGTGACAATTTCACTGATAGTTGCGAACTGCGGGTTCTGTCGCCGCGCTCACCGGTTGGGCATCTCCTGCCCAGCGATGATGCTTGACAATAATGCTATATAGCATTCATGCTATTGCTACATATGGCAGGAGTGGCAATGCAAACTTTGCAACTAGCCGTCGCGAGTGACCCGACCATCGAGGACCGCTCCATGCCACACCAGCATCCGATCGATTCGAGCACGGCAAGCAGTGTCGCACCTTTGCTGTCTGTTGATGGGGTCACCTTGCAGTACAAGACCCGCGATCACCTCGTGACAGCCACCCACCGCGTCCATTTCCAAGTGTATCCCGCCGATCGCTTCGTGCTGCTCGGACCGTCAGGTTGCGGAAAATCCAGCCTATTGAAAAGCGTGGCCGGCTTCCTGAAACCCCGCGAAGGGCACATCAAGTTGAATGGTCGCACCATCGGCGCCTCCGGTCCCGATCGCATGATGGTGTTCCAGGACTTCGATCAGCTTCTGCCGTGGAAGACGGTCCTGCAGAACGTGATGTTTCCGATGCAGGTCAACCGCAGCTTTCCGCGCAGGGAGATCAAGGACAGGGCGCGAGCGGCGATCGCCAAGGTCAACCTGACGAAGTTCGCGGGCGCATATCCGCACATGCTTTCTGGGGGCATGAAGCAACGGACCGCCATTGCGCGCGCGATGGCGATGGAGCCCGACATCCTGCTGATGGATGAGCCCTTTGCAGCACTCGATGCGCTTACCCGACGCAAGATGCAGGAAGAGCTGCTGCAGCTCTGGGACGATATCCGCTTCACCGTCCTGTTCGTCACCCATTCCATCGAGGAAGCGATCATCGTGGGTTCGCGCATCCTCGTGCTCTCGCCGCATCCGGGTCGCGTCAAGGCGGAGCTGAACGCTCACGAGTTCGGCCACGACGATCAAGGCGGCGCGGAGTTCATGGCGCTGAGCAGGCGCATTCACGACATGCTTTTTGCGGAGGACCGGCATTGAGCAGCTCGCGGCAAATGTCAAACGGTCCTACCATCGCGGCAGCAACCCGCCGTAGAATTCCGCCGATCCGTCCGGAGTTTGAAAACGGTCCGTTGAGTGCCGATACTGCGGCGGTCATCCCGCACCCGCTCACCGTCTGGGAGCGACTGTCGAATATCGACGGGGTTCGCCGGGCGGCCATCCTCGTCGTCTTTATCGCCGCCTGGGAGGCCTATGCCACCTGGGTCAACAACCCGCTGATGTTCCCGAGCGTCACCGACACCCTCAAGGCGCTGGTGGATGCCACCCTGCGCGGACCGCTGCTGGATCGCATCTGGGCATCGCTCAAGGTGCTCGTCGTCGGCTACACCATCGGCATTCTGCTCGCCGCGGCCTTCACAGCGCTAGCCGTCTCCGTGCGCATCGGCACAGATATCCTCGCCACCTTGACGGCGATGTTCAATCCGCTGCCCGCCATCGCTCTCCTGCCGTTAGCCCTGCAGTGGTTCGGACTCGGTACGCCAAGCCTGGTGTTCGTGATCGTTCACTCCGTTCTCTGGCCGGTCGCGCTCAACACGCATAGCGGCTTTCTCTCCGTCTCCGAGACGCAGCGGCTGGCAGGACAGAACTATGGTCTGCGCGGACTGCGCTACGTTGGCTTGATCCTGATTCCCGCGGCGTTCCCCTCGATCCTCACCGGCCTGAAAATTGGCTGGGCATTCGCTTGGCGGACGCTCATCGCGGCCGAGCTCGTGTTCGGTGTCTCTTCTCGCACCGGCGGGCTTGGGTGGTTCATCTTCGAAAAGCGCAACCAGCTCGAGACCGACTACGTGTTTGCCGGACTAGCCTGCGTCATCCTCATTGGCCTCATCGTGGAAAGTTTGATCTTCCGCTTGGTCGAGGCGCACACCGTCCGCAAGTGGGGCATGCAACGCGCTTGATACGACGCTCGCCAGTACAGCTCATAGCCTAAGGAGAACACATGCGCATCCGCTTGCTCGGCACTGGAACGCCAACGCCTTCCCTCAGACGAATGTGCTCGAGCCATCTCGTCGAGCTGGGCGACAACGTGATGCTCTTCGACCACGGCTTCGGGGGACACCATCGATTGCTGGAGGCGGGAATCCCCGCAACACGCGTGACGCACATGTTCTTCACGCACCTGCACTACGACCATTGCGGCGACTACGCGCGGCTCGTTCTGACGCGATGGGACCAGGGCGCCGGGCAGATCCCGGACCTGAAGGTCTACGGTCCGCCGCCGCTCAAGGAGATGACCGCGCGGTTGTTCGGACCGCAAGGAGCTTTCGATCCCGACCTCGTGGCGCGCACTCAGCACGGAGCGAGCACCAGCATCTACGAAGCCCGCGGCGGCAAGCTTCCCCGCATCCGCCCCGCCCCTGTGGTCACCGAGTTGCACCCCGG
>Ga0075365_10000986_pt1 | contig 12136 bp, 17 predicted proteins | sample EndMetdeltDD1765_FD_71387 | JGI IMG/M metagenome (GOLD analysis project Ga0075365, IMG submission 71387) | Populus endosphere microbial communities from Tennessee, USA - Endosphere MetaG P. deltoides DD176-5 | ecosystem: Host-associated > Plants > Roots > Endosphere | place: USA: Tennessee... | reverse complement strand
CCTGTTGGCGACAGTCAATTTCAAAACGAGCATTTGCGACGGTGGCTGGTCAATTCTCACTCGCGCGCTTGTTATCCGCGCGTCGTAGCATTCTCACTCATCGAACGTACCTCACATGGCGCCGCGCCACAGGCCGCGGCGCCAAAGGTGACGGCCTTTTTGCCGGCGCCATGCAACAGGGGTACCCTTCTATGAAGACGTCCATACTTTCAATTTCCGCCGCGGCCTTTGTCGCGATTGCCGCGACGGCGCTGGCAAGCTCGCCGAGCCGCGCCGAGGTTGAATATCCGTGGTGTGCGTTCACCTCCACCGGCCAGGCCGGAGGCCCGAGCTGCTATTACGCGACGCTCGATCAGTGCAACGCCTTTCTCGCCGGCCAGGCCGGCTTCTGCCAGCCGAACCCGCGCGCCGCCGCGCAGGCGCAAGTGCAGGCGCCAGTGACGAGGCGCGGCGCGCGTTAACGCTCCCACGCGTCTTGAGAAAGCGCACCCTTGCGGATATGTGATCCGCAAGCGGTGCGCTTTCCTTTTGGGAGCCCGAGCCGCGGAACGTTCATCGGCAAGAGTGAACCATGCCGAAGCGAAGCGCGGCGATCCTGATGTGGAAGCGCGAGGGCGGGCGCCTGTGCATGCTGCTCGTGCACCCCGGCGGGCCGTTCTGGCGCAACAAGGATCTCGGCGCCTGGTCGCTGCCGAAGGGCGAGTATGACGACCGCGAGGCTGCGCTTGCCGCCGCGCGGCGCGAATTGGTCGAGGAGCTCGGACCAGCGGCCCGCTGGGTCACGACCAGGCCTGATGACGCGTTCGTTCCGCTCGGTGAGGTGAAGCAGAAGGGCGGCAAGCTCGTCACGGCCTTTGCGCTGCAGGGCGATTTCGATGCGGCGCAGCTTGCGTCGAATACATTTGAAATCGAGTGGCCGCCTAGAAGTGGCAGGAGCCAGTCGTTTCCTGAAGCCGATCGCGCGGAGTGGTTTACGCTCGACGTGGCGCGTGAGAAGATTCTACCCGGCCAGCTTGAGTTGCTGACGCGCGCCGATAAGCTCGTGTCAAAGACGCCTCCTTGAGGTTTTTGATGTCTGACTCTGCCAAGCAAAAACGGGCGCTGAGCCAGCCGGCGCAGGTGACGGGACAATGCCTGTGCGGCGCGGTGCGCTTCGAGATCGATGCGCCGGCGCGCTGGGCCTGGCACGACCACACGCGTGCCACGCGAATGGCGCACGGCGCCGCCTACGCCACCTATGTCGGCAGCTGGCGCAAGCGCTTTCGCGTGACCGAGGGCGCGAACGACATCGCACATTACGAGGACAAGGCCACGCGCTCGGTGCGCAGCTTCTGCAAGCGCTGCGGCACGCCGCTTGCGTACCAGCGCGCGCGTTCGCCGCACATGGTCAACATCCCGCGTGCGCTGTTTGCCAGCCGCACCGGACGCAGCCCGCTGTACCACATCGGCATCGAGGAACAGCAGGAATGGATCTACACCGGCGAACGCCTGGTGCCGCTGAAAGGTTTTCCGGGCGTCGTGTGGGAGCGGCCGCGGAAGAAGAAGGCGAAGGAATTTCCATTCGCCTGAGCCGCTGGCGTTGACCGCCTTGGGCGTTTCGCCGAAGTTCGTCCGTCCCATCCGCCGTGAGCATTGCCATGTCCGACCAGCCGATCCTGCATCACTTCGAAGCCTCGCCGTTCTCCGAGAAGATCCGTCTGATCTTCGGCTTCAAGCGCATCGCCTGGCGCTCGGTGCTGATCCCGCGCATCCTGCCGAAGCCGGACCTGATCCCTCTGACCGGCGGCTACCGCCGCACGCCGGTGATGCAGATCGGCGCCGACATCTTCTGTGACACACAGATAATCACGCGCGCGCTGGAGGCGCGACATCCGGAGCCCAGCCTGTTTCCTCGAGGTCATGCCGGGATGCCCTGGGCGTCGGCGATGTGGACCGACAAGGTGTTCTTCCAGAACACGGTCAATCTTGTGTTCGGCTCGCTCGGCGACAAGGTCCCGCAGGATTTCATCGAGGATCGCTCAAAAATGCGCGGCGCGCCGTTCGACGTGAAGGCGATGACGGCAAACCTGCCGCAGCATCGCGATCAGTTCCGCGCCCATGTGACCTTGATCGAGGATCAACTTGCAGGAGGCGGTCATGCGCGCCCGTGGCTGTTCGGTGACTTCAGCGTTGCCGATATCAACGCCTACATGAATGTCTGGTACGTGCGGAGCAATCTCCAGAGCGCCGATGCATTGCTTGCGGAATTTCCGCGGGTGCGCGACTGGGAAAGCCGCATGCGCGCCATCGGCCACGGAGAGCGGATGGAACTGTCGCCGCAGGAAGCGCTCGATATCGCAACCAGAGGTGCGTCCGCGGAGGTTCCGGCCGGCGACGATCGTGATCCGAGCGGCCGCAAGGTCGGCGACAAGGTCTCGGTTGCCGCCGACGATTATGGCAAGACGGAAATCGAAGGCGAGGTTGTCTCGCTGTCCGCCCAGCACATTGCCATCCGCCGGCGCGACACGCGTGTTGGCGAGGTGGTCGTGCATTTTCCGCGCGCGGGATATGTTGTGCGGCCGCGATAGCACAGCAGCGGTGTCTGGGAGTGACCGCGGAGGAAGAAGGCAAAGGATCCAGGTTCGGCTGACGGCCCTTCCTCAGCGCAGGGACGCCCAGAGAAAGCACAGTGCTGCGAGGCAACCGAGCGTAGTACGCGCAGCGTGCAGTCGGCTCCACTTCTCCAGGAGCGCGCGGCTTTCAGGTCCGGCTTGTGCAGGCTCAAGCGCCATCAATTTGTTATTGGTCGGCAGGATGACGACCAGCGTGTACGGCCAGTTGGCGATCAGCGCCAACGCACCTGGCAGCCAGATCCAGGTCCCGCTCTGCCACCACGCCAGCACTCCAGCCAGGAAACCCGCAACTGCAAGCGGTCCCTGCATGGCGAACCCGCGCTTGTAGGCGGGCTTCCATTCGGTCAGCGCAGCGCGGTCATCGAGATGCTGCCGCGCCGGATGCTCGACAAGGCTGACATAGAGCGCGGCACCCGCGAACACGGACGCCATGACGAGCGCGAAATGGCCTGCGATCATGATCGGTCCTCCGCGGCGGCCGCGCCGGAACGTCGGTGGGATAAATCTTGCCTCGGAGGAAAGTTCAGCGTGCCTCGGCGGATCCCCGTTCCGAGCGGATTTTCGGCAACATGATCCCGGTTTCTTGGCGAGCCGTTGTCCATTATGGTGCGGCCCGGATGGCGCAGCGGGACGGTCGTGCAGGAAGGCCTCTACAAAGTCGAGTACTGGGCGGGCGGCGCGATCGGCCGCAGCGTGATGTGCGTGCACGCCGGGCAGATGCTCGGCGGTAATTCCGGGTTCGCGCATATCGGCACCTATGCCACCCGCGACGGCGAAACCTCCATTGAGATCGAGACCCGGCGTCATAACGACGATCCGAACTACCGGCCATTCATCGGCAAGGACGTCGGCACGATCAGCGTCAAGGGCAGGATGATCGATGACGGACAGTATCTGTTCGAGGGAACCTCTCCCCAGCTGCCCCCCGGCGCCGTTTTCCACGCGAAGATGTGGACCATCGACCGCGAAACCGCGCCTGTCGTCGGCGCGGTCGGCGAGGGCGGCATCGCCAACGGCCTCTATTCGATCCACCTGCGGGCCCTTGATGGAGTCGACGGCGGACTGACCGGCGTGATGCTGTTGCATGAGGGCCGTATCCTCGGCGGCGACGCGTTCTTCTACTATCTCGGCACCTACACCTCTGCGAACGGTCGGTGGAAGGGGGCGATGCTCAATCAGGAGCACACACCGGCCAAGGGCGAGATCCCGGTGTTCGGCGGCCATGAGGTCGGCATCGGCTTTGCCGGCACCTGCGACGACGCCGGCGCGGAGCTCGAAGCCACCGCCTTCGCCGGCAAGCGCAGCCTGCGCCTGACTGCGGCGCTGAAGCTGATGCGCAGGGCGTGAGGTTGCATGATGCGACGATGCGGGACGCAAACGGTTGTGCTTTACGTGGTCGCACTCGCCGCGCCGGTGCTCGCGATCGTCGCGTCGTCCACGACGGCGTATCCGCAATCGGCCGATCTCGTGCTGTGCGATCGCGTGGCCGCCGATCCGGCGGATCCCGACAAGCCGGCCGATGTCAAAGGTGTCGCCGACGTCGCAGCCGCCGACATCGTAACCGCCATCAAATTCTGCAAGACCGCATCGGGCTCCTCGCGTCGCGCGCTCTATCAGCTTGGCCGCGCCTATGCGGCGGATCGCAAGATGTCGGACGCGGTGGCCGCCTGGCGGAGGGCTGCGGATCGCGGCAGCACCTCGGCGATGGTCGAGCTCGGCGTGCTGCTTGCGACGGGTGCCGGCGTTCCGAAGGACGAAGCAGGGGCGCGAAAGCTGTTCGAGCGGGCAGCCGAAGCCGGCAACCCGCGCGGCGTCACCAATCTGATGGTGCTTTCGAAGGTCAGCGGCTCGGCGCCGGCCGATCCGGTCAAGGCGCGGGCGCTGCTGGCGAAGGCGGCAGAGGCGAACGCGGAAGCACAGTATCAGCTCGGCCTGATGACGGCCGAAGGCGTCGGTGGGCCAAAGGACGACGTCGCCGCTCGCGCTCTGTTCCAACGCGCCGCGGCGCAGGATCACCCGGGCGCACTGGAACGTATGGGGGCGTTCGCCGCGAGCGGTCGCGGCGGGCCGCAGGATTCAAGCGCCGCAAAGGCTTATTACGAAAAGGCCGCCGCGCTGGGCAGCGAGGAGGCGAAAGCCGCGCTGAAGCGTTCGGACTGTCCGATGGCGCTCAAGGACAAGCGCGGCAAGCACGCGTACAATCTCTGCCTCTGATCGCGGTCAGGACTTGCGATCTACTTCATCACATAGACGAGCCAGTTGCCGGCGTGCCGCCAGGTGTCCTCGCGAAATCCGGGATTCTCGCTCCGGGCTTTCGCCAAAGCCTTGTCAATCGCATCACCAAAGCTCGTGGAGTTGGCGTCGAAATATTTCGAGCAGGCGTCCATCATCTTCACGGCAGCCCTGATCGCCTCGCGAATATCCGCATCGCTCGCGTTCGGCTGCGCGCGCTTCAGCCGGTCAAAGGTACCCCCTCATGGGCGAAATATGCTCGTGGCGGATGTTGTCCATGATCGATTGCATGTGGTGCGTCTGCTCGGCTGCTTCATCGAAGTGGATGAATTTCGGCGCGCCGAACGCCTCATCGTCAAGGCGGTCCTTGTAGCGCCAGAGCTGGAAGGCGGCGTCCCTCAGAGGCAGTTCGCAGGCAGCCTTCGGACGATTTCAGTCAGGGACATGGCCGTGCTCCCCTTTTAGGCACCTCCCCTCGTCTGGTGAGATGCACCGGCCGTTCAAAACAACCGCAAAACCGCCGGTTTCCTTGTGCGCCGGTTGTCCGTATGGTGCGGCCCGGATTGGGCAAGCGGGACGGGTCGCCTTTGCAAGAGGGCCTCTACAAGTGCGAGTACACGATCGCCGGCGCGGTCGGCCGCAGCGTCATGTATGTGGGCGGCGGGCGCATGCTGGGCGGCAACTCGGCCTTCGCACACTTTGGCACGTACGAGATCGAGGACGGTGAAACGCACGCAATCATTGAGACGCGGCGTCACAATGACGACCCCAGCTACCGCGCGATGCTCGGCCAGGATGCCGGATCGATCGATGTCAGGGGGCGGTTCGTCGATGGACGTTACCGCTTCGAAGGCACCTCACCGCAAATGCCGGGGCACGTCTTTCGTTCGCAGATGTGGACCATCGACAGCGAGACGGCGCCGGTGCAGGGCGCGGTCAGCGAGGGCGGCATCGCCAACGGGCTCTATTCAGTGCACATCCGCACGCTCGACGGCGTCGACGGCGGGCTCAATGGTGTGATGCTTCTGTCCGACGGTCGCATCCTCGGCGGCGATGCGTTCTTCTACTATCTGGGTACCTACACCTCGGCGCGCGGACGCTGGAAGGGCGAGATGCTGAACCAGGAGCACACGCCGGCCAAGGGCGAGGTGCCGGTGTTCGGCGGCTACGAAGTGGGTATCGGCTTCACCGGCTCGTGTGATGGGCAGGGCGGCGCGCTTGCAGCGACCGCCTTCGTCGGCAAGCGCAGCGTGCGCCTGACCGCGGTGCTGAGGTTGATCCGCAAGGCTTGAGTGCTAAGGCGGTCCTTGAGCGCGGTGCCGAACGTCCCTCGCGATCTCGTTGTCGGCCTCATGGGCGATTTCCGCGACCGCTCCGGTTCCGCCACTTGCGATCCACTTCATTGTCACTGATCCGTCGCAGGTTTCCGCGGATTAGCGGCGATACGCGTTGCGCATGGCTAACAAGCGGAACGAAATCGCTCGGCGGGCTTTGCAGAGAGGATAGCTGCGATCTCGAGGTCCGTGATGTCCGACAGTTCTGATCTTACACGCAAGGCCGACGAGCTGAAGCAACAGGCGAAGCGTGAGCCGAACAAGCACATCCGCTGGCACCTGGCGCGAATGGCGGTTCGCTACCTTCGTCTCGCCAGGCACGTCGCATGGTCACGAGAGCACCCGGCGTCGGCGGCCCAACTTGCGGAAATCTTTACGCGGCGCAGCTAGCGCGTCGCCAGCGAATAGAACAGGTGTCCCATCCCTAAGCTGCCTGTTCGGGTCGTCGCACGTGTGCGGCGGACCGTTCAACGCGGCCTTCCGCACGGCGCGCCAAGCGGGCATTCTCGCCAGCAGGCCAACCTGGGCAGGAGCGTATCGTGGGCAGGGTTTTCGTGGCGGGCGGCATCAACATGGACGTGGTCGCAAGCGCGCCGCAACATCCGAAAGTCGGCGAAACGGTGCTGGGTCGCGACATGTTCTTGTTCCCCGGCGGCAAGGGCGCTAATCAGGCCGTCGCCGCGGCGCGGCTGGGCGCGCAGGTCTCGCTGATCGGTCGGGTTGGCCGCGATGATTTCGGCGCGCAGATGAAAGCATTTCTCGCAGCGCAAGGCGTCGATCTGCAGCATGTGCGGGAAACGGAAGGCAAAGCCACAGGCTGCGCACTGATCGTGGTTGCGAACAGGGACAACGCCATCGTCGTCGTCCCCGGCGCCAACGCCGAGCTCAGCGAGCAGGACATTGAAGCTGTGAGCGTATCCCGAGACGATGTGCTGCTCAGTCAGCTCGAGATTCCGATATCGACGGTAGCAGCCTTCTTCGCCCGAGGGCGCGCGAGCGGCGGCCGAACCATTCTCAACCCGGCGCCGGCGATCGACGTCGATCCCTCGCTGTTCGCGCTGGCCGATCTGGTCATTCTCAACGAGACGGAGCTGGCGGCGTTTGCGCATCGGCCGGTGGAGGCGACCGCTGCGGCCGGCACGATCGCCGATGCAGCCAACGCGCTTCGCAGCCGTGCCGATCAGGTCATGTGCGTCACGCTCGGCGCGCGCGGCGCGATCGCCACGATCGGCGGTGAAACGCGTGTCATCGAAGGACGAAAGGTCGAGCCCGTCGACACAACCGGCGCCGGCGATTGTTTTGCCGGGGCGGTCGCAGCCGAACTCGCACGCGGCGCCAGCGTGCCGGACGCATTGCAGTTCGCCAACGTTGCGGCGTCAATCTGCGTGCAGCGGATGGGCGCGGGACCGTCGATGCCGAACCTCGACGAGGTGAGGGCGGGCTAGTGTCGTGGATCAGAAATTCGCACCATCGCTTCCGCGAGTCCATCGTGCGAATTTCTGATCCATAAGCGACACTAGAATCATAAGTTTGCTAGTGTCCTTATCGAATCCGAAGTTCGCTCTGAGCGCGCTGCAAAGTATCGCGAACTTCGGATTCGGGACACTAGCGGACGTCTGTGCGCAGCACCGACCACTGTGCCGACGACCACCACTCGCCGCGCGCGTTGACGTTTTCGCGCAAGGTGCCTTCCTCGGTCATGCCGAGTTTGGCCATGATGCGCAGAGACGCTGCGTTCTGGGTGCGGCAGCGGGCATAGAGCCGGTGCAGGCCGAGTGAGAAGCCCAGTTGCAGCATGGCCTGGCCGATCTCGGTTCCAAGCCCGCGCCCGGTGTGCTCGCTGTCGACGCCCCAGCCGATTTCCGCCTGGCCGTGGCGAAAGTTCTCGACCCTCAGGATCGCTTCTCCGACGACCGCGCCGGTTTCCTTCAGCACGGCAGCGAGGAAGTAGTGAGTGCGCGGGTCGCGGTCCTGTTCGCGGATGCAATTCTTCACCAGCGTTTCGACCCATTCGAGTGTTGGCGGTTCGATCGGCACGTACCGCCAGTAGGTCTCGCGCTTCATGTAGGTGTGGAACGCATCCCGATCCGACAGGACGACGTCACGAATGCGCAGGCGCTCGGTCTCGATTGCTTCGAACATTGGTTTTGAGTCGACCTTCAGACAATTTTTCAGCAGCGTTACGCTCCGGCTGAGGTCGCTCAGAATTATGGCTTAGTTTGTGCTCCGCACAAGCGTCGCATTGTGCCGGATTGCAAATTGACGCATGGATGCCTTCATGCGGTCACAGATTGGTGAGCGGCAGCGGCCTCGCGTTTCTGCTTCGCCGCCTCAAATCCGTGCATCCCGGCAAACCACTGTAGCGCCACCACCAATCCCTTGGTCGGCTGCAACAGGCCGAGCGACAGGCCCAGCGTCAGCGGCAGCCATAGCGCCAGGTGTACCCAGTAGGGCGGGGCGTAGTGGGTTTCCACCGACAGCACCAGCGGCACGATGATGTGGCCAACGACGACGATGACAAGGTAGGCGGGAAAGTCGTCGGCGCGGTGATGGTGGAACTCCTCGCCGCAAGCCTCGCAGGCGTCCTTCACCTTCAGGAAGCGGCCGAACAGGTGGCCCTCGCCGCAGTTCGGGCAACGCCCGAGAAAGCCGCGCCACATGGCCTTGCTGATCGACACCGCCTGCTGGTTGGACACGGTCGCCTCCTTGACGTGATCTGCCCATACAATAAGCTATTGTATGGAATTTGCACGGTCGAATGGACCACATTGCATGGATTGGCTCCCTACAATCTCCGATCGCGCCGGGCCGCTTTACCGGCAGATTTCCGACGCGATCGCAGCCGATATCGCCCGTGGGCTGCTGCGGCGTGGACAGAAGATGCCGACCCACCGGCAGCTCGCAGCACAGCTCGACATCGATCTCACCACGGTGACGCGCGCCTACGGCGATGCGCGCCATCGCGGACTGCTCGATGCGCGCGTCGGCCAGGGCACGTTCGTATCGGAGACGACCACGCGCGCCGCGGCCGACGTTCCGGATGGGGTCAACATCGATCTGTCGATGAACGTGCCACCGCAGCCGCTGGAAGCTGCGCTCGACGCGCGCATCGAGCAGGCATTTGCGGCGATCCATAAGCGCGACGGGCTGTCTTCGCACCTCAACTATCAGGAGCCCGGCGGCAGCGATGCGGACCGGCAGGTGGTCGCTGCCTGGCTGCGTCCACGTCTTGGCAACGTACCCTCTGAGCGCGTTGTCATCTATCCGGGCAGCCAGCCGGCGATCTTCAACATCCTGCTCGGTTACACGAAGCCCGGCGAGACAGTGCTGACCGAGGCGTTGACCTTTCCCGGCATGAAGGCCGCGGCCGACAAGCTCGGCGTGCGGCTGGTCGGCGTTGCGATGGACGGGCAGGGCGTGCTGCCTGACGCGCTCGCGAAGGCCATCAAGCTTCACAAGCCGAAGGCGGTGTACCTCACACCGACCATGCACAACCCGACCACCGCGACCATGGGGAAGGCGCGCCGCAGGGAAGTCGCGGAGGTCGTGCGCAGGTCGAAGGCGATGCTGATCGAGGACGACGCCTATGGCGCGCTCGATCCCGCGCAACAGTTGCTCGCGGGGCTGGTCGGCGAGCTGACATTCCTCACGATCAGCCTGTCGAAGTGTCTGGCGCCGGCGCTGCGCGTGTCGTTTCTCGTGGCGCCGGACCGCACGGCGGCGCAGGCGTTGCGCAGCTCCTTACGCGCGACCAGCCAGATGGCGCCGCCATTGATGAGCGCGCTGGTCATCGAGTGGCTGCGCTCCGGTGAGGCCGACCGCATCATCACGGCGATCCGCAACGAGGCCGCGGGCCGGCAGCTGCTCGCGGCGCGCATGCTGAAGGGGCAAAGCTACGCGGCGGACCCGAAAGGGCATCATCTGTGGTTGCCGCTGCCTGATCGCTGGAACAGGGCCGACTTCATCGCCGAGCTGCTGCGGCAGGGCCTTGCGGTGGTCGGCAGTGAGGCGTTCGCGACCGATCAGATGCCTGCGCATGCGGTGCGACTCTGCCTCGGCGCCGCCCGCAACCGCGCCGAACTGTCCACCGCGCTACAGCTGCTTGCCGGCACGTTGCGCCGCACGACGACGTCCGCGCAGGTGGTGTGAACGCCCCTGAGTACTGCGAAACAGCCTGCTTGACCGCACAAGGCAAAGCGAAGCGTAGGGCTAGGATAACCTGTCATTCCGGGTTCGCTCGCGGCGCGAGCGCCCCGGAATGACTGGGACGTGTGCGTCGGCTATCGCGACAGCGACAGTCCCATGCCGCTCAGGTCGAGGTTCACCATCAGCCCAGTCTGCACGCCGCTCAATTCCAGCACCGCACCTTTCTGGTTGACGAGTACAATCGCCTGCGGCCCGCGGATGACGGTGCCGCCGGCACCGGCGGCGCCATACACGCCTTCGATGTCGGTCGGGTGGAAGATGTTGCTGACGCGTCCGTACAGGTATGTCTGTGATCCGCCGAATGTGAAGCCGTAGCTCAAGCCGCCGATCGCCAGACGATAGTTGCGGCCGCGGTACGTCAGCGTGCCTGAGCCCGCGGCACCGCCGATGACGAAGCCCGCCTTGACGAAATTGAGCCGGACCGAACCGCTGTCGGCGCGAGCGGCGGAGGTGATGCTCGCCGCTAGCACGGCGGCAAGTGCGACGATGATGGTGCGAAAGCTTCTCGGCATGCGGGTTTCTCTCCTGTCGTCGCGGCCAGCCTGGGCGCGGCCTGTGATTCGCGACAGGGCGTCGATGCCTTGCAGATTTCGCTGGCGCAAGCCGCGAGAGGCGTAAGTCAGCTGCATTCATGCAGCGGTGAGACATAAAAATCACGCCTGCGAGCGGAGAAAATCGGGCTGGCACGACGTGGCCTTGATCGGCTTCTGCTCGATGACGCTCGCAGTTCACTCAGGGCCTCCGCCGTGAAGGGAGCGACGGCGATCGCGGTCGCCGACATCAACTGCGGCTTGTGCAAGGCGGTCTCCGTCTGCTCGGCGGCTTGGCGCCACGTGTCACCGCTCATGGATAAGGCCGCTACGCGAGCCTGATGCTGGCTGCCAGTTTGCAAGATCCCGTCGGGCGCGCTGCGTGATCTAGGTCACAGCCGCTTTGAACCCGCGCCGCGATGATCGACACATCGGCAACCGCCCATGCACGGGCTCACAAGGGAAGGCTGCAATGTCTGAGAACCGCACCACCACCGTTCGCCGGATCGGCCTCACTCTGGCGCTGGTTCTGGCCGCCTCCACAGCGGCGACGTCATCGGGCTTTGCCTTCAGCCCCGAAGCGCAGCAGATGTGCACCGGCGACGCGTTCCGCCTTTGCGCGGCCGAGATGCCGAGCATTCCGAGAATTACGGCGTGCATTCGCAAGAACAAGTCCAGCCTGAGCTCTGGCTGCCGCGCGGTTCTGGACAAGGAAGACGGCGCGGCTCCGAAGAACAAGGTCGCCACGACACGAGGCTGATGCGAAGCCGCAGGCTTGCCACCACAGGCCAAGCGTTGCATCGATGCAACGCTTAGCCTGTTGTTAATCTTGCTTCAGCCAAACGCGCCGAATCGCATTATGGTCGTCGCATGACCATCGGGTGGCGATTTATCGGCGAAGTCTGGGGCACATATAAACGGCCGCTCGTGCTCGAGTGCGTCGTCCCCATTCCCAACCGCAAGGAAGCTGAGGCCGTTGCCAGGCAACGGCTGGCCGGCGCTGACTCTATTACGGCGATCGAGCTGTTCCAGCCGGAGAAGGGCGCTCCGCCGAACTGACGCTTTTGGGGGAGTGGGGAGCCGTCCCGGCATGCGCCTTCCGGCGAATCCGGGGCGGCTCTTTTTTTTAGTCCTTCAGCTTCCGCTCTTGCCGGCCTCGATGATCGGGCCGAATCCGACCCAGCGGTCGCCGTCGAACTTCATCATCTGCAGCTGTTTGTTG
>Ga0075365_10000985_pt1 | contig 12143 bp, 9 predicted proteins | sample EndMetdeltDD1765_FD_71387 | JGI IMG/M metagenome (GOLD analysis project Ga0075365, IMG submission 71387) | Populus endosphere microbial communities from Tennessee, USA - Endosphere MetaG P. deltoides DD176-5 | ecosystem: Host-associated > Plants > Roots > Endosphere | place: USA: Tennessee... | reverse complement strand
CCAGTTGTCGTAGACGTTGCGGATGGCCGCCGCGCTGACGTTGCAAGTCGCCGAGATGCAACCTGCCGCACCCTTGCGCAGACCATCGAGCAGGAAGATCTCCGAACCCGGGAACACCTCGAACTTCGGATAGGCCTCCAGGATGGCGGCCGTGTTGCTCCAGTCGCCCGAGGAATCCTTGAGGCCCACCACCGTCTCCGGGAAGGCCTTGATCAGGCGGCCGATCAGCGGCAGCGAGAAGCCCACCTGGGCCACCGGGGGAATATGATACAGGTATACCTTGAGCGCATCGTCATCGACGCCCTCGATCACCTCGGAGAAGAAGCGGTAGAGGCCTTCCTCGCTCGGTGCCTTGTAGTAGTAGGGCGGCAGCATCAGTACGCCACCGCAGCCGAGTTCCACCGCGTGCTTGGTCAAGACGATGGTGTCGGACACCGACGGCGTGCCGCTGCCCGGCATCAGCTTGGCCGGGTCGATGTCGCTGTCGACGATCTCCTCCAGCAACTCCATGCGCTCGTCGAGCCCGAGCGAGTTGCCCTCGCTGGTCGTGCCGAACGGCGCCAGGCCGGTGCAGCCCTCCTGCATCAGCCATTCGCAATGCGCGACGAACCGCTCGGTGTCGGGGCCGCCGTCCTCGCCGAACGGGGTCAGCACCGGGGCGATGACGCCCGAAAATCCTCTTTTGTCTGCCATCTCGCGTTCCCTTGGTTGGCCTGCATTGCACCGTGGGTTGTTCAGGTCTAGGCCGGCATCGGGATGCCTGGCTGCTGGATCGGCACGTGATAGCCCTTCTGCACGGCCGGACGCGCTGCTATCGCCTTATACCAGCGCAGCACGTTGGGATAGGCGGCAAGATCGATGGTCTGCCATTCGAAGCGCGAAATCCACGGCCAGGTCGCCATATCGGCGATCGAATAGTCACCGGCCAGATAGGGCGCCTCGGCCAGCCGCCGGTCCAGCACACCGTACAACCGGTGCGCCTCCTTGAGGTAGCGCTCCTCCGCGTACGGTGCCTTGCCCTTGTTGTACTTCACGAAATGATGCACCTGGCCCAGCATCGGGCCGACGCCGCCCATCTGCCACATCAGCCACTCCATCGTGCGCCAGCGGGCATCCTCCTGCTTGGACCAGAATTTGCCGGTCTTCTCGGCCAGGTACATCAGGATGGCGCCCGACTCGAACAGCGAGCGCTCGTTGTCGCGGTCGATGATCGCCGGAATGCGGTTGTTCGGGCTGATCTTCAGGAAGTGCGGCTGGAACTGCTCGTTCTTGTTGATGTCGATGGGGTGGGCCGCATACTCCAGGCCGCATTCCTCCAGCATGATGGACACCTTGCGGCCGTTCGGCGTCGACCAGGTGTAGAGATCGATCATCGGGATTTCCTGATTCAGGTAGGGTGGGGGCGGATGCAAGAGGTTAGTCAAACCCCTAGTCTGCCGCAATCAAAAGCACGTCAAGTGTCTGAGCATCCACAGTGCTGCATCGCATCGGCCTCAGTTTCGCCTAAATGTCACATGAGCTTTAACCCTATGGTGTTGGGGCAAGGCCTGACGGGTCCTCCCGTCCCGTACTGGCACCTCCGCTCTTGGGGCTTAGGCACTTAGCCTCCAGCCGATAGCTCCCTCGGGAGCGGCGGACTTGACCGGACGGCCTTGCCCCCACCTATTATCCGGCAGCGCCAGGATTGTCTCTCACGGCGGCGTCAGCTTCCATGTGCCGATGGCGATTTTGCCGATCGCCTCCCGCCCCGTCGGGATCTCGATGTACTCACCCTCCGACCAGCGCTTGGCGAACGAACGGTAGAACGGCGACATCGGGTTGCCCGACTGCCCCGTGCTCTGCATGAACAGAGAGCGCTCCAGGTCGGCGAAGTCATAGATGGCGCGCAGGCTCGAGCCATGCCGGTTGGCGAACGGCGGTTCCTCGCCGAACTCGGTCTTGCCGCGGTTGAGGGTGTAGGACCCGCCCGGGCTCGGCACCTCGATGTTGAAATACGGCGCCAGTGTCGCAACCTCGCCGAACGGCCGGTGCTCGCCCTGCGCGTAGTGTGCCACGTCCCACCGCCACTTGCTGCGGTCCTTGCCGTAGCGCTTCTCCAGGTCGGCCAACGCCACCCCGAGGGCCCGAGCCAGGATGTCGCCACACTTCTCGCGCTCCGGCGTCGAGCGGTCGTCGCACCAGTCGCGCCCGGTCGTGCGCCCTTCCAGCAGGCGGATCATGGCCTCGGCACGCGTGTCGAAGAAGCGCGCGAAGGCCGGTCCCAGATCGTCGCTGTAGATCGCCCGCACCGACTCGCGCAGCCAGGCCGTGAAGATCAGCGGCTCGGGGGCATCGCCGCGCATCACCGCGTCCCAGGTGGTGAGCTGGTCCAGCACCGCATCATCGACGCTGCTGGCGGCCTGCGCCGCCACGATCATCAGCGCGCATAAACGAGCTGCAGCCGGCGAGTAGTTGTCGTTCTGTGCGGAGCGCATGCTGCCGACGTCATGATCGCCGCGCTCGAGGATCAGCTCGCCGATGCGCTGCTGGCGGAACGGCGCGTCCCAGTCGTAGGTGAGGAGATGCGGATAGCTCGGCGGCACGATGCGGGCATTGGCCGTCCCCATCGCGCCCTCGGGCGGATCGATGAAGAGCGGCAGCTCCTCGAACTTCAGGTAGCCCTTCCAATCGTAGGTGGCGTCCCAGCCCGGCACCGGCATGCGTCCGGCAATCTTGTTGGCGGGGTCGCGCACCGGCACGCGGCCCGGCGCGATCAGCCCGATGTGCCCGGCCGCATCGGCGACCGCCATGCTCTGCATCGGCACGACGTACTGGCGCATGCGCTCGACATAGCCGGCAACGCCCTGTGGATTGTTGTCGAGCATGCCCGCGGCCATCGACGTGTCGTCGTCGCTCAACGCCGTCCACTGCAGCGCCGCCACGTAGCCGTCGCCCAGCATGCCGTCGAGGTTGCGGTAGAAGCCCGGCAGGACGGGTCCGTGCCGCGTCCGCCGCCGCTCCACGTTGCGTACACCGCTCCCCTTGACGACGATCGACATCTGCGTCGTCTCGAATGCGCGCCAGCCCTCCGGCGTCAGGTATTGCCCGCGGTTGTCGGGATTGATCTTCTCGATGAAGATGTCCTGCACGTCGGCGCCGGTGTTGGTGAAGCCCCAGGCCAGCGTATCGGTGCGGCCGAGCACGACCAGCGGCATGCCGGCCAGTCCCGCACCCGCCATGTTGATGATCGCCTCCCCCGGCCTTTCCAGCGCCAGATGCACCAGGTGCCAGATCGACGGCGCTGTCAGCCGCAGGTGCGGATCGTTGGCGAGCAGCGGCTTGCCGGAGTGGGTGCGCGCGCCGGACACGACCCAGTTGTTCGACGCACCTGTGCCCATAATCTCATCCACCATCTCCAGCCCCGCCTGCTTGCGCGGCGTGCCCGGCCGATACAGCGGGTAGAGGTCCGTGGCAGTCGGCAGGGACGGCGCGCGATCCTCCGCGTCCGGCGGCATCAGGTCCTCGATGTCGGCGGGACCCAGACCCTGCGCGGCATAGGTCAGGCGCGACATCTCCTGGTTGATGTTGGTCGACAGCTGCAGCGCCATCATCTTGGTGGCCACCATGCTGTCGGCCGGCGCCCACGGTTCGGGCACATGTCGCAGGATCAGGAATTCTGGCGGCAGGCGCGGCTCCAGCAATCCGATCGGGCGATTGATGAAGGCATTGACGCCGCGCGCGTACGCTTCGAGCGTCTTGCGCACAGCAGGCGAGAGGGCGGCCAGCGAGCGCTCGGCATGGCCAGCGAGATCGAGCGTGCGCAGAAACACGTCCGTGTTGAAGGTGCGTTCGCCGAAGATCTCCGACAAACGGCCCTGTCCGGTGCGGCGCAACAGTTCCATCTGCCAGAGGCGATCCTGCGCGTGCACGAAGCCCAGCGCAGCGTAGAGATCCTCCTCCGTCTTGGCGAAAATGTGCGGCACGCCTTCCTTGTCGCGCACGACCTCAACGGGTGCCGAAAGCCCGGCCATGGCAAGAGTGCCGGATGGCGACGCCACCGTATTGCGCAGAGCTACATAGATTGCGCCAGCGGCCAGCAGCGCGAGCACGACGCCCGCCGCCGCAACGCGGACAGACCATTTCAGCGCGCCCCGCATGGCCTTTCAGTAGACCACCACGCCGCGGATGCTCTTGCCCTCGTGCATCAGGTCGAAGCCCTTGTTGATGTCAGCCAGCGGCATGGTGTGCGTGATCATCGGATCGATCTCGATCTTGCCGTCCATATACCAGTCGACGATCTTGGGCACATCCGTGCGCCCGCGCGCGCCGCCGAACGCCGTTCCCTTCCACACGCGCCCCGTCACCAGCTGGAACGGCCGCGTGGCGATCTCGGCACCCGCCGGCGCCACGCCGATGATGATCGACTGGCCCCAACCGCGATGGCAGGCCTCCAGCGCCTGGCGCATCACCGTGACGTTGCCCGTGCAATCGAACGTGTAGTCGGCCCCGCCGATCTGGTCCGCGCCCTTCTTGGTCATGTTGACGAGATGCGCCACGAGATCGCTGCCGACTTCCTTCGGGTTGACGAAGTGCGTCATGCCGAACCGCTCGCCCCACTCCTTGCGCGTATTGTTGATGTCGACGCCGATGATCATGTCGGCGGCAGCCAGCCGCAGACCCTGGATGACGTTGAGGCCGATGCCGCCGAGGCCGAACACGATCGCCTTGGCGCCGGGTTCCACCTTCGCCGTGTTGAGCACGGCGCCGATGCCGGTGGTCACGCCGCAGCCGATGTAGCAGATCTTGTCGAAGGGGGCGTCCTCGCGCACCTTGGCCACCGCGATCTCGGGCAGCACCGTGAACTGCGAGAACGTCGAGGTACCCATGTAGTGGTGCAGCTTCCGGCCGTCGAGCGAGAAGCGCGAGGTTCCATCTGGCATCACGCCCTGGCCCTGCGTGGCGCGGATGGCCGTGCACAGGTTGGTCTTGCGCGACAGGCACGACGGACATTCGCGGCATTCGGGCGTGTAGAGCGGGATGACATGATCGCCCTTCTTGACGCTTTTCACGCCCGGTCCGACGTCAACGATGATGCCGGCCCCCTCATGCCCGAGGATGGCTGGAAACAATCCCTCCGGATCGGCGCCGGACAGAGTGAACTCGTCGGTGTGGCAGATGCCGGTCGCCTTGATCTCGACCAGCACCTCGCCGTCCCTGGGGCCTTCCAGATCGACGTCCAGGATCTGCAGCGGCTTGCCCTTCTCGACGGCGACGGCAGCACGGGTTTTCATCAGTTTCTCCTTGATCGTGCGGGACCTGGCAGCCCGACACTTTTCTCAGCGCCGATACTGCACGAACGGCGCCCTGGTCGCCACCCGGTCGTAGAGCAATCGCGCGGTCGTGTTGAACTCCTGCGTCATCCAGTAAGTCCGCTCGCAGCCGCGCGCATCGGCTTGCGTATAGACGGCCTCGATCAGGGCCCGGCCGGCACCGGTCTTGCGCCGGGTCGGATCGACGAACAGGTCCTCAAGGTAGCAATACCAGTTCATGCCCCACGTCGAGCGGTGGAACAGGATGTGCGCGATACCGACCGGCTCATCCGCATCATCGACGGCCACCAGGCCGATGTGGCAATCGGGCTCGCCCAGCATCAGCCGCTGCCAGGTCGCCTCGATCACGTCCTCGGGCACGCTCGCCCCGTAGAACTCGATATAGCCCTTGAAGAGGACGAGCCAGCGAGCCTTGTCGCGCGCTTCCAGCGCGCGCACGTGCACTTTCATCGTTCGACCCACATCCAGGGATACTGAGATCCCGTTGCACGCTTTCCACTATCTACCAGTTGCGTCAAAGCAGCCAAAGCGAGGCAAGCCCTAGGAACGCAAAGAAACCGACGACGTCCGTCACGGTCGTCACGAACACAGTCGACGACACTGCCGGATCGAGCCCGAGGCGCTTCAGCCCGATCGGAATGAAGATGCCGGCAACGGCCGCAGCCACCAGATTGATCACCATGGCCGCGCCGATCACGGCTCCCAGCCGGTTGGAGCCGAACCAGAAGAAGGTGATGAGCCCCATGATCACGGCGAAGGCGATGCCATTGATCACAGCGGTCGCCGTCTCGCGCAGCGCGACGCGCACCGTGTTGACCACGCCGAGTTCACCGGTGGCCAGCGCGCGCACCGCCACCGTCATGGTCTGGGTGCCGGCATTGCCACCCATGGACGCCACGATCGGCATCAGCACGGCGAGCGCGACCATGTGCTCGATAGTGGCGTCAAACTGCTTGATGACGACGGACGCGAGGATCGCCGTGAAGAGGTTGACGAACAGCCACGAGAACCGTGCCGGCACGATCTGGCGCACACTGTCGCTGATGCGCTCGTCACCCAGGCCGGAGAGACGGCGCAAATCCTCGTCCGCCTCCTCCTCGATGACGGCGACCATGTCGTCGGCCGTCACGACGCCGACAAGGCGCTTGTTGGCATCGACCACCGGCGCCGACTTGAGGTCGTAGCGCTCGAACTGGCGCGCCACCGCCTCCTGATCGGCCGTGGCCAGCACCACCTGCCGGCCGGCGTCCATGATCATTTCGACCGGAACCTCGCGCTGGGTGCGCAGCAGCCGGCTGAGATCCAGGCCACCGACGACGCGGTAGGTCGGATCGATCACGTAGATGTCGGAGAAGGTATCGGGCAGGTCTTCGGCCTCGCGCATGTGATCGATCACCTGCCCGACGGTCCAAAACGGCGGCACGACCACGAAGTCCGTCTGCATGAGACGGCCGGCGGTATCTTGCGGGTACTCCAGGTTGCGCTCGAGCGCGGCGCGATCGCCCCGCGGGATCTGCGCCAGGATTTCCTGCTGGTCGGCCTTCTCCAGGCCCTCGATGACGTAGGCCGCGTCGTCCGTCTCCAGGCGGGCGACGGCCCTTGCCAGCACATCGTTGGGCAGCGCCTCGGAGAGCTGGTCGCGGACCGTCTCGTCGAGCTCGGACAGCACCTCCGGGTCGAACGCCGCGCCCAGCGCCTGCACGAGGCGCACCCGCTCGTCAGGTTGTAGAAGCTCCACGAGGTCGGCGAGATCGGGCGCCTGCAGCCCCCCAGCCAGCTCACGCACGGACGCCAGATTGCCGGCCGCCAGCGCGTCCGCGATCGGCCGCGCCAGCTCGCCCGCCGTCAGGCCGGCCGGCACCACACCAGAGCCGCTGGCGTCATTCATTGGGGCGTTCCGAGCGATGCAAGCGGCCTGGCAGGGTGCAAGGCACGCTTTCGCAGCCGATACCACTGGGAACGGCAATGTGCCATCCCCTGTCCGACAACGCTTGGGCCGGCGGTTCGATGCCTTGTGGACACACTCACAAGGAGTTCAAGTGTGGCAGAGGCGCCCTTTACGATTGGGCTTTAGATTCGCGGCCAGGGCAACGACTTGCCCTGAATGCGCCCACATGTCATGACCGCCCTTCTGGGGTTTTGGGAAACGTAGGCCGCTCGAGCTCTTGAGGGAAAGATGCACCTGATCCGCATGTGCGGCCTGACCGTGGCCTTGCTGCTGGGCGGCCTCCTGCCCGCCGCCGCCCAGGACGCCTGTACGGCCACGAACGCGCTCGGCGTCGCCCGCACGGTCGAAATCGACACCACGACCGGCCCGAAGTTCGGCTTCCAGTATCACGACGCCCCGAGCTTCCTGGCCGAGGGCGAGGTGGTTCTGACGTTCGACGACGGCCCGCTGCGCGCCTACACCAAGCCGGTGCTGGAGGCCCTTGCCGCCCAGTGCACCAAGGCCACGTTCTTCGTGGTCGGACGCATGGCGGTAGCCGATCCCGAGATGGTCAAGGAATACGCGCGCCGCGGCCACACGGTCGGCACGCATACCTGGTCGCACGCCAACCTGGCGCATCTGAGTCCGGCCAAGGCCCGCGCCGAGGTGGAGATGGGCTTCAGCGCCGTGCAGCAGGCGATGGGCAAGCCGATCGCGCCGTTCTTCCGCTTTCCCTATCTCAGCTCGTCCAGCGCCATGGCGACGCATCTGATGAACCGCCAGATCGCCACCTTTTCCATCGACGTCGACAGCAAGGACTACCGCACGCGCGATCCGGGCTCCGTGCACCGCATGATCATGGGCCAGCTGGCACGGTCGCATAAGGGCATCCTGCTGTTCCACGATATCCAACCGTCGACCGCGCGCGCCCTGCCTGGGCTGCTCGCCGAGTTGAAGGCCAAGGGATATCGCGTGGTGCATATGCGTCCGACGGCGCCGGTGGCGACTGTCGGCGAGTTCGACAGCATCGTGCAAAGTGCCGCCGACAAGAAGGCCCTGACGGCTGGCGGCGGACCGCTGAGGCGCGCCGTGACGTGGACCATGCCTCTGCCTCCGGAGCTGGCCGGCTCGCAGGGCGACAGCGCGGCTGGGCAAGGGCAGACGGCACCCGCACAGAAGCCCGCCGAGCCCGCTACTCCAGCGCGCACGCCAAGACGCGGCGAGGACGAGGACTGGAAGTCCGGTCTCTGGCGTTCCTACTGAGCTTGCCTGCGTCACCTCCTGCACCTCGTGTGGCCGTCATCGGCGGCGGACCGGCGGGCCTCATGGCGGCGGAGGTGCTGGCGCTCGGCGGCGCTACCGTCACCGTCTACGACCGCATGCCGTCGGTCGGCCGCAAGTTCCTGCTGGCCGGGCGCGGCGGCCTAAATCTGACGCATAGCGAGGACCTCGAACACCTGCTCGGCCGCTATGGCGCTGCGGCACCCCGCCTGCGCGCGACGATCGAGGCGTTTCCCCCGACCGCCCTGCGCGCCTGGTGCGAAGCTCTCGGCCAGCCGACCTTCGTAGGCTCGAGCGGCCGCGTATTCCCCAAGGCCATGAAGGCTTCACCGCTGCTGCGGGCCTGGCTGGCACGGCTGACTTCCATGGGCATCGGGTTCCGGATGCGCCACCATTGGTTGGGCTGGGACGATCATGGACGGCTTGCATTTGCCGCGCCCGACGAACGCGTTTCGGTGACGACCGACGCCACCGTGCTGGCGCTGGGCGGCGCCAGCTGGCCGCGTCTCGGCTCCAACGGCGATTGGGTCGTACCACTGGCGCAAGCCGGCATCTCGATCACACCGCTGCAGCCGACCAACTGCGGTGTCCTTGTCGCCTGGTCTGACGTCTTCCGGGAACGCTTCGCCGGCCAACCACTGAAACGGCTCCAACTGTCCCTCGGCACCCGCAAGGAGCGCGGTGAGGCGATCGTTACGGAAGCCGGGCTCGAGGGCGGCGCCATCTATGCACTGTCGGCACCGGTGCGCGAGGCCCTGGCGGCCGGGGGAGAAGCCATCCTGCACATCGACCTGCGCCCGGACGTGACGCTCGCCGATCTGCAACAGCGTCTCTCTGCGCCGCGCGGCAAGCAATCCCTTGCCACCTTCCTGCGCAAGGCTGGCCACCTCTCGCCGGTCGAGATTGGCCTGCTGCACGAGGCGGCCATGGCCATGCCGGGTCGGCTGGCCGGGCGGTCGCCGGACGGTCTCGCCACGCTGATCAAGGCCGTGCCGGTGCGCATATCCGGTCTCGCGCCCATCGCGCGCGCCATCTCCACAGCCGGTGGCATCGCCTTCGACGAGATCGATGATGGCTTCATGCTGCGCCGCAAACCCGGTGTGTTCGTCGCCGGCGAGATGCTGGACTGGGAGGCGCCGACCGGCGGCTATTTGTTGCAGGCCTGCTTCGCAACCGGCGCCGCCGCTGCGAAAGGCGCGCTCGCCTGGCTTGCCGCCGATGCAAACCGAGGCTAGACGCGCTGGTAGCCCGCGAGTCGGGGGAGGAGACACCATGCATGCACGCTATCTCATCGCGGCCGCCGCAGCCCTCACGCTCGGCGTGACGCTGTCGGTTGCCCCGGCGGACGCTGCCAAGGTCTGCAAGGAACCCATGGAAGCCAAGTCGACCTCGAGGGTGCAGCAGAGTGATGCTGCCCGCGAGGCCCGCGCCCGCGACAACGCCATCAAGAAGTGGAGCGCCAGCGTGCAGCAGACCCACGGCATCGCCTACAAATTCTGGTGGCGCGCCGACGACAAGAAGATCCAATGCGACAGTACGCCCAAGACCAAGCGCTGCACCGTCAGCGCCAAGCCCTGCCGGATCTACTGAGCCGGCCTAGTGTGATGATCGAGAAATTCGCCGGAGTTCGCGGCCTTCTCGGAGCGAATTTCTCGATCTGAATCACACTAGCAAATCCATGATTCTAGTGTCCCTTATGATTTCGAAGTTCGCTCCCGAATCCAGCGGTTAGCGCCGGCGAACTTCGAAATCGGGACACTAGGCGTTGCCGCGATCCTCACGCCACACGCCGATCTTCTCCTGCACGGGCCGGTCGGAGAAGCTAAACAGCACGGCTTCCTCGTCGGCCTCGTGCACGACCGGCTTCCAGCTCGGTACGACGAAGATGTCCTTCGGACCCCATTCGAGCACGGTCTCGCCGACCCGCGTGCGCCCCCGCCCTTCCATGGCCACGAATACACCGGCATCCGTGGATCGATAGCGCGCCGTGCGAAAGCCGCGTGGCAGGAGCTGGATGAAAGTACCCATGGTCGGCATGGCGTGATCGCCGGTGACGGGATTGGAATAGCGCATCTTGATGCCGTGACAGGCATCGGGCTTCTGCGCCTTGGCAAGCTGGTGCAGGGCCTCGCGCGTGCGATCGTAGGGATAGTTGAAGATCGGCGACGTCGCGGATGCGCGTCCGTTCTGATCGACGGGCAGCAGGTTGGCGCCGTAGCGCGCCATCGAATAGCCCTCCGGCTTGCCGATCGGCTGCTCATCCTCGTCCAGCCGATCGAGGAACGACGCATCGAGGAACTGGATGAGCGGGATGTCGAGCCCGTCGAGCCAGAAGATCGGCTCGTCCGTGTCATTGCCGTGATCGTGCCAGGCCATGTACGGCGTGATGATGAAGTCGCCGGGCCGCATCAGCGTGCGCTCGCCGTCGACAGCCGTATAGGCGCCGTTGCCCTCCAGCACGAAGCGCAGCGCCGATTGCGAATGGCGGTGCGCGGGCGCGACCTCGTGCGGGATGACCATCTGCACGCCGGCGTACAGCGAGGTCGTGACCTTCGACTGTCCGCGCAGGCCCGGGTTCTCCAGCACCAGCACGCGCCGCTCGGCCTCCTTGGCGGTGATCAGCTTGCCGGCCTCCAACATCGCCGCGCGGATCTCGTCGAACCGCCACACCGCCGGCACGCAGGCACTCCTCGGCTCGGGCGTGACCAGCGCGCCGAGCACGGTCCAAAGCGCGGTCATGTTCTGCTTGTCGATGCGGTTGTAGAAGGCGCGACGCTCGGGCGTCTCAACGGGCGTTTCCATGCCATGTCTCGCAAGGGGTTGGCGTTGGCGTTTCCTGGCGTCACCCTAGTGTGATGATCGAGAAATTCGCCCGAACTCGCGGCTTGGTGCAGAGCGAATTTCTCGATCTGAATCACACTAGCAAATCTATGCTTCCAGTGTCCCTTATGATTTCGAAGTTCGCTCCCGGCCCAGCGTCGAGCACCGGCGAACTTCGAAATCGGGACACTGGTCCCGGCGACCCGCCCCGTCCACGTGTGCGAACTGTCATACGTGGCGGCGAGAAGCCCGTGCTAGCCATGCTGTGGGGTAGAAGTGCGAAAGGGCGGCGTGGTCAACCCTCCCGACCGCGCCCTTTGCGTGTCCGCTATTCGCAGAACGCATTGCGCTTGCGGGCCGCGAGATCGAAATGGAAGTGATCGCGGTGCGCCTCGTTGGCCTCGGGGCCGAGCACCGTGCCGAAGGTGCCGCAGGCGCCCCGGTGCAGGCGACGCAGGAAGGCCGCCTCCACGGTCGTCTTCGCCGCCTCGTTCGGGGCGACTGAGGCGGGCAACGGGACGGTCTTGGCATCCGTCGCGCTCTTGCCGGGCTGTTGCTGCAGCTCCGACGTCCGCACCGGCCCTTTGCGCAGGTCGGTGTCCTTTGACTGGCCATCCGATTTGGTGGCGATGGCGCTGCTGCTGCGCACAGGGCCGGCCCTGGCAGCCTCTGCCTTGGCTGCCTCTGGTTTCGCAGCCTTGCCTTCCCGATCTTCCTTGGCACGCTGGGCCGCGACGCGCTCCGCCTCGCGGATATCGCGCGCCGTCGGCCCCCAAAAACGGCCCACCTCGATCGTCCGGCCATCG
>Ga0075365_10000984_pt1 | contig 12144 bp, 6 predicted proteins | sample EndMetdeltDD1765_FD_71387 | JGI IMG/M metagenome (GOLD analysis project Ga0075365, IMG submission 71387) | Populus endosphere microbial communities from Tennessee, USA - Endosphere MetaG P. deltoides DD176-5 | ecosystem: Host-associated > Plants > Roots > Endosphere | place: USA: Tennessee... | reverse complement strand
GCATCAGGATTCACGCTCGAGGATCATCGCCTCGACCTCGTCGGGTTGTGCGGTACGTGCGCACGTACCGCACAACCCGACGAGGTCGAGGCGATGATCCTCGAGCGTGAATCCTGATGCCGCTGTTGCTTCGGCGAGGGTCTGGTCGAGGAGTCGTTCGGTTGCAACCGGCAGATCGATGTCGGCCACGACATGACAGGACCGGCAGACCAGGTGATGGTGGTGATGATCGGTGAGTTCCTCGCTGAGCTCGAACAGCGCGTAGTCGCTGCCCACCGTGAGCCGCGAGACCAGCCCCGCGTCTTCGAGGATCATCAGGTTGCGGTACAGCGAGCTCTGGCTGAGTCGGGGCTCGGCGGCCAGGATCGTCGGGATCGTGGCCGGCTGCCCGAGTGTGGCGAGGGTCGCGATGATCAGCTCGCGGCTCTTGGTGAAGCGATGCCCGGCAGCGATCATCCTGGCAACGGCTGTCGGATTGATGTCGCGCACGTTTTGAGAATACCTGAGAACGGCCCCGAAGGGGCGTCCGCGAGGCCCAGCTCACGAGCCGGGGAGGGCGACCCAGCCGGAGACGGCGACCACGGTGAACGCCGCGTCGAGCGCGTAGACCCGCACGCGCGAGGCGCCGACGAGGGTTGGGCCCTCGACATCGGCGGCGCGCTCGGTGCCACCCAGCACGACCGAGGTCTGCGCTCCCGTCCACGCCCACAGCGGCACACCATCGGCGGTCTGGACGACGAGCTGGTACGACGCCGCATTCGCGGCCGGGGCCCACGTGAAGGTCGGCCGTGTTACGTCGGTGCCGCCCACGGCGACATCGACCGCCGAGACGCCGGGCAGCTGGCTGAGCGCGTCGGGCGCGGTGGTCGTGGTCGGCTGCTCCGTCGTCGGCGCGACAGTCGTCGCCGCGCCGCCGTCGGTCGATGCCGTGGTCGGCTCCGAGGTCGCCGGCTCGGTGGACTCCGGCTCCGTCGTCTCGACGACAGCGGTCGCAGCAACGGTGGTCGGTGTCGCCACGGTGGTGGGTGCCGAGGTGGCCGCCGTCGCGCCAGTCGTCGACGAGGCCTTGTCCGAATCGCTCCCGCACGCACCGAGGCCGAGCACAGTCGCAATGGCGACCGCGGTCAGCACGAACGGGCGCGACGAACGCGGGCTCATTGCCCACCCGCCAGTGCCGCCGAAGCCTGGTTCGAGAGGTCGGTCCAACCCATCGAATCGGCACTGATCTTGATCAGGGTGACGCCAGTGGTTCCGCCCTCGGCGATGGCCAGATCGAGCAACTCCTGGGCCTTGTTCTGGAGCTCGCCCTCCAACGGATCGTTGATCGACGGCAACACGCCGGTGCGGAGCCCGGCGGCGATCCCGAAGCGGAGAGCTTCCGGAGTCGTCGATGTCGAGTTGGCCACGGCCAGCAGGATGCGCTGCATCAATCCCGCCAGCGGCGACGACCAATCGCCCGGCTTGCCGGTCGAACAGGCCTCGTCCTTCGGACGGGTGGCGGCGAAGTGCTCGGCGTCGACCAGGACGTTCTCGAGCTCCTCGGCATCGAATGTGCCTGTCGCGAACCACGAGGACAGGACCGCCTCGCCGCGATCGAGGATGTCGGTCAGCGCGGCATCCGTCTCGCCGGGTGTTGCGCCCTTGAAGACTGCGGCCCAGCTGCCCTGGAACGACGTCACGTTGACGCCGCTGGCCTGGATCGCGCTCTTGAACTCCTGCGCCCACGTGCCGCTCGCATACGTGCACGACGACGACGTGATGACCAGCGTCGAGCTGAGCAGGTCGTCCGGGCCGAAGTCGAAGCTCTCGTCGAACGGTGCATCGAAGCCGTTCACGGTGACGGAGCCACTGACGTCTGCGTGGGCCTGAGTCGGGGACAGGATCGGCGCCGCGCCGGTGCCCTGCAGCTCGCCGGTCACGGCGATGACCGCGTTGGCGTTGCCCGTTGCGTTGCTCGACTCCAGCGAAGCGGCTGAGGATCCGCCGAGGATGTAGTCACCCGTGCCGGTTCCGCCGGCGAGGTTGAGGGCGAAGGTGCCGTTGCCACTGCCTTGAGCCACAACCGCGGCCGACCCGTTGTCGATCGTGATCGTTGCACCGATCGACATCGTGCCGGCCCAGTTGCCATCGCGGAGGGGGCCGCCGGCGCCTTTGGCGTCGGCCCCCAGTGCGGGCAGTACGGCGACTGCCAGAAGACCCGCCCATGCGAGTCGAGTTGCTTTCACGTTCTCTCTCCAGGATCGTTGATGTCGACGTCGTTGTCGATGTGGCAGCCAGGTGCTGCTCCGGTCGAACATGATGCGGGATCGTGCCGCGGAAGGAATGAGTAACGCATACTCATTGTCGAGCCGATCGGTTCAGAGATTTCGGGAACCGGGGTGCCGCGGCCGACGTCGAACGTGTGAGCAACCGCATGTGGCGCGGGCGCGCCGATGGAAGGATGGAGTCATGACGACTCGGGGATCGCATGGTGTGGTGAATGGCGAACGTCATTGGCGGACCCGGTTGTTGGCGCTCGGGCTGGCTGCATCGATGCTGGTCGCGGCATGCACCTCGGACAGCGACTCGAGCTCGTCCTCCGGGCCCACCACGTCGACGAACGGCACCGGCACCACGACCGGCAGCACGACCGACGGCACCGACTCGACCACACCGACGACCATCGATAGTGATCCGAACAACACTGGCGCCGAGCTGATCCATGGGGTCAAGCTCAGCGAGGGTCACTCGACGGCGGCCGCCGCGCAACCGGTGCCACTGATCGACGGCACGCCCCTCGACGACGCAGCGATCGCCGCCGTCGAGGATCGCCTCCCGGAGTGGATCGTGGAGGAAGCCCTGGGAAAGCCGTTCAATTGGCCCACCGAATCGCTGCCTGTCCCGATCGCGGGCGCCACCGTGCCGGTCGATTTCCCGGCCGACGACGAGACGCCTCCGCCCGAAGTGCCGACCGGTGCCCTGCACGTGTTGCGGACCCAGCCCGAGGGCGCGGTCGACATTGCCCCGTTCGTCAGCATCACCTTCGATCAGCCGATGGTGCCGGTGGCGACCGTCGGCCAGCTCGCCGCTGCCGATGTGCCGGCGACGATCACGCCCCAGCTGCCCGGTCACTGGCAGTGGATCGGCACCAGCACGCTTCGTTTCGACGCGACATCGGACGTCATCGACCGCCTGCCGATGGCCACGGACTACACCGTCGAGGTGCCGGCCGGCACCACATCGGCCACCGGGGGAGTGCTCGCCGACGCACTCTCGTTCCAGTTCTCCACGCCACCGGTGACGGTGCAGTCGTTCGGCCCATATGGCGACGACACACCGCTGCCGCTCACGCCGATCTTCCTTGCCACGTTCGATCAGCGCGTCGACGCCCAAGCCGTGCTCGATTCGATCGTCGTCACCGCCGGCGACCAGCAGACGCCGATGCGCCTCGCCACTGCCGATGAGGTCGCGGCCGACGAGACCGTCGGTGGCTCGGTCGGGGCGCTGCCCGAGGGTCGGTGGATCGCGTTCAGTCCTGCTGCGCCGTTCGCGCCGGCCACCGACATCCACATCGAGATCGGACCGGGCACGCCGTCCGCCGAGGGCCCGGTCACGACGACGGAAGCCGCGAGCTACGACGCCCGGACCTACGAACCGCTGTCGTTGATCAGCGCGGAGTGCTCATACGAGCCGGATTGCCCGCCGCCCTCGGACATCCTCCTCACCTTCAACAACCAGCTCGACGCCGAGCTGTTCGACCCGACGACCATCCAGGTCGACCCACCGATCGCCGGGCTGGTGGTCAGCGCGTACGGCAACTCGATCTCGATCCACGGCGCCACGCAGGGCCGCACCACGTACACGGTCACCGTCCCGGCCGGTCTCACCGACGTGTTCGGCCAGCAGCTGGCCGAGAGCGTCACCGAGACCGTGAAGATCGGCGAAGCGGCGCCGATCCTGCAGCAGTTCTCGCGGCCGTTCACGACGCTCGACCCGCTCACCACCAAGCCCAGCCTGCCGGTCGTGACGGTGAACCACCACGACTTCCGCCTCCGCGTCTACAGCGTGACGCCTGAACAGTGGCCCGCGTATACGACGTACTTCCAGAACGTGATCGGCAATGGCTCGGGCGCCGACGAGCTGGCCGACCCCTCGTGGGCGTTGCTCGACGACCGGGTCGTGCCCGTCGACGCCAAGGACGACCAATTGGTCGAGACGACGGTCGATCTCAGCGGCTACCTCGGTGGCCGACCCGGCCACCTCGTCGTGCTGGTGTCGCCGACCGAGACCTACGTTCCGAACGACTCCGACTACTGGAACAACCGGCCGACGGTGACCTGGGCGCAATCGACAGCGATCGGCCTCGACGCGCTCAGCGACGCGGCGACGCTGCACGCATGGGCCACCAACCTGGCCGATGGCGCTCCCTTGGCGGGCGTCAAGGTCTCGCTGTTGGGTGCTTCGCAGGCGGTGACCACCGACGCCGACGGCCTGGCCACGATCGAGCTCGGGTCGGGCGCGGCCCTGCTCGCGACCAACGGGGCCGACACAGCGCTGCTGCCCGACGGCTACTACCAGGGCCTGTGGGAGCGCCAGCCGCTCGACGACCAGGCACTGTGGTACGTCTTCGACGATCGCCAGGTCTACAAGCCCGGCGAAACCGTCTCGATCAAGGGCTGGGTGCGCCGGCTGACGTCGAGCAGCGAGGCCCAGCTGGCTCTGATCGCGCCGGGGGTCAAGCTCGACTACACCGCGACCGACGCCCAGGGCAACTCGATCGCGAACGGCCAGGTCGACGTCAACCCGCTCGGCGGCTTCGACTTCACCTTCGACATCCCGGCCGCGGCGAACCTCGGCTACTCGTACGTGCAGCTCGGGCTGTCGAACGTCGACGCGCTGCCGTTCGCGGCGTACACGCACAACTTCCAGATCCAGGAGTTCCGGCGCCCGGAGTTCGAGGTCGGCGCCCGCACCGAGAGCGAGGGCCCGTACGTCCAGGGTTCGCCGCTCACACTCGCGGCCGATGCCAACTACTACGCCGGCGGCCCACTGGGTTCGGCGCCGGTCGATTGGGCCGTCACCACCTCGTCGGCCACGTACTCGCCGCCGGGTTGGGACGAGTTCACGTTCGGGCGCTGGACCCCGTGGTGGATCAGCGACTTCGGCTTCCCCGGATCAGACGCCCGCGGCGACTTCGGCGGCCCGACCGAACCGTGCTGCTTCGGCGGCGCGGACTCGAACACGGCCCACTTCAGCGGTGTCACCGACGGCGACGGTTCGCACTACCTCCAGGTCGACGTCGGCAGCATCGACGATCCCGATCTCGCCGGCCTTCCCGTGGCCGTGAGCGCCCAGGCCACGGTCACCGACGTCAACCGCCAGGCGCTCGCCGCGACGACGACGGCCCTCGTTCATCCGTCCGACTTCTACGTCGGGCTGCGCGGCCAGAACACGTTCGTCGAGAAGGGTCAGTCGCTCGACATCGATGCTGTCGTCACCGACATCGACGGCGCGGTTGCCGCAGGCCGCGCGTTCCAGGTGATCGCGACCCGCAGTGAGTCCACCTTCGAGCACGGCGAGTACGTCACCAAGCAGGTCGATCCGCAGACGTGCGATGTGACGTCGGCGACTGATCCCGTCACGTGCACGTTCACCACGACGATCGGCGGCGAGTACACGATCAGCGCGTCGGTCACCGACGACCAGGGTCGCGCCAGCCGCACCGAGCTGACCCGGTGGGTGAGCGGCGAGGTCGCCCCGCCGACCCGCAACGTCGAACAGCAGCAGCTGACGATCGTGCCCGATCAACAGGAGTACGCCCCCGGCGCCACTGCTCAACTCCTCGTCCAGTCGCCGTTCGCGACCGGCGACGGCCTGCTCACGGTCACGCGTGGACAGATCGTGTCGACGACGAGGTTCGCGGTCGCCAATGGATCGGCGATCGTCGGTGTGCCGATCAGCGACAGCGACATCCCCGGTCTCGGCATCTCGATCGAGGTCGTCGGCGCCACCGAGCGCACGGCCGATGACGGTACCCCGCTGGCAGGTGCACCGCTGCGCCCGGCGTACGCGACTGGCGGGCTCTCCCTCACCGTCTCGACGGCATCGCGCACGCTCGATGTCACCGCGACACCTCAGTCCGACACCGTTGCACCGGGCACGACGACCGCACTCGACGTCACGGTCAACGACTCCGACGGTCGGCCGGTCGAGGGCAGCGAGCTGGCCGTCGTCGTGGTCGACGAGGCGGTGCTCGCGCTCAGCGGCTACAGGCTCGGCGACCCGCTGGCGACGTTCTACGCCCAACTGCCGTCGTACCTGTCGACCCAGTACGGCCGAGACAGCATCATCCTCTCCAACCCGATCGACCTTGCGGTGCCGGGTGAGACGGCTCCAGCCACCACCGCGGCCGCGACGGAGACAACCGAGGCCTCTGCCGGTGCCACCCCAGACGGCGCCTTCGACACTGAGGAGAAGAGCAGCGCTGACACGGTTCCAGCCGCAGCGCCGAGCATCAACGGCGGCGACCGGGACGCGTCCGGCAATCCGATCGCGGTGCGCACCGACTTCGACGCCCTGGCCGTGTTCGAACCGTCGGTCACCACCGATGCCGGCGGCCATGCCACAGTCGAGGTGCCGTTGCCCGACAACCTCACCCGTTACCGGGTGATGGTGGTTGCCGTCGCGGATGCCGATCACTTCGGCTCGACCGAGTCGAACATCACGGCCCGGTTGCCGCTGATGGTGCGACCCTCGGCGCCACGCTTTCTGAACTTCGGCGACGTGTTCGAGCTGCCGGTCGTCGTGCAGAACCAGACCGACGCCGACATGACGGTCGACGTCGTGCTGCAGACCGACAACCTCACCGCGACGAACGGCAACGCCGACGGCGCGGTCGGCAAGCAGGTGTCTGTTCCGGCCAACGACCGTGTCGAGGTGCGCTTCCCGGTGTCGGCCGCACAGGCCGGCACGGCCCGCTTCCGGGTCGCGGGTGTCAGCGGCGACGCGGCCGATGCGGCCACGATCGAGCTGCCGGTCTACACGCCCGCGACGGCCGAGGCGTTCGCCACCTATGGCGTGCTCGACGACGGAGCGACGCTGCAGCCGGTGTCGGCGCCGACCGACGTCTTCCCGCAGTTCGGCGGCCTCGACATCACCACGTCGTCGACGGCGCTGCAGGCGCTCACCGACGCCGTCCTCTACCTCAGCGAGTACCCGTACGAGACGTCCGACGCGATGGCGTCGCGCATCCTCGCGATCTCCTCGCTGCGCGATGTCCTCGACGCGTTCGACGCTCCCGGGCTGCCGAGCGCTGACGCGCTCAATGCTGCGGTGAACGCCGACATCGATCGCTTGGTCGCCTTGCAGAACGCCGACGGCGGGTTCCCGTACTGGGAGCACGGTCGCCCGTCCGATCCGTACAACTCGATCCAGGTGACGCACGCGCTCGTCCTCGCCAGGGCCGACGGGTTCGCGATCCCGGACTTCACACTGCAGGCCGCGACCGGTTTCCTCGCCAACATCGAGCAGTACATCCTCGACCAGTACAACTCCGCGGCCAGTGACACACTGAGTGCATACGCGTTGAACGTGCGCAACCTCGCCGGCGACCGTGACGCCGCCAAGGCCCAGGCGTTGTTCGACAGCAAGGGCGAGGATCTGCCGCTCGACGCAATTGCGTGGCTGTGGCCCGTCATCGACGTCGCCGACACCAGCGCCGCGATCGAGCGGATCATCCAGAACAAGGCGGTCGACACGGCTGGCGCGGTGACCTTCACCACCGAGGCGACCGATGACGACTACGTGACCCTCCGATCTGATCGGCGCACCGATGGGCTGATCCTCGACGATCTGATCGCGCTCGCGCCCGACAGCGACCTGATCCCGAAGGTGGTCACCGGGCTGCTCGCCGCGCAGAGCAAGGGTCGCTGGGACAACGTGCAGGAGAACTCGTTCATCCTGCTCGCGATGAAGCATTACTTCGACACCTACGAGAGCCAGACCCCGGAGTTCGTCGCCAAGGTCTGGTTGGGTGATCGCTTTGCCGGCGAGCATCCGTTCTCCGGGCGGACCACGGATCGGGCTGTGCTCGAGATCCCGACAGCCGACCTGATCGCCAACGACAATGCCGACCTCACGATCAGCAAGGAGGGGACCGGCCGGTTGTACTACCGGATCGGCCTGCGCACCGCGCCGGATGATCTCGTCCTCGAACCGCTCGATCGCGGGTTCGTCGTGGCGAGGACGTACGAGGCCGTCGACTATCCCGCCGATGTCACCAGGGACGCGGACGGCACATGGCACATCAAGGCCGGCGCAAGGGTGCGGGTGCGGCTGACGATGGTGGCCGAGAGCCAGCGCACGCACGTTGCGTTGATCGATCCGCTGCCGGCAGGACTGGAGATCCTCAACCCGGAGCTGGCGACGACACCGGACGTCCCGACCGACCCGAACCAGGGCGGAGGCGGGTGCGACATCGCCACCGAGTTCGGCGGCGACTGCGTGGTGTCCGACACATCGCCGTCGTCGATCTCGTGGATCTCGTCCTTCGCGCCGTGGTACGCGACGTGGTTCGACCACCAGAACCTGCGCGACGATCGGGCCGAGGCGTTCTCCAACTACCTGTCGGCCGGCACGTACGACTACACCTACGTCGCCCGGGCGACGACGCCGGGCAGCTTCGTGGTGCCGCCGGTGCGGGCCGAGGAGATGTACTTCCCGGAGACCTTCGGACGTGGTGCCTCCGACAAGGTGGTCGTCGACGGCTGACCGACCGCCGACTCGCTGTTGCGCGTGAGGAGTGCGCGCGCCGCCGAAATCTTGCGGTTTGATCACGAAAACCTGTCCGTGCCGCAACGCGACCGTAATATTTGGTTAGGGTGCCGGTCCATCATGCGTCGCCCGAGTTCTCGCCCGACCCGCCGTTCGATTCGCCGGTTGGGCGCCATCGGTGTCGTGATCACGATCCTGGCCAGCGGCTTCGCTGCTGCTCCTGGGCCCGCGCACGCCGATGGTGTCTCTGATCAGCAGCAACAGGTCAAGGACGATCTCGCCGAGATCGACCGACTCGAACAGAAGTCGGCCCAGCTCAACGAGGAGTACCTCGGCTACCTCAACCAGAAGGCCGAGCTCGAGGCCGAGATCGCGGTCGGCCAACAGCAGATCGACGCCAAGCAGGCCGAGCTGACGGTCTTGCAGAACCAGCTCGCCGCGGTGGCCGTGCAGCAGTTCACGGGCGGCGGTGGCGGGGGCGGGTTGGCCCTGCTCGGCGACACGGCCGGCGCGACCGACAGCCTGCAACGTGACCAACTGGTGCGTACCGCGGTCGACGCCGGTGCGGCGTCCACCGACGACTACAACGCGCTGCTCGGTCAGCTCTCGTCGCAGAACGACGACCTCCAGGCCAAGCAGGCCAAGGTGGCCAAGCTGGCCGATCAATCGGCCGACGCGCTCGATCGCACCAAGCAGGCCGGTCTTGACTACCAGGCCGAGCTGGCGCGTGACCAGGCGACGCTCGGCGACCTGTTGGTACAGGAGCAGGCCCGCCAGGTGGCCGAAGCCGCCGCCAAGCACGCCGCGGAGGTCGCCCAAGCCCAGGCCGACGAGAAGGCTGCCGCCGATCGCGCCGCCGCCAAGCGAGCCGCCGACGATCAGGCCGCCCAGGATCAGGCCGCGCAGAGTCAGGCGGCCCAGGATCAGGCAACGCCGAGCACGACTTCGTCGGGCACGGCCTCGAACAACGGCTCCAGCGACAACAACACGACCTCGACAGCGGCGGCGTCGTCCAAGGCCGCCACGTCGAGCGGCGCCGGTGGGGACGCGGCGGCCTCCGGCGATCAATCATTCGGGGCGACGGCGGACGCCACTGTCGACACGACAGCCGCCACCGTAGCGGCTGCTGTCAACAGCGACTCGGGGTCGAACGACAGCGCGTCGAACGACAGCTCATCGAACGCCGACACGAGCAGCTCGAACTCGGTCGACACCGCGCCGCCGGTGTCGAGCCGCGCCGAGGTCGCGGTCGCCGCGGCGCGCAGCCAGCTCGGCGTTCCCTATCAATATGCGATGTCGTCTCCCGGCGTCGCGTTCGACTGCTCGGGTCTCACGGCGTATGCGTGGAGCAAGGCCGGCGTGTCGATCCCGCACCAGTCGGCGATGCAGTACGCCTCGACACCGCACGTTGCCGTCGCCGACGTGCAACCGGGTGATCTGCTCTACTACTACAGCCCGATCAGTCACGTCGCGATCTACATCGGCAACGGCATGCAGATCCATGCACCGGCGCCGGGGAAGTTCGTCGAGATCGTCAGCGTCAACTGGGGCAAAGTGGTCGGGGCCAGTCGCCCGGGCTGACGCGACGCAGCCCGAACCGCGCACGTCCGCGGCAAATGCTTCCCGTTTGCCAACACCTTCATCACATCTGGCGTTCACGCTGCGGCAGCCACCGAGTCGGCGGCATCACTTGAACGAAGGAGAACAGCGATGAAGGTCAGACACATCGTGTCGATGACGGCTGCCTGCGGAGCACTCGTCGCGACACTCGGCATCTCCGGCGAGCCGGCATCGGCGGCGGTCGCGGTGCGCGGCACGTTCACCCCGGTCGATCCAGTGCGAATCCTCGACACTCGAGACGGCACGGGTGTTGCCGACCAGCATCCTGGTCCGCTCGGCGCCGGCAAGGTCACCGAGCTCGACGTCACCGGTGTCGGCGGGGTGCCCGAGACCGGGGTCGGAGCCGTGGTGCTCAACGTCACCGTCACCGAAGCAGAAGGACGCGGCTACGTCACGGTGTACCCGTGCGGCAACGCCCGGCCGGTCGCGTCGAACGTGAACTTCGAGCACGGCGTCGACGTCGCCAACCAGGTCACGGCCAAGGTCGGCACCAATGGGCGGGTGTGCTTCTTCACGTCGCGCACGGTGCAGCTGGTCGCCGACGTGTCCGGTTGGTATGCCGACGACTTCGCGTCGGTGCCCGGCTTCGGCTATCACCAGCTCGATCCGGCCCGGATCATCGACACCCGCGACGGGACGGGCCTCGGGTCGCGGCCGATCGGCCAACTCGCTGCCGGTGAGATCCTCCCGTTCACCGTGCCCGGTGCCGGCGGGGTGCCGGCCGATGCGGATGTCCGCGCCGTCACGATGAACGTCACCGCGACGGGTGGCACGCTGCCCGGCTACATCTCGGTGTTCCCGTGCGATCGAGTGCGCCCGATCGTCTCGAACGTCAACTTCGATCCGGCCAACACGACCGTGGCCAACCTGGCAACGTCGCGGGTTTCCTCGACCGGGCAGGTCTGCTTCTACGCGTCGGTCGCAACCGACCTCGTCGTCGACATCCAGGGCTACTTCGCTCCCGGCCCCGGCGTCACCTTCACCGGCATGACACCGGTGCGCATCCTCGACACTCGCGACGGCACCGGCGTGGTCGGGTCGAGGCCCGGGCCGCTCGGCCGGGGCACCATCATCCAGGTGCAGGCCGCCGGCGCCAATGGCGTTCCTGCCGACGCTGTCGCGGTGATGCTGAACGTGACGATCACCGAGGCCACCGGACCGGGCTACGTCAGCGCCTGGCCGTGCGGCAAGCCCCGCCCACTCGTGTCGTTCCTCAACTTCATCCGTGGCGTCGACCAAGCCAACCTCACCCCGGTGCGAGTCGGCAACGACGGCAAGGTCTGCCTCTACGTCAACGAAGGCACGCAAGTCGTCGCCGACCTCAACGGCTACTACAACCTCGCCGCCTGACACCTGAGTTCACTGTTCGGGTCGACCCTGGCACCGGCTCCGGCCGGGCCGGGGTTGACTCGCGTCCGGGGTCGGCCTCGCCCGGCGGGTCGCACCCCCTTTCAGCGAGGGCTTTGGCGAGCCTTCAGCGGTTTCCAAGGATGCTGTCTGAGGATGTGTTCCATCGGTTGCAGAGCGCAGCCGAACTCGAAAGGAACCATGATGAACGTCTCACGTCTCGGTCGCATCGCCGGGGGGCTCGCAGCGGCAGCAGCCGTCGTCAGTCTCTCGGCAGCGACGCCCGCCTCGGCAACATATCTCGGCACGAAGTCGGTCTCGACCACCGGCGCCGCCGCGACCTGCACGGTCAACACAGTCAGTCAGTTCAGCGCCAACGTGACCTGCTACATCTACGACACGGCCAAGGATGGCGACACGGTGTAC
>Ga0075365_10000983_pt1 | contig 12147 bp, 13 predicted proteins | sample EndMetdeltDD1765_FD_71387 | JGI IMG/M metagenome (GOLD analysis project Ga0075365, IMG submission 71387) | Populus endosphere microbial communities from Tennessee, USA - Endosphere MetaG P. deltoides DD176-5 | ecosystem: Host-associated > Plants > Roots > Endosphere | place: USA: Tennessee... | reverse complement strand
ATATGGCCGCCGACACCCCCTCACTCCCACTCGATTGTTCAGACGGACCATAAGTAGCTGATTTCGCTCGTAATTTCTCAGTTTAGGCGACAATAAGCCGACGTGGGGGCCGTCAAAAAGCTACCCTGTTGATTTTAAACAGATTTTTCAGCGAAAATTTTTTCGTGTGGCTTCGGTATCTGTCGAGGTCGATTGCCTCTGAGAACCGATTTTTAGCGGCTGGGAGCCGCTCCGCTACCAGCGGAAAAGTACCGTCATGCCTCTTATAGCAGCGTTTTGTCGCCCGAGCGAGGCCCGTCCGACCCACGTCCCAGAGCAAGCCTACAAGAGGGCCTGACGTACCGTTGTCGCTCCCTATTCCGCGCCCTTGTATGTCAGAAAACGATGTACTATTTTCTGACGCATGAAAGCCACTGTCACATCAGTTCCGGATCGGATCATGCGACGCGCCCGCGCTGGCGGGCGTGGCGGCGTCTTCACGCCTCGTGACTTCCTGGACGTGGCCGCGCGCGCAGCGGTCGACCAAGCCCTTTCCCGTCTGGCGAAGATCGGAAAGCTTCGCCGCCTGGCGCGTGGCCTGTATGATTTCCCCAAGGTCCATCCCAAGCTAGGCCCGCTTTCTCCAACTCCCGACGACGTTGCGCAGGCGCTTGCACGCGAGACCGGCTCGCAGGTGCAGATCGCTGGCGCGCGCGCGGCGAACGCGCTCGGCCTCTCGACTCAGGTTCCGGCGAAGAGCACCTATCTGACCGATGGCCCCTCCCGCCGCGTCGTGCTGGGCAAGCGCGTGGTCGATCTGCGCCACGCCTCGCCCAAGCATCTGATTGCTCCGGGCAGCGCGGCCGGCACCGTCGTCCAGGCCCTGCGTCATGTGGGGCAGGTGCGCGCCGCCGACGTCGCACAGATCGCAGCGCGTCGTCTGTCGGCCAGCGACAAGAAGACGCTCGCCTCCACTGCGGTCCAAGCACCCGCCTGGATGCGGCCGACGCTCGTCTCGATCGCAAACGCAGCGTCGGGCGATCTCGATGGATAAGGTCGCTCTTCTTCCAGCCACCGATCGGGCGGCTCTTTTTGGCGAGACCGGCGCAGGTCGAGGGGTCGCCGACACGATCATCGAAAAGGACTTCTGGGTCTGCTGGACCTTGAAGCGGCTTTTCGGCCTGCAAGGGAAGGACGCTGCCACCTTGGTCTTCAAGGGCGGCACGTCCCTTTCCAAGGCATTCGGCGCGATCCGCCGCTTCTCCGAAGAAGCTTTGATATCTTAGCATGATCGACCGATTGTTTCATTCGGATCTCGCCAAGCTTCGGGGCTTCACCCGCGCGCAGATTTTCTAACCGGCCAGCAAAGCTTGCCGCTTGCGCAGCTCGCTTGTCAGTCGATCCGCATAATCCGGCCCCACAGCCCTCTTCACGCTATCGCGCGCCCGCAACGCCGAACGCCAGGCGGCAACGCGCGGCAAGCCTTCGAAGAACGGAGCCGAGGCTTTCTCGGACAGGCTATCGAAGAACCGGAAAATCGGCGCGGCGACGACATCGACCATAGTGAAGTCCGCAGCCGCAAAGTACGGCCCCTCGGACAACACGACCTCAAACCGAGCGAGCTTTTCGCGAAGCGCCGCGCCTTTGGTTTCGACCGTGGCTTGGCCAGGGGCGTTGAGAAGCGGCCAGGCGTCGGCGACGATCGCCGTCAGCGTCTCGAGGATGTGCGATATGACCGAGGTTCGTCAGGCGGACCGACGAAGCCAACTTACATCCACCGATAGACACTGATCGATATCGGACAAATTCATTTTTGTTTTCAGAGTGTTACGTCGTACTCTAGCGTAAATTCGGCGGCGATTGGATCGGCCTGAATCATTCCCACTCGATCGTGCCAGGCGGCTTCGAGGTGACGTCGTAGACGACACGATTGATGCCACGCACCTCGTTGATGATGCGGGTTGCGGCGCGGCCCAGGAACTCCATGTCGTAGTGGTAGAAATCGGCGGTCATGCCGTCGACGGAGGTGACGGCGCGCAGTGCGCAGACGAATTCGTAGGTGCGCCCGTCGCCCATGACGCCGACGGTCTGGACCGGCAGCAGCACGGCAAACGCCTGCCAGATGGCGTCGTAGAGACCGGCCTTGCGGATTTCGTCGAGATAGATGGCGTCGGCTTCGCGGAGAATCTCCAGCTTTTCGCGGGTGATGCCGCCCGGGCAGCGGATCGCGAGACCCGGACCGGGGAAGGGGTGGCGGCCGATGAATGAGTCGGGCAAGCCGAGCTCCTTGCCGAGCACGCGCACCTCGTCTTTGAAGAGCTCGCGCAGCGGCTCGACGAGCTGCATGTTCATGCGCTCCGGCAGGCCGCCGACATTGTGGTGCGACTTGATCGTCACCGACGGGCCGCCGGTGAAGGAAACGCTTTCGATCACATCGGGATAGAGCGTGCCCTGGCCGAGGAAGTCGGCGCCGCCGAGCTTCTTCGCCTCTTCCTCGAAGGTCTCGATGAACAGCCGGCCGATGATCTTGCGCTTAGTCTCGGGATCGCTGACGCCTTCGAGCTCGCCGATGAACTTGTCGGAAGCGTCGACGTGAACCAGGTGCAGGTTGTAGTGTTCGCGGAACATGGCGACGACGTTGGCCGCCTCATCCTTGCGCATCAGGCCGTGATCGACGAGCACGCAGGTGAGTTTATCGCCGATCGCTTCGTGGATCAGTAGTGCTGCAACGGAACTGTCGACGCCGCCCGAAAGCGCGCAGAGGACGCGCTTGTCGCCGACCTGCTCGCGGATCGCTTCGACCGCCTTCTGGCGATAGGCCGACATCGACCAGTCTGCCTTGATGCCGGCGATGTTGTGAATGAAGTTGGCAATCAGCTTGGCGCCGTCAGGCGTGTGCACGACTTCGGGATGGAACTGCACGCCGTAATATTTGCGCTTCTCATCGGCGATGAAGGCGTAAGGCGCGTTCGGCGAGGTCGCGACGACTTCGAAGCCTTCGGGGAGTGCCGTGACGCGGTCGCCGTGGCTCATCCAGACCTGATGGCGTGAGCCCTTTGACCAGAGGCCTTCGAACAGGGCGCTGTCTTCGTCCACCTCGAGGAAGGCGCGGCCGAATTCGCGGTGGTGGCCGCTCTCGACCTTGCCGCCGAGCTGCATGCACATCGTCTGCTGGCCGTAGCAGATGCCGAAAACGGGCAGGCCGCTGTCGAAGATGATATTAGGCGCACGGGGCGAGCCTTCATCGACCGTCGAGGCCGGGCTGCCGGACAGGATCACGGCCTTCGGCTGCAGGCGCTTGAAGCCTTCTTCGGCGGACTGGAAGGGAACGATCTCGCAGTAGACCCCAGTTTCGCGCACGCGGCGTGCGATCAGCTGGGTTACCTGGCTGCCGAAATCGACGATGAGAACGCTGTCTGGATGTGCTGTCTGGGTCATGGCGAGCCTTTAATGAAAAGCACTCGGTCTTGCAATGCGCGAAATCCTTCGCTGGAGGATTTTATTGTCCTGATTGTCCCTGTTTTGCAGGCTCTAGAACCAGAATACGCCGTCCTCCAGCGCCGTAAACAGGCTGTCGACGGCATAAGACAGCTTGCGGTCGACGACATGCAGGTATTCCGTCCAGCCGGAAATATGCTGCAGCTCTTCCACGCCGTCGGAAATCCCGCGCAGGCCGATCAGCGGCAGCTGGTACGCCTGGCAAGCGCGCAAGATTGCGAAGGTCTCCATATCGACCATGTCTGCGGCGATCCCGTTATAGGCCTGTCCCGACACGACATTACCGCCGGTTGAGAGGCTCGCCTCGGGAATGCCTGGAATTCTGAGTGGCAGATCGACGATGGCGGGCAAGTCGAGAAACGGCGTGCGCCCCTTCTCGAAGCCGAGCGGCGATGCGTCCATGTCGCGATAGGAAACGGAGGTTGCCTGATAGACCTCGGTCTGTTCGAGCTTTGCCGACCCGGCCGAACCGAGCGACACGACCAGCTGCGGCAACTCGTCGGTCTGCTCCAACTGCGCGAACGCCCGGGTGAGCACGATGGCCGCCTCGACCGGACCGACCCCTGTCATCAGCGGCTCGAAGCGAGAGCGCAGGAAAGGACCATACTCGGCCTCGGCCGCCATCACGAAGAGAATGGACTTGCCGGCGACCGATTTCAGCTCAAACTTCATCCCGAAATGCCCTCTCTGCCACGGATGATCATCATGGTGCTTGTCATGGAAGCGATCAGCTTTGCCGGTCCGTCGCCGATCGCGTAGCCGCGCCCGTCCGCAACGATGATGTTCGATCCCGGCTTGGTGATCTCGCCCCGAAAGAGGAAGCGATCACCACGTCCCGGCGACAGCAGATTGACCTTGAATTCGATCGTCAGAATGGATGCCTCGGCATCGATGACACTGTAGGCGGCAAAACCGCAGGCAGAATCGAGGGCAGCTGAGATCACGCCGGCATGCAGGATCCCGTGCTGCTGAGTGAGCTTGACGTCGAATGGCAACTCAATCTCCACCATTGCCCGCTCGACGCGCGTCAATTCGGCGCCGATCGTGTGCATCGCCGCCTGGCGCGCAAAGTTTTTCCGGATCCGCTCGTGGAAATCGCCACTGTCGTTGTCAGTCATCGTTTCGCCTTTCTTGCGAGCGCGAAAGTGGCATGGTGCGCCGCGTCAGACAAGCGGTTCCCGGAAATCAGTTGGCGGAGCGCTCCCGCGCGATTTGCTGCCGCCCACCGTTTGACCGCGCGTGCCAGCGCCGGGCGTAAAGATTGGATTCAGTCTTTTTTGGTAAATCTCCGTTAGCCATTGCTTCTCAGTGGTTCCCCGGTGGCAGCGAATCTGCCGTCGACAGTTGTTTTGCGTGCGGGTTCTTATGCGTCTATCGGCTGCGTCAGCTTTCTTCCTTGCTTGCCTTGCTTTGTCAGGCTGCACGTCCAGTTTGGGACCGGACAGCCTCGTTGCAGGAGCGCCATCGCGTGAGACGACCAACTCGGTCACGCGCCCAAGCGCTCCCGTGCCGGCAACGACGGTACCGTCGGCTGATGTCGCGGAGACACCAGCGCCAGCCGCGCCGCGACAGGAGGAATTGGCTTGGGCCGGCCCGGTCCCCCAGCCGCAAGCCTTCATGCCGCAGGCAGGCGTGGCCGCTGCGCCCATGCCTTCGGAAAGGCCGGTTGAAACAGTGGCGCCGGCCGTATTGGCGCCCGCAGCACCCGAAACCGACGAGGCGCCACGGACACGTTCGCGGATCTACAATCACCGTTTCCGTGACGTCAAACCCATCAACTTCGGCTCGTCGTCGCCGCGAAAACTCGCCGTTCATGGCGTCGACGTTTCGCGATGGCAGGGTGACATCGACTGGCAGAAGCTGAGGACGCAGGGCGCGAACTTCGTCTACATCAAGGCGACTGATGGCGGCGATCATCTTGATCCGATGTTCCGAAAGAACTGGCGGGACGCCAAGCAGGCCGGAATGAAGCGCGGCGCCTATCACTTCTTCTATTGGTGCCGCACGGCAGGCGAACAGGCGGACTGGTTCATCCGCAACGTTCCGAGGGAAGCCGGAGCCTTGCCACCGGTTATCGACGTCGAATGGAACGGCGAGTCGAGCTGCAAGCGGCGCGTCTCGCCCGAGAAGGTTCGCGAGAAGATGCAGGTCTTCATGGACAAGCTTGAGCGGCACTACGGCCAGCGGCCAATCATCTATACGGCGCCGGACTTCTACCGTGACAACCTGAAGGGCGCGTTTCTGAACTATCCTTTCTGGCTGCGTTCGGTTGCGGCACACCCCTCCAAGGTTTATCCCGGACGCCGGTGGGTATTCTGGCAGTATTCGGGCTCCGGCATCTCGCACGGTGTCGACGGCCGGATCGACCTGAACGTGTTCCACGGCAGCGAGGATGACTGGCACGACTGGGTCGCCCGCGCCGGTTGAGACGCTGCCGGTTCCGCCCGTGTGAAACAATCGGGAGGTCCGCCATGGTAGAAGTTGTGCTATTTCACCACGCGCTTGGATTGACGCAGGGCGTCATCGCTTTTGCTGCAGACCTGCGAGCCGGTGGACACGTCGTTCATACGCCCGACCTATTTGCCGGCCGGACGTTCGACACCTTGGAGCAGGGTGTGCAGCATGCTCAGGAGATCGGCTTCGGCGAGATTATCCAACGCGGAGCCCGCGCCGTGGATGGGCTTGCGAGTGAGCTCGTCTATGTCGGTCTCTCCCTCGGTGTTCTCCCGGCGCAGTATCTGGCTCAGACGCGTCCCGGCGCGCGGGGCGCGATCTTCCTTCACGCCTGCTTGCCGCGTTCGGAATTCGGTTCGGCTTGGCCGAAAGCCCTGCCCGCGCAGATCCATGCAATGGACGCCGACCCGTTCTTCGTGGGAGACGGTGATATCGAGGCGGTGAAGGCGCTGGCCGGCGAGTCGGCTGACGTCAGGCTTTTCCTCTATCCGGGCGACGAGCACCTTTTTTCCGACCGGTTGCTCGCGGCCTATGATCCAGCCGCGGCAGCTGTTCTTCAACGGCGATTGCTCGACTTTCTCGCGGATCGATAACTGTTCGCCCGAGTCGCGGGGGCGGGCAAATTGCTAGTTCAAATAGACGATCGAGGCATTGAGCAGCGCCTCGAAGCTCACCCAGACGGCATAGGGAATGAAGAGCAGCGCCGAAATTCGGTCCGATTTCCAGCGGTTGACGACAAAGGCAAGGATCAGCGCCAGTAGCAAAACGATCACGACCAACGCAGCCGATGGCATCCGCAGGCCGAAGAAGGATGGCGACCAGAGAAAATTCAGCACCATTTGCCAGGCCCAGAGGAGCATGCCGATGGAGAGGTGTCCTCGCAGCCACGTCCGCGCCCCGGCAATGCCGACCAGCGCGTAGAGAACGAACCAGACGGGCCCGAAAATCCAATCAGGTGGATTGAACGCCGGCTTGACGAGAGATTGATACCATTCCCCGGGCGGATTGCTGACGCCGATAACCACGCCTCCACCCAGCGCGATTGCGACGAAGACGACGTAGGTCAGGGTCCTGCTCATTCGCCTGACATAGGGCGGCTCATATCCGTGAACCAGATCGCTAGCGATCTTTTGCGCACAATTCAGATGGTCGCAATGCGTACGATATGCTGGTCCCAGGCGACGTCGCTCTGCGTTGATAGAAACCCGCCTTCATAGGACGACACGGCAAAACCGCTCCTGGCAGCGGCAATGCCTGCCGCGTCCGGCACGAACTCCTCATGGAGCACCCGACCGCTCTTCGCATCGATCGTCACGGAAGCACCGCCCTTGGGGGAGGTGACGCCGACCAGCCCTTCCATCCGATTGATTGCGATGGCGCCGACGTAGTTTGCGAGCCGGCGTGTGGTCTCTTCCGGAAGATCGACAAAGCGCAGATCCTCGCCTTTCGCAAACGAGCCGACGAGGGGCGGCAGGTCGTTGCGATGGCCCTCGTATTGGCAGGCAAACCAGACGCGGCCGCTGTCGTCGACATCGACGTGCCGTGTAGAGAGTTGCGCCCACTGCGATGGCAAGGAGCGTTTTTCGATCAGCGTTCCCGTTGCCGCGTCTATCAGCGTCAGCGACGGTTGCATGCTGGATAGGTTGAGCTTCGTGCGGCCGAAGTCCGGATGCGTTTCGATCCCGCCATTGGCCACGATCAGCATGCGCCCGTCGTCAGACACGGTCATGTCATGCGGACCGACGCCGTAGGTCTCGAACTCGCCGACACGCTCAAAACGGCTCGTCGCGTCGTAAAGGCCGATCACGCCACGGTTGGTGTCGAAGGCGTTTTCGCTGGCATAGAGAAGCCGGCCATCCGGTGAAAAGGCGCCATGGCCATAGAAGTGGCGACCCTCGGCAGTCGTGATGATGATCGGCTCTTTCTTGCTGCGAGAATCGAAGATCACCGCATAGGTGCCGGGGCGGCGGGCAAACGCGACAGTCTTTCCCGTCATTTGGCTGAAGGCCATGCCATGCGCTCGTGCCGGAAGCGCGACTTGATCGATGATTTCACCGCGCTCCGAAACGGTGGCAACGGCGTAGGATCCGTTTGCCGTTCGCATACCAGATGCATAGACAGCATCCGCGCGCTCCAGCGCCATGAGCGCACGCGGCTGGAGCGCGGCCAGCAATGTCAGTCCGGCGGCTTTGACGAAACTGCGCCGGTCGATCGCCAAGCTATTCCACATGGCCCTCAATCGCCGTCCGAGAAGGAGAAGCCGGCTGACAGGCCGATCGCTACGCCGTAATCATCGCTGATTTTGGTGATCAGTTCGCGCGTACTGACGAGAAGGGCATCGAGCTTTGCTTTCTCCTCGGCGCTTGTCGCAACTTCGATATCCGGGTTGAGCTTCGGCACGGTCTCCAGCAGCGACTTGAAGCTGGCATCGATCGCATCGGCGATGGGCTTCTTGTCCGCAGGCAGAAGTTCGGCCATGCCGGCCTTTTGCCAGAGCGTGCGCAATCCTTCGAGGTTGGCCGTCATCGACTTCCACGTGTTGTGGGAGCGCCAGTAGATCGCCATGCGCGGACGTGGTGTGGTGTCCTTGCCCTTGTAGAACTGCTCGAGCCGTTGGTCGCGGACGGTCTCCGCGCCATGAACGAGAATCCCGAGCAGCGCGGTCACCGCTTCCTTGTTGTCCATGAAGTCTGCGCTTTGCGGGCCCGGATGCTTCCAGCTCGCCTGCACGCCATCAGGCTTTTCCCAGGCCGCGACGACTTCGCCGGCCTCGCGCTGGACGTTGCCGGCAATTGCAGCGCCGTAGAGGCATCGGAAGCTGTTCTTCTGCTTGGTCAGGTCTTCGGAGCCGGTGCCGTAGAGCACGTACTCAAGCGCCGTCAGTCCCTGCAGCGCCACGCTCTTGCCCGCGATTGCGTCGACTGTCGCATCTTTGGGGTCGGCCTTGGCGATCAGAGCCTGAACCTGTTTCAGGCCGACGCCCTTGCGATCGGGATAAAACAGGATGTGCTCGAAGAGATTGTCCTGGATAACCGGCCCGGTCTGGACAATCTCTATGACCGACCAATAACGGATCGTGTCGTCGAAGGCCGATTTCGCCTTGTCGAGTGTCTGCTGGGTCGCGTCATCGCAGAGGTCCTTCATTGCCGTTGTCAGGCGCGCTGCCGATTGCTGGGCATTGCGGTAGCCAGGGCGGATCACGTCGTCGACTGCCCGCTGCATCACGGCCGATACCGCCTCCTCGTTCAGGCCGGCTTGCGGTGCAGTGGTCTGGGCGGCAGCGGAGGAAGCAAGGGCAAGGGAGAGAACAAGGGGTTGCCAAAGGCGCATCAAAGGGACTCCAGGAATGTAATCAGTGCCTGCCGGTCATCCTTCGGCAGGGATGCGAAAGCGTCACGCGCCTTTTGCGCCTCGCCGCCATGCCAGAGAATCGCTTCGGTGAGATTTCTGGCGCGTCCGTCGTGGAGGAAAAAGCTGTGCCCGCTGACAGTCTGTGTCAGACCTATACCCCATAGTGGCGGCGTGCGCCATTCACGACCGTTGGCGCTTCCGACTTGTTGTCCGTCCGCGAGACCGTCGCCCATGTCATGCAGCAGCAAGTCGGAATAAGGCCAGATCAGCTGGAAGGATTGGGCCTTGTCGGCGCTGTCGCGGCTCGTGACGAACTTCGGCACGTGGCAGGAGATGCAGCCGCTTTGGTAGAAGATCTTCTTGCCCCGCAGGGTTGCCGGAAAGCTCGCCTTTCGCCGCGCAGGGACGGCCAGGTTGGCGGAATAAAAGGTGACGAGGTCGAGGATCGGGCCGGGGGCCTCCTCCTTGCCTAGGCGCTTCTGCACGCCTGTCGGCATCTTCTGGCACCCTGCTTCGGCTTTTGTGCAGTCGCCGTGTGGGTCGGGCCGGTCGGAGTTCGAAATGCCAATGTCGTTGGAAAAAGCATCGGCGCTCTGATCACGCACGCTTGCATTCTGGGCCTTCCAGCCGAAGCGACCGAGCGCGATCTTACCGGTGCGGTGATCACGCACGATCGCCGCCTTGCCATGGATGCCGTCGCCGTTCGCATCGTCCGGATCGGCGTGGGCTAGGATGTCCGCCTCGGGAATGGCCTCGATCAGGCCGAGCCCGATCATTGCGGGCGCGACGCGCGGCGAGATCGTTGTCGCGGGGTCGAGTGGCCCGTAGCCAAGGTTGATCACCGCATAGGTCGGACGGCGCAGCGAGGCCGTTTCGCCGTCGCCAAGCGTCACAGGCTCCTCGGTGTAGCGGATCGCCATCTTCCCCTCGGAGGGAAGACCCGGAACTGCAAGATCCTGCAACTGGTGGCCATAGACAGGGTCGGGGAAGTTGACGTTCTCGGCGGTGGCGATTGCGCGTTGCTCCTCCGGCGTTATCGCCGGGCGCGATAGGCGCAGAAACATCGAGGTGGCGCTGACGCCGCCTTCCGGGGGCCTTCCGCGGCCGTCATTCAAATGGCAACTCATACAGGAGCGGGCGTTGAAGAGCGGCCCCAGGCCATCCGAGGCCTGCGTCGAGGAGGGGGCGGAAACCCAGAGCTTCTTGAAGAGGGCATTTCCAAGACGGAACGGCTGCTCTTTCTCAAAGGGGATCGTCGCGGAAATATGCGAAAAGGAATCCTCTGTGACCGGATCGATGGAGGTGGCGCCGCCGGCCTGCATCGCCTCGTATTGCTCGACCTTGGAAAAATCGGTGGTCGGTCGCGTCACATCGGCGACGCGTTTCATATCTTCGTCGGAAAGATCGGTTCGCTTTGTCGGGAGATCGAAATCGGACGCCAGGGCGACGGAAAATCCGGCAATCGCGGCGCAGAACACTGCGCTACTGAGAAGACGAGGGGCCGGTCTGGGAGGCATTTCGGGGGTTCGGGCCGCTCCGCCAGACGAAGCGGCCCGCCTTTTCACTTATTGGAAGACCGCGTTAGGATTATCCAAGCTGTCGGAACCTTCAAGCTTCACCGTGCCGAGATCGAGTGCGGCAATAACGCGCTGCACGGACTTGGTCTGGTCGACGAGACCGTCGATGGCAGCCTGAACGACGGCGTTGCCCTTCTTGTTGCCTTCGCCGATCATCTGGTCGTACTTCTCGACATTCTGACCGCGCTTCGCCATGACCTGCATCGCATCGAGCGTCTTCTTCAGCTTCGCCTGCATGTCCTTGTCGAGCTTGTTGTCCTTGGCTGCGACGAGATCATGCAGCGACGGACCCTTTATCTTCGTGCCGTCGACGCGGGTGTAATCGCCGGTGTAAGCGGCGGCGATGCCGATCGCGTCGTTGAGGTGCGAGTTGTAGGTGTTGTCGGAGAAGCAATCGTGCTCTTCTTCCGGATCGTGCAGCAGCAGGCCGAGCTTCATGCGCTCGCCGGCCAGCTCGCCATAGGAGAGCGAACCCATGCCGGTCAGGATGGCAACGAGGCCGGCCTTCGGGTCTGCTTCGACATGCTTGGTGGCTTCGCCATCCGGAGCCCAGTTGTTGGTCATTTCCTGAAGGTCGGAAACGAGCAGCGTGGAGGCGGACTTCAGATACTCTGCGCGGCGATCGCAATTGCCGTGTGTGCAATTCTTGAGGTCATAATCGGTCGCAGGGCGGTTGCCAGCACCTGGACCCGTGCCGTTGAGGTCCTGGCCCCAGAGCAGGAATTCGATCGCGTGGTAGCCCGTTGCGACATTGGCTTCGACGCCGCCGGCTTCTGCCAGCGTGCCAGACAGGAACTCAGGCGTCAGCTTGGACGCGTCAACGTCCTTGCCGTCGATCTTGATCGTCTTGTTGGCAATGACGTTGGCCACATAGAGCGAGTTCTCGTCGCTCTCGGTGCCGTAGGACGGGTCGACATAATCGATCAAGCCTTCGTCCAGCGGCCAGGCGTTGACCTTGCCTTCCCAGTCGTCGACGATCGGGTTGCCGAAGCGGTAGACTTCCGTCTGCTGGTAAGGGACGCGAGCCTTGATCCAGGCGGCGCGGGCAGTCTTCAACGTTTCATCGGTCGGGTTCTTGAGCAGGGCGTCGATTGCCGCGTCGAGAGCTTTCGCCGTGGTCAGCGAGTCTTCGTACTTGGCATGCGCAACTTCGGCGTAATGCTTGACGACTGCAGCAGCATCCGGTGCCGCGTAGGCGGGAATGGCGAGCAGAGCGGTTGGGGCCACCGCCAGCGCCACAGCTGCGCAAAAATTCTTGTTGAGTTTCATGATCCTCTCCTGTGCGGAC
>Ga0075365_10000982_pt1 | contig 12152 bp, 12 predicted proteins | sample EndMetdeltDD1765_FD_71387 | JGI IMG/M metagenome (GOLD analysis project Ga0075365, IMG submission 71387) | Populus endosphere microbial communities from Tennessee, USA - Endosphere MetaG P. deltoides DD176-5 | ecosystem: Host-associated > Plants > Roots > Endosphere | place: USA: Tennessee... | reverse complement strand
ATGCAATTAAGGCGTGTCCAGACTCCCTGAATTATTACCTGAGATAAACTATAATGAGGCGCACTCGTCTTGTGTAACTATTTGTTTTACATATGAAATATGAAAGTCTTGACTATCGGGTCGGTCGTGACGTCATATTTTTCACACGCTGTTAAGCACAACATTGACGAGTCTCCGGCGTTTACCGGCTGTTTCCCTCCGGCCCCTAAAAATGGAGTCAAAATTTGCCAGTGTTATAAGTAAAGGAAATAACGTGACGAACGGGGCGACATCGGCACTTCAGGCATTTCAGGCTTCAGGATCGGGCATCAGCGAGACGCTCGAAGCGGCCCGCAGCCAGGTCGAGGAGCGTTTCCTCGAAGGCGGTACGGTGTTGCTTTCGGTCATGGATGGTCTCAACCGTTTGTTGAGCTCACTCGACAATGTCACGAAGGCGCTGGACGCCAACGAGTCGAGCGATACGGGCGCGGATTTGCGCTCGACGGTCAAGAGCCTGACCGGTCTGCCGATCGCCGAAAAGGCGCGCCAGAATGGCCTCTCCTCGCTTGCCGACACGGGCAATTCGTTGCGCAAACATGTCGCTGATATGCAGGAGACGATGCGCTATCTGCGCACCTTTGCAGTGACTGCCAAGATCACCGGCGCCGGTCTTCCCGAATTCGCCGGCTTCGCACAGGAAATCCTCGAGCGCATCTACTCCGGAACGGCTGAAGTCAACGGTTTTGCCGCCCATCTCGACAGCCTCGAGAAGGAAGTCAAAGTCGCGCTGAGCTTTGGCGCAGCGACCGCGCGCAGCTATTCCGAGACAGTGCCCGACGTTGCACGAGCGTTGCAGGACGACGCCCGGAAGATTGCCGAACACCGAAAAAACCTCGCGGCTATCGCCCGCGATGTCTCGGCAATTGCCCGTGGTATTCAGAGCAAAGTGGCCTCCACGCTGTCTGCGCTGCAGGTTGGAGACATCACCCGCCAACGGATCGAGCATGTCCAGGGCACTTTTGCACTCCTCGACGAGTTCCTCGATGGAGAAGACGGACGCAAGCTTGGTGCGGATGCACGCCGGCGCCTGGAGAATGTCGTTCATCATCTGACGGCCGCGCAGATGAACGATATGTGCAAGGATTTTCATCGCGACTCACAGAATGTCGTCAAGACGATCGCGAGCTTTGGTCAGGATACGCAGGAGATCCTGCGCCTGCGCGACCAGATGAGCTGCGGCGGTCAGGGGAATTTCATGCGCGCGCTAGAGTCGAGCGTTTCCGCCGCGCACGAGATCGTCAAGCAGGTGGACCAAGCGGCCCAGCAGGCCGATCAGGTAAGCCAATCGACGCTCGGCACCGCCGCCAAACTCCTAGAATCCATCGGCAACATCCGTGTGGTCAAGACCGACATCCACTACATGGCGTTGAATACAAACCTGCGCTGCAGCCGTTTGGGCGAAGAAGGAAAATCAATCAACGTTGTCACGGCGGAGCTGCGCATCTTTGCGGCCAAACTCGACGAATCCGCCGACGGGATCGTCAACGGACTGCCGACACTGGAAGCGGCAGCCGGCCGGATTGCGCCCGCCGGTATAGACAACGCCGTCGGTCTCGGCGACAACCTGACATCAGCCGTTGGCAACATCCGTGCTGCCGCCGACACGATGGAAGACGAGCTCAAGGTTCTCTCCGAGCACGGCCGCGAAGTGGCGAACAAGATCAGCTTGTTGATCGGCAAGCTGGATTTCGAGCGTGATCTCGGCGATGTGCTAGCGCGCTGCGCCGAGGTGCTTGAGGATGCCGCCGGCGCCGAAATCGCTGACATTTCGGACATTGCCGACGTGGTGGCACCGCTCGATCGGAAGATCTTCAAGCTCTATACGATGGTGCAGGAGCGCAACGTCCACCGCGACATCATTCCCGCCATGGAAGAAACGGCTGCGACGGTTGTCGAGACGAAAGTCGAGGACGACGAAGACCGCTTCGCCGACGCGCTCTTCTAAATCACTGGATCCGGCGGAACTTGTTGGCGGCCTCGATCGCCGCCTTCTGCTGATCTTCCTCGATGCCGAGGTAGAAGTCTTCGAGGGCCGGGTCAGGCAGGCCGGCCCGACGCGACAGGACATACCATTTTGCGGCTTCGACAGGATCTGGCTTGGTTCCAAGTGCATTGATGTAGAGATGCGCCAGCTTGTTTTGCGCAACCACGTTTCCGCGATTGGCGGCAAGCCGCAACCACTGGAAACCCTTGACGAAATCGCGCGGTCCATTCTGACCGTTGACCAACCAGGTACCAAGATCGACCTGGGCCGTGTCGTAGCCGGCATGCGCTGCGCGCGCCATCCATTCGCGCGCCAGCTGCTTCTTTTCCTCCGGCAGATCAGGCAACGAGGAGTAAATCTCCGCCACTGCATATTGCGCGTCCGCGATGCCCTGTTCGGCAGCCTTCTCATAGTAAGGCAAGGCGAGCTTCAATCCCTTGTCGCCCGGATTGTCAGCTGTCAGGATCTGGCCCCAATTGAACTGCGCCGAGGCATTTCCGGCGTCAGCCGCCTCGTGCATATATTCGTCGGCCTTCGCCTTGTCGCGCTTGACGAACCGGCCCTCGATCAGCATCAGCGAATATTTGAACATCGCAGCGGCGTCGCCGCCCTCCGCTCCCTTGCTGTACCAGAAGGCCGCGTTCTTCATGTCGCGCTTGACGCCCAGCCCATCCGCTAGAAGTTCACCCATAAGCGTCTGCGCGGCCGGATCACCGAGCTGCGCCCGCGGCAGAGCCCTTTCCATCGCGGTCAGATAATAGCCACGCTGATAGGCGCCGTAGGCGTCGTCGACCGGCCCCTTGTAGTCTTTTTCCGGGGGTAGGTCGGGCAGCTTCGCACCCATGCGGTCGAAAACCCCGACGCCCGTCGACGGTCCGGTGCCGTCTGTCTGCGGCCGCCCAGTTTTCAGCGACTCGGGAGCGGTCGCGAGCGGCCGGGTCACGATGTTGTCAACCGTCTGGGCCGAAACGCCATGCGTCAGCCCCGCCAGAATGACGGCGGCCAAGGCAGCGGAAAGGCGCAAATAGCGGGACAGGATCGGCATGAGCGCGATATCAATCCTCAAACCGTGGCGCTTTTTCGTCCAAGAGCGCATTGACCTCGGCGACGACGGAGGGCGCACGACCAGCGTCCTCGAAAACTGCGAGCCGCAGCGCCACGAACTCCGCACCGGTCTCTGCCACCGCCAATGCGGAAGCCGGATCCGTGCCGCCCATCACAATGCAGGGAATCTCAATCATCGAGGCCCACCACTCACCGAGTGCCAGGTTCTTGGGGTGCGCTTCCGGCTTGATGTCGCCGTCGAGCTTGCCGAAGAAGATATAGTCCGGCCGCTCCTCGCCGATCTCCAGCGCATGGTGCCGGTCGGCGGCATTGCCGCCGCCGACGATCAGCTTGTCGGCATACTTGTCGATCGCCTCGGAGATTTCGCTGGCCGGTCCGGTCAGATGCAGGCCATCCGCTTTGGTCCGCCCGACGACGCGGCTGTCGCCTGCAAGCAGGGCGGCTGCGCCCGCATCCTGAATAATTGGAACCAGCTTCTCGGCGTGCTTTTGGAATTCGCCATCGTTGAGACCGTATTGCGGCACAATCACCGAGGCGACGTCACCGCCCTTTAACGCATCCCCGACAATCTTTGCCTGCTCATCGGCACCAGCGATATCGGGGACGATCAGAACTAGGCGGCAGCGGTTTTCCGGTTCGGTCATCAACTCTTTCCATTTACAGCGGAACAGGCCGTTTCGCGGCCCTTCTGCACTCGTCTTGTGTGAGTAGTTCCGTTAGACGGGGCTGGCAAGGGGAGGATTTTCAAAAGCATGCCGATGGAACTGTCATTTTACTACGCCGCTGTTCCCGCTGTCATCTTGGTCGGACTTGCGAAAGGCGGAATGGGCGACGCGCTGTCGCTGATCGGGCTGCCCTTTCTCGCTCTCGTCGTCTCGCCCGTCCAGGCGGCAGCGATCCTGCTGCCGATCCTCATCTTCATGGACATGATCTCGCTGGTGATCTGGCGCAAGCACGGCGACTGGACAACCCTGAAGATAATGCTGCCGGGAGCATTGTTCGGCATCGCGCTCGGCTGGGCGACGTCGGCGCTCGTTCCCGGCAACGTGCTTCGCGTCGTCATCGGCGTCGTCACCGTCCTCTTTTGCCTTCGCTATTTCTGGAACAACTACGGCCCCGGTGCCGGAAAGCACACGCCGCCCCACGAGCAACGGCCGCTGCTTGCGACAATCTGGGGAAGCCTGTCCGGCTATGGCAGTTTCGTCGCGCACGCAGGCGGGGCACCCTTCCAAATCTACGCCCTGCCGCTGCAGATGCAACCGCGCGAATATACCGGCACCAGCGTCCGCTTCTTCGCAATCCTCAACGCCGTCAAGCTCGTCCCCTACTTCGCGCTCGGCCAGCTCGACACACAGAACCTTGCCACCTCGGCCACGCTTCTGCCGTTTGCACCGCTTGCGACGATCGCCGGTGCCTGGTGCGTACGTCGCATGAAGCCCGCCATCTTCTATCCTTTCATGTATGCCATGGCCCTGATTGCCGCCGTGTTGATAGCCAAGGAAGGCTTGGGATTCTGACAATTTTGGGTTTCGTTGCGCCGCACAATTTCCTTGCCCGATTGCGCCGTTTGACGTAGCTTTTCGCCATGTCGAACACGGATCCCTTCACTGCGATAGCCGATCCCCACCGGCGCTTCCTGCTGGAAGAACTTCGACGTGCGCCAAAGACCGTGAACGAGCTGGCCGAAGGGCTCCCCATCAGCCGCCCAGCCGTCTCCCAGCACCTCAAGGCGCTGCTGGATTGCAATCTGGTTTCGGTCACCGCAGAGGGCACGCGACGCATCTACGCGGTCAACAATCGCGGCTTCGACAGGCTCAATCTCTGGCTCGACCAGTTCTGGGCTTAGCCCGACCGCTCAAATGAAAGACGCCGGCTCGCGACTTTCCGTCGGAACCGGCGTCATAATCGCCTGTCGAACACGAACTACTCTAAGCTTTTGATGAAATTGGAGTTTCGCCCTCCTCGCCTAGGGCCGCGCTCGATGATTTATTGCATCCTACTCAATGGAAGGATGATTTAAGGCGCTCAATCTCGTCCTTGATCCGCAATTTTCTGCGTTTGCACTCAGCTACTTCATTATCGTTTCGGGAGGGGGATATCATAAGCGAATGCAACTCCTCCTCGAGAGCAACATGCTTTTTCTGGAGTGACTCAAGATGAGCTTGAACAGTCATTTGACCCTTCCTTCCTCTTACCTCTCCCCGGCCAACACCGCCGGAGATCCAAGGCGTCAACCTTTCGACTGTGACACATTTTTGAAGCCTTGTCGAAGGTGAAAACAAGGAGAACACGTGGCAAAATCATGACGAACAGCCGCTAGCCGTTACCTCGATTTGGTGATAGGAGCTTGCGGAAATCATCGGCAGAACGGACGATGTCCGAAGACGGTTATGGGGAATGCATATGGCCGATCAGGAACAGGCGGAAATCAGGCTCATGGTCGCAAGACTGCGCCAGGAGCACGAGGACTACGATGCGGCCATCAACGCCATGATTGCCACCGGATGCGACGCATTGCGCATCCAGCGCATGAAGAAGAAGAAACTGGTCATCAAGGACAAGCTGACGAAGCTTGAGGACCAGATCATCCCTGACATCATCGCCTGAAGGGAATTCCGTGACGATGACAGACAGACCACCCGTTGCCATCATCATGGGAAGCCAGTCCGATTGGGAGACCATGAAAAACGCCGCCGATACGCTGGAGGCTCTCGAAATTCCCTATGACGCGCGCATCATATCAGCCCATCGCACGCCGGATCGCCTGGTGAACTTCGCCAAGACTGCACGCGACGAAGGTTTCAAGGTGATCATTGCCGGCGCCGGCGGCGCGGCCCACCTGCCCGGCATGGCCGCGGCCATGACACCGCTTCCCGTTTTCGGCGTCCCGGTTCAATCCAAGGCGCTGTCCGGTCAGGACAGTCTTCTTTCCATCGTTCAGATGCCGGGCGGCATCCCGGTCGGGACACTTGCCATCGGCAAGGCCGGCGCAATCAACGCCGCCCTTCTGGCCGCTGCAGTTCTGGCATTGTCGGACGAGGACATTGCCGAGCGGCTCGACGACTGGCGCGAGCGCCAGAGCGCGGCCGTTGCCGAATATCCGATGGACGACCTATGACCGTAAGAACGATTGGCATCATCGGCGGCGGTCAGCTCGGTCGCATGCTTGCCATGGCCGCAGCACGACTGAACTTCCGCACCGTCGTCCTGGAACCGCAGGCCGGCTGTCCGGCCGCACAGGTTGCCAACGAACAGATCACAGCGGCCTATGACGACCCTGCGGCGCTCGCAGAACTGGCGAAGGCTTGCGACGTCGTCACCTACGAGTTCGAGAACGTCCCCGTTTCGGCTGCCGAGACGCTGGCGAACAATGTCCCAGTCTACCCGCCCCCGAAAGCATTGGAAGCCGCGCAGGACCGACTCGTCGAGAAGCGCTTCATCAATGATTGCGGCATCCTCACCGCAAGATTTCACGCCGTCGACAGTCAGGCCAATCTCGAGGCTGCTCTGGCGGACTTCGGCGGCCAGGGCGTCCTCAAGACCCGCCGCCTTGGCTATGACGGCAAGGGACAGAAAGTGTTTCGCTCCGCAGCCGATACGCCGGACGGCGCTTTTGCAGCGCTCGGCGGCGTACCGCTCATTCTCGAGAGCTTCGTCTCCTTCGAACGCGAGATCTCGATCATCGCGGCGCGCGCAACCGACGGCACCGTTGTCTGCTACGACCCTGCCGAAAATGTTCACCGCGATGGCATCCTGCATACCTCGACGGTGCCCGCGTCCATCTCGGCGGAAACTGCAGCTTCCGCTCGCGAAGCCGCTGAGAAGATTCTGGCGGCGCTCGGCTATGTCGGTGTCATCGGCATCGAATTCTTCGTACTCGCCGACGGCAGCCCGATCGCCAATGAAATGGCGCCCCGTGTCCACAACTCCGGTCACTGGACGGAAGCCGCCTGCGTCATCTCGCAATTCGAGCAGCATATTCGCGCGGTTGTCGGCCTGCCCCTCGGCAATACCGACCGCCACTCGGACTGCGTGATGCAGAACCTGATCGGCGACGATATTCTGGCGCTCCCGGACTGGCTGCGGCGGACGGACACGCTGGTTCACCTCTACGGCAAGACGGAATCGCGTCCCGGCCGCAAGATGGGGCACGTCACCACATTGACCGCAAAATTGCCGGCTTTTCCCTGACAAAAGCCGCTTCGGCCATGGGAAAAACACCGTCATGTGGTTGACACAGGCAAGTCGCCGGGTTATCTGCACGCCCAACCTGAAGAGCGCGCCCCGAGCGCGCTTTTGAATGTAATAGATACGGGCGAATGTGAATTCCCCCTCAAACATCGCGGATCAAAACAATGAAGATCAAGAATTCGCTCAAGTCGCTCAAGGCTCGTCATCGTGACAACCGCCTGGTTCGCCGCAAGGGCCGCATCTACATCATCAACAAGCTGAACCCGCGCTTCAAGGCTCGCCAGGGCTGATATAGCGCGCCTGGACGGCTTCGTGGCATTTGCCCATGACTGCCCAGGGATTGCCGCGGCAATCAAATCAAATTGCTTTGATCTTCGGCGATGGCGGGCTAGTATGCCCGCCATGCGCTTTTTTGCTATGACTTGCGCGGCGCTGCCGCTGTCCCTTGCCCTGCTCGCTACCGTTTTTCCCGCCGCCGCCGCGGAAAAGGAAGTCATCGTCGAGCAGCCGGACGCAAACCTTACACCCAAGCAGCATCTGGATCAGCTCCATGCGCAGCTGAAGCGCGAACGCGATCCGGACAAGGCAAGCAGTATCGCCGACGAAATCCGCACCGTCTGGAACGACTCGGGGAGTGCTACCGTCAACCTCCTGATGCAATGGGCCGACAAAGCGATCCAGGAGAAGCGCACCGCTGCCGCCCTCGACTTTCTCGATCAGGCTATCGCCCTCAAGCCGGACTACGCCGAAAGCTGGAATCGCCGGGCCACGCTCAACTACGCCAATGACAGCTATCGCAAGTCGATGTCCGACATCGAGCATGTGCTCGACCTCGAGCCACGGCACTTCGGCGCACTCTCCGGCATGGCGGCCATTCTAACCGAAACGGGAAATGACCAGTTGGCCCTGAAAGCCTGGGAGCGTTTCCTGGAGATCTATCCGGCCAATCGAAGCGCCCAGGAACAGATGAACACACTCTCCGAAAAGCTGGCCGGCAGCCGCACCTGATCTTGACGGTGAACCACGCGGCCCAATCTTACGTATCGGTTACGTGATTTCAGCAGATATTGCCATGCTTGCCGAAGCTTCCGCTTTTCTTGCCCCTGTCGTCGCCGCCATCGGCTACTCCTCCTATAAGAGGCGGCAATTTGAGGCCAGCTACCCGAACATCGGCCAACTCACGGATATCGGCGGCTACCGGCTGAACGCCGTTCACGTCCCTCGCCCCAAGACCGCCGATCTGCCCCCGCTCGTGTTCATCCATGGCGCGGCCGGCAATCTGCTTGATCAGGTCGGCGCCTTCCTGCAGCCCCTGGAAGGCCGTGCGGAAATGCTGTTCGTCGACCGGCCGGGGCACGGCTACTCGGAGCGCGGCGGCCCGGAGAATGCCCTGCCCTCGGGGCAGGCGGATGCGATCGCAAAACTCATGGAACAGCGCGGGATCAAGCGGGCGATTGTCGTCGGCCATTCCTTCGGCGGCGCCATTGCGGCCGCCTTCGGAGTCCGGCATCCAGATATGACCGAGGGGTTGCTCTTTCTCGCCCCGGCGACGCATCCTTGGCCTGGCGGCATCGACTGGTACTATCATCTCGCGGTGATGCCCATCCTCGGTTGGCTCTTCAATCACGCCGTTGTCGTGCCGCTCGGCTTGCGACGGTTGGAGCAGGCGACGATGAATGTCTTCCGTCCTAATCCGCGCCCTGAGGACTATATAGCCAGAACAGGCCCCACGCTCGTGCTGCGCCCGCAAGCTTTTTACAATAACGCCATCGATTGCATACGCCTGCTCGACTATCTCAAGGCACATTCCCCGCAATATTCTAAGATCACCGCCCCGACCGTCATCATCACCGGCGACAGCGATGCCATCGTTTGGGAGCACCTTCATTCGCAAGGACTGGCCCGTGACATCGCCGGCTCCGAGTTGGTGAAGATCCGTGGCCTCGGTCACAAGCCGGACTATGTCGTCACCGATGTCGCCATTGCCGCGATGGAGAAGATCGGCGGCGCGGTTTGCGATCTCCAAGCTGCCGCACGCCAGGCCGAACGTCGCCTGGTGCATGAAGGGCCCGCATTGCCGACAGACCTTGCCGCACCCTTCGGCGGACTGACGCCACCCATGGCAACGGGAAACTGACGTTTCCGCGAAACCCGGACCGAACACACTTTAGCGGACGGCCGTGCATTGCCTAGCGCTCGCCGCGTCCCATATCCATCGCACCGTCATGCTTTGAGGGAAGCCATGGATCACCCCCACATCAGAATATTTGCCGTCGTCGCCGCGCTGTCACTCGCTCTTGCACCGCCGACGCTCGCTGCCTCGCCCACGCCCGTTGAGGCCGAGCACGGCATGGTTGTAACCGCCCAGCACCTGGCAACCGATGTCGGCGTCGATGTGCTGAAGAGCGGCGGCAATGCCGTCGATGCCGCAGTCGCCGTCGGCTACGCGCTCGCCGTCGTTTATCCGACGGCCGGCAATATCGGCGGCGGTGGCTTCATGACAATCCGCCTGAAAGACGGCAAGACGACATTTCTTGATTTCCGCGAGCGCGCGCCGCTGGCAGCCACCAAGACGATGTATCTCGATGCCAAGGGCGATATCGTCCCTCGTGCCAGCCTCGACGGCTATCTCGCCGTCGGCGTACCCGGTTCCGTGATGGGCTTCGAAATGGCGCGCGAGAAATACGGCACGAAGTCGCGGCAGGATCTCTTGGCGCCGGCGATTCGCTACGCCAAGGAAGGCTTCACGCTGGAACAGGGCGACGTGGCCAGCATCGCCGGCAGCGCCAAGCGGCTCGGTAAGGACGAGGCGGCAGCAAAAATCTTCCTGAAGGCGGAGGGAAAGCCCTATGCCATCGGCGAAAAGCTCGCGCAACCCGACCTTGCCGCCGTTCTTTCCAACATCGCCGACAAAGGACCTGACGCCTTCTACAAGGGCATGCCGGCCGACGCGATCGTCAAGGCGAGCCAGGCGAAAGGCGGCATTCTCGCAAAGGAGGATTTCGAGCAGTACGCGGTGCGTGAATTGAAACCGGTCGAATGCAGCTACCGCGGCTACGACATCATCTCCTCGCCTCCCCCCTCGTCGGGCGGCGTCATTATCTGCGAAATCCTCAATGTGCTGGAAGACTACCCGCTGTCCTTCCTGGGTTACGGCTCGGCAGAGACAGTTCACCTGATGGTCGAGGCCATGCGCTATGCCTATGTCGACCGCAACGCCGCGCTTGGTGATCCCGATTTCGTCGAGAACCCGGTGTCGACATTGCTCGACAAGAGCTACGCCAAGGCGATCCGTGCCAAGATCGATCCCTACAAATCAGGCGCTTCAGCCAACTTGAGGCCGCTGGGCGCCAAGGAAAGCGTCGAGACCACGCATTATTCGATCATAGACGATGAAGGAAACGCCGTCGCCGTCACCTACACGCTGAACGGATCCTTCGGCGCCGGCGTTGTGGCCCCCGGCACCGGCATCCTTCTCAACAACGAGATGGACGACTTCACCTCAAAGCCCGGCGTTCCGAACCTCTATGGGCTCGTGCAGGGCGAAGCCAATGCGATCGCACCGAAGAAGACGCCGCTCTCCTCCATGAGCCCGACGATCGTCACCAAGAACGGCAAGCCCTTCATGGTGATCGGCAGCCCCGGCGGCTCACGCATCATCACCATCACCCTCGAGGCGATTTTGAACGTCATCGATTTCGGCATGGACATCAGCCAGGCGGTCAACGCTCCGCGCATCCATCACCAGTGGCAGCCGGACAAGATCTATCTCGAGCCCTACACGCTCTCGCCCGATACGATCCGGGCATTGATCGCGATGGGCCATACGCTGGATGACGGCAGCGGCCCGCCGCAATGGGGACAGGCCGCCGGTATCCTTGTCGGGGGCAAGAGCCTCGCCGATATCGAGAAAGGCGGCGGCGCGCGCTATTATGGCGCGATGGACAGCCGCGCCACCGAGGGTTCCGCCAGCGGCTACTGATCACCGGATACGCGCATGGACGCCACCTCCGAAATCCAGCTCCGCCTGCAACGACTGAGCATTGATGCTGATCGTCTCGTCCTGCCGGATCGTGTCGTAGCGCGATACACGGCCTACACTTTTCGTGTCACGGTGACAAAGTCACCGTTCACAAGCGTCGCGTGTGGTCCTATGCATGGGCGTACCATCATTCGAAAGAGTCTCCATGACCAGCATTGAAATGATCGTTGCCGCCCGCGCCCGCCTGCGCGGACATGCGCGCCGCACGCCGCTACTCTCCTCTCCCTTCATCGACGAGCTTGCCGGACGGCGAGTGTTCGTGAAGGCCGAGTGCCTGCAGCATACCGGCTCCTTCAAATTCCGCGGCGGCTGGTCGGCCGTTTCCGCACTCGATCCTGCCGTGCGCGCACGCGGCGTCATCGCTTTTTCGTCAGGAAATCACGCGCAGGGTGTTGCGCTCGCCGCGAAGCTGCATGGCATCCCTTCCGTGATCGTCATGCCCTCCGATGCGCCGAAACTGAAGATCGCCAACACCCGTGCGCTCGGTGCCGAAGTCGTGCTCTACGATCGCGCCACACAGGACCGCGACGCGATTGGCGCAGAGCTTTCGGCCGCACGTGGACTGACTCTGATCAAGCCCTTCGACGAGCCCCAGGTGATCGCCGGCCAAGGCACGGCGGGTCTCGAGATTGCAGAACAGGCGGAAGAGGAAGGCATCAAGTCGGCCGAGGTGTTGATCCCCTGCGGCGGCGGTGGCCTGTCATCGGGGATCGCGCTTGCGCTCGAGGCAAGCGCGCCTGCGTTTCGCGTGCGCCCCTGCGAGCCAGATGGCTTCGACGATTTCACGCGGTCGCTTGCCTCGGGCAAGATTGAGCGCAACGCGGCGATGAC
>Ga0075365_10000981_pt1 | contig 12153 bp, 9 predicted proteins | sample EndMetdeltDD1765_FD_71387 | JGI IMG/M metagenome (GOLD analysis project Ga0075365, IMG submission 71387) | Populus endosphere microbial communities from Tennessee, USA - Endosphere MetaG P. deltoides DD176-5 | ecosystem: Host-associated > Plants > Roots > Endosphere | place: USA: Tennessee... | reverse complement strand
CACCGGACCACCATGCAACGGTGACCGATCCGCTCGACGAGCAGCCCGTCCGCTTCGACACCAAGATCGCGGTGTTGGTCCGCGACGACCTGGAGAGCTGGCAGCGGCTCAACGTGACCGCGTTCCTGGTCAGCGGGATCGCCGGGGCGCACCCGCAGCTGATGGGCGAGCCCTACGAGGACGCCGACGGCACGGCGTACCTGCCCCTGCTCGGCCAGCCGGTCGTCGTCCTCGAGGCCGACCGCGAGACCCTGAAGGCGGCCCACGGCCGCGCGCTCGGCCGGGAGCTCCCGATGAGCGTCTACACCCGCGAGATGTTCTCCACCGGCCACGACCGGGCCAACCGCGCGGTGGTCCGTGCGGTGGGTCGCGACGACCTCGATCTGGTCGGCATCGCGGTGCACGGACCCAGGAACGGCGTGGACAAGACGGTCAAGGGCGCGCGGCTGCATCCGTGAGTAACGCTGATCCGGTGTCGTGCCGTGTGTGAGGATCATCGGTAGCGTCCTGAGGCCCCTCTCCTGACGTGCGTCTGCGCCTCTGCGCGCACCCCACAGGAAGTCACCTCATGAAACGTCTTGCCCTGGCCGCAGCGGCCATCGCCGCCGTTGCCTCACTGACCTCGTGCTCCGACGACTCGGACTCCGGCGACTCCGCTCCGGACCCGTCCTCGTCCGCCTCCGAGTCCGCCTCAGAGGAGCCCACCGACGAGGCCACCGACGAGCCCACCGACGAGCCCACCGAGGACACCGAGGGCGATGCCGAGCGGTTCGCCACGGCCTACGGCCAGGTCGCCACGCTCTTCACCGAGCTGAACGCCTCGCAGTCCGACGTCGAGCCGACCAACGCCGAGGAGGCCAACGCGGCCGCGGGGCTCGACGACACGACGCCGCTGGTCTTCGCCGACTTCTCCGCGCTGCCCGACGGGAGCGGTGGCTCCTTGTGCCTGGAGTCCGACACCGGCACCTATGTCGCGGTGACGTCGGCCGGCAACGAGGGCGAGATCGACCTCGGCGACGGCGAGTGCTCCTACGAGACCAGCGACGCCGTCGTCGTCGGCGACATCGCGACGGATTCCTGGACCGTGGGCGCCGAGTACATGGGCGACCTGCTGCCGAGCGGCGTCTTCGGCAGCTGACCCACCCGCCGGACTGGCTAGTCTCTGCGACCATGCGAGAGATTGGGGACCAGCTCGTCCTGTCGCTGTTCTTCGGTGACCACGACTCGAACGTCACCATCGCCTCGCGACAAGGCGTCCTGCTCCATCTCGAGGCGGAGCGGCACCTGGGGATCAAGCACGTCGCCGCGACCGGTGAGCAGATGGACGAGGTCGTGGCGGCGGCGCTGTCCCATGTCGGCGCCGGCCCGGACGCCGTCGGTGAAGTCCTTCTCGCTCGGTGGAGCGCGCGATACGACCTCGCACAGCCGGTCCGTGTGGGAGGGCGGGAGCTCGTCCCCGTCATCACCGGTCATCACCTCAACCACATCGGGACCGCTCTTCCGTCGGGCTTCGACCACTGCCTCGTCCTCTGCGCGGACGGGTGGTCCGAGGACGGCGGAGCCTCGATGTACCTCTACGACCGGGGCCGGATCGATCGGGTCGCCGTGCTCGACCGCACCTTCCTGACCGGACGGGTCTACGGCACCGCCACCCAGATGACCGTGCAGCCGGACTTCATGACCGCGCACTCCTCCGACACCGGCAAGATGCTGGGGCTGTCCGCCTTCGGGGACCATGACCCGGAGCTCGCGGCGACCATCCGAGCCAACCTGGACGAGATCAACCAGGCACACCCGGACGGCGTCGATCACCTCCTGAAGTGGTTCGGGCTCAGCGGCACCTACTCACGGTTCCCTGACGAGGCCCGACGGACCTTCGCCGCCACGGTCCAGCACGAGTGGGAGGAGGAGCTGCTGCGGGTCGCGGAACAGTTCCGGCCCCTGTCCTCGCGGATCGCGGTGGTGGGTGGCTGTGCGATGAACGTCGTGGCGAACGGCCGGCTGGCCAACAGCGGCATCTACGACGACGTCTACATCCCGGCGATGCCGTCGGACGCCGGCCAGTCCCTGGGTGCGGTGTGGCACCGCTACCCGCAGACCGTGACGGCGAACCCCTACCTCGGCCGGGACCACGGCGTGCACGCGACCATGGGTTCGGCAGCCTCGATGGCGGCCGACCTGTCCGCCGGCCGCGTCGTCGCGCTGTACACCGGACGGGCCGAGTCTGGGCCCCGGGCTCTGGGCAACCGGTCCATCCTGGCGCTGCCCAGCAGCACCGACGTGCGGGTCCGGGTGAGCGAGGAGATCAAGGGCCGCGAGGCGTACCGCCCGGTCGCGCCGATGATTCGCGACTCCGACCTGGCCCGGTTCTTCGACGGCAAGATCGCCTCGCCGTACATGACCTACGCCTACCAGGCGCGACCGGAGACGGTCGAGCGCGCCCCGGCCGTGGTCCATGTGGACGGTACGAGCCGGGTCCAGACGCTCGGCCCGCAGCAGCATCCGGTGCTGCACGCCGTCCTGACGGGACTGGAGGACCGGGGAGAGGCCCCGGTGCTCCTCAACACGTCGATGAACATCGCCGGCGCACCCATGGTCGACACGCCGGAGGATGCGCGCCGGTTCCTCGCGGAGACGACCGTGGACGTCCTCTACCTCGGAGACGAGCGGATCGTCCGCCAGTGACCGGGCCGTCACCAGCTCGCCGGATCTTCTGACCGCTCGAGGTTGGCCTGCTGGATCGACGACTCATCGGCCCACGTCCAGCCGACAGGGACCACCCAGAGCGGCGCGAGCCGGGCACCGCGACGCGACTTCGCCGGCAGCGACCCGATGCCCAGGTGGATGCGGGTGGCGCCATGCTCGTAGGCCCACCGGATCGGTCGGTAGTAGGCCAGGTTGAAGTACTCCGCAGCCCCGCGCAACCGCTCGTAGTCGAACCCTGCGGCCCGCATCGACAAGGTGGCGCCGAAGGGGAAGCCCAAAGCGAAGCCGACCAGTCCGTGTTCGTCTGCGCAGAGGAAGGCCACGTGCTCCCCGAGATCCGCGATCTGTTCGGCCAGCACCTCGGCCATCTCGCCGGGATCGTCGTCGTGCCCGTACCTGCGTTGCACGTTGGCCAGCAACGCCCCGGCGGCGCCCAGCCATGGGGTCAGGTCGCCGACGGTGACCGAGTAGCCCGCGGCGTCGAACTGCCGCTCTTCACGACGGATGCTCTTTCGTCGCATGCTCGAGAGGCCACCGAGGTAGTCCGCCCATCCGTTCCCGGGCAGATGCACAGCTGCCTCGTGCCTGGCCAGCAGCGGGACTCCGCCGGCGGCGGTCTCCTGCACCAGCTCGCGCAGGGAGTCCTGGAGGTAGAAGAAGGCCGCTGCCCGGCCGGCCCGCTCGCTGGCACGCACCGCGTCCGTGAGCAACGCGTGCGCGGTGCGTCGTCGTCCGTCGGCGTCCAGACTGCGGTCGAGGAGCAGACCACCGGCGTAGCCACCTCGGCCGCCCAGCAGCATCACGGGCTCCGGGGGCTCGGGATGTCCCGGCGGCAGCACGGCCCGAAAGGTGTAGTAGTCGTTGGCTGTGCGTTCGACGATGTCGACGGGGAGGGCTCCGACGAGCCGATCACCGATCGCCGCGAGCGCGTAGCTCCTGCTGCTGCTCGAGCCTCTCTCCTGCATGCGGAGCCAGCCATGGGACAGGTACAGCCCCCCATCGGCGGCCAACCCGTCCCATCGTGACCGTGGCACGTCGTCGAGGGAGTCCACCCACGTGACGGCAAGGGATCCCGTCAACGGCGAGTCAGCCCCATCGCGGCTGCCATTCTCCCGATGGCCTCGTCGAGAGTCGCCTCCACGCCGGCGACGGACTCGCCGACGGCGATCACCTTTCCTGCCATGTGCCAGTTCGCCGTGATTGCGTCGATCGTCCGTCCCACAGGGGCGAGGGGCCGGGCGTACCGGATGCCGGAGAGTCCCTCGACGAGGCTGGCATGGGTGGGGGTCCGGCGCACGGTGCCCGTCCCGAAGAGGTACTCGATCCCGGCGAACGACGCCACCGGGGCCGAGGCCGGGCCCAGCGCACGACCAGCCAGCGCCGCGACGAGCTCGGCGTAGAGGTCTCGACCGCGCGCGAGCCGCACCAGCTCTGGGATGTCAGCCCCGGCTGGCCGCACCGCCATCTCGATGGGCGTGGCGTTGCCACGGTCGACGCGCACCTCGAGGTGACACACCGCCGTCTCGACGTCGTACAGGGCGACCATGCGCCGCATGACGTCGTCCATGGCCCGCACGTCCCCGGCGTCAGGATCCTGCCCCACCACCTCGCGGCGCTCAACGAACCAGTCCGGGCCGGCCAGGACCTTCGCGGTGAAGAACCTGGACTGGATGGCGCCGTCGACGACGACGATCTCGAGGCTCCATTCCGAGCCGGGGATCCACTGCTCGACGAGGCAGCGGCCGGCGAAGGACTGGGCCTGCGCGGCGGCGCAGGCGGTGCCGAGCTCTGACTCCGTGTGGGCCAAGGTGACCCCCGCCGAGCCACCCGCGTCGATCGGCTTGACCACCCACGGTGGCGGCCCGGGCAGGTCGGCTGCCGCGGCCCGGACGCCCGGATCGAGCAGGATCGACCGTACGAGAGGGAGTCCTGCGCGTTCCGCCAGGGCCCGCTGGCGGTACTTGTCACGGGCCAGCTGCGCTGCCCGGGTCCCCGTTCCGCGCAGACCGGCGCGGGCCGCGACCCGAGCGGTCGTCACCTGGGCCATGTCGCTGAGCGTGAGCACGACGTCATGGTCGGCCGCCATCGCGGCCAGCCGTCCGATGTCCGGCTCGGCATGGTCGTAGACCTCGTGGGCGAAGAGCTCGTCGACGAGCGGCTCGTAGCCCTCCGTCTCGCCAGCGTCCACCAGCGTGGTCCTGCATCCGTGCCGGGCCCACGTCGTGAACGCTCGCTCGTGTGCTGCCCCTGCTCCCAGGATGAGGAGCCGCAGGTCGCGCAGACCGTCCGCCGAGCTCATCCTCAGCCCTGCACACCCACGGACACCTCGGGCACCTCGGGGACGTCGGGCACCAAGGAGTCGACCGCCTCCATCCGAGCGGCCAGCTCGGTCGCGCGACCCAGGTCGAAGTCGGCCAGGCGGCGGTGGAGGTCATGGGGGGTGCCCCACAGGTACGCGCGGGTCTCCGGGGCGTCGGGTGGATGGGCGAGATGGGCGCGGTCACCCCTGAGCCGAGGTTCGCCGTCCGCCAGCGGGTAGTCCACGGCAGCCGTCCCCTCACCCTGGGGGAGGTCGACCCCGCAGAGACTCGAGAGGAGCCGAAGCTGGGAGGATCCTCTGCCGGTGAAGTGCAGCAGCGGCGTGACCCCGCTCGTCCGCGGGTTGCACTCGAGCACGTAGGCGCGCTGATCGGCCACGACCAGCTCCATCTCGACGATGCCGCGGTAGCTGCTGGCCTGCATCAGGCGTTCGCAGGGGGTGCTCAGCACGGACGGGACGGTCTCCGCGGGCGCGAACCTCACTCTGTCCAACGGGTGCCCGCCGTCGTCGGTACGGCCCTTCGACACCCAGCCGACGATGTCGACGCCGGTCTCCCCGCAGACGGCCTCGACCGAGAACTCCTCGCCCGCCAGGAACTCCTCCACCACCACGTCGTCGTCGGCCTCGAGGTGCCGGACCAGCTCGGCCTCCTCGTCGATCATCGACACGTCGTCGCCGCCGTACCCCCTGGAGTGCTTGACCACGACGCGGCCGGCCTGCGCGAGGAGCTCGACCGCGCGTGGGGTGAGTGAGCCGCCAGCGCCGTGCAGCCCCCGTGGTACCAGGACTCCCGCAGCTTCGCAGAGGTCCCGGGTCCTGCCCTTGTCGAGGAGGCCGAGGAAACCGGCCGTCGACGACGGGCCCAGGGCGGACTCCAGCACCGTGCACGCGAGGCGGATGTTGGGATCGGGGCAGGCGAAGACCGCCACCGACTCCATGCCGGCGAGGGCGCGCGCCGCTGCCTCGAGGTCCGCCGGCCCCGCGCCAGGTGCGACCGAGACGATGGGGATGTGCCACCGATCGCAGAAGTCGCGCACGGCGTGCCAGGCCGGCGGGGCAATGCGGGTCGAGTCACCGATGTCCAACACCGCCACCCGAGGATCACGTGTGAGCAACGAAGTCCCTCCCTCGGGCTACGGGGCCTGACCATGATTGCGGCCCGATCATAGAGGGGGGCGAGCCACCACACGGTCCGGCATCCTCACCGCTGCGGCACGCCTGCGGGCTCGTCCGAGAGGTCCCGGCGAGGGCGCACCTGCGACGCGATGAGGGCCAGCGGCGCCAGGATCGTCAGGCATCCGATGACGATGAGCGCCTCCCTGCTGCCGATCGAGCCGGCCAGCGCGCCGGCGGCCAGGGCGCCGACGGGTACCGCGCCGAACGAGACGAAGCGGGTCGTCGCCACGATCCGGGGCAGGAGCTCCATCGGATGGTGCTCCTGCTGGTAGGTCCGGCTCAGGACGCTGGCCACCGCTACCGCGGCGGCGAAGATGCCGTTCCCAGCGGCGAACACGGCATAGCCCGCGACGCCCGAGCCGAGAGGGAGCAGGACAGCACCAACCGTCGCCGCCAAGCCGGACGCGATGAGTGCCCGGGCCGATCCGAGCCGCCGAGCAACCCGCGTCGTGAGCGCGGCGCCAGCGAGAGCACCGGCGCCCTCGGACGCGAGCAGGATGCCGACCACTGCGACAGGGGCCTGCAGCTCCCGGATGAGGAAGATGGGGAACAGCGCCAGCTGCGCGCCGCAGATCAGGTTGATCATGGTCGATGACCGCAGGAGGGGTGCCAGCACGGGATGCCCGAACACGTAGGTCCATCCCTCGCGGATGAGGGCCCGCACGGGCGGCGACGTGCGACGGTCCGAGATCCGTCGCTCCGGCAGCGTCGCCAGCAACGCGGCTGACACGACATAGCTGACGACGTCCACGACCAGGGTGAGAGCTGCTCCCACGGTCTGCACGAGGATCCCGCCCAGTGCCGGCCCGGCCAGGTCGGCGACGGAGCCCGTCGCCGCCATCACGCTGTTGCGGGACCGCAGCAGCGCGGGTTCGACGATGCTGGGCAACAGCGTCACCGCGCTCGTGTCGTAGATCACCCGGCCGAAGCTCACGACGAGTGCGACCAGGACGAGGTGGGCCAGCGTGACGTGCCCCAGCAGCCACGCGGCGGGGATCGACCCGACCGCCACCGCACGGATGACGTCCATCGCCACCTGGACGCCCCGCAGCGGCAGGCCCTGGACGATCGACCCGGCGGGCAGCCCGATGATCAGCCATGCCGCATAACCGGCGGAGACGAGCAGTCCCGTCTCCACCGCAGTGGCGTCCAGCGTCGTCACCGCAATCAGCGGCAGAGCCACCCCCGTGATCATGGATCCCATGAGGCTGACCGACTCCGCGGCCCAGAAGCGCCAGAAGAGCCGCGAGGAAGCCGTGCTCGTCCCCTCAGCCATTCCGGGGCAACCTCCCGACAAGCGGGCGGAGGAGTGGTCGGTTCCCCGAAATCACGCACGACACGCGCCCATTGTGGACGAACCACAGGGCTGGCGGCGGCTCGCGCACCGAGGGTCTGCGGGGCGGTCGGCAAGGTTGTCTTTCCCTTGATCCTGAGACAGGATCCGGGGAGTCGAATTGGGCTTCATCCGCGGCGTTGCGGTCGCCCAGCACGGGGCACGAGCGACGCCGACGTAGGTGACCTGCAGAAGGGATCTGACGTGACCACAACCGTTGCGCCGGCAGCGGCAGTTATCCGGGTGGAGCCACACCAGGCCGAGGCGTTGTGGGCAGACATCGGTCGCGTCATCGACAACCGGGACCTCGAGACACTCACCCCCGATGAGTTCGTGGACCTCGCACTCGCGGCGTCCCCCTACCTGCCGGCCGAGGTGCGGAGCAGCGTCACCCGGTTCCGTCGGTACGCGCCCGACGGCGACGTGGTGCTCGTGCGTGGCCTCCTCCCTCGTGACGTGACGTTCCCGCCCACCGCGGCAGCGCCGTGGGCGCCCACCACAGGCACCGCGCAGGCTGCCTCACTGCTGCTGACCAGCGTGACGGTGATGCTGGGCGAACCCTTCAACTACGCCAGCCTCTACGAGGGCCGCATCGTTCAGAGCATGGTGCCGGTGCGGGGCATGGAGCACACCCAGACCAGCCAGAGCAGTGTCGGGATGCTGGACTGGCACTGCGAGGACAGCTTCCGGGAGGACCGGTGTGACTACGCCGGTCTCCTGTGTCTCCGGGGCGACCCGGCCGGGGCCTCGCAGTACGCCCAGGCGCGAGACGCCTCCCTGACCCCCGAGCAGTGGGCGACGCTTCGCGAGCCGCGCTACCACGTCCGCCCCGACCCGGCTCACAAGCTGGCCGGAGAGGTGGCGCTGCGGCGCATTGCCCTCATCTCGGGGCCCGAGGAAGCGCCGGAGATCGCCTACGACACACACCACCTCCAGCCGGCCGACGGCGAGGACCGGGAAGCCGCTGACGCGCTCGAGGCGCTGGGGAGGGCACTCGACAGTGTCGCCATCACCCATGTCATGGAGCCGGGCGACCTGCTCATCTTCGACAACAAGCGGGTCGTGCACGCCCGTACCCCGTTCGCGGCCCGTTTCGACGGGACGGACCGCTGGTTGATGCGCACGATGATCTGTGGGTCGACCGTGACGTTCCGCCGCTGGGGCACGCGCGTCCCCGAGTGACGCAGCCGCGGACGGCGGGTACCGCGAACGCGATGGAGACGACAGGCCCCGGTCCGATCCCCCGGGGCCGGTGTGAGGCACCCCGAAACCCGCAGCCCGCAGGCACGCGCATCTGACAGGAGTTCTCATGACAACGCCACACGACACCCAGGCTGCCAACGGGTTCACGGTCCACGCGGCGGCCGACGCGAAGAGTGCCCGCCCAGCGGTGAACTCCTGGGACGAGTTCAGCGTGCTGCGCGAGATCATCGTGGGCGACGCGACCCACGCTGGGGTCCCGGACCAGACCGATCTGTCCGCCTGGCTGAACGACTACCCCGAGCTCTCGCCGGACGAGCGCGCGGTGGTGGGAGGCCTGTTCCCGGCGCAGGTCATCGAGGAGACCAACGAGGACCTCGCCGACCTGGTCACCACCCTGCGTGACATGGGTGTCGTCGTCCACCACCCGCCGGCTGGAAACCACGAGGAGGAGTTCGGTGGGCCCGGGTGGCACACCCGCGGCCGCCACTCCTACTGCCCGCGGGACCTGGCGCTCGTGGTCGGGTCGACGATCATCGAGACCCCCAGCCCCTCTCGTTCGCGCTACTTCGAGCTCGCCAACATGCGGCCGCTGTTCCAGGAGTACCTGATGGGCGGAGCGCGCTGGCTGAGCGCCCCCAAGCCGCAGCTGCGCGATGACCTCTTCCTCACTGGCTCGGACGGACTGCCGACCCTGGGCGAGGCCGAGCCGGCCTTCGAGGCCGCCAACGTGGTGCGGCTCGGGAAGGACCTCTTCTACCAGGTCTCGAGAAGCGGCAACGAGATGGGACTTCGCTGGCTCACCTCCACGGTCGAGCTGCTGGGCGACATCCGGGTGCACCCGCTGCGAGGGCTCTACCAGGGCACGCACATCGACAGCACCATCTGCTTCATCCGCCCGGGACTGGTGCTGCTCAACCCCGAACGGGTGCGGCCCGAGACGATCCCCGAGCCGCTCCGCGGCTGGGACGTGATCTGGTGTCCGCCGATCGACGAGCCGGTGCCACCCATGCTTCCTCGGACCCTCAGCACGCCCTGGGTCGGGATGAACCTGCTGATGGTCGCGCCCGACCTGGCCATCGTCGACCAGAACCAGCCGAACCTGATCAGCCTGCTGGAGAGCCGTGGCGTGACGGTCGTGCCACGCCGACTGCGCCACTCACGCGTCCTGGGCGGTGGGTTCCACTGTGTCACCTTGGACACCGTCCGCGACGGTGGCTGCGAAAGCTACCTCGCCTGAGGCCAGGGCCTCAGGTTGAGAGGATGCCACCATTGGCTGGTTCCATGACGTCGAGACCCCTGATGAGTCTGGCCGATCTCAGCTCGGCAGAGATCACCGCGCTGGGAGCTGCAGCCGGTCAGTTCGGCGAGTCGCCCGAGGCGTTCGAAGGTCGCCTGCTCGGCAGGCGCGTCGGACTGGTCTTCATCGCGCCGTCGACCAGGACCCGCACGTCGTTCTGGAGTGCGGCGACGACACTTGGCGCTCACGTGCTCCATCTGGGCACGGACGATCTCCAGGTCACCACGGGCGAGACGTGGAGCGACACCGGGATGGTGCTGTCGCACTACCTGGACGTCGTGGTCGCCCGCACCAACGGCCCGCAGCGCGACCTCGTGGAGCTCGCGACGCAGCTGCCGGGGACGATCAACGCTCTGACCGAGGAGGAGCATCCCACCCAGGCGATCGCGGACCTGTGCGCGATGCAGGAGCACTTCGGCAGGGTCGAGGGTCTGCGGCTGGTGTATGTCGGTCACGTCAACAACACCGCTCGATCACTGGCGCACCTGGCCTGCAAGCTGCCCTTCGGCGGCCTCGACGTGTACTCCCCGGAGGGTGAGGGGTTCCCGGAGGCCGAGGTCGCAGCGCTGAACGACATCCGTGGGCAGGAGGTCGTGCGTCAGCACCACGCGATCCCCGAGTCTCCCCCCGAGGCTGACGTCATCTACACGACCCGGTGGCAGTCGATGAGCGCCGCCATCGACGATCCCGCGTGGCTGGCTCGGTTCACCCCGTACGCCGTGACCGGACAGCTCGTGAAGCAGTTCAGCGGAGCAACCCCACCGGTGGTGATGCACGACCTCCCGGCGGTCAGGGGCCAAGAGGTGACCTCAGACGTGCTGGACGGCGTCACCGCCACGTCCCTGGTTCCCAGACAGGCATTCCACAAGGCATCCGCCGCTGCAGCAGCCCTGCTGTGGTCGACGGGAAGCCTGCGCTGATGTCGATCGAGACCGACGGCAGCGCGACCCTGGAGCAGGCGAGCGTGTTCGAACGACGCGAGTCCGGCGTGCGCAGCTACAGCCGACTCTGGCCGATCGTCTTCGACACGGCGCAGGGAAGCCGCCTGTACACGGCCGACGGACGCGCCTACCTGGACTTCTTCGCCGGAGCCGGCGCGCTCAACTACGGCCACAACAACCCCGTCATCAAAGCCGCGCTCATGGACTACGTGGCGCGGGACAGCGTCATCCACGCCCTGGACATGTGGACGGTGGCCCGCGGCACATTTCTCGAGGCGCTCGAGACGCTCGTCCTCGAGCCGCGCGGGCTGGACTACACCGTCGTGTTCCCCGGCCCGGGCGGGGCCAACGCGGTCGAGGCGGCGCTCAAGCTGGCCCGGCGCAGCACCGGCAAGCAGGCGGTGGTGTCGTTCGTCGGCGCGTTCCACGGGATGACGCAGGGTGCGTTGTCGGTGAACGGCAATGCGTCGGTCCGCCGCACCGCTGGGGTTCCGCTGCCGCACACGGTGACCATCCCGTTCGACGACGGCGTCGGCGCGGTCGCGCGCCTCGAGCGCCAGCTGGCTGACACTCCGGGCGGGCTCGATCGCACCGCCGCAGTGATCGTGGAAGCCGTGCAGGGCGAAGGCGGCATGAATGCTGCGCGCGACACGTGGCTCCGCGAGCTGGCCGCCGTGTGTGCGCGGCACGGGATCCTCCTCATCGTCGACGACGTGCAGATGGGCTGTGGACGCGTGGGGAGGTTCTTCAGCTTCGAGCACGCCGGCGTGACGCCCGACATGGTGTGCCTGTCGAAGAGCATCAGCGGCTACGGGCTCCCGATGGCTCTGCTGCTCATCCGCCCAGAGCTGGACGTCTGGCGACCCGGTGAGCACAACGGCACCTTCCGCGGGTTCAACCCTGCCTTCGTCACCGCCACGGCGGCGTTGCGCACCTACTGGAGCGACACCGCCCTCCAGGTCGCCGTCGAGACGAAGGCTGCCTGCCTGGCCAGGGGCCTCGAGCGAGTCGCTTCGCGCCATCCCGACCTGGCGGTGCGGGGCCGCGGGCTGGCCCGCGGCCTGCGAACCCCCTCCGGGGAGTTCGCCGGCCAGGTCAGCGCGGCGGCCTTCGAACGCGGCCTGCTCGTCGAGACGTGTGGCCCGGCAGGAGAGGTCGTCAAGCTCATCCCACCGCT
>Ga0075365_10000980_pt1 | contig 12154 bp, 13 predicted proteins | sample EndMetdeltDD1765_FD_71387 | JGI IMG/M metagenome (GOLD analysis project Ga0075365, IMG submission 71387) | Populus endosphere microbial communities from Tennessee, USA - Endosphere MetaG P. deltoides DD176-5 | ecosystem: Host-associated > Plants > Roots > Endosphere | place: USA: Tennessee... | reverse complement strand
ACCACGTCCTCGCCCCCGGCGGGGCGAAGGACGCCGCCGACCTGGTCGCCGACTTCCTCGGCCGCCCCTACTCCTTCGACGCGTTCGCGGCCTGGCTGGCGCGGTAGCGGCGGGTTCGACGATTTCCCCGGTTCACCGGGGACCCGTGACGTTCGCGGCCGAAATTTCGGCCGCGAACATCCAGGTTCCCCGGTGAACCGGGGAAATCGCCCCTGCCCGCTTGAACAACCCGACACATCGGCGTACGCTCACGATATATCGCGAACAGTCGCCGACAGTCACACTGACCGCCAGGCCGACCGCGGTACCCGAACAGGAAGGAGTCCCGGCTCATGGGACAGCGAGGATTCAACCGACAGTGGTCGCGGCACGCCGACGACCAGTGGCAGCAGCACCGGGGTCGCGGCGGACGCGGCGGCCCCTTCGAGGGCGGCCCGTGGGGCGGTGGCGGTCCCGGTTGGGGCGGCGGTCGCCAGGGTCCCCCGCCGTGGGTGGCCGGTCTCTTCGGCCTCGACCAGGGCGAGCGGCGCCGCGGCCCCCGGGCCCGGCGCGGCGACGTCCGCTCCGCCATCCTCGACGTGCTCCGCACGGCGCAGGAGGGGGAGCCGGTCAACGGCTACCAGATCATCCAGCAGATCGCCGAGAAGTCCGGCGAGGCCTGGAAGCCCAGCCCGGGCTCGGTCTACCCGACCATCCAGCAGCTCCAGGACGAGGGCCTCGTCGCCGCCGACGAGGCCAGCAGCCGGCGTACCGTCCGGCTCACCGAGGACGGTGAGACCTACGTCGTCGAGCACGCCGACGAGCTCGCCGCCGTGTGGACGCCGTTCGAGGCGCGCGAGCGCGAGGAGCGCAGCGACTACGCCGACCTCAAGCCCGAGATCGGCCAGGTGATGGGCGCCGTGTGGCAGGTCGTCACCACCGGCTCGCAGGCCCAGCGCCGGGCGGCGGTCGACGTCCTCGTCGACGCCCGCCGCAAGCTCTACGGGATCCTCGCCGACGGCGACCCGGAGACGGCTGAGGACGAGCCTGAGGACGAGCTGGGGGACGACCGGGCATGAGCGACGCCCAGCTCCGGATCGGCGACGCCGAGCGCGAGCAGGCGGCGGCCGCCCTGGGCGACCACTTCGCCCAGGGCCGGCTGAGCGCCGACGAGCACGGCGACCGGCTGGACCGGGTCTGGTCGGCCCGCACCCGCGCCGACCTGGTCCCGGTCTTCCGCGACCTGCCCGGCCACACCTCACGGCGTACGCCGTCCCGCGGCTACTGGACCGGTGGGCCCGGGTCCTTCCCCGGTCCGCTGTTGCTGGTGCTCGGCGTGCTGGTCGTCCTGACCGTGCTCACCCACCTGCCGCTCATCGTGGTCGGCGTGCTGGCCTGGGTGTTCGTCTCGTCGCGCCGACGCAGCCGCCGGCAGCACCACCGGCCGGAACTGGGTTGGCGCTAGCCGTCCGACGGCGAGGCGCGGGGCGACACCGAGGGAGCTGGGCCGCCGCGCCTGTGATCCTGGGACGGTGGACGACACCTGGGAGCACCTCATCGCAGCCCTCGACGCCTGGGGCACGGCCGCGGAGATCGCGCCGGGCCGGATCGCGGTGACCCGTCCCGACGGCAAGCCGGCCACGATCGTGATGACGCCGGAGGAGTACGACGAGATGCTCGCCATCACGGGCCGGAGCCCCGAGGCGGGTGTCCAGGACGTGATCGGGTCGCTGCACCGCCTCGGGGCGGGCCAACGGTTCGCCGTCTACGGCCAGTACCGCCTCGAGTCCTCGACCCAGGACACACTGCCCGGCATCGCCGACGCACTCCCGCCCGGCACCCGAGGCGAGTGGTCCACCGGGACCGGGAGGGCCGGGTGATCCGGCTCGCCGACGGGGGCGACGGCGCGGACGGGTGCTTGCGGGGTCGGCCGCTCGCCTCACCACCGTCAGCGGGTCCGCTGGCGCGTCCTGGCTAGATCCATCCCAGCCGCCGCGCGGTGAGCGCGGCGTCGTGGCGGTTGGCGGCGTCGAGCTTGGTGACGGCGCTGGAGAGGTAGTTGCGCACGGTGCCCGGCGAGAGCGAGGCCCGGCGGGCGATCTCGTCGACGGGGGCGCCGTCGGCGGCGAGCTCGAGCACGTCGGCCTCGCGCGGGGTGAGCGGGCTGTCGCCGGCGGCGATGGCCTCGGCGGACAGCTCGGGGTCGACGTAGCGGCCGCCCGCGTGCACCGAGCGGACGACGGAGGCGAGCGTCGCGGCCGAGGTGGTCTTCGGCAGGAAGCCGCGGACGCCGGCGGCCAGGGCCCGCTTGAGGTGCCCCGGTCGACCGTGGCCGGTGACGATGACGACCGCGCAGTCGGGGTGCAGCCGCAGCAGCTCGGTGGCGGCGCTGATGCCGTCGCGCCCGGGCATCTGCAGGTCGAGCACCGCGACGTCGAAGGACCCCGCCCGCGCGACCGCGACGGCCTCGTCGCCGGACGCGGCCTGGGCGACCACGCGGAGGTCGTCCTCCAGGTCGAGCAGCTGCGCGAGCGCGGTGCGGATCAGGTGCTCGTCGTCGGCGAGCAGCAGCCGGATCACGCCGGCACCGGCGCCGCGCTGAGCCGTACGACGAGCGCGAACGACGCCTCGTCGGACTCGACCGCGAGGCTGGCCCCGACGGCGGCCAGCCGGGCCGCCAGGCTGCCGAGCCCGGTGCCGTCCGTGCCGGCGCCGGGGGCGGTCGGCCGGTCGTTGACCACTCGCAGGGTGTCGTCGGCGTAGGTGATGGTGACCGTGGTGGCCGCCGAGTGCCGCAGCACGTTGGTGACGGCCTCGCGGACCACCCAGCCGGCGGGCTCGTGCCAGGCCGGCGGCAGGCCGTCGACGTCGAGGTCGACGTCGATGCCGGCGGAGCGGAGCAGCGACCGGGCGCCGTCGAGCTCCTGACCGAGGTCGGTCGGGCCGTAGCCGCGGGCCAGCTCGCGGGCCTCGCGCAGCGTCTCGTGGGCGGTCTCGCGGACCTCGAGCATCCGGTCGGCGGCGGCCGGGTCGCCGCGTCGGGCGAGGCTGGCGGCCAGCTCGGCCTGCAGCCCGATCGCGGAGAGCCGCCGTCCCATCACGTCGTGCACGTCGCGGGAGAAGCGCAGCCGCTCCTCGGCGACGGCCAGCGCGGATCGGGTGGTCCGGGCGCGGTCGAGCTCGTGCACCACGCCGAGCATCCACAGCGAGGCGCGCACGGTGAACAGGAAGAACCCGCCGACGACGAGGCCGCCGACCAGGAACCAGGGCTCCCGCGCGGCCAGCGCCGGCAGCACGCCCAGGGCGAGGAGCAGCAGCGCCGTCGCGCGCCGGTCCCGCAGCCCGCTGCACGCCCAGGCGAGCGCGGAGAAGATCACCATCACGCCGAGCCCGCGCACCTCGTCGGGCAGGGTCAGGATGGCCAGGTAGCCGACCGTCTCCAGCCCGAGGAACGGGCCGAGGCTGCGCCACGGGAAGGGCCGGTACGCCGGGTAGAGCGCCATCACGTCGCTCAGCACCCGGTGTCCGGCCAGGGTGACGACCAGACCGCCGACGAGGACCGCGACCCCCAGGTCGCGGTCCTCGGACGGGATGGTGTTCCAGGTCTGCAGCGCGAGGAGGAGGTAGAAGCCCCACAGCAGCGCGAAGAGGGACTGCCGGGTGTACATGTCCACCCGGCCGACCTGGTCGCGGTCCGACCAGGACCACCAGCGCGGTGTGCTCATGTCCCTCACTCTGCCCCGGACCCGGTCATCACGAACGCGGCTCCCAGCGCATCGACCGCGCGGCGAGCCAGGCGGCGAGGGCGGCCCAGGCGGCGAGCACGAGCAGCGGCTGGCCGGCGGCGGCCCAGGTCTCGCCGAAGCCGAGCGTCGGGTCGGTCGAGGTGCCCTCCAGGCCGAGCCAGGAGGTGCGGACCAGGTCGGTGATCGCGGCACCCGGGGTCAGGTCGACCCAGCGGCGGACCTCCTCGGGGAAGCCCAGCGCCATCTGGCCGACCACGGCCAGCATGATGATCGGCAGGCTGGTGATCTGCGCGGCCTCGGCGTTCTTGGTCCAGGCCGCGGTCCAGAAGGCGAGCACCACGAAGACCAGCGAGGCGACCAGCACGGTCAGCACGAACAACGGCAGGTTGACCGGTGTGGGCGCGCCGAGCGCGAGCGCCACCGGGATCGCGGCCACGCCGACGATCATGGCGACCACGACGCCGGGCAGCGCCAGGGAGGTCAACAGCTCCAGGTCGCGGGTCTCCCCGGTGCGGATCCGCTTGAGGACCAGCTCGTCGCGGCGGGTCACGGTCATCGACAGGATGTTGTAGAAGACCGGGAAGAGCGCGGCCATGACCACGACGGTCACCAGCGACATCCCGGCCGTCCCGACGTCGCCGCGGTCGCCGGCCAGCAGGAACGCGAGCGGGATCAGCGGCAGCACGAACCCGTAGGCCAGGTTCAGCCGGTTGCGCAGCATCAGCCGGGCGTTGGCCTTCGCGAGACCCGCCGTACGACGGACCGCGGGCGAGGTGGGCGTGAGGGTGAGGGTGGTCATCGGGTGACTCCTTCCGGCTCCTGGGCCAGGGCCAGGAACGTCGATTCGAGCGAGGCGGAGCGGGCGTCGAGCCGCTCCAGGCGTACGCCGTGCTGCGCCGCCCAGGTCAGCAGCTCGGTGAGCGAGCCCTGGAGGTCGTCGGTCTCCTGGACGACCGGCTCGCCGTCGGGGCCGACGTACCGGATGGTGGAGGGCTGGTGGGCGACGACCTCGGCGACGGTGCCCTCGCGGACGATCCGGCCGGCGTGCATGATCGAGACCCGGTCGGCCAGCTCCTCGGCCTCGTCCAGGTAGTGGGTGGTGAGCAGCACCGCGCAGCCGTCGGCGCGCAGGTCGCGGACCAGGTCCCAGACCCGCCGGCGGCTCTCGGGGTCGAGGCCGGTGGTGGGCTCGTCGAGCATCAGCAGCTCCGGGCGGCCGAGCAGGGCGCAGGCCAGGTCGAGCCGGCGGCGCTCGCCGCCGGAGAGCGACAGCACCCGGGTGTCGATCCGGTGGTCCAGGTCGACCAGCGTCAGCACCTCGGCGACCGGCCGCGGGTCGGTGACGGTCGCGGCCTCCATCTCGAGGGTCTCGCCGACGCTCAGGTCGCCGGAGAAGCCGCTCTGCTGCAGCACGACGCCGGTGCGCCGGCGGGTCTCGGACCGGTCGGCGATCGGGTCGAGCCCGAAGACGCGGACCGCACCGCCGCTCGCGGCGGCCAGGCCCTCGACGACCTCCATGGTGGAGGTCTTGCCGGCGCCGTTGGTGCCGAGCAGGGCGACCACGGTGCCGCGCTCGACGCGCAGGTCGACGCCGCGGACGGCCTCGTAGGCGGTCTCGCCGGTCCCGTAGGTCCGGCGCAGCCCGCTGATCTCCAGGGCGGGGGTCTCGGTGGTTTCCATACCTCCACCCTGCCGCCGGAGCGGGGCCGGCGGCAGTGCGCTGCGTCAGCAGTCGGAGGTGACAGATGTCAGGTCGGTGGGCACTGTGGTGGCGGTCACATCGCCTGTCTCGGAAGGTGTCGCGATGCGTGCACGCTGGATCCTGATCCACCTGCTCCTGCTGCCGGCGGTCGTCGTCCCGCTGCTGGTGCCCCTCTACGACCGGGTCGACCCGACGCTGTTCGGGTTCCCGTTCTACTTCTGGTTCCAGTTCGCGCTGATCCCGGCCGCGGCCGTGCTCACGGTGACGGCGTACGTGCTGGCGACCCGTGGCGACCGGCGGGGGGACCGGCGGTGAGCGGCGTCGCGGTCGGTGTCTTCGTCTTCCTGTTCCTGCTCGTCACCGTGCTCGGCTTCGCCGCGGCGCGCTGGCGCCGGGCGGCCGACCTGGACAACCTCGACGAGTGGGGCCTGGGCGGGCGCGGCTTCGGCACGTTCATCGCCTGGTTCCTCATCGGCGGCGACATCTACACGGCGTACACGTTCATCGCCGTGCCGGCGACGCTGTACGCCGGCAGCGTGACCGGGTTCTTCGCGGTGCCGTACACGATCGTGGTCTACCCGCTGATCTTCCTGTTCCTGCCGCGGCTGTGGTCGGTCAGCCACCGGCACGGCTACGTGACGCCGGCCGACTTCGTCGAGGGCCGGTACGACTCGCGCCCGCTGGCGCTGGCCGTGGCGGTCACCGGCATCCTCGCGACGATGCCCTACATCGCGCTGCAGCTGGTCGGCATGCAGGTGGTGCTGGAGGTCATGGGCATCTCGGTCGACAGCGACAGCTGGATCGTCCAGGACCTGCCGCTGTTCCTGGCCTTCGCGGTGCTGGCGGCCTACACCTACTCCTCCGGGCTGCGGGCGCCGGCGCTGATCGCGTTCGTGAAGGACACGCTGATCTACGTCGTGATCATCGTGGCGGTGATCTACCTACCCAGCCAGCTCGGCGGCTGGGAGCACATCTTCTCGGTGGCCGGCGACAGCTTCGACGCGGCCAACGAGACCAACGCCGACGCCATCGCCGCCGGGCAGGCTGCCCCGAAGGGCGCCATCCCGGGCGACGCCGCGCACTGGGCCTACGCCTCGCTGGCGCTCGGCTCGGCGCTGGCGCTGTTCATGTACCCCCACTCGATCACCGGCGTGCTCTCGACCCGGGAGCGCTCGGTGATCCGCCGCAACGCGGCCCTGCTGCCGGCGTACTCCTTCCTGCTGGGGCTGCTGGCCCTGCTCGGCTTCGTGGCGATCGCGGCCGGCATCAAGGTCGAGAACCCGCAGCAGTCGGTGCCGCAGCTGTTCGAGCAGGAGTTCCCGGCCTGGTTCGCGGGCGTCGCCTTCGCGGCCATCGTGATCGGCGCGCTGGTGCCGGCGGCGATCATGTCGATCGCGGCCGCCAACCTGTGGACCCGCAACATCTACAAGGCCTTCATCAACCGCGACGCGACCCCGAAGCAGGAGGCCACGCAGAGCAAGCTGACCTCGCTGCTGGTGAAGTTCGGGGCGCTGGTCTTCGTGCTGGCGCTGCCGACGCAGTTCGCGATCAACCTGCAGCTGCTGGGCGGGGTGTGGATCCTGCAGACGCTCCCGGCGATCGTGGTCGGGCTCTACACGCGCTGGCTGCACCGGTGGGCGCTGCTGGCCGGCTGGGCGGTCGGGATGGCCTACGGCACCTGGCTGGCGTACGGCGTGGCGGTGCCGGGCGACCCCGGCAGCCACTTCGGCGGCCCGCTCGTGACCTTCCCCGGCACCGACACCACGGTCTACATCGCGCTGATCGCGATCCTGGCCAACGCGGTGGTCACGGTGGCCCTCACGGTGGCGTTCCGCGCGGCCGGGGTGGACGCCGGCACCGACCGCACGCACGCCGACGACTACACCGCCGACGTGGGCGACCCGGGGGTCGAGGAGGAGCTGGACGTGCACCGGCCGGCCCACGGCTGAGCGGAGCGCTGCCGGGTCGGACGCCGTCCGGCAGAACCTCGGTGGGCCGGGCGCGGAGGATCAGGCGGCGAAGGCGCGCAGCCGGTCGCGGTCGCGGATCGTGATGATCCGCTGCTGCACGTCGATCCAGCCCTCGTTGGCGAAGCGCGCCAGCGCCTTGTTGACGGTCTCGCGGGCCGAGCCCACCAGCTGGGCCAGCTCGGCCTGGGTCAGCTGGTGGTCAACCACGATCGCGCCCTCGTCGTTGGCGACGCCGAAGCGCTCGCCGAGGCGCAGCACGAGGCGCGCGACCCGGGCCGGGACGTCGGCGAAGACCAGGTCGGAGACGGTGTCGTTGGAGGAGCGCAGCCGGCGGGCCAGGTGGCCGAGCAGGGCCCGGACCAGGTCGGGGCGGCGGCCCAGCTCCTCGTCGAAGCGGGCGCGGGAGAGCTCCAGGAGGGTCGTCGGCCCGACCGCGGTCACCGTCGCGTCGCGGTCGTTGGCGTCGAGCAGCGACATCTCGCCGAAGACGTCGCCGGGGCCGAGCACGGCCAGGATCGTGGGCCGGTCCAGGACGTTGGCGCGGGTGATCTTCAGGCTGCCCTTGGCCACGACGTACATCGACGCACCCGGGTCGCCCTGGGTGAACAGGACCGAGCCCCGCTCGAGCTGCACCCGCGACATCAGGGCGAGCAGCTCCTCGGCGGCGGCCGGGTCGGCGCCGGCGAAGTCGTGGAGGGCGGCGCTCAGCTCGGACGACACGGTGGTTCCTTCGAATTGAAGTAAAACGGGTGGGGAACCAACATTTTCGGACACCTGGGCCGATTTGGCGAGCCCGGACGGGATGAGATCCGCCACGTCGGCTCCGGGAACCCGTGTGGAACGCGGCCGCTCCAGCACTGGCGGGAGCCGCGACCGGCCCGGTCAGCGGCCGGACGTCGACGTGAGATCGGCGCACCCCGGAGGCCGTTCGGGCATCGCCGCTGAAGTCGGCCCCGACGGTTACCGTCCGGTCATGACGACCCCCTCCTTCGAGCTCGGCCCCGACCAGCGGGAGCTCCAGCAGTGGCTGCACAGCTTCGCCGCCGACGTCATCCGGCCGGCGGCCTCGGAGTGGGACGAGCGCGAGGAGTTCCCGTGGCCGGTCGTGGAGGAGGCGGCCAGGATCGGCCTCTACTCCTTCGACTTCGTCGCCACCCAGGCCCTCGACGAGACGGGGCTCGGCTTCCCGGTCACCATGGAGGAGCTGTTCTGGGGCGACGCCGGCATCGGGCTGTCCATCGTCGGGACGTCGCTGGCGGCGGCCGGGGTCCGCGCCAACGGCACCGACGAGCAGGTCGGCGAGTGGATCCCCGAGATGTACGGCGCCCCCGGCGACCTCAAGCTGGGCGCCTTCTGCTCCTCCGAGCCCGACGCCGGCTCCGACGTCGGGGCGATGCGCACCCGGGCGACGTACGACGAGGCCACCGACGAGTGGGTCCTCACCGGCACCAAGACCTGGGCCACCAACGGCGGCATCGCCGACGTCCACGTCGTGACCGCGGTGGTCGAGCCCGACCTGCGCACCCGCGGCCAGGCCAGCTTCGTCGTCCCGCCGGGCACCAAGGGGCTGAGCCAGGGCCAGAAGTTCCACAAGCACGGCATCCGCGCCTCCCACACCGCCGAGGTGGTGCTGGACCGGGTGCGGGTGCCCGGGCGCTGCCTGCTCGGCGGCAAGGAGAGGCTCGACGCCCGCCTGGCCCGGGCCCGCGAGGGGTCGGGCGGGCGCGGCAACGCCAGCATGGCCACCTTCGAGCGCACCCGCCCGGCGGTCGGCGCGCAGGCGATCGGGATCGCGCGGGCGGCCTACGAGGTGGCGCTCGACTACGCCAGGACTCGCGAGCAGTTCGGCAGGCCGATCATCGAGAACCAGGGCATCGCCTTCGCGCTGGCCGACATGAGGACCGGCATCGACGCCGCCCGGCTGCTGGTGTGGCGCGCGGCCTGGATGGCTCGCCAGGGCAAGACCTTCGGCGCGGCCGAGGGGTCGATGTCGAAGCTGTTCGCCGGCGAGACCGCGGTCAGGGTCACCGGCCAGGCCATGCAGATCCTCGGCGGCAACGGCTTCACCCGCGAGTACCCCGTCGAGCGGTGGGCCCGCGACGCGCGGATCTACACCATCTTCGAGGGGACCTCCGAGATCCAGCGGCTGGTGATTGCGCGGACGATCTCGGGGGCACCCATCCGGTGACATGAGCCAGTCCGGTACGACGCGTCGACGACGCGAGCGCGACCGGTTGCGCGACCCCGTCTTCTGGACCGACGTCACCCAGCTGGTCAAGACCGTCGTCGCGGTGGTCGCCGCCTGGCTGCTCGCCACCCACGTCCTCGACCTGTCGCAGTCGTTCCTCGCGCCCTGGTCGGCGCTGCTCGTCGTGCACGCGACCGTCTACCGCACCTTCTCGCAGGGGCTGCGCCAGGTCGTCGCCGCCGTCGGCGGGGTGGTCGTCGCCTGGCTGGTGGGGGCCTCCCTGGGCCTGGACCCGCTGGCCGTCGGCCTCGCCGTCGCCGTCGGACTGGCCATCGGATCGCTCGCGTGGCTGCGCGAGGAGGGCACCACGATCGCGGCGACCGCGCTGATCGTGCTGACCACCGGGTTCGCGGACGCCGACCTGGCGCTGCTCGAGCGGCTGCTCGACACGGGCATCGGGATCGGGGTCGGGCTGGTCGTGAACGCGCTGGTCTGGCCACCCCTGCGGCGGCGTACGGCGATCGCGGCGCTGGACGCGCTCGACGGCCGGATCGGCGAGCTCCTCCTCGACATGGCCGACGGGGTCGAGCACGGCTTCCGGGAGGACGAGGTCGCCGACTGGGTCGAGCGCAGCCGGGGCCTCGACGACGACCTCGACCGGGCGTGGGCGCTGGTCCGCCAGGCCCGCGAGAGCGCCCTGATGAACCCGCGCCGCGGCGCCGGCGAGCTGCGCGACCCGCGGGAGTGGGTGCAGCTGCTGCGCCGGATGGAGCAGGCGCTGGCCGAGATCCGCAGCCTGGCGCGGACCGTCTCCTACGACCAGGTCGACGAGGCCGCGTGGCAGCCGCGGTTCCGCGACGCCTACGCCGGCGCCCTGCGCCAGGTCGGTGACGGACTCCTCCGCGCCGACCGGAGCGCCCTCCTCGCAGCGTGGGAGGACCTGGACGAGCTGGTCGAGGAGCTCGCCCGGACCCGGCCCGCGCCGCGTCTGTGGCCCGTGTACGGCGGCCTCGTGGTCAACCTGCGCAACCTGATCGACGCGATGGACGAGGTCGCCGACCAGAACCCGCTCGCCCAGCCACCACTGCCGTTCGCCCGGCTGCGCCGGGTCAGGAGGAGCGCATGAGGGACCGCTTCCGCGGCGCCATCGCCGGCGTCGGCACGACGAGCGGCACCCGGGTCGTGGTCGGGCGCTGGCCGGTCTCGCCGTACGGCTCGTTCGCGGACGCCATGGTCGAGACCGCGACCGGTCGCCGGGTGCTGCTGGCCCCCACGCAGCAGGTGGCGGACTTCGTCGCGTCGACGTACACCTTCGACGAGGTGCGGGTCGAGCCGTTCACGGTCACCGACGACTGGTCGGTGCGCTCCGACTCGCTCGAGCTCGACCTGGTCGTCGGGGGCGTGACGCCGCTCGGCCGGCTGGTCGGGCTGGTGCCGCGGCGGGTGGCCGAGGCGCCGTGGTGGTGCACGGTCACCGACCCGGTCGCCCGGGTGGTGCTGCGCGGCGTCCGCACCCGGGGCAGCGCCGGCGGCGGGCGGCGGGAGTTCTACGGCGCGACCGGCGTACGACGGCTCACCGCCGCGACCGGATCCTTCGACGGGGTCGACCTCGGCACCCTCGCCCCCCTCGACCCGCCGCCCCGGTTCGGCTTCTCCTCGACCCCGCGCCGGCCGTCGGTGACCGAGGTGGTCACCACGGTCGTCTCGTGAGCCCCGGCCGACGACCCCTCAGAGATCGACGGCCCGGTTGATCCAGGTCGAGGTGACCACCATCCCGACCCGCTCGTAGAGCCCGCGCGCCCCGGCCCGGGTGTCGGTGGAGAGGTAGCAGCGCTCGGCTCCGGCCGAGCGGGCGATCGCGAAGGCGTCGACCAGCAGCGCCGGGGCGAGCCCGCGTCCCCGGTGGTCGGGGCGTACGGCGATCCGGGCGACGTAGCCGGCGTCGCCGGCCAGGAAGACGTGCACCGCACCGACCAGCTCGCCGTCGGGGGACTCCAGGAGCCGGAGGTTCCAGGGTGCGGAGCCGGGCCGGTCCCAGACGCGCGCGCCGAAGTCGGCCAGCGACTGGCGCTCGCGGCCCGACCACTCCGAGAACGCGTCCTCGACCAGCGTCCAGGCCGCCTCGCGGTCCGCCTCGGTGGCGTCGCGGATCGCGAAGTCCGCGGGCAGCGGTCGCGCCGCCACCTCCGCCCCGGGCGGCAGCTCGAGGTCCCAGGCCGTCCAGCGCACGGTGTAGCCCAGGTCGGCCATCAGCCGGTCGGCCGCGCTGCCCTCGGGCGTCTGCGCACCGATCGCGGCGTAGCCCCGCTCGCGCGCCCGCTCCTGCAGCCAGCCGGCGATCGCCGTCCCGATCCCGCGGCCCTGGTGGGACGGCAGCACCGCGGCGTACGCCGACCCGGGCCCGCTGAGGTCGCCGTACGCGACGAGCCGCTCGCCGTCGAGGACGCCGAGCGTGCTCGTGGCGATGTCGTACGACGGCCGCTGCCAGTCGGCCAGCACGTCCTCGAGCGTCATCTCGACCGTGCCGAGGTCGACCAGCTCCTCCGCCGCGATCAGGCCGTGCACGGCC
>Ga0075365_10000977_pt1 | contig 12184 bp, 9 predicted proteins | sample EndMetdeltDD1765_FD_71387 | JGI IMG/M metagenome (GOLD analysis project Ga0075365, IMG submission 71387) | Populus endosphere microbial communities from Tennessee, USA - Endosphere MetaG P. deltoides DD176-5 | ecosystem: Host-associated > Plants > Roots > Endosphere | place: USA: Tennessee... | reverse complement strand
TATAAGCATCTATTACCGCCCTGTAGGCATCTCCTGTCCAACAACCATCTATTCCTGTAGTTGTATGCTCATATTTAGGAGGATTGCAGTCATGTAGAATTATAGTTCCCTTAGGGGATAAGTGTTTGAGAGCATTTTCAATGTCTATACTTACTTGAGTAGCTTCATGAAGCCCATCTATGAAGATTATATCCCATTTTATATCAGGAGAAGCTATGTACTTACCAAAGAACTCATCTGAGGTAAGCTTTACTATACAACTAACTCCTTCATGAGGTACTATTTCACCATATGCTAGAGCCTCTTGTGTAGGAGTCCTGCTTGGATTAGGATCCACTGCAGTTTTATCAGAAGATTTAACCTGATCAAAAGACCATCCTTTGTAGTACCCTATTTCCAGGTAGTTTTTGTAATTATGCTTTTCTATAAAAGCATTAATAATATCCCATCTGTTCATTCAGTCAGTTTTTTACAAAGATAGTGAATCTATAAACCTCTTTGTGGTAGAAAACTCAGAGCTACAATGCTCTATGTAGTAAATATCTTCTTCACTCAGGTTTTCATAATCCAAATACCAGGGAATATGCCTAGCTGTAAAATTACCAGCTATTCTATAGGCCTCATATGTAAAAGGTTGACCTACCTGTATTACTGAAAAAGTAGTGTCCACATGAGCTTTGTAGATTTCACAGGCTACCTCTTGATTCCAAAACTTTTGTTCCTCTCTTTTTACATAAAGCCCATATCTTGTGGCAGGAAGATCATCTATCCTAAGAGCTAGACCCACTTTCAGAAGTTCATACTTTTCTGCTATCTTGACCATTGTCTCTATCACTCCCTTAGGGGTGTAAGGATTAAGCTCAATATCAGAATCTGAATAGGCTACCCAACCTGAAAATTTATTAATGTACCCGCTGTTATAGATTGATAGTTGACCAAGGTTGGACTTGAGTCTTTCCACAATGTAGGGACACTCATTATACCATTCCAGGAGAGGTGGGTAGGTTGAGTTATTATCAAGAATGTGAATATTGGTATATCCCAACTTAGAGAGGTCATCTGCTAGTTTTTTAGTTGTGCTTAATCTATTAAAATTATTTATAATAATAGGTATATTGCTCATTAGGGAGTGGTACTAGTAGTTGTAGTAGTAGAGGTTGTACATGCTGGTCCATAATATCCTACTTGACATAGTATTCTTTGAAACTCAAAATCATTCATAAATGACTTCAATGTTCCAGTTAAGTGCTTTCTAATCAGAAAGTTACTATAGAGAACTCCTTGCTTAGGTATCACAGCTGGCTTAGACCAGCCTAACCTGGATAGTTCCAGATTAAGCTGATCATTCTTTAAAAGCTCGTAATAATTCTTATATATATATTTAGCCAGCAGTTTTTGCATATACTAGATCATAATATTTTTGTCCTCCCAAGTACCTTTATTTTGATACCTGCAAGGAGTTTCGAATGCTTTTTCTGGCTTCCAGCCAAGATTATTTATCCTAGCAGTCACCATTTTATAACTAAGATTGAGTTCTCTGCACCAATCTTTCAGGCACATCTTTCTTCCTTTATATTCTATAATCTTAGTTGTTGTTCTATTCTTGTTTTGCTCTTGGACAGTTGCCCATTTACAATTCTCTTTACAATAATTTCCATTTACATCTACCCTTTCAATAGAATATTCTTCGCTTGGCTTCTGACCCATATCTTTGAGGAATAATTTAAAAGAATTTCTCCATCTTTTACATACTTCAATTCCCCTTGCCCCATAGTTCTTATATTTAGCACATTTTGGATTGTAGCACCTCTGCATCATCCTATTCCACACAGAGTACTCTGGATGCACAGTTTTTATATATTTATACATTTTTCACCAGATTATAATACTTCTCGACTTCAGTTTTTGGCCAAGGGCTTAGTATAAGGTCGCCATGATCTCTGGAGAAGTTTCTATAATTATCAAAATTACTTGGATGGCCTGCATTACCAGAGGTCTTAAACGTTGGAATGTCAGTATCTCCCCAGTTATAGATGAGTGTAGGAACCCCATTATCATCTACCAGTATATTCCTACCATATACTAGAGGATTTACCCATTGAAGGTGTTGATCTGTAGTAGTGTGACTATATCCATATTCTAGTACATGTCTTGCATCTACAAATATAGAAGGTTCCAGTGTATTACTCATTAGCTCTATTCCTCCAGGATGCCTGTAATAGGATTTAGCAGGCTTATAGGCTTTATAAGGGTTATCTGATCTTAATTTTGCATGTTGTAACCCTTTTACCCCTTCTGATATATGATTTGGAAGGAAGATATCATCATCATCCCAATGTATAATCACATCTGTGTCTGGAGAAACATATTTCAACGCATCATTATATATATCTCCAAGATTTTCATATCTCTGATTAGTTCTTCCTGATGTAAACTGATGAACCAAAGTCACTACTTTGTTAGGAGCTTCGGTGGTAAAATTTTCCAGCCTTTGAGGAACTTCAGAATTATTGTATATCAATAACTCATGTATCCCTTGATAATCCTGATCCAAAAAGAACCTTATAGATCGTTCAGCCAGTTTATGTCTGCCACAAGTGGCCATGATTGCAGTTACCTTCATTATGGTTTTTTGAATATATGATTGTAGAATACGTTGAATGTCAGCATTATAACTAATCCAATAGTTGCAAAATCCAGTGGCCAGTGGGGGAATATAGGTCCGAGTTTATGATACACAACTGCCCCAAGAGATACAGATGTCCACATGAGGCTTTTGGCAATATGCCAAGCATCTACGGGATAGTTAAATATCTTTTTGGCCCATTTCCAACTTTCTGGTCTGTACCAGAATTTCTGATTCAAGTTTCTGAAGATAGAATTCCCAAAGTGGCCCTCATCTATAGTATCCATGAAAGCACTTGATACTCCTGCCAGAAAAAAGAACAGGAGACTAATCATCAGAACCTGGTTTTTTAGTCCAGAAATAGATCCATCCCCCAACCACAGTTCCAGCACATATAAAGGCTAGAACGTCCCAAAACTTCCACCAAAAGCTGTGATTAGCATAGTCACTTAGACCTGGGAAGATCACTGTACCAAATACAGCTGTTACTGCTGTAAGTACCCACAACCAGTCTTTTAAGTACTCTTTCTTGAAAATTGACATATAATTTGATTTTTTTATGAAGTTATGACTTTTCTACATCCCCTGAGGGGCTTTCTCCAAGAAAAATGCCAATAGCCTTGACTAGAAGCACCAATCCGGGGAATAAAACAAGGCTTAGATCCTCCCTAAGGGAGGCAGGGATGCTTTTGGTCATCCCAATCAGTGGGATCATGCCCATGAATAGGAAGACTAGAGCTGTCTCTAGTCTCCTAAACCATAAAGGGGCGGGCTTATTCATATTATTAGATATTGGCATATATATTAGTTTAGTATAGTCCAATCTGCACTGGATGCAGTTCCTGTAGCAACGTAGAGCTTTTTGTTGACTGTATCTACATACATATCTCCAACTTTTGTTGGTGTAGTTACCGGAGCTGCTGTTCCTGTGCTTACATTTGATATAGCACTAGTGGCTGGACCTTGTGACAATACTCCATTTGCATCAGATATAGTAACTTTAGTAGTTCCACTTGTAGTCGGTGGGGTATTGTCAGTATCTAGGGAAGCTATAACATAAGCCCCATCTGTTTTTATCCTACTAACCAACCTTGGCCCAATCCAAAAATCATGTGAAGTGTTATAAGGAGTAATATATTCCATCTGACCTGTAACGCCAAGGTTCTGAGAGGATAGATTAATACCTCCTTGACCATTACCAGCAACATCATATATCCTAAATTTCATATTTACAGTATCCCCAGCTACCGTGTTATAGGTTCCCCCTAAGGTTAAGAACTTAGGTGTTGATGATCCCAAACTAACTGTATTTTGATCAATTAAAAGTCCATCTGCTCCCAATCTCATAACAGGGCCTACATTGTTAACATACCATCTAAACCTGGTCCCATTTCCTCCAGCATGAAAGCCAAAGTTCTGACTGGAAACTTCGAGTCCAAAGTTACTTGATGGAGTTACTCTGTCTCTATATAAAAACAATTTCAATTTTGCAGAGTTACCTACTTGGTCAGAGAAATATTGTCCCAAATCAATAAATGTAGGAGTTGGAATTGCAGATGGTGAGTACTCCCCTAAAATCAAATTACCCCTATAGCTTAAATACTGAGCTATATCTCTAGCAATGTATAGGTGACCAGCATCAGTAGGGTGTAGAGCATCTCCTGAAATTAATGTAGTATCGTTTCTAAACTGGTCATGAAATATGTCAAAATACATCGTACCCCACTTAGTAGCTGTCTGTTGTGCTCCTTTAACAAATTGCAAATGTCTTGCAACTGTTGGCATTCCATTTCCCCCATTGGAGCCCGAATACCATGTGTAACCAGGTTGTCCTATCCAATAAGGCGATACTATAAGAATTTGATGAGGGTCATAGCCTATATTTGTGATATAGTGCATAGCACTATCATAATTAGACCTGAATTGGGCAACAGTATAATTAGGTGCATTAGCCATCCCAACATCATTCAAGCCCATTGCAATTATTATTAATTTGATATTGGGATTTTTAGGAGGGATTGTGCTCAGTCTGTCAATCAAATTTGTCCCAGTAAATGGGTTTAATGGAGAAGCTTTTATTACTGTCGAACCTGCAATTCCTAAATTGTATTCTACTGCTCCAAGCATATTTGCTAATCGTGTAGACCATCTATATGCAGTATTTGTTGCCCCACTACCAAAGACATAACTATCTCCTACTACTACAATGGTGTCAGCCTGTCTAAAGAAAATAGATGTGTGCAGTAATGGAAATTGATTCAAGGTATTAACTACATCACTATCATTGGCTACCCTTGGAGTGTTTGTGGAAGCTCCTAGGAGTCCATCTGGGAAGGTTATTGCTGTACCTGCAGAAACCTCTTTCCATTTGTGAGTACCTATACTTGTATCTCTTACCCACAGCTTATGGTTACAAACATCCCATAATAGTGCTCCTATAGTATCTTTTCCTCCATGAAGTGCATTAACCGTATCACAATTTTTTGGTATATACAATGCATTTGGAACAGATAGATAAGGATCTATTGGGGTAAAAGTACCATTAGTTCTTGGATAGAATACTTGTCCCATTAACCCTAAGGGGAGTGAGAGAAGTAATGTATATAGTAGTTTCTTCATAATCTAAGACTTTGGAAATATGTATAAATGATAGTCAGCGGTGTTTGCATTAAATCCTGGGATGAGGATCGTGAATCCTCCCCCTGCTACATAGTCCCATTCTTGATTCCCCACTTCATTGTAGATAAATCTATTAAGATCATTTAAGAAAATCTCAAAGGTTACACCATCTAATTCTGGGATGTTGCAAGTAATTCCATCTGATTCAAAATCAACACTCGTTTTTGGAATAATAGATGTAGAAGATCCTATAGAACCATCTATGTAGTTTATTATCTTGGTAATCAATACATTAAGTGTATCGCCAGGGTTTATTGCTGGTCCAGATATTGCTGAACCAGAATAATAAACACATTCTCCAGGGAGTCTAAATTGACACCCTGTTGTTATGGGAGCACAACATCTTGAGCTTCTACAGCTATTTCCTGGTACAGATACTGCCATGGGCCACAAATTTACTTATTATTATGGTATAGAAGGTTTTACGTATAAAATATAATGCTTAATATAGCATTTATCTCACTGATCCATAGTTGGTATTCATTCTTATGCCATACTCCTTAGCTATGTCATTATTAAATACTGCTAAATAGGTTATCAGTTCCTTGAAGAACGGCAGACCTCTTGCTACATATTTCAGTGGATGTTGCTTATCAGCAGATTCCTGATCTCCTGTAAGGGTAAAGAATCCCTTCTTTAGTATCGACACAAAGAGTCTTTCTGCTTCTACAAGAATACCTACTGCAGGAAATACTGATCCATTCAGAATGCTGGTAAACGAAGTTGGTGTGTACATGAAGGTCAACTCGTCTGTTAATTTATCAAGTGCCCTAAGGGTCCATCTATAAGCCCCTTTCTGATGCTCATCTGCATCATCGTCTGGAGAATTCAGCCTCATTGTGATTAATAATCCCATCAGGCCAGCAGCTAATAGGAGTTCTTTTATCTCTGATCTCACTCCTTTAATATACATATCAATAAACTCTGCCTCAGTCATATCCAAATCCTCCATCTCTTCTGCAAAAGCCTGTTTCTTTTTCACATACTCTTTCTTAGCTACTTCTATAAGAGGCTCAGCATTATTCCCTAGAAGCTTTGTCAGGTTTGTAATGCTGCCAAGGCCCATATGCCTTACACTATTCCAGAGCATTCTGATTCTACCATATTCATATTTATTGGTACCTGGAGAATATTTTAAGGAACCAAATCTTACATCTGCCATCCTTGGGATCCAGTTCTTAAACATGAAGAAAGATTGCCATGTGATATATCTCTTGTATAAAGATAAATCCTCATGTGAGGTGTTACCTAAAGCATCTTTGATAACCTCAAGTATTTGCTGCCTCAAGTTCATTACCTCATCTCCATTTCTTTCTATGTTTGGTAGCTCTAATTGATCATTTATTATTTGAGCATAATTAATAAGAGCCTGAGGGGAGTTCTGTAATTCAGCTACTCTGTCTTCCAGCCTTTTATCAAAGGCTTTTGCCTCATTATAGGTTCCTGCAAATTTATTAGCATGACCAAGTTCCTTTCTTGCAAATTCTCTGATATTCACCAGTTTACCATTGTGAACCATTGTATTTTTAATCATGCTGATACCAATAATACTATTTACCCAGTTGTCAGAACCTCTCTGAAGTACGAATAAATGATCAGAAGATAGATATTCAACCATCTTAGATACAGACATTTTCCTGATCATTTGTCCAGTTCGATCTTCCAGAAAGGGGTGTAGGAATGAAATCAGTCCAGCTAATTTCTTGTCTTGTTCTGAATTATAGAATCTACCAGACACATATTTAAGTTCAGATTCCAATAGATCTTTCTTATTAAAATATGTACCCTGATTAATAGCAGTATTCATTGTGCCACCAAATAACTGGGCTAGGGAGGTCATCACATTGAGACCCAATGTTTTAGTGACAAAATATCTGTTCATGGCACTTACTGCCTTTATTCCGGATATTTTGATTTCATCTTTCTCTGGTACCGTAAGAATTTCTGAACCAAATAATTTGTTGATCTTTTCAACTGCTGATTTATATGGGATAGTAATTGTTACATCGAATTCATCCGACTTATTCTTTCCATAATACACAGCATCCAGATGCTGTTTTATATAATCAGCATTTACCTCATTTGAGATTGGAATAGGCTTGCCCTCAGGTGTCTTCTTAAGCTTTCCTGTAGTGGTACTTTCATATGCTTTTCTACCAAGTTCTGTATGATACAGCATTCTTGCAAGGCTCTCTGATTCAGTCCTTAGTTTATATTTAATAATCTCTGCATCCCAAAGGGCAAGAACTTTGAATATGTCCATAGATTTCTCTGAGTAGTCCCTAAAATAGTTACCATCAGCATCTTGAACATATTGAGATAAATCAGACACAAAATTTGCATGGATCTCATCTACTGGCTTTCCTGTAATAGGATCTATTTTACCAAATTGCTGATCTTCTGCCTCAATTCTTACGCTCCCAAACAAAGATTGAAGTTTATTCCCTGCAGGGGCAGTAGATAGCTTCTCAAGTAGATTTCTTCTTACATTGGGAAACCAGCTCCATCCATTATGTTCATGCAACATTCCTAAATCCCATGATTCCTTGAGTCTCTTTGTGTAATATTCATAGAGATCAAGTAATGGTTTGTTTCTCTCAAGTTCTTGATACTCAGGAGATTTCCACATATCTTCCTTAGGAAAATCCTTTAACTTCCAATTATAGGTACCAATACCCTTCTTGAAGCCTATATGAAAGGTATCCACAAAGTCCTGTAGATTTTGCTGTACTATTCTAGCATTCTCAGCATCGTCTGCTACAATTCTGGCTGTCTTAGCCTCATCAATTCTTCTCTGATGCTCTGTTATGAACCATTTATCATATTCAACAGTATCAATATTTGCCTTGATCCATTTTCCATCCCTATTCTCTTGAGCTTTTTTCAAGTCCTCATAGAACTTTCTATCAATTTTTTGAATTACCTTACCTGTCCACCTTCCTTTATCATCATATTTAAAGATTTTCCTGTATAGATCTTGTACTGATTTACCCTTCATCCATTCAGAGACCCCTCCTTCAATTCTTTCAAGCTCACCTAATCTATCAAGGAATTCAAGCTTGAAGCCATTATTTATTCTCTTCACAAGCTCCCATAACTCTGCTCCGGCTTTTATAGATGATTGAGATAAAGAACGTATCATTCTTCTATACCATGTTAGCCTTTTTTGAGGAGTGAATTCATCCTTGATACCTACTCTGGCAGCAAACTTTTTGGTTCTGAAATTTACAGCAGTTTCCCAATAGTCATCAGTGAGATCACTAGCATCATCAGAGACATCTCTAGCCTCTTTTATAATATCTTGGGAATCAACTGTTCCATCCGAAAAGGTCACTTTATAAACACTATATAAGTCTTTATATATCTCAATTTCATCTTTATCGGACAGAATTTCATTAGCAATCTTATTGAGATCAGCTATTGTAGCTGCATTAGGATCAGTGTTAGCTATTTTTTCTTTAAGGCTCTTTCCTTTCTCCTTGGATCTCTTAATAATGGTCTTTGCAGAATCTATTATTCCCTTCCCATCTCTTTTGATCTGTAATTTCCTGATACCTGAAACTAATTCCGCAACCCTAGCATTTCTATCTTGTCTTTGGTCAGGTGGTACTTTTTCAGAAGCTATTCTTTGAACCAAGCCTCTTAATCTTGTGATAAATTCATCGAATTTCTCACTTTCAGTAGTTTCTGATTCTGAAGAGACAGGGAGTAATGAGTTGTCTTGTATAAGACTCACATTTACATTACCTATTGTGAGCTTAGATAATTTTTGGTCACTAATACCAGGAGCAACTCTTTCATATTCTGCTTTTATAGGAATAGCTCTAGTTTGTCTGAAGTCTGATCTGCTTACTCCATATCCTACTTGTAAAATCTTTCTAAGTGCTTCTATTTCAAGATTATAAGCTTCTTGTCTGTATACAGGTATATCAGGAGATGTCTGTGATAGTTGAGGTACCTTGAATTGAAATAAATCTACCCTTCCCTGAGGGGTAATAGCAATCAAATCTGCTCTTCCGGCTGTGCTTAGACCATCATATAAATTCATGGAATGAACAAACTGAGTTCCAGGTTCATAGCTATTGAGCCTATCTCTTAGGTGAGATTCGAGGGTCAAATAGAAGCTGTTATCAGTAGGATCTATAGCAGAAGGGTTTGTCTGAGGAAGAGGTGTAATTCTTACCTTGTTATCATCATCAATATATCTATTTAAAATATCCTTAATATCTACCTGAACTTTATTTTCAGTCTCCTTTTTAAACCCTTTTAGAGCTTTATCTGCCTTCTCTGCACCCATTCTTTTCTTCAAGAAATCCATTATATCCTGCTGTACGCTCTTTCTGATCTTATTACCATTTACCTCATATTGATCTCCCTTTTTTGTTATATTAGCATTCTTATCAGTAATCTTGGTAGCAAGATCTTGACCTGAAACTTGGAAGTAGAACTCTCCTAGATCTCTATTTTCCTCCAGCTTTACCTCAAACCATTTGTTTCCATATTCATCAGTTACTTCCTTAGGGGAATAACCTTGCTTTTTTAAGATATTATGAACAGTGCTTTCATAGAAACTAGCTATAGCAGCGAATTTTGTTCTTCCCTCCTGAGCATCTTTTATTTCTTTCTCAAGCTGCCCTATCTCAGTATCAAAATCCTCCTTTGCCCTAAGGGGTTTACCAAATTTATTATCCTTCCCCTTTTCTGTATTCATTCCCCTTGTGATATATGGTTTACCAACTCTACTCTTAATTGAATCAATAAACTCTTTATCAGTTGCAGGATCTAATGATCTTAATCCATTTTCATCCTCAAATGTTATAACTTCTCTGTCTCCATGTTTTTCTATAGTTAGTTGGAAAAAATCCTCTAATTCAGGAGTACTCCCAGGAAAATCGTACACCTCTGACTCCCAATCTGTATTTTCTCTTGTTATATCTTTTCTATACCAAGCAGTCTCTCTAGCTTTTTTAACCTCTTCTAAAGCCTTTTGTTTAGTAGCAATGAACTCATCAACAGTAGTTTGACCTTCTACCTTATTAGCAGTATTTCCTCCAGGAAACCTAACATTCTCATATCCTTTTTTAGCACTATCCTGAATGATAGCCTTTATAAAGAAGGTTACCCAGTTATTTTCTTTATTTAATAGTTGAAGGAATTGATTTTGAGTAGTCTGCGATTTATCATTTTTTCTCTGTTCGGCATCTAGTTCTTCTTGAGTAGTGTATACATCTACTGACATGGTATCATATGCATCTTTCCCTATAAGATCAGATAGTCCTCTACCTTTCTGAAATAGATCAGATTGTACTTCAAGAATACGTCTAGTTTTAGTAGCTCCCCCACTCAAGCTATTAAACTGTTCTCTACTTATTGGTTGTCCTGCTTGTGTATATTCATTTACATCTGGATCTAGCTCTACATCATCAGGAAGCCTCCCAGCAGCTTTATCATCACTTCTGAACCAACCAATACCTTGGTCTGTAGCAAAAGCAGCATGACCTTTTATAGAAGGAGTAATATCAGGAGTTTTTATCTCATTTTCTCTGTAATTAGTCCCTCCTGGAACAGTAAGAGATGAGTAGTGTTGAGTTGGAATACCAGTACTTTCCGATGCTCCTTGTATAGATTCTTCTATATCTTCAAGTGATGCCTCAACATCTTCTGGTAAATCTCTTAATATTCTATGTGACCCCCTTTCTTCTGCTACATTTACTTCTACAGTGTATGAAAGCTCAGCCAAAACTCCAGCAATTATATCTCCTACAGATTCAAATTCTTTTCCATGAATCCATCTTTTTAACATATCTACCTGAGCCTTAGGAGCTTGTAGATCTTGTTGTAATTTATTCAGGAAAGTTATCCTATCCAGATTTCTGAACCATTTCTCTGCTCTAGGATCCCTTAGGGAAGATATGAGTTTCATGCTTGCATTGACAGCCTCTGGTTTTCTTGATGCGAAAGGGGTACCTGTAAGCTCATCGACTGTCCCAAAGTCTTTTCCCTTAAGTACATCCTTTGCTGCTTGCTCAAAAGGATTGAACCCTGCTCTTAAGAAGAGGTCTTTTAGGAAGTCTATAATCTTCTGCCACCAGTTTCTGGTTTGATCTAATAGCTGCGGTTTCTCATTAGTATCCTGGTTCTTATTTATTACAGTTTGAGCAAGTACTTTACCAATGGCTTCTTTCTTGATTTTTACAATATCAGGTCTACCTTCCTTGCTCTGATAGAAAGGATTATTCATGTACTCCTGCATAACTGCATCAGTCAGATTATATCTTCCTATTCTATCCATCATCTCCTTGAATAGCTTTGGATCTTTCTTTTCAATCAGCTCCACAGCCATGTGCATAGCTTCCTCAGGAAGAGCTATATCTTCTTTTCCCTCAACAACCTGAATAAGACCATTAAGAGGATCAGCCAAACCATTAACCCCAAGAGTTTTTCCATTGTAGGTAATCTTTGCAAGAGATTGAACTTCAACACCTATTCTATCAAGAAACTCCTTCATTTTCTTTATTGTAGCAGGAGAAGCTACAGAAGGGAGAGTTTTCTGATCTCTCCTCTGATTATAAACTCTTAGTAATTCTTCTTCTGTGTACCATTTACCATCATGTAGGTATGAACATCCCATTAGTCGCAGTTTTTCTTTTGTAAACTATTTTTGAATTCCTCAAAGCTATCTATCTGCAGATAGGGCTCAGAAGGAGGTGGTTCATTATCATCAAGATCAGAATCCCTTATATTCCCTTCATCTTCAAACATATTGATAACATCTGCTACTACTTGTTCTGCAGCATTAGTTTTGATATCACTTTTCACAAGGGCATACAGAATTTGATCATCATTTGCCTCGCTCACCTTAGCATTATGAGGTAGAAT
>Ga0075365_10000976_pt1 | contig 12188 bp, 9 predicted proteins | sample EndMetdeltDD1765_FD_71387 | JGI IMG/M metagenome (GOLD analysis project Ga0075365, IMG submission 71387) | Populus endosphere microbial communities from Tennessee, USA - Endosphere MetaG P. deltoides DD176-5 | ecosystem: Host-associated > Plants > Roots > Endosphere | place: USA: Tennessee... | reverse complement strand
GGTGTCGTTTCGACCACAGAGCGCAGCCGCTCCGCGACGGTTGCGGCCACCTCGGGCGAGGTATCGGGCATCACGACCACGAATTCTTCACCGCCGTAGCGGCAGGCAAGATCGGCGCCGCGGACGGTGGAGCGAATGCGGTTCGCAAACTCCCGAAGCACATCATCCCCGGCATCATGCCCATAGGTGTCGTTGACCTGCTTGAACCGATCGATATCGGTGATCAGCACCGATAGCGGGCGGCCCCGCGCCATTGAGCGATTGAACAGCGTGCTCAGGTGATTATCCAGGTAGCGGCGGTTGCTGAGCCCGGTTAGCGGATCCGTGACGGCAAGCTCGATCGTCTGCTTGACACTCGCGCGTAGGCGATCGTTGTAGTGCTTGCGGCGAATCTGAGTGAGGCTGCGCGCCACCAGTTCGTTGGGATCGACCGGCCGAACGATATAGTCGTTGACGCCGAGTTCCAGCGCCCGGATCACCATGTCGTCATCGCCCTGCTCCGTGATGATCAGGAGCGGCAGAAAACGCGTGCGCTCCAGAGAGCGAAGCTGCGAACACAGACGCAGGGGATCGTAGTCGTCGAAATTGGCGTTGATGATGACGAGCTCAAAGGGATTTTCCGACGCCTCGAAAAGAGCCGCCTGCGGATCCGAGATCGCGCAGACGTCGGCGATAGGCTTCAGTGCCTTGATGATGCGTTCCTGCGAATTGGCGCGCCCGTCGACGAGCAGGACCTGGGCCGATTCGTCGCCCCGTCCCTCGCCCGAGCGTAGCAGTTCGTCGATTCCCATCGTATGGGCGGTTTCAGAGCGAATCCGTAATTCGTCGCTGAGCGTCTTCAGCCGCAAGAGGCTCTTCACCCGCGAGATCAATTGAAGGTCATTGACCGGCTTGGTGAGAAAGTCATCGGCGCCGGCCCTCAGGCCACGCACGCGGTCGGCCGGCTGATCCAAAGCCGTCACCATGACGACGGGTATATGCGAAGTCTTTGGGTTGGCTTTCAGGCGCTCGCACACTTCGAAGCCGTCCATTCCAGGCATCATGATATCGAGAAGGACAAGATCGACCTGGTTCCGCTCGCAGATTGCTAGGGCCTGATAGCCGTCGCCGGCGGTCAGTACGTCGAAATACTCGGCGACTAGCCGAGCCTCAAGCAACTTGACGTTGGCCGGAATATCATCAACCACCAGAATGCGCGCAGTCATAGGCTTCTTTCCGATGCGTCAGGCATCGCCCAGATAGGTCTTGATCGTCTCAATGAATTTAGGAACGGAAATGGGTTTGGAGACATAGGCCTCGCAGCCGCCCTGGCGGATGCGTTCCTCGTCTCCCTTCATGGCAAATGCTGTGACGGCGATAACGGGAATGACGTGCAGATCATCGTCTTCCTTCAGCCATTTCGTAACCTCGAGACCGGAAACCTCAGGTAGCTGAATGTCCATCAGAATCAGGTCCGGCCGGTACTTGCGCGCGAGATCGAGCGCCTCCATGCCATTTCGGGTCTGGATCGTCGTGTAGCCGGACGCCTCAATAAGGTCGCGAAAGAGCTTCATGTTGAGCTCGTTGTCTTCTACAATCATCACCTGTTTGGGCATGACACGCGTCCTACGTCCGTTCTGGTACCGCTTCCCCGCAAGAAGAAGACTTATGCGGCGGCTTGGTTCCATAGAACCGATGGCGGCACACTATCGCTATTTGGTTGAAAAATAGGTAATTTACCCAGAGAAATGCAAAGCAACTTCAAGACTTCGAAACAACTCGCGGCCGATCCACAGCTGACCGCAAGCTCCGTTCTCACCTGGCTTGCCAACGAACCGGAACTGTTCAGTCGTTTCCTCGCGTTGACCGGCGTCGAACCGGCGCAAGTCCGCCACGCGATCAGCGATCTTGGGTTTATTTCCGGCATGATGGACTTCATCATGCAACACGAGCCGACAGCGATGGCCTTTTGCCAGGCGACCGGCACCGCGCCCGACGCATTGAATGCGGCATGGCTGCACTTTTCGCCGCCGGGACTTGGCTCGGGAGAATATTGAGCATGGATACTGCTACCAACATCAGCCAGGTGCGCCTCGGCGACCGGCCTTTGGTCGTCTGCGACATCGACGAAGTGGTTCTCGAGTTCCTCACTCCCTTTACCGCTTTTCTGCGCTCGCACAGTTACGACCTCCTGCCACGGTCGTTCCGCCTCTACGGCAATATCGTCTCTTTGCTCGATGGCAGCGAGTTGGATAAAGCAGCCATCGATTCGTTTGAGGAAGTATTCTTCGCGAACCAGCACCTCTGGCAGAGGCCGGCGGAAAACGCGGTCGAAACGCTGCAGGCGCTCTCGGCCGACGCCGACATCGTCTTCTTGACCGCAATGCCACCTCGGCACCACGGTATCCGTCGAGAATTTCTCAACCAGCTCGACCTCTCTTTCGACCTGATCGCCACGGAGGAGCCCAAGGGGCCCGTTGTCGCAAGGCTTCATGATCGGCGAAGCCTGCCTGTCGCCTTCATCGATGATATGCAGCGCAATCTCCTTTCCGTTGCCGATCATCTGCCTGAGTGCCTGCTCCTGACCATGATGGCCAACGCGGATTTCAAGCCGTTCGCACCACCGCCGGTTGGAAACATCGTGGCGGCCACTGGCTGGGACCATGCCGCAGAGCTGCTAAGGGCACATTTCGCGGCCGATGCCCTCACGAGCGCAAATCCAGCCGCATGAGCGGCCGGCCATCCTTTCGCTTTGCCACGGTTTCAAATCCAGCCGCATCGAAGATCGCGGTCGACCCCGTACAAAGCGTCACCGACTTCGATTGCTTGACGTGGTCGATCGGACAGCCTTCAAGGTAGCGAGCGCCGTGACGCCGCGCATGATCGATTGCACCGGCAAGGAGACGATGGCTGAGCCCCTGCCCCCGCAAATGCGCGAGCAGGAAAAAGCAGCTTACTGCCCAGAATGACGGATCGTGAGCATCGCCTTCCTCCACCGGTCGGGACACCGTTCGCGGCGAATTAAATTGCGGCACGTCGTGCCGGGATCCGACTTGGACCCAAGCGACCGGCTCGTCATCAGCATAGGCCAGGATGCCTGGCGGCGGACCGACGGCTATCCGGCCCTGCATGTGCGATTTTCGCTCTCCCGGCCCCATCTTCGCTCGCACGGCATGAGGCAAACGGAGGGCAACGCACCAGCAGTCATAGAAGGCTCCACGAGGACCGAAGAGCCGTTCGAAGTCACCCCACCGGTTCGCGGTCACCGGCTCGAAACGGAGATCGATATCCAATGCAAACCTCCTCGCCTCTCTTGAGACTCAAAAGTTTAGAGGCTAATGTTGCAATGTTCAATCTTTGTTCTCGTCATGACACTTGTGTACGCCAAGACACCCGGCTTCTGTCGCGACTGCCTTGCCGAGCAGAAGGCCGAAACGCGCCGCTGCGCGGCGTGCGGAAGCCCCCGTCTCGTGCGGCACAAGGAACTGTACGAGCTGACGCTGGCGCACATCGATTGCGACGCCTTCTACGCAGCGATCGAGAAGCGCGACAATCCTGAGCTCGCCGACAAGCCTGTCATCATAGGCGGCGGAAAGCGCGGGGTGGTCTCGACCGCCTGTTACATCGCGCGTATCCATGGCGTTCGTTCGGCGATGCCGATGTTCAAGGCCTTGGAGGCCTGCCCGCAGGCAGTGGTCATTCGGCCCGACATGGAAAAATATGTCAAGGTCGGACGCGAGGTCCGCACCTTGATGCAGGAACTGACGCCGCTGGTTCAGCCGCTTTCGATCGACGAGGCGTTTCTGGAACTCGGCGGCACCGAGCGGTTGCATCACGATCCGCCGGCGCGCACGCTTGCCAAGTTCGTCCAGCGCATCGAGAAGGAGATCGGCATAACCATCTCCGTCGGCCTTTCCTACTGCAAGTTTCTCGCCAAGGTCGCGTCCGACTTGCAAAAGCCCAGAGGTTTCTCGGTCATCGGCCGGGAAGAGGCCGTCTCCTTCCTTGCCCCGCGGCCGGTGACGACGATCTGGGGCGTGGGCAAGGCATTTGCGGCTACGCTCGAGGCTGACGGCATCCGCACCATCGGCCAGTTACAGGGGATGGAGGAAAACGACCTCATGCGTCGATATGGCAGCATGGGGCAGCGGCTGGCGCGCCTTTCGCGTGGCGTCGACGACCGCGAAGTCCATCTGAACGATGCGGCAAAGAGCGTTTCGTCCGAAACGACCTTCTTTGATGACATTTCCCGCTACGATGAACTCGTTCCGATCCTCCGCAGTCTTTCGGAGAAGGTCTCCTGGCGGCTGAAGAAGCACGACATTGCCGGCCAGACGGTGGTTCTGAAAATGAAGACGGCGGACTTCAAGTTGCGCACTCGCAATCGCAAACTCGAAGACCCGACCCAGCTTGCCGACCGGATCTTCCGCACCGGGCTGGAACTTCTCGAGAAGGAAACGGACGGTACGAAGTTTCGCCTGATCGGGATCGGCGTGACCGATCTTTGCGACCCCGCGCGCGCCGATCCACCCGACCTTATCGATGTGCAATCCGGCCGCAGGGCAGCCGCCGAAGCGGCAATGGACAAGCTGCGCGACAAGTTCGGCAAAGGCACCGTCCAGACCGGATATACGTTTGGCGGCAAGCGCGAACACTAATATGTGAGCCTGCCTCAAGGTCCGTTATTTCAAGTTTTCCTTAAGCTTCGCCGATTAGGCTGGCGTTTCAAGTATTGCGTATCGGTTGAGTCATATGTTGTCGCGTCTCGTTTTTGTCCTCGGCTTGCTGTCGGCCACCGCACTCGTGCACCCCGCGCTCGCGGCGGATGCACGCACGCTGCAGATCTTCGTATCGAAGGATGCGCAGTCGCTCACACTCTATGACGGCGCCGAGGTCGTGGCGACCTCGAAAGTCTCGACCGGAAAGCCGGGCCATGCGACGCCGAGCGGCATCTTTTCCGTTATCGAGAAGCGGCGATATCACGAGTCCAACCTCTATTCGGCGGCTCCGATGCCCTTCATGCAGCGGCTGACCTGGTCCGGCATCGCGCTTCACGAGTCGGACTCCGTGCCCCAGTACCCGGCATCGCACGGCTGCGTCCGCATGCCGTCAGCCTTCGCCAAGCAGCTTTATAAGCTGACGGAGATGGGCGTTCCGGTTATCATTACCGATGGCGAACTAACGCCTGAACCGATCGATCATCCGACGCTCTTCCGGCCGGACATGCCAGAGCCCGCAGCGTTGCTTTCCGACGCGGCTTTGCGGCCGGCGATCGGCCAGGCTCCCGTTCAGGTCGCGATGAACGACGTCGCGCTACCGGCTGCCCAAACTCCGGCGGCAAGAGCGCCCGCGAACGACACGCCGATCCGCATTCTCATCACGCGCCGCAGTCTGCGCGAGGAGGTCATCGACCTTCAGACCTACCTCAATGAGCTCGGATTTGCCGCAGGTGAACCCGACGGCTTGCTCGGCTCGGCAACGCTGCAGGCGATCGGCGATTTCAAATTGAAATATCCGGTTGAGCCCACGGCAGACAAGTCACCAACGAGTGACGCACTCACCAAGGCGGTTTATGCCGCGGCCGGGAAGGGAACGCCGCCGAACGGCGTCATCATGATCCGCCAAGGTTTCCAGCCTGTTCTTGAAGCGCCGATCTCGATCGAGAACCCTCGCCTTGCCCTCGGCACGCATTTCTTGATGGCACGCAGTATCGATTTCGAAACCGGCTCGGCAGACTGGATGGGTGCGACGCTTCCAAATACACTCTCGCGCGCAACCATGACGCGGCTTGGAATCAGCAGCCTCGAGAGCTCGATCATATCAGGCACGCCGATCGCCAATGCTCTGAGCCGTATCGATATTCCCGATGAGACGCGGCGAAAAATCGACGCCATGCTGACCCCCGGCTCGACACTGACGATTTCCGACACCGGCCTCGGACCCGAGACCGGCAACGGAACCGACTTCATTACCCTAACAAGGGGCTGACGTCAGACCAACTCGACGTCAACGACGCCAGGTGCCGCACGAAGGGCCGCGGCAATCTCGGGCGTGATGCGATATTTTTGCGGAAGCTCGACTTCCACCTCGCGTTTGCCCTCCTCCTTAATCACGATGAAGGAGACGAGGCCATCACCCTTGGCATTGAGGTGCGCCGCGACCGCGCGAAGCGGCCCGGAATCGCGCACGTAGACGCGCAGAGCCTTCTGCATCTGCAGAGACTTCTCCTCAAGCGACTGTATGGTCTGCAGCCGAAGGCCGACACCTTCCGGCCGCTCCTCCCCGGTCGCGGTGATCACGAAGGACTTTCCGGATTCCAGCACATCGCGGTACTGGTTCAGCATCTCGGAAAACAGCACGGCTTCGAACTGACCGGATGAATCCGAAAACACGATGATGCCCATCTTGTTGCCGGTCCTCGTCTTGCGCTCCTGCTTGGAAATGACGGTGCCCGCAAGGCGTCCGTTGCTTGCTCCCTGCTTCACTGCCGCCGAAAACTCGGCGAAGGTCTGCACGCGCATCTTCTGCAGAATGTTTTGGTAGCTATCGAGCGGATGCGCGGTCAGGTAGAAGCCAAGGACCTGGAACTCCTTAAGCAGCTTCTCGGAGGCCAGCCACGGCGAAAACGGCGGCAGCGAGATTTTCTCGGGGCCTGACGAAAGAGCGCTGCCGAAGATATCCGACTGGCCGCTCAGCTTGTTTTCCTGCGCACGCTGGGCATAGCCCATGATCCGGTCGAGACCACCTGCCAGTTGCGCGCGATCGAGCCCAAAGCAATCGAAAGCACCGGCGAAGATCAGGCTTTCCAGCACGCGGCGGTTTACCTGTCGCGGATCGATGCGCAGGCAGAAATCTTCAAGGCTCGCGAATGGAGTGTCGCCACGAACCTCAACGATATGATCGACAGCCGATTCGCCGACACCCTTCAGCGCCGCCAGCGCGTAATAGATCCTGTTGCCGCCGGTTTCGAAGTGGCGAAACGAAGTCTGCACCGAGGGTGGGATCACCTCGATGTCGAGGCGCTTGGCGTCCTGGCGGAAGTCGTTGACCTTTTCGGTGTTCGACATATCAAGCGTCATCGACGCGGCGAGGAACTCGACCGGATAATGCGCCTTCATGTAGGCGGTCTGATAGGAGACGATCGCGTAGGCGGCGGCGTGCGACTTGTTGAAGCCGTAGTTCGCGAACTTCGCCAGAAGCTCGAAGATGTTGTCGGCCTGCGGCTTCGACACTCCGTTCTTCACGGCACCATCGACGAAGCGCTCGCGCTGTTGGTCCATCTCGGCCTTGATCTTCTTACCCATGGCGCGGCGCAGAAGGTCGGCCTCGCCAAGCGAGTAGCCGGACAGGACCTGGGCGATCTGCATCACCTGCTCCTGGTAGACGATAACCCCCTGCGTTTCCTTCAGCAGGTAGTCGATCGTCGGATGGATCGATTCTATTTCTTCCTCGCCGTGCTTGCGGGCGTTGTAGGTCGGGATGTTCTCCATCGGACCGGGGCGATAAAGCGCCACGAGCGCGATGATGTCCTCGATGCAGTCTGGTCTCATGCCGATCAGCGCCTTGCGCATGCCCGCACTTTCAACCTGGAACACGCCGACCGTTTCGCCGCGCGAGAGCATTTCGTAGGTCTTCTTGTCGTCGAGCGGGATCGAAGCGAGATCCACCTTGATGCCGCGTTTGGCGACAAAATCGACGGCGACCTTCAGCACCGTCAGCGTCTTCAGGCCGAGGAAGTCGAACTTGACGAGGCCGGCTTGCTCGACCCACTTCATGTTGAACTGGGTGACCGGCATGTCGGAACGCGGATCGCGATACATCGGCACCAGCTTCGACAGCGGGCGGTCGCCGATGACGATACCGGCGGCGTGCGTCGAGGCGTGGCGGTAAAGGCCCTCGATTTTCTGGGCGATATCGAGCAGGCGCGCGACGACCGGCTCCTTGCCGGCCTCCTCCTGCAGCTTCGGCTCTTCCTCAATCGCCTTCGACAGCGGCGTGGGATTGGCTGGGTTGTTGGGAACCAGCTTGCAGATCTTGTCGACCTGACCGTAGGGCATTTCCAGCACACGGCCGACGTCGCGCAGTGCCGCGCGTGCCTGCAGCGAACCGAAGGTGATGATCTGCGCCACCTGCTCGCGGCCGTATTTGCGCTGCACGTAGCGGATCACCTCTTCGCGGCGATCCTGGCAGAAGTCGATATCGAAGTCGGGCATCGAAACGCGTTCCGGATTGAGGAAGCGTTCGAAGAGCAGCGAGAAACGCAGCGGATCGACGTCGGTAATCGTCAGCGCGTAGGCAACCAGAGAGCCCGCACCCGAGCCACGACCCGGACCGACGGGAATGTCATGCTGCTTTGCCCATTTGATGAAGTCCGAAACGATGAGGAAGTAGCCCGGAAACTTCATGCGTTCGATAACGCTGAGCTCGAATTCCAGGCGCTCGCGGTAGTCCTTCTCCTCGTAGCCGGGCGACATGCCGAGCGTGGCGAGGCGATTGTCCAGCCCCTCCTCTGCCTGCCGGCGCAGTTCGAGCGCCTCTTCGCGTTCCGCTTCCTCGGGATCGGCCGTGGCGCCCGTGAAGCGCGGCAGGATCGGCTTGCGCGTCTTGAGTATGAACGAGCAGCGGCGCGCGATCTCGATGGTATTTTCCAACGCTTCCGGCAGATCCGCAAACAGCTTCGCCATCTCGGCTCGGCTCTTTAGGTAGTGATCGGGCGTCAGGCGGAACCGCGTATCGTCCGAAACGATGGCGTTGTGGGCCACCGCCATCAGGGCGTCGTGGGCATCATAGTCGTCGCGCGTCGGGAAGAATGCTTCGTTGGTGGCGACCAGCGGCAAATCATACTCATAGGCAAGACCGATCACCTTCTGCTCATGGCGTTTGTCATAGGTGCCATGACGTTGCAGTTCGACATACAGTCGGTCGCCGAAATGCCGCTTCAGCAGCAGAAGGCGTGCTTCCGCCTGAGCTGTATGGCCGTCCTTCAGCGCCATATCGATCGGCCCCGTCAAGGCACCGGTCAGAGCAATTAAGCCGTCGGTTCCGATCTCATCGAGCCAAGAGGCACGAATGTGGATCGACTGACCGCCCTCGCCGCCAAGATAGGCCCGACTGACGAGATCCACCAGCCGCTCGTAGCCGGCCTCGGTCGCAGCCAACAGTACCAAAGACGGGAGCTTGACGAGCGCCTGCTGGCCGCCACGCCGTTCCGTCTCCAGGCCGTCTTCCATGTCGATCGAGACCTGGCAGCCAATAATCGGCTGCAGACCTTCATCCACCGCTTTCTGAGAAAACTCGAGGGCGACGAATAGGTTGTTGGTGTCGGTGATCGCGATCGCCGGTTGGCTATCGCCCGACGCCTTGTAGAGGATCTTCTTTAGCGGCAGCGCGCCTTCAAGCAGCGAATAGGCCGAGTGGACCCGAAGGTGAACGAAGCCGGGCGTACCGCCGATGAAACCGCTTACCGCGTCTTTCTCCGCACCCGCCATGACATGCCTTCCGATCACCTGAATCAATCAGAGCTATTCTCAGCATTGAGGGGTCGATGTCCAGAGAAGGGAAGCGTTCAGACCGCATGGCAGTCATGCGGTCCCCGTAATTCTTACATTGCCATGCAGATCAGCGAGAAGCTGGCAACGAACATTGCGATGGAGGTGAATGCTGCGATATCACGGATCATGTCAGTCATTTGGCTCTCCTGTTCTCTTATGTTTTTATTTTGTTCTGCTATTGTTCTATTGTCAACAGGATTCTTTTCCGCTCTGCTGGCGGTCTGGCGACGGGAGAAAAGCATGTTTAAGTTTGTATTAATTGCTGGATTGGCTTTATCGGCGGCGTTTACTGCCAATGCCGAGCAGATTGATGCTGCGCGCATCGTCGATGCTGCGACCGGTGATTGGGATGGCGACGGGGGAATGGATCTTGCACTGTTAGTCGCGCCAGCAGGCAGCGCCAGCGACGACCAGATCGGCATATACATCTATCTTCGCGACAGCGACCACGAGCTCTTGCGACTTTCGCTGAGTGCGCCAAACAAGATTTGGGGCAGCACCCGCGCTGAGGGCGTCTTCGGACAGGAACCGTCGTTGAAAGCCGTCGGCAAATCCTCGATCGCCATACACTCACAAAACAGCGCCATCGGCCGTGATCGCTGGGACCAGACGCTGACGGTTGCCTATCGGAACAAGCAGTTTGTCGTCGGCGGCTACACCTACAATCACTACGACACGCTCGACCCCAATGCCGGCGGTTCCTGCGACTACAACGCCTTGACCGGCAAGCTGCAGAAGAACGGCAAGGACGTCAAAGCCGAACCGCGCACCATACCGATCGCCCAGTGGAAGGACGACACAGGACAAGCAATCTGCGGGCAATAGCTTTGTTCCTATTTTGTTCGTTACAATTGGCACCATTATTGAGAGGCTGCCGAGCGGGAGGGCAAAGATATGGATATCGCCGAATTGAACCGCTTTATCGTCGAGGCCAAGGCCAATACCTATGTCGGCGGTGGAATTCCTTCGTCTGCCTGCCGGACGGGATCGCATGACATCGGCTATCAGCGCGGCCCGTGGCGCTATCTCGACAGCTACTTCGGCGGAACGGATTTCGCGGGGCAGGAAGTGGTGTGGCTGGACAGCGAACCGATCTGGGCGATGAACTATTTCGGCCGCATCGTTGAGCATTCGCTGATCGACGGAGAACGAGCGGGGACCGTCATCAAGGCTGCGCTGTCGAAAATGTATGCCGAATACCGACGCTTTCTCGGCGGCATGGAATTCGAGCATGCCTTCGGTTTCTATGCCGATCAAAGCACCGGCGACTGCAGCCATTTCAGCGGCCGCGAAGTAATCGTCGTGAACGAGCGCCGGGCTTACGAACTCGATTATCAAGGTGGGCTCATCCACCCCTAGCTAGCGCCCGTCCATAAACGGTAAACTGCTGAAATTATTAGATGAATCGTGATATCTGCGCGGGCAAAGCCCGGCGGTTTCAGGTATACTTTAGATCAAGCTACTGATTCTAAAGACAAACCCGTAACCGCCGGAGCCGACAATGCGCCAAGAACGCACGGTCCAAGCCAGTGTATTCGATCTTTTCGCGAACACGAGATCGGTCGTGAACTGAAGGCGATGTCGCAACGGCTGGATGAGCATCGCGATCTGCTCGGGCTGGTGTCGCGGGACCTGCGCCGGCATGGTCTCAAGGAGACCGGTCGCGAGGGGCTGCCGGCCGAGGCTGTGCCTCAACCAGCATCGCCAGTTGAGTTATCAGGAACTGGCCTTCCATCTCGAAGACTGCGCCTCGTTTCGGGCCTTTGCCCGGCTGCCGTGGGGGTGGAATCCGAAGAAGTCGGCCTTGCACAAGACGATCTGCGCGATCCGGGCGCAAACCTTTGAAAAGATAAACCGGGTGCTACTGGCGAGCGCCCGGCAGGAGAGGGCTGGAAAGTGGCAAGGTCGTGCGTGTGGACAGCCCCGTCACGGCCGCACTGATCCACGAGCCGAGCGACAGCAGCCTGTTATGGGACGCTGTCCGGGTGATGGTGCGGCTGTTGCAGCAGGCCGATGCACAGGGTCGTGCCATCCCATGGCGCGACCACCGCCGCGCGGCAAAGAAGCAGGCTCGGGCGATCGAATATTCCCGCGGCCGCCCGAAACGGATCAAGCACTACCGCACACTGCTCAAGATCACGCGGACAACCTTGAGTTATCTGCAGCAGGCGAGTGAACAGTTGCCCCTGGCGGCGGGCCCGGCGGTTGAACTCTGGCAGGCGCAAGTCTGCCACTATAAGCCGCTGATCGAGCGGATCATCGCCCAGACCGAGCGGCGGGTCCTGGCCGGGAAGCCGGTCCCGGCCGGCGAGAAGCTGGTGAGCCTGTTCGAGCCGCATGCCGACATCATCGTCAAGGGCAGCCGCGACGTCGATTACGGCCACAAACTCAATCTGACCACCGGCAGAAGCGGGCTGATCCTCGACCTCGTCATCGAAGCGGGCAACCCTACCGACAGCGAGCGCTTCTTGCCGATGCTGGAACGCCACGTCGCTTTTTACGGCGAGCCGCCGCGTCAGGTCGCGGCCGACGGCGGCTATGCCAGCCGCGAAAATCTGAGTGGAGCCAAAGCCCGCGGCATCCGCGACATGGCCTTCCACAAGAAGCGCGGCCTCAGCATCGAAGACATGGTCAGCAGCCGCTGGGTCTATCGCAAGC